>Ga0209387_1000287_pt1 | contig 14660 bp, 14 predicted proteins | sample NCControl_FD_187515 | JGI IMG/M metagenome (GOLD analysis project Ga0209387, IMG submission 187515) | Agricultural soil microbial communities from Utah to study Nitrogen management - NC Control (SPAdes) (version 2) | ecosystem: Environmental > Terrestrial > Soil > Agricultural land | place: USA...
GCAGAGCGCGCGCGGATCGAACGGCTCAAGCGCTGAAGAAAACCTGGATCGCACGCGTCAACTCGCGGACAGTCTCGATTCGCTACGACGGCGTCTGGATGAGCGAAATCAACGCGGCCAACAGGGCCAACAAGGTCAACAGGGCCAACAGAGTCAGCAAGGTCAGCAAGGACAACAAGGTCAACAGGGCCCACAAGGCCAACAAGGTCAACAGGGCCAACAAGGCCAGCAGGGACAACAAGGTCAGTCCGGGCAACAGGGCCAACAGGGTCAGGGACAATCAGGTCAACAACAAGGCCAGCAACAGGGCCAACAACAAGGCAGCCAGCAATCCGGCGGCACGCAGAACGGTGGTGACGGTCGCAGCAACCGGCAATATGCTGGCCCACAGTGGGGACCGATGGGCGGTGACTGGGGTGACAACCGTCAACTTTCCGCCGAAGTGCGCGAGCGACTTCGCGAAGCCCAGGACTTGCGACGAGAGTGGGGCACAACCGGATTGGGCGCCGGGCGTCTCGACGAAGTGATCGAAGAACTCAAACGTCTGGCCGACGGGCGCATGGAAGGTAACGCTGCAACTGCCGCACACGTGAAAGAAGCTGTCATCGAACCATTGCGCCAACTCGAACTCGAACTAAGCCGGCACTTGCAACAACTCAGCGGACGCACAAACCTGCGACTCAGGGATGAAGGCGCGGCGCCCGAGAAATATCGTCGTGCAGTTGAGGAATATTATCGTCGCCTATCAGGCGCACGACCCAGACAGTAGCCATTTTCCATTTGTCGTTTTCCGTTTGTCATTTGTCATTTCACCCGTCACAGATTCAGTCGGGCTGAGGCAAACGATAATGGAAAATGACAAATGACAAATGAGAAACGGAAAATGATTTCTAAGTTTTTCAAACGTCTTTTGTTGCCAACGCTCACGGTCACCGCGCTGCTGATTCCAACGGTGGCAGTGTCGCAATACGATCAGTTCGGCAACTTCCGCAACCGCCGTCGCCCAACAACTACGAATACCGATACGGGCACTGGCCTGTCCTTCGGCGAGTTCACCTTCGTCCGCACCATTTACGAATCGCCGATGCGCGGCTACGGACGTCGCGGTTACGGCGGCGGCACCTGGACCACCGACTATCCCGAAGCAGACAACAACTTTATCGTCGGCCTGCGTGAATGGGCCGGTACCAATCTCAAGATCGCACCCCGCCCGGAAGCACTTGAAATACTCGACGATCGCATCTTTGACTATCCGATCCTCTACGTCGTCGAGCCCGGCTTCATGGAACTGACCGACGAGCAGGCCGCGCGCCTGCGTGAGTACATCATGCGGGGCGGCTTCATCTTTCTCGACGATTTCTGGGGCGAGTATGAATGGCAAAATGTCCAGGAACAGTTTCGCAAAGTCGTTCCTGAATTGGAGATTAAGGAGCTGTCTTTGACTCACCCGATCTTTCATTCCTATCTCGATGTCGAGGAGATCGTCCAGGTACCGAATGTCTACAACGCGCAGCGTGGAATCACGTCAGAAAAGGGCGGCGTCGTTCCGTACTACATGGGCATCGAGAACAAGAATGGACGTCTGATGGTCTTCATGGCGCGTAACTCCGACCTCGGCGACGCGTGGGAATGGATCAACGATCCCGCTTATCCAGTGAAGTACGGCCTGCCTGCTTACAAGGTGGGGATCAACGTGGTGATCTACGCGATGAGCCACTGAGGCTCACTTGCGTGGGCGGCTGAGCGTCAACTCAATCTGCTTCTCTTCTTTACTTTGCAACGAGACAGTTCGCGCTGAAGAAGCATTCGTTCTCACAAACTGCTCGATCGTTTGCCAGGGTTGCGCGCCGGCGGGGCAGGTGAAAACCAGATAGTCTCCCGGTGCGCAACTTACTTTGAACTCACCGGCGGCGGTAGACGAGGATTTCGCCACGCACTTCAAAGCCCCATTCGCAGACGGCGTTGAAGAAGTCGGCGGCTACCTGCTTATCGTCGGCAACGATCCAGTAGTGCCGGCGGTGGGAGCAGCCATCGGCCCAGGTGATCAGGATTAGGTCGAGTAGTTGTCCCTTCCAGAGAACGTTCAGCCAGGAGTTTACGACGTGTTCGCGTTCTTTCTCGCCGATGCCCATCCAGTCGGTTCGCACGTGGTGGAAAACGGACTTCTGCTCGATCACTGAGCATTTTTCGCGCGGACGAACGCGTCGAGATCGAAATATCCAGCGCGGCCTTCGAGAATTGATTTGTCCGGGTGCAGCTCCGCCAATTCCCGCCCGACGTGGTACGCGATGTAGTCGTTCGGTTTGTAGAGTGCGTCACGGATGAAGTTTTCGATCGACATAATCTTTGACAACAGAAATACCTTTTTGCGGTTGCTGTTAGCGGCGGGCGCGTTCGCGTTCGACCTTATCGCGGACGTCGCGATCGTCGTAGACGTCCATGAAGAGGTACTTGCGCCACTCGGTGCGCGCCTCGGCGTAGTGGCAAAGCACGACGCGTTCGAGCTTCACACGCAACGCCGTTTGCGAAGTAAGCAGCGGCATGCGTGCTTCGGACGGAGTGCGGTTTCCCTTCCGGCCATTGCACGAGACACATGCCGTCACGATGTTCACCGGCGAGTTATCTCCGCCGCGAGAACGCGGCAGAATGTGATCCAACGTCAGCTCGCCCGGCGACTTCCGGACTCCGCAATACTGGCAACGAAACTTGTCGCGCATGTAGATACGCGTTCGTCTCATACCTGACGCTTCGCGACGCTGGCGCACGTTGATGTAACTTCGGCGTCGAATCACAGACGGAACGGGGAACTCCGTCCGCGCCGAACGCAGCACACGATCGCCGTCGAGCTCTTCGACGGTCACCGTGCCTTTGATTGACATGATCACCGCTCGCGCGACACTGACTGTGCCGAGCGGTTCATAAGTTTGGTTTAGCAAAAGTACTCTTCCATCGAGTGCCATCACCCGGCACCTCCTTTCGTTAATTGCGAATTTCGAATGCGAATTGCGAGATTGCGAGATTGCGGAACAGCTAATTTCGCATTTCCGCAATTCGCAATTCGCTTTCTTGTAGGTGATTGTTCTTCTGTTCATACTCAGCGGCAGACGCATACGCCTGCCCGTTTCTCAGGATCACCTCCTTTCGTTTTGATTTGTGTTTGCGTGGGGTGAAAAAGGGTTCAAGAGCGGGTGGTGAGGACGGCAAACTTCGCAAGGTACGAAGTCACCGCTCTTGAAACTTTAGTTAATCGAGGAAAACAACCGATCGTGCTCCCGGCGCAAGACGCTCGTTGTTCATCAGCACCCGGTGCCAGCCGTTCAGCACCACTGTCTTGTGATCCACATGCGATACACGGCCACAAACGTAAACGTTTGCGTCGCGCACACGCGGGGTCCACTTCCAGGTTCCTGCGTCGCGGTTCTCCAACAGAAGCCGCCGGTACTGTTCCGCAGTGACGCCATTCGGACGCCGGCGACAGACATAGACCACCGTTCCGCCATCACGGTACAGGTACTGACACATATGCGACTTGCTGCCCCAGCCACGGCTGAGCGGTTCGTTCTTCCGAATTAACTTTTCGTTGACGGTTAAAGCTGGAGCAGGAATAAAGAACCATTCGCCCTGCCGGACAAACGCTTCATTCCGGCGTTTGAGTCGGTTCTTAATCCGCTTGACTCTTCGTTGAACTGACGTTCGCACTTCCTGCGGCTGCAAAGCTTCCATCGCGGCTTTGACGTTCGACACTGAAGCACCAGGAACAGCGCAAACAAACCAGTGTCTTTCGTCATGGCCACAAAGGAACTTCTGCTTTCCGTCATTCGTGCGAGCCATTAACAGCAGGTGTCTCGCTTCCGGTCGGACATCGATCACCTGATACTCGATCGGCTCGACGCGAGAGACGCCGATGTCGAAGTATTCGCCGCTGTCATCGATTCGGATGTCCACGCCGGCCCGTTCCCGCGGCGGCCTCACGTGGCGAACCTTGACGCGTGCTCCCATACGTCCAAACATTGTTTCTAACTGTGTTTCCATAACCTTCTTTCTATTGCTGGTGGCTTCTGAATGAAGCCTGTTTCCTTTTTACCCGGTCACTGCGGCGCATCAGGTGATCCAGCCTTTTTGAAAGAATGGAACCTGTGCTCGTCAGTAAGCAAGACTCTCCAATTGGTTGGAGAGATCGAGAGCGTTACTCAAGGCTGTTGAGTCGAGCATTTGATCTCCTTTTGATTGTTGGTGTGAGTGAGAGTGGGTGAGGTGAAGGGCTTTGGCTGTCTAGCCCTTCACACAAACCACTTGCTTGATCTCGGCGACTACTTCAACCAAGTCTTCCTGGTTCTTCATCACCGTTTCGATTGACTTGTAAGCACCTGGAATTTCATCCAGTACTCCCAAATCCTTGCGACATTCAACGCCCGCTGTCTGGCGCTCAAGGTCTTCCTTCGTAAAGTTACGCTTGGCCGCGCCACGTGAAAGCTTGCGTCCGGCACCGTGGGAACAGGAGTTAAAACTCTCCGCCAACCCACGTCCCTTGACGATGAACGACTTCGCGCCCATCGATCCGGGGATGATGCCGTAAGTTCCTGCCGCCGCGTTGATTGCTCCCTTGCGTGTGACGAAAACGTTCTCGCCGTAATGCTGCTCGAGAGCGACGTAGTTGTGGTGACAGTTAACTTCAAGTTCGGGCTTGAATGGTTGGCGATGATTGAACATCTTGTTGAATACCTTCAACAGACGCGTCATCATGATTTCGCGATTCTTCATCGCGTAGCGTTGCGCCCACTCCAGGTCTTTCCAGTACGCCTTGAATTCCTCAGTACCTGAAATGAAGTAAGCGAGGTTTGGATCCGGAAGCTCGCTCAAGCGCCACAAGCTCTTCGCGGTTGAGATATGGCGGTCAGCGAGTTCCTTTCCGATGTTGCGTGAGCCTGAGTGCAGCATCAGCCACACAAAGTTCTCAGTGTCGAGACAAACTTCAATGAAGTGGTTTCCGCCACCGAGTGTGCCCAGTTGCTTCATCGCCTTCGCTTTGCGATCGCTGACGCCAGCGTGCAGGTTCGCGAATTCGTTCCAGCCTTCCCAGTATGACGATTCGTCGACTGATTCGCCGTACTGACTGAACCCGGTTGGGATTGCTTCTTCGATCTTCGAGCGAAGCTCTTTCAGTTTGCCGTCGAGGATGCCGCTCTTGAATGGCGTCTTTACTGCCATCATTCCGCAACCGATGTCGACGCCGACTGTCGCGGGGATTACAGCCTCCTTTGTGGCAACCACTGACCCAACCATGCTTCCCTTACCCAGGTGCGCGTCGGGCATCAGCGCGACGTGCTTGAACAGGCATGGCAAGCGGGAAACGTTGCGTAGCATTGCTTGTTCTTCAATGCTGAATTCGTGGTTCGCCCAGGAGAGAATCTCCTTTTGCGCACCACCGATTTGTAGCTTTTCGTAAGGCACTTGTTGACCTCCTTTCGTAGTTTAATTCGCGGAATTTGAAATTGCGATACTGGTTTGAGAATCCGGGTTCACCTCGTTTGGCCGCGCGTTGCGAGATTCAACTTCCTTTTCGATCGCGTCGCGAACGGCGTTTACAACTTCGGCGATGATGTTGATCTTCTTGAGACTTTCGCGTCGCGGTATCTCTTCGCTTAAATCAAAACTGAAAGACACGCGACGATAGCAATCACCGAAGTCGAGAATTATCGTTCCGTATCTCCATGCTTCGTTTTCATCGGCGATGGTGCTGGTGTCCTGAACAATCCCAATCACAAACCCGGGCATTGCCTCATCTTCGTTGAGAAACTCGCGGCGCTTAATGTGAAACCGCGTTTGTTCTCCACTCATTATCTTTTTGGCTTCCTTTCTAAGCTGCTTTACGCAGCGGAATTAGTTTAACTACCTCATGGGCCATCACCCCCCTGGTCGTGGTCTACTTTCCTCATTGGTTTTCTTCCTTTCGCAATCTCGCGTCCACATGTGTTACAAAACAGATGAAGGCAGAGAGAAACGTTGTCGCGAACACACTTCGAGGCACACTTCTCCTGAGGATGGCGAACTCACGGACTCTCGCAAAGCACCGAGTTGGCCATCCGGAAGGCTCCCTGCCTTCATCCCGCAAAAAGGTATTTCGATTGTCAAAAAACGATAAGAGCGGGCCTTAAGCCTCCGAGGGAAGCTGCCCGCTCCATACAATTCTCGCGATTTTTCTTGGAGATTTGGGAGCGGGAGTCCGCTCCCGCTGATTATTGCCTTAAATTCCGGCTCACGCCGGTGCCTGTATCTTGATCCGTTTCGCCGTTAAATATCCCGGTGATTGACCAGCTCAGACCACGACCATACGCGGCACCCGCCGGGTGCAATTTCAGGTTGTAGTTTCTAAGCTTCATGCTGATCATCGGCAAATTTTGTCACGGCTCCTTTCGATCAAGATTCAGACGTAAGCTGTTTTGTATAAAACAGGACCACCGATCGTGTCAAGGATTTTTTGGTGAATCTAAGAAAAATTATTAAGCGGCCGGCCTGGCAAAGTAGCCGGGGCGGTGGCGGAGTTCGAGTTTTTCTTTGCGTAGTTCGGGGTTGGTGATTTCGATCGTAACCTTGCGATAGGAGCCGTCGCGGCGTTTGTTGGTCGAGGAATAGGCGATGAGGTATTGCGTGCGCAGCTCTTTTTCGATCTCCGCGAACGCGGCTGTCAGATCGAATTTCTTGTCAGGGAAAAAGGCGCGCCCGCCGGTGCGTTGGGCCAGGTCGCGAAGCGCGCCCTTGTCCACCCCTTCATACTTGTTGTTACCAATTCCGATAACATAAATAACAGCTTCCGCCCCGAGTGTACCGTTAACCGCGTCGGCCTTCGCCAACCTGCTCGTTGTGTCGTGTCCATCACTCAAAAGTATGATCGCGCGTCGCCGCAAGCCCGGTGTTTTAGCCAGAATGTTGCTCGACGTCAGCGCCACTGCGTCCCATATCGCAGTCGTCCCTTCTTCCGGGGGTGCTAGTAAACCTGGACCAGTCGGTATACCAGTCAATGGACGACCGGAACCAAGGTACGCCGGCAACGCAACCTCCACCCGCTGAAGCACCTTGTAAACACTCAACACGTCGCGCGTCATTTCCTGCTCGACATAAGCCAGTCCGGTGAACGGAATGATCGCCACCAGATCGCGACTCGACTGAAACACGTTCTCGATAAATGATCGCGCCGCCGCTTTCTCATCCGGCAACGTAAACTCCTGCGACCGGCTGACGTCGATTAAAAACGCGATCGCGAGAGGTCGATCCGTTTCGCGCTGAAACGTGAAGACTTGCTGCGGCACGCCATCCTCGAGCACGCGCACGTCCTCCGCGCGCAGCGTGGTAATGAAGCGTCGCTCTTTGTCGATTGCGGTGAACGGTAGATTCGTGATGTCCGTCTCGACACGAATGACGTCGTCCTGATCGGCAGTTTGCGACAACGGCACCGAGGTGCACAGAAAAACAAGCAAGATGAGGGCAATTAGTTGACGCATTGTTTACTGGGATTCTACTGCGGCAGGCCGATCTTTTGCACTAGCGCAACAAACCGCGGATCCGATCGAACGCTATCAAACTCAAACGAAACGCTAATCATCGTCATACGAAAATCCCGTTCTTCGTATGCTCGCTGCAACCAGGCGATCGCTTCATCTTTCTGACCGAGCCGCGCGTAGTAGGCAGCGATTACAAACGGAGGAAACTCGCGACGGGGCGGCTGCTTCAGGAACTGAGAAAGAGTCGCTTGCAAGTAGGCTTTCCAACCGGATTCCGCATAGGCCTCATTCACCTCTACCAGGGCGTCACGCGGCAAACCTGAAATCTGTCCCGTCTTGTCGAACTGAGCGACGGCCTGATCGTGCATACCTTTCGCTTCGTAAGCGCGGCCGAGAAAATAGTAAGCAGTTACAAAATTCGGATCGAGTTCTATCGTCTTCTTATACTGCTCGATCGCTTCGTCATAGCGCCGCGCGTCAACAAGTATGTCCGCGTAGCTCCGATTCATGATCAACGACAAGGGATCGAGTTCGAGTGCCCGGTCTATCTCTGCGAGCGCTTCGTCAAATCGCTTCACTGTAGAGAGATGTTCCGCGAGCCACTGATGCGCCGTCGCATAATTCGGGTTGAGTTGAAGCGCATGGCGATAGTGCTTTTCAGCCGCCGCGAACTCGTAGTCGTAATAGGCCACTATCTGTCCGTATGAAGCGTGAGCCTCGGCGAGCTTGTCGTCCAGTTCCAGCGCCTTGAGCGCTGCCGTCTTCGCCAGGGGCATTAGCTCTCTCGGCGGCTCGTTGCTGTAAACAATCAGGAGCGTGTACGCGTCAGCCAGCCCTGAATACGCGAGCGCATAGTTCGGATCCTTCGCGATTGCCTGGTCAAAAAACGTGATTGCCTTTTTGAAGTCATCCGGCGTGCGCCTGTTCCAGAAGAAACGCCCCTTCAAATAAAGCTCATACGCTTCCGGATTCGCCGTGTACTGCTTGTCCATGCGCGAACGATCGACACCGGACAACGTCGGCCGCAAGTTGCTTGTAATCTCGCGGGCGATCTCACGTTGCACCGAAAGCATATCGGCAAGCTTCCGTTCGTATTGCTCACCCCAAAGTTGTTTGTTGTCGCGAATATCAACCAGTTCGACGCTAATCAGCATCGCGTCATCACGTTGCATCAAGCGGCCCGTCAGCACCGCTCGCACGCCGAGTTCCTTACCAATCGCCAACGGATCGTCTGCCCGGCCTTTATAACGAAACACCGAACTGCGCGCGATCACCTTGAGGTTTGGAAGCTGCGTCAGATTGTTGATGATGCTTTCAGTTAGACCATCGGAGATCCAATCAACACCCGCGTCGTGATTCTGATTAACAAACGGAATGACGGCGATCGACTCAACCGCGACTTCCGTGCTGCCCGCATGCCAATACGAACGAATGCCAAACGCGGCAGCAACGCCAACGACCAACACGAGCGCGACAACAAGCACCGTGGCAAACTTGTGTCGCTTGATCTCGTTGACGACGAACTCGGCGCTGGAAGCGCGCGTCGAAGGCGAATTCTGCGGCGCTGTCGTCGTACTAGCGGACGGATTTTGGATTACAGTAGCTTCGGAGTTCCACAACATCTTCGCTTCGCTGCTCGACGAGGACGACGTTTCAATCGCACTCTCTTGCAGTTCACGCCGGATATCTTTTAACTCGATCGCGACGTCTTTGATGTTCTGGTAACGCTCGTTTGGATCTTTCGCGAGACAACGACGAACGATGCGTTGCAGATCGGCGGGCGCGGTAGGATTGAACTGCGAAATCGAAGGCGGGGGTTCGCGAATGATCTTGTTTAGCGTGTCAATCGTGTCAGTACCCGAAAACGCCCTGCGCCGGGTGACCGCTTCAAACAGAATGCAACCAAACGAAAAGATGTCGGCACGATGGTCGATCTCTTTCGTCTTGCCCTGCGCCTGTTCCGGCGACATGTATCCAGCCGTTCCGAGAATCACGCCGGGAGTTGAGTGCTGAAGCCTCGTCGGGTCTTCAGTGCTGACACTAACGGAGTCCGAGTTAACCGATTTCTCCAGCAACTTCGCGAGACCGAAATCGAGAATCTTGCCATGACCGTCAGACGTGATCATTACGTTGTCGGGTTTGAGATCGCGATGGACGATTCCGGCATCGTGTGCTTTCGCGAGTCCTTCGGCGACGTGTTGCAGCGCGCGCAGTAATTTCGGGAGCTCTTCGCCGTCTTCATGAATCTTCGTGCGGAGGGTCAAGCCTGCGACGTACTCCATCGCGATGAAGTTGAGCCCGTTAGATTCGCCAATCTCATAAATGTGCGCGATGCTCGGGTGATTCAACGACGCGGCCGCACTTGCTTCCTGTTTGAAACGGCGCATGCGGTCGTGATTTGAAGCAACTTCCGGCGGTAGCACTTTCAACGCAACTCGTCGATTCAAGCTGGTGTCCTGGGCCAGGTATACCTCTCCCATGCCGCCCGCGCCCAGCAGCGAGCGAATCTCATAGCGATCGATTTGTGTTTTGGGGGCGAGGGGCATGGACATTTTCCATTTGTCATTGCTCATTTTCCATTCTTGGCGCTCCGCGTCTTTCCGCTTCCGACTTCAGCCAAAATGAGAAATGAAAGACGACAAATGGAAAATGGAAAATGGTTTGCTTTCAGACCGCGGAAAACGGAGACCGATTCACGGGTGGACCATCGTCTACCTCAATTTCGTCGAGACCTTTTTCCCATGCCTCGGGCATCAGGCTTTGTAGCAGACGAACACAACGGTTCCAACGCAGGATGGCATCATCATTTTCAGGCGGACTAATCTTCTCAGCGTCTTCGAAGAACCTCATCGCCTCTTCGAACTCGGGTTTGACTGTTGGCGGCGGAAAGCCGGCGCGTAGTTGTGCTTTCGCTTTTCTCTCGTGCAGCAGGCCGCAGCAATAGATACGGTCGTAGTTGCTCGACAGCGCCTTGAACACGCTCATCGCTTCAGTGTATCGATCTGTCATGTTGCCTTTGAACTGATCGGTGATCGCCAGTCCGAGTAAGCGCAAAGCCCCCTGGTGAGTTGGTTCGACCGCGAGTATGTCGCGACAGATCGACTCGGCTTCGCCAGGTTCGTTCAAGTAACGATAGAGCTCAACCTTCGCGATCGCTTCGCTGATTCCGGCCCGTGATATCGGCTTGAGTTTAAGCTCCATTTTTCTTTCCTTTCAATTTACGTAAGAACCAGCGAATTGGATCGTAATAGTCGTCAACCACCCGCTCTTTCAGGGGAATGATGGCATTGTCAGTGATGTGGATGTCTTCCGGACAAACCTCGGTGCAGCACTTCGTGATGTTGCAAAAGCCAACTCCCAGCTCGTCTTTCAATAATTGAGTTCGCGACACGTTATCGAGCGGATGCATCTCCAGTCCCGCGACCCGCACAAAGAAACGCGGGCCGCCAAATCGATCCTGACGGCCATGGTCGCGCAGCACGTGGCAAACGTTCTGACAAAGGAAGCACTCGATGCACTTGCGAAACTCCTGCACGCGATCGACATCGCGCTGGTCCATTTTCCATTCGACGTTCGCCGGCGCGCTGAACGGCGGGATCTTGCGGTTTACCTGATAGTTCCATGACACGTCAGTCACAAGATCTTTGATGATCGGAAAACTCTTCATCGGCTGAACAGTCACTGGTTCCGCGAGCGGCAGATCATCCAAACGAGTCTTGCAGGTTAGACGGGGACGGCCGTTTACTTCCGCTGAACAAGAGCCACATTTTCCCGCCTTGCAGTTCCATCGCACAGCGAGATCCGGCGCGGCGTGTCCCTGGATATAATGCAACGCGTCAAGGACGACCATTCCAGGCGCGATTGGAACTTCGTACTGCTGCAATTTGCCGCCGTTGCGATCGCCGCGATAAATCTTGAACGTTGCGTTTGTCGGCATTGGTTTCGCTTTATTGTGCTTTGTACTTTGTTCTTTGTGCTTTGTGATTCGAACCGTTCAGTTTCCGGCGGCCCTTACTAGAGAACGAAGTACAAAGCACCAGGCTCTAAACACCAACTATCTCTTTCAACTCCGCGGGCAGTTCGGAGATCGGTGTCTGTTTCAACCTCATCTGGTCGCCGACCCGGAAAATCACATTGTTCTGTTTGGCCCACGTTTCATCGTACATGGGAAAATCGATCCGGCTGTGTGCGCCACGACTCTCCTTCCGTTCCTGCGCACTCAACGCAACGGCCTCCGAAACCGTCAGCATCGACTTCAGATCTCGCGCAAGGTGCCAACCGGGATTGAACAAACGCGACCCATCGACTTTCACGCCAGCCGCCCGCTGCTTCAAGTTTTCAAGTTCCGACAGTCCCTTTTGCAAATCTTCTTCGTTGCGAAAGATGCCGACGTAGTTCTGCATCGTCTCTTCCAGTTCGCGATGGATCTGGTATGGACTATCGCCCGAGGAGCGTTCGAATGGTTCGAGCATTTCGCGCGTCGCTTTTTCGACGTCGCCGCCGTCGATGTTCACCGGTGCGGATCGTTTGGCGTGCTCGGCGGCTGCGGCGCCCGCGCGTTTTCCAAAGACAAGCAGATCGGAAAGCGAATTGCCACCGAGTCGATTGGCGCCGTGAAGTCCGGCCGCTGCTTCACCCGCAGCAAACAAGCCCGGCACGGTGGCTTGCGCAGTCTCCGCTTCGACGCGGATCCCGCCCATCATGTAATGGCACGTTGGTCCAACTTCCATCGGTCCCTGCGTGATGTCCACGTCTGCAAGTTCCTTGAACTGGTGATACATGCTGGGGAGTTTTCGTTTCACATACTCCGCCGGTTTGTGCGAAATGTCGAGATACGCGCCGCCATGCTCCGTCCCACGGCCTTCGCGCACTTCTGTGTAGATGGCGCGCGCCACGACGTCGCGTGTGGATAGCTCCATCTTCTCGGGATCGTAACGCTCCATGAACCGTTCGCCTTCTTTGTTGCGCAGTATCCCGCCTTCGCCGCGAACTGCTTCGGTGACGAGTATTCCCTGCACGCCCGGCGGCCAAACCATTCCCGTCGGATGAAACTGCACAAACTCCATGTCGATCAGTTCAGCCCCAGCGTCATAGGCGAGCGCCATTCCGTCGCCGGTGTACTCCCACGAGTTCGACGTGATGCGCCACGCCTTGCCGATCCCGCCGGTCGCCATCACGACCGATTTCGCTTTGAAAACGACGAACCGGCCCGTCTCGCGCCAGTAAGCGAATGCGCCAGCGATGCGATCGCCGTCCTTCAGCAAACGTGTAACGGCGCACTCCATGTAAACGTCGACGCCGAGATGAACGCCGCGATCCTGCAACGTGCGAATCATCTCGAGCCCGGTACGATCGCCGACGTGACAGAGTCGCTTGTACGTGTGACCGCCAAAGGCGCGCTGCAAAATGTCGCCGCTGCTGGTGCGATCGAACAGTGCGCCCCACTGTTCCAACTCACGCACACGATCCGGCGCCTCCTGCGCGTGAATCTGGGCCATGCGCCAGTTGTTCAGAAACTTTCCGCCGCGCATCGTGTCGCGGAAGTGCGTGCGCCAGTCGTCGGCAGCATCGACGTTCGCCATCGCCGCAGCAATTCCGCCTTCAGCCATCACCGTGTGCGCCTTGCCAAGCAGCGACTTGCACACAACGGCAACACGCGCGCCATGGCCCAACGCCTCGATCGCCGCGGTCAGTCCAGCGCCGCCGGCGCCGATGATTAGTACGTCGTGTTCGTGAGTTTCGAACTTTTCGTTCACAGCAATCTCAAGTCCTGAATCGTGCCGTTCGCGACCAGTCGCACATAAAGATCGGTGAGACCAACCGAGAACAGACTTAACCACGCAAACAGCATGTGATGGTCATTGAGAAAACTGAGACCTTTCCACGCCTTGTGCCGTGGACCACCAAACGCGACGCACGAAAAGCAATCGACTTTACCGCCGACGATGTGTCGCAACGAATGGCACGAGAACGTGTAGAGCGAAAGCAGAATGATGTTGGCGAGCAGGACCAGCGTACCGACACCAATCCCGAGTCGGCCGTCGAACCAGAACGCGTGAATCGCGTCGTACCAGAGAATGATCAGAAAAATAAGCGCGACGTAGAGAAAGTAACGATGCAGGTTTTGCAGGATCAGTGGAAATGCGGTCTCGCCGCGATAACGATGCGAACGACCCTCGCCGACTGCGCATGCCGGCGGATCGAGAAAGAAAGCACGGTAGTAAGCTTTGCGGTAGTAGTAACAGGTTGCGCGGAAGCCGAGTGGACCACCAAGGATGAGCAACGCCGGCGAGAGCGGCCACCAGCTTGGTTTAAGGAGCGGGGAATAGAATGGAGACAGGTATGGTCCCCATTCGTAGTAATTGTTTTCAAACGCGCGCCAGGTGGCGTAGATGCTGAAAGCGCCGAGAACGACGATGACAGGCACAAGCTCAACCCACCACGCATCGCGTCGCATCGATGCGCCGAACCGACCACGCTGAATTGCGGGCTCAGCCATAGCGTTAAAACAGTTTCCCGCAAAGGCGCAAAGGCGCCAAGCAGGTTGTCTTAAGGTCCAGTGTCTTTCACTTTGCGTCTTTGCGCCTTTGCGGGAACCTACTTCTTTTCGCTAATACAAAACAGCGTGTTTTGTCCCCGCAAATAAAGCTCGCCCGCCGCAATCACCGGAGTCGCGATAAAGATCTGATCGTTCAGGTGATTGGTCGCAAGCACTTCAAACTTCTCGCCCATCTTCAACACCACTACGTCGCCGTCTTCCATGGCCAGGTACAACTTGCCGTTCGCGCCGACCGGCGATGATTTCAGGTTGTACGCTTTCGGGAGGCGCGTTTGCGCATAGTATGGCTCGCCGGTGGTGGCATTGAAAGCAGTGATCAGTCCGTTATCGGTTACGACGTAGAGTTTATTGTCGTAAAGAACAGGCGACGCTGTGTAGGCAAGCCCTCGCGTGTGACTCCAGGCGATTGCGTCCGAACCGGTCAAATCACCTTGCTTGCCGAGCTTGATCGCCATGAGTTTCGGATCGCGATAACCGCTCATCACGTAGACGGTGTCGGCCAGGAACACCGATTCGCGCAGGTCGTGCGTGACCAGGATCACGTTGAAGCGCTGCTCCATCCACAGGTCGCGCAGGATGCACCACAGCTCCTCGCGCGTGAA
>Ga0209387_1000289_pt1 | contig 14644 bp, 12 predicted proteins | sample NCControl_FD_187515 | JGI IMG/M metagenome (GOLD analysis project Ga0209387, IMG submission 187515) | Agricultural soil microbial communities from Utah to study Nitrogen management - NC Control (SPAdes) (version 2) | ecosystem: Environmental > Terrestrial > Soil > Agricultural land | place: USA...
ACTCGGGCCGACCCTTCCAGGTGCGGCTTTCGACGGCCGCTCCGCGGGAGCGGCTGATTGCGGCGCTGCACCAGCCCGGGGGTCAGCCGATCCCCGGCGACAACGGGATTCCGGGCGGCTTCGACACCGCCACCGCCGTGCTCGAGGTGGATGGAAGAGACGCGCGAGCCGGCTACTACGAAGCGGTGGCGGTGGCGCCATCCGGCTCGCCGCTCACCGCCACCATCGCGGTGGATCATGCTCCCTACGGGTTGACGGCCGCGGCGTCGGGCGACTCTCTCACTATGACGCTCCGGTCGCTCATCGATTCCGCGGTGCCGGGCCGGCTCAGGGCCGGGATTCTGGGAGGCGAGCGCACCCTGACGATCGGGGGCGCTGGAGGTCCCGATGTCGTCACCCCGGTCCTGATTCCCTCATGGGTGCGGCGGATCGTGATCGACCTCGGGATGGCCGCCGAGCAGTGGCCCCGGTTCACCGACTTCGGATTCACCCTGCTCGACACCGACGGCCGGATTCTCGGGAAAGAGCCGGTGAACTATCCCGGCGCCCGGCTCGCCATCGAGCTGCCGGTGGTGAAGGCCGACCGGGCGGCCCGGCTGGTGCTCTCGCCCGCGTTGGCCGATCCGGGAAGCCGCGAGTCGTGGACGACCCGGATCTCGATTCGGCTCGAGTCCGGCCAGGCGATGAACCTGGGCACTCCGGAGGGCATCGAGGTCAACCTCGGCCCCGGGGAATCGCGCAACCTGAAGGCCGGCGTCGGAGCACTTCCCTGGAAGCTTCCCGACGGCTACGCGCCGCTGGGACTCTTTCTGCTGGAGAGCGGGGGTGTGCTCTGGTCCTGGGAACGCGCGCTGGGAAGTCCCGCTTCGCGCTGATCGGGTTACCGCGCCGGCGCACGGCGCGGACAGGTTGCAGGATGTCGGTGTTGCCCCTGCTCCAGCATCACTTCGGCTACCGCGAGCTCCGCCCGCTGCAGGCCCGGGTCATGGCGGCGCTGGAGGAGGGGCGGGACGTCCTGGCCGTGCTGCCCACCGGTGCAGGAAAGTCGATCTGCTTCCAGATTCCCGCGCTGCTCCGGTCCGCACCGACCATCGTGGTCTCCCCACTCATCTCGCTGATGCAGGACCAGGTGGCGGCCGCCCGGGCTCGCGGGCTCCCGGCCGCCGCGCTCAACAGCTCGCTCAGCGCCCAGGCCCAGCGGGAAGCGCTCGACCGGGTGTGCTCCGGAGAGGACCGGCTGGTGTACACCTCTCCCGAGCGGCTGCCCCGGCTCGCGGCCGAGCTCACCCGGCGCGGCGTCCGTCCGGCGCTGCTCGCGGTGGACGAGGCGCACTGCATCAGCGAATGGGGGTCCGACTTCCGCCCGGCCTACCGCTCCCTCCGGAAAACCCGCGCCGCGCTGGGCTGGCCCCAGGCCATCGCACTCACCGGCAGCGCGACGCCCGAGGTGCGCGGCGAGCTTTTCCGCGCGATTGGCCTGGGCGGGACACGGGGTCAGAGCACCATCCTGGGCTCGTTCGACCGGCGCAATCTCTGGTTCGGGGTGGCACGGGTCAGCAGCGAACGCGAGCGGCTCGATGCCCTGATCGAAGCGCTCCGCTGGCAGCAGGCGCTCGCCATCGTGTACGCTCCCACGCGAAGCCTGGTGGAAGCGCTGACCCGTGTCCTTCGTGAAGCCGGCTTCCAGGCCGCGGCATATCACGCCGGCCTCGGCACCAACGCGCGGCGCGAGGTGCTGGAGCAGTTTCTGACCGACCGCCTCGGGGTGGTGGTGGCCACCTGCGCTTTTGGGATGGGCATCGACAAACCCAATGTGCGGCTGGTGGTGCACTGGACTCTTCCGGCCACGCCCGAGGCGTACTATCAGGAAGCGGGACGGGCCGGCCGCGACGGCGGACTGGCGCGCTGCCTGCTCCTCTATCGCGGGGGAGACGCCGAGCTGCACCGGCGCCAGCTCGAAGTGACCTTCCCGCCGGAGCGGCTGGCGGCTCGGGTGTGGCGAGGGGAAACGTCAGCCGGGCGCGTGCCGGCGAATGTGCGGGCTTCGCTCGAGCGCCTGGCCCGCGAGCTCCGGCCGGAACGGGGCGAGCCGGACTGGCGCCCGGTGCGGGTGCGAAGGCAGGCGGCGCTCCAGCGCATCGAGGTAATGGACTCCTATGCTCGAGGCGCTTCCTGCCGCCGGCGCGCGCTGATCGGGTATTTCGGCGAGCGACTGGTCCGCTGCTCCGGCTGTGACGTGTGCTCCCGCACTCCGCCCCGTCCGGTGAACAATCCGGAGGCGGACCGGCGGCTGGGGCGGCTCCGGCTTGCGCTCGGCCACGTCGCATTTCCCTGGGGAGGATGTGCCCTCGAGCCGGAGGTGCTCCGCCGGCTGGCGGTCGATCCTCCCGGCACGGCCGAGGAGCTGACAGCCATCGAAGGAGTCGGTGGGGCGGTGGTCGAGCGGTTCGGGCGGACCATTCTCCAGGCGCTTTCCGGCGACAAGTGAATCGTCGGCGGACTATATTTCCTCGATGGACGATACCCTTTATTTCTCCGATCAGCACCGCGAAGTCCGCGAGATGGTGCGTGAGTTCGCCCGCACCGAGGTCGCCCCGGTGGCGCGCGAGCTCGACCGAACCTGCACCTTCCCCTGGGACAACATCAAGAAAATGGGAGAGCTTGGTCTCCTCGGAGTGCCCTGGCCGGAGGAGCTGGGCGGGGCGGGGATGGACCAGATCTCCTACTACCTCACTATCCATGAGATGGCCAAGGTGGACGCCTCCCACGGGCTCACCATCTCGGCCCACACCAATCTGGGCACCTCGCCCATCGTCGAGTTCGGCACCGACGAGCAGCGGAAGAGCTACGTGCCGCTGCTCGCCTCGGGACGGGTGATGGGAGGCTTCGGGCTCACCGAGCCGGGGGCGGGAAGCGACGCCGGCGGCACCGCCACCACCGCGGTGGACAAGGGCGATCACTTCGTGGTGAACGGCGCCAAGAGCCTGATCACTCACGCGGGAGTCGGGGAGATCTTCTCGATCACCGCGCGAACCGACCCGGGACCGGGACACCGGGGCATCACCAGCCTCATCATGACCAAGGACACCGTGGACCTGGAGCAATGCCAGGCCCTCGGCGTCGGTCACAGCGACGGGCTGCCCCGGATCGGCGGATTCACCGCCGGCAAGAAGGAAGAAAAAATGGGATGGCGGGCCAGCGACACCCGGGCCCTGCATTTCCAGGACGCCGTTGTTCCCAAGGAGAACATGCTGGGCGCCCGGGGTGAGGGCTTCGTGCAGTTCCTGAAGACCCTGGACGCCGGGCGGATCGGCATCGCCGCGCTTTCGCTGGGGATCGCCGAAGGTGCCTACGACGCGGCCCGCGAGTACGCCGGATCCCGGAAACAGTTCGGCAGGCACATCGGGAGCTTCCAGGCCATTCACTTCATGCTGGCGGACATGGCCACCGAAATCGAAGCCGGGACCCACCTGCTCTATACCGCCGCCCGGCTCAAGCAGGCCGGAAAGCCGTTCAAGAAGGAGGCGGCCATGGCCAAGCTCTACTGCTCCGAGCTGGCCATGCGGACCACCACCAAGGCGGTCCAGATCTTCGGCGGCTACGGCTACACTGCCGAGTATCCGGTCGAGCGAATGATGCGGGACGCCAAGGTGTGCGAGATCGGGGAGGGCACGAGCGAAATTCAGCGCATTGTGATTGCGCGGCAGATTCTCGGAAGCGTGGTTGATGGATAGGGAGCAGTGGTCAGTGGTCAGTGGTCAGAGGTCAGAAGGCACTGATCACTGATCACTGATCACTGACCACTCACTAGCATAAGTCGCTGCCATTCTTTAAGTTCCTCGCATGCGGCCACTACGCTCGACGATCCGCGTGGTCAGCGCGGGGAACGGTTTCAGACCCCTCCGCGCCGCCGCATTTCTGCTGTCTCGGATCCTGGGGATCCGGATGGCGCCTGCCTCGAAGGGCTGTCTTTCGGACAGCCGACCGCCCGGGACCATCGGCGGCCCCTCACCGTCTCAGACAGGAACCGGCCCGACTGCGCCGGCCCCTGCCCGAGCGGGCGTGCGGACCGGTGACCACTCGCGGCGTTCTCCTTCGCTGGTCCACCGCCCAAGGCGAGCGGGGACCGCATCGGCGCCCTCCGGACGACCCGAACCCCTCATGACGGCCGCTTCGATGGCCCCCGCGCAGCTGAGCTCCGGCGCGGGGCCCGGAGTGGCCAGGGAACGGTGGCGTGAAGCGAGAGATTCTCATCAATGGCGGCCCGCGCGAGACGCGGGTTGCCATCCTCGAGGACGACCGGCTCGTTGAGCTGCTGGTGGACCGGGCCGACCAGCGGCGCATGGTCGGGGACATCTATCTCGGACGCGTGGATGCGGTCCTCCCGGGGATCCAGGCTGCGTTCGTAGATATTGGCCAGGAAAAGAGCGCCTTCCTCCATGCCTCCGACCTCCTCGAGCCCGACGAAGACGAGGAGCCGGATGAGGAAGAGGACGAGCAGCCCGATCAGGAATCCGCGGTTGCGCTGACGGCTGGCGATTCAGCCGATTCAGCCGAAGCGGCCGAGCCGGTCGTGGAGCGCCGCAAGGAACGGCGCGGCAACGGGAGCGGCAAGCCCGAAGCCCGGCAGCGCGAAGTCTCCTCCCGGCGGCAACTCCCCGACATCGCCGAGATCCTCAAGAAGGGTCAGACCCTGCCGGTGCAGGTGACCAAAGAGCCCATCAGTACCAAGGGCTGCCGGGTCACCGCCCAGATCTCCCTCCCCGGACGTTTCCTGGTTTACATGCCCTACGCCTCCCGGGTGGGGGTGAGCCGCAAGATCGAGAGCCGGGAGCAACGGGCCCGGCTGCGCGAGATGGTCACCCGCCTCCTCCCCGAGGACGCCGGCGGGGTGATCGTGCGAACCGTAGCCGAGGAAGTGACCGAAGAGCATTTCAAGCGGGAGATCGACGCGCTGCTCAATCAGTGGCGCAAGGTCAAGCGGAAGCAGCTCTACGTCCGCAAGGCCCCAGCGCTGCTGCAGCGGGAGGCTTCACTGACTCGCGGCCTGATCCGCGACGTGTTCAGCGACAAGGTCGATGCCCTCCACGTGGACTCCAAGGAAATCCATCACGAGGTCGAGCAGTACCTCGACGGCGTGGATCCCGAGCTGATGAGCCGGGTCCATTTCTACGAGGAGCCGCTGCCCCTGTTCGACAAGTACGACATCGAGACCGAGATCAAGTCGCTGTTCCGGTCCCGGGTAGATCTGCCAACCGGCGGCTCCCTGGTCATCCAGCCCACCGAGGCGCTGGTGTCGATCGATGTGAACACCGGGCGCTACACCGGCAAAAAGGACCCCGAGAAGACCATTCTCCGGACCAACCTGGAAGCCGCCCGGGAGATCGCCCGTCAGCTCAGGTTGCGCGACCTGGGCGGGATCATCGTGTGCGACTTCATCGACATGGAGACCCGCGGCAACCGCGACCGGGTGCTCCAGGAGCTCCGGCTGCATCTGGGGCGGGACCGGGCCCGCACCAAGGCGCTGGCGGTCTCCGACCTCGGCCTGGTGGAAATGACCCGGCAGCGGATCCGGGCTTCGCTCTACGCCTCGATGACCACCGATTGTCCGACCTGTAGCGGCTCGGGGCGGGTCTTCCGGCCCGAGGTGGTCACCCGCCGGCTGGAGCGGACCCTGCGCCGGGTGGGGCACGAGCACCGGGAAAAGTCTCTCTCGGTGCGGATCCACCCCGAAGTCGCCCTGTACCTCTTGGAGGAGGAGCCCAAGCTGCTGGCGACCCTCGCCAAGATCAACGGGCTGGAGCTCGATGTCCGGGACGATCCGATGATGCACCTCGACGAATTCCGGCTGATGAGCCGGCCGGCCGGGCGGGACGTGACGGAGCAGTACGCGGTTGCATAGCGAGTAGCGAGTAGCGAAGAGCGAGTAGCGAGTAGCGAGGAGCGAAGAGCGAAGAGGGGGAGGGACGCCGTGGACCTGATGGACTCGCTGGTCGGGGTGGGCGTCGGGCTCGGGCTCGCTGCGGCCGCCGGGTTCCGGATCTTCATCCCGCTGCTCGCGCTCGGGATCGGGGCCGCTACCGGAAAGCTCCCGCTCGCTTCCGGCTTCGAGTGGGTGGCTTCCACCCCGGCGCTTATCGCCTTCGGCACCGCCGCCCTGCTCGAAGTCCTGGGCTATTTCATTCCCTACGTCGATCATCTGCTCGATGTGGTCGCCACTCCCGCCGCAGTCGGGGCCGGCATGCTCGCCACCGCGGCCCTGGCCACCGAGTTGCCCCCGCTGCTCAAGTGGAGCGCGGTGATCATCGGCGGGGGCGGGCTGGCGGGGCTGGTACAGGGCGCCACGGCGCTGCTTCGGCTCAAGTCCACCGCGCTCACCGGCGGGGCGGGGAACCCGGCGGTCGCGACTTTCGAGCTGTTCGGCTCGGTGACGATGATCATCGTGGCAGTGGTGCTGCCGTTGCTGGCCGTGGGACTGGCACTCTTTCTGGTGGTCGCGGTCTTCCGGAAGACCGGCCGCCTTCTGTTTGGCAGGAAGCCGGCCTGACTACCGCACCCCTCTTCGCTCTTCGCTCCTCGCTCTTCGCTACTCGCTCCTCGCTAGGCCACTTGATCGGTATCGATCTGCCCGGTCAGCCTCCGGTTGAGGTGGGACCAGGACATCCCGATCGCCAGCACAATGCTCACCAGAATCAGGATGATGGTGGCGATGGCCCGGCTTCCGGTGGCGGAGAGCAATCCCTGATCGATCAGCAGCCAGATGACCGTGGCGAAGATCGCGATCACCAGCAGGGCTCCCTTCATTCCCAGCGAGCGCTTGGTGGACTGGACGCAGATGACCCAGCCCACGATCAGCACCAGGCCCACCAGGACCTTGAGCGGCCCCAGGGTGCCGATCCCCCCGCCGGCCCCGAACAGCGGCGCCAGGGCCCAGTGGTAGAAGGAGGCGCCCCAGGGATTGAATGTCGCGAAGACGATCAGGATCGCGAACAGAAACCGGAGAAAGACCCCTTTTCCCCGAAGGGTGTCCGACGTCGCCATGGCAGCTCCAGGTACCGGTTGGCTGGAAATGATAGTCCGGAAGGGGAACCCACCCCCGGTCCCTTGCCTCAAGCCAGCCCGCCGGTTATAGTTACGGGCTCTGACCTAACCGGAAAAGCAAAGTCATGTACGCCATTTTTCGAGCCCAGGGCAAGCAGTTCCGAGCGGAGGAAGGGAAGACCGTTCGCCTCCCCCGCATGGAGGTCGAGCCGGGCTCGACCATCACCTTCGACGAGGTGCTGCTCGCCTCCGACGGCGACACCATTTCGGCGGGGACTCCGCTGGTCAAGGGCGCCAAGGTGACGGCCGAGGTGCTGGGTGAGGTCAAGGGAGAGAAGATCTACGTGTTCCGGTTCAAGCGCCGCAAGAACATCCGGCGGAAGACCGGGCACCGCACCAAGTTCACCGACGTCCGGATTACCGGCGTCAAGGTAGGGTGATTCCATGGCTCACAAGAAGGGCGTCGGCTCCTCCCGGAACGGCCGCACCAGCAACCCTCAGTACCTCGGCGTCAAGCACTTCGGCGGCGAGCGGGTGATCTCGGGGAACATCATCGTGCGCCAGCGGGGGACCAAGTTTCACGCCGGCAGGAACGTCCGCCGCGCCAACGACGACACTCTTTTCGCCACCGCCGACGGCGTGGTGAAGTTCGAGTGGAAGGATAAAGGACGCCAGAAGATCTCCGTGTATCCGGAGGACGCCGCGGCGTCCTAGCGAAGAGTTAGTAGCGAAGCGCGAAGAGGGCTCCCACTAGGGGGCCTTTTCTTTTTCCCCCTCTTCGCTCCTCGCTATTCGCTATCTTTGAAACCTTCTCGTGCGGGGACCCGTCGTTCCCGCACCATTACCAGGAGGGGACCCATGGCTGGCATCTTCGATCGCCTGAACGCCGAGATCGATCAGATCGGCGACCGGGTGCGCACCGTTTTCGAATCGAGCAAGCTCCATCTCGACCGCAGCCGGCTGGTGGGGCTGCGCAGCAAGGCGGCCTACAAGCTGGGCATGCTGGTCTACAAGAAGGAGCGTGGGGCCGAGATCAATCAGGGCGAGCTGGACGCGATCTTCGCCCAGCTCGACGATATCAGCGGCAAGATCGCCACGATCGACCGCGAGCTGGACGAAGTGCAGGGCGAGACCATCAGCGTGGACGAGCATCCGGCTCCGCCCGCCGACACGGCGGAGGCCGAGGTGAGCAAGCCCGCCTCGACCACGGTCTAGGGTCAGGGAAGCGGGAGCGTCCGGTATTTGTCGCGCAGCTCGGTTTCCCGGGTGCGCAGCGGAAGCTCCCGTCCCCTGACGTACACTTTCTCGGCCACCGAGGAAAACTCGAACGGGTCGGCCGACCAGACCACCAGGTTGGCCACCTTGCCGGCTTCCAGGGTTCCGTAGTCGGTGAATCCGAAGGTCGCGGCCGGGAGCGCGGTGATCGCCCGGAGCGCGTCATCCCAGCTCATCCCGTTCCGCACCGCATTCCCCGCCGCATAGCGCAGGTTCCGCTCCCCGCCTGGGTCGCCCTGCGCGATCACCACATCCACCCCCGCCTCCCGGAGCAGGGTCGCGTTGTCCAGCCGCGCCCCGAGGCCGTCGAAGCTCGGAATGTCCCGGTTGGGCTCCAACACCACCGGCACCTTGGCGGCCGCGATCTCCTTGGCCACCTGCCACCCTTCGACCCCGCTCACCAGCACCATGCGCAGCCGATACTCGCCCTTGAGCCGCAGGGCATTCTCGATGTCGATACGGCGATGCGCGACGACCGCGAGGGGAATCTCCCCCCGGAGCATGGGCAGGAGCGCCTCCAGCTCCTTCGCGGGCGCCGAGAGCGGCTGGATGGCGTCGCGCTGGAAGTCGGGCTTGCGCCGGGCGTATTCCAGGGCGTCGTCGAACAGCCGCCGGACCCGCGCCATGGTGCCGGCCCGGCTTCCTCCGCCCGCGGCGCGGCTGTTATCGGAAAGGTCCAGGATCATCGCGGCGTTCCGGCGCACCAGCATGTCGTCGAGCCGCTCACCCGCGTAGTTCACCGCCGGGGCCTGGCCGGGGAGGAAGGATCCCCCGGGAACCAGGACCGCGCCGGTCACCCCGCCGGTTCGGGCGATCGGGATGCCGAACGCGGCCGGGTCGATGCCTTCCGCCGGATTGAACGACGGATTGACGTCGCCCTGGACCCCGCCCTCCTGCTGTCCACCCAGTCCCGCCACGCCGAGTCCCGCATTGGCGTTGGCGTGAATGAACCCCGGGGTGATCCATTTCCCGGTGGCGTCCACCCTCATTGCCCCGGCCGGCACCGCGACGTTTGCTCCCACCGCGGTGATCCGCCCGTTCTGGATGACCACGGTGCCGTTGGCGATCCGGGGACCGGACACCGGGTAGATGGTGCCGCCGGTGATGGCAATCGTCTGGGCGGTAAGGTTGTTGGACGGCAGGGCGGTAAACAACGACAGGCTCGAGATGAGCGCCCCGGCAACCCGTTGACCGTTGACCGTTGACCGTTGACCGCAGTTCCTGTTCACCGTTGACTGTTGACCGTTGACGTAGTTCATCGTCCTACCCCCGGCGCCGTCTGCCCGATGTTGAAGTCGGTCTTGTACTGTCTGGTCGGGTCGAGCCGGTCGAACACCAGCCACCCCTCGTTCCAGACTTTCTCCGCCTTGGAGTACACCGAGAACGGGTCGCCCGACCAGAGCACCACGTCGGCCATCTTGCCGGCTTCGAGCGTTCCGGTGAGCGAATCGATGCCCAGGACCCAGGCCGCATTGGCGGTAATCCACTTGAGGGCCTGGTCGCGGGTCAGCGGAATACCGGCCCGGACCCCCGCATAGTACGCCTTGGCCATGTCCTGATTCATCCGCTGGATGCCGTCGGGGCTGTCGGTGTGGATCACCGCCCGCGCCCCCGCCTTGGTCACCAGCGCCGCATTCTCCAGGATCTCGTCGAAAGCCTCCATCTTGAATCCGCCCCAATCGGACCAGACCGAGGCCGCGGTGCCGCTGGCGGCCAGCAGGTCAGCCACCTTGTAGGCCTCGATGCCATGGTGGAACGATCTGATCTTGAAGCCGAATTCCTTCGCCAGATCCAGCATGAAAGCCATCTCGTCGCCCCGGTAGCAGTGGTTCTGCACCGAGATGTCGCCTCGCAGCACCCCGGCCAGGGTTTCCATCCTGAGATCGCGCCCGGGAGCGTCCCCCTTCCGGTCGGCCAGCCACTTGTCCCAGCGCTCGCGGTACTGCTCCGCCTGAATGAAGGCGGCGCGGTACCCCGCCATGTTGCCCATGCGGGTCGAAGGGCCCCGGTTCTGGTACACCCGCTTGGGATTCTCCCCGCAGGCGAACTTCACTCCGTACGGCGCGCCGGGGAACTTCATCTCCTGCGCGGTCCGCGCCGGCACCAGCCGCACCGTGGCGGAGCGCCCTCCGATCAGGTTGGCCGATCCGGGCAGGACCTGCATGACCGTCACCCCACCTGCGATGGCCAGGGGGATCTGGGGATCGTGGGGCCAGATCGAATGTTCGGCCCAGACCTCCGCGGTCACCGGATTGGTGGCCTCGTTGCCGTCGCTCTCGGCCTGGGTGCCGGGCGCGGCGTAGACTCCGAGATGGCTGTGGGTATCGATGATTCCGGGGGTCACGAACTTCCCGCTGCCGTCCACCACCACCGCATCCGATGGCGCGCTGACGGCGGCGCCCACCGAGACGATCTTGCCGTCCCGGAAGAGCACCGACGCATTGCGAATCTCCTGTCCCGCCCCGGTGAGCACGGTGGCATTGCGGATCAGCACCGGCGGATTGGCCCGTCTCCGGTAGGTGGAGACATACTGGGCCCGGTCGAAGCTCGCGGTGTCGGCCCGGCTCGATGAAGCGCTCGCGCCGGTGGCGGGGGCCGGAGCGGGAGAGGACTGGGCACGAGCGCCGCCACAGGCAGAAGCCAGGGCAACCAATCCAGCCGGGTACAGCCAGCGGGTCATGATACGGCCTCCTTGAATGGATTCGTCATGCTAGGGCACCCTGGTGAACTCGAGTGGCTGCCCCGCGATGGCGATCTTCAGCAGCAGGTGCGGTTTGGCGGTGCTCACCCAGAGGACGAGCGGGGCGCTGGGCCCGGACAGCTCGGCCTTGTAGGCCTCAACCTGACCGGTGCCGACCGTCACCTGCTCGGTCCCGGTGACGGCGAGGGTCCAGGGTTTGATCTCGCCCTGCCCGGCGCTCAGCACGTTAAAGGTCCATTTTGCGCCGGGAGCCCAGCGGAAGGCGGGCACCAGCGCCTGGACCGAGTTGTCGTCCAGGGTTCCCGCCGCGACGGCGGTATCGAGGGTGATGCGCTTGATCTGGCCGGTCTGAGGATCGGGCGCGCTGGCGGTGCCCTTGGCCCGGCCTCCGGCGTAGCTCACGTCGATCGCCGCGTCCTGGCCCTGCACTTTGCCGGTCTGCTTTACCGCCTTCATCGCCCCGGTGGCGTCCAGCTCGAGCGTGGTGGTCTGCACCACGAATGCACCGAGGCGGGTGTCCTCGATATAACGCCAGCCGTCCGGGGTCTTCTCCAGGACGCCGCGCATCCAGCCCGCTTCGGCGCCGTTGAAGCGCACCACGAAGCTGTCCCGCCGGACGGCGAGTGCCGCCAGATCGAGATCGACCCGCACCGCCTTGGGAGCGAGATCTTCGGGGGTGAGAGGTTTCCCTTCGGGATCCACGATGCTGACCGGCGCAATGTCCTTGATCCGGTCGTAGATCTTGGCGCCGTCGCCCACTACGATGATCGCCGCGGCCCGGGGCCGGATGGTCGCGCGCGCCACCGCCTGCACCTGTTCGGCGGTCACCGCTCCGATCCGGACCCGGTAGGTCTGCACGTAGTCTGCGGGTAAGCCGTAGAGCCGTGCGTTGGCGACGGCGTTGGCCACCTGATCGGCCGATTCAATCGAGAGCGGGTAGCTCCCGGTGATCGAGCCCTTGGCGGCGTCCAGCTCCACGGCCGGCACCGCTTCCGATCCGATCCGCTCGAGCTGGCGCATCAGCTCCCGGAGCGCCGAGTCGGTGACCTCGGTGCGGACCTCGGTGGTCGCGGAGAAGTTGCCCATGCCCTTCCGCCGCACGAAGCCGGAGTAGGCGCCGTAGGTCCAGCTCTTTTCCTCCCGCAGGGTCATGAAGAGCCGGCTCGCCGCTCCGCCGCCCAGCACCTGGTTGGCAACCGTGGCCGCATAGGTGCGGGGATCGGTGGCGGGATAGGTGAGATTGCCCACCACGATGTTGGACTGCACCGAGCCGGGACGGTGGACCAGGAGCAGCTCGGTCCGGGGCCGGGCCGGCAGGGTGGGGAACGGCGTTACCGCCGCGGAGACACCGGTCCATCCCTGGAAAGCCCGGAGGGCAAGCCGCCGCGCTTCGGCCAGGGTGACGTCTCCCGCCACCACCAGCAGCGCGCCGCCGGGCCGGAGCCGGGTCCGGTGGAAGCGGACCAGGTCCTCCCGGGTGATCGCCTTGACGCTCGCGGGGACCTCACTCCTGGAATAGGGGTGCGCGCCGTAGATCGCCCGCCGGAACGCCCGGTCGGCGATGGTCTCGGGCTGGGTCAGCGCGACCTGGAGTCCGGAGAGCGACTGGGTCCGGAGCAGCTCGATTTCAGAACCGGGAAAGGTGGGCCGCACCGCCACGTCGCCCAGCAGCTCGAACGCGAGCGGAAGGCTGGACGTCAGCACGGTCGAGTTGATCGCCAGGAAATCCGCGCCTGCTCCGGCGCTCAGCGAGCCGCCGGCGCCTTCGATCGCGTCGGAGATCTGATCGGCGGTCCGGCGGCCGGCGCCCTTGGTGAGCAGCCCCGCTGCCATGGAGGCGAGCCCTTCCTTGCCCGGCGGATCAACACTGGCGCCCGCGGGGAACGACAGCGAGATCGAGACCACCGGCTGCTTGTGACTCTCCACCACCAGGAGCCGGAGCCCGTTGGGCAGCACGCTCTCCCGGAAGGGCGGGAAGGGCGCCGGCGTGAGCGGCCCCGGAGCCGGAGGGGTCTTGGGATAATCCTGCGATGAGAGCGGAGCGGCCCCGGTCAGGACCAGGAGCGCGGCAGCGGCCCCGCGGAACATTGAGCTCATGGTGTGCCTCCCGGCGTGATCAGCAGCACCAGGGAGTTCTCCGGGCGCAGATAGAGGGCGGCAACCCGCTTGACGTCGGCGACGGTGACCGCGAGGAATCGCTTCCAGTTGGTGTTGACGGCTTCGGGGTCGCCCAGGAACATGCTGGCGCCCTGGAGCGCTTCGGCCTTGTTGAGCGCCTGCTGCTGCTGGGTGATGAGCTGGGTCCGGTAGGCGTTCTTGGCCTTGGTGAGCTCGGCTTCGGTCACCCCCTCCTGGACCAGCCGGGCGAATTCCGCCGCCATGCCGGCCTCGAGGGAATCGGGACTCACCCCGGTGTTGGAGATCGCCAGCGCGAGGATGTTGCCCGGGCCCCGCCGGGGGCCGAAGAGATTGGCGAAGACGAACGCCCCCTGAGCCAGCTTCTTCTCCCGCACCACGGTGCGGTTGATTCGCGAGCTCTCGCCCTGGCCCAGGATGGTGGCCAGGAGCTCGATCACCGGCATGTCGTTGCTCCGGTACTCCGGCACCCGGTACGCCAGCACCACGCCGGGCAAACTCGCTTTCGGGTCGGGCCACACTTTGCGGATCGCGCCGGTCCCGAACGCGGAGCGGCACTCGACCGGGGGCGCCTCGGGGGCCCGGGGGATGTCGCCGAAATACTGCTGAATCAGCGCCTTGGTCGCCGGGGTGTCGAAATCACCCACTACGGTGAGGGTCGCGTTGTTGGGCGCGTAATAGAGGTCGAAGAACGCCTTGACGTCGGGGGTCTTGGCGGCGTTCAGATCGTCCATCGAGCCGATGATCGAATGGGCGTAGGGAAAGCATCCGGTGCTGTCGGCCAGGGCGTACACCCCTTCGAACAGCGCGCCGGCATAGGGCTGGTTGTCCACCCGGAGCCGGCGCTCCTCCTTCACGGCCTCGCGCTGATTGGCGAAGTTGGAATCGGTGATGGCAAGAGACCGCATCCGGTCGGCCTCGAGCCACAGGCCCAGATTCAGCCGGTTGGAGGGAAGCGCCTCGTAGTAGTTGGTGCGGTCCTCGTTGGTGCTGCCGTTCATGTTCCCGCCGGCCCGTTCGATCAGCTGGAAATGCTCGGCCTTCTTCACGTTGGCCGAGCCCTGGAACATCATGTGCTCGAAGAGGTGGGCGAACCCGGTCCGGCCCCGCGCTTCGTTGCGGGAGCCGACATCGTACCACACGTCCACCGCGACGACCTGGGTGGTCCGGTCCGGCGCCAGGATGACGGTGAGCCCGTTGGGGAGCTGGTAGGTTTCGAACGCGATCCGGGCGGGTTCCTGGGCGGTCGCCACGGCGGTCGCCGCGAGTATGCCGGCCAGGCCCACGAGGCTCGCCAGGCGGCGTCGTGAATCCATCGAGTAGATCCTTGCTGAGGGCGAGATAAGCTAGCGGATTCGCAACCGGTCGGGGAAGTTCCCGCAGAGCGCATCCACACCAAGATCGGCGAGCTGGCGCGCCGCGTCCGAGTCCGGCACCGTCCACGCGATCACTTCCCCTCCCGTACGGTGGACCTCGCGCACCAGTTCCGCG
>Ga0209387_1000292_pt1 | contig 14594 bp, 14 predicted proteins | sample NCControl_FD_187515 | JGI IMG/M metagenome (GOLD analysis project Ga0209387, IMG submission 187515) | Agricultural soil microbial communities from Utah to study Nitrogen management - NC Control (SPAdes) (version 2) | ecosystem: Environmental > Terrestrial > Soil > Agricultural land | place: USA...
AATGGGGAAAATCCGAGCGAACGCGCTCATTCTAATGCTCGCGCTGTGCGAGCGGCAATCACCCCGATGCCAACATGAGCGACGAGAGGAACATGAGCGAGAAGAAGCGAACTACCGTGACGACCATTGAGACACCTGTCCGACGATCAGTTCCGGTACGAACTAAAGGCGCTCCGCTTCAGTGCGGACAACACTTATGCTGGGCCCTTCCGAGTCCTGTATGACGTGACCTATGACCGAGAGACGGACACGTATGCGGCCGAGGGTATCGCTCAGGTAATTCTGCCGAACGGGACCGTGGTGTCGACACTTTGCACCACTGAGACCGGAACAAGACTGGTGGTATCTGACTAGGGCATCATCGCCACAGATTGGAACGTTGGTAGCCTCGGTAGCTGAGATCGCAGCGAAAGGAATTAGTTACGCGGCAGCAACGTTCTTACCACCAAGAGGAGGAATTCGGCGTTTGGGAACACATGGTTGTAATGAATATTCGTTTACATTCGTGCTCTTTCGTTACTCTCTTCGACCAGCGCATTTGTCGTTTCGAGGCGAGTAAGGGCGGCGACGACGCTTGGAGAGAGCTCAGCACCGACATCTGGCTCAAGGCCACGCCCTCCGAAACCAGCACGCTCACCGTCTTCATCGAGTTGAAGTGACCTTACAGAAAAGGAGGACAGCCATAGTTAAGCCGAATGCCTCGATAAAGCGGTGTCCCAGAGCTTACGCGTTGCTTCATCCGCCTTTTGCGCCATCCCCAACGACTGCGCTCTCCGCCACACAAAACGAAATCGCACGACTAAGATTAGGAGTATGAAACTCGCAATCAATCTCATAACTCCCTCAACCCATTAACGCGAGAACCACCGACGAAAGCCACCATCACCACCTGTTTTTTCAGGAGCAGGAGCAGTAAGCAGGTGCAGTAAGGATTTCCTGCCCGATTGCCTCCTCCTGCTCCTCTCTACCGCCACTCGCCGTGCATCACGAACGGCGCCCAAAAGTAAGGCGATTGCCATTGCCGCGTTCGTAGCATTTCGATCTGTGCAGCGCGTAATGCAGCAGCCGGAGTTTTATTTGTCCGTAACATTCCGGTGTAAAGACGCTGCATTAAACCTGCCGTTGCTTTGTCGTTAACGTTCCAAAGGCTAACAATTACACGCCGGGCGCCGGCATACATAAATCCACGCATTAATCCGTCTAGACCTTCGCCCTTCACGTCCTTGCCCAAGCCGGTTTCGCATGCACTCAAGACAACCAGTTCAGCCGGCAAGTTGAGATTGTAAATATCAAGAGTTCGCAGGAAGCCGTCCTGTGGTCTGCCCTGCTCATCCACCAACGAGAGCACAATCGCTGAAAGCGCCGGTCGCGTTGTGTCAAGGTAACCATGCGTCGCGAAATGCACGTAACGATATTTACTTAACTCACCGCTGGTGGCGATTGAACGGTTTGCGCGAAAGTCCAATGCTTTCAGGCTGGACCCTGGCGGCGCCACTGTCAAAATCTCATTCGCTTCTTGTCTGGTAAATGGCAGTCGTGGAATCGAGAGTTGAACACTGGCGCTACCTGGCAGATGCTCGATGATCCGTGTCGAGCCTGACGGGCTCGATTCGGCAACCTGACTCTGCGATGTGAGTCGCGCATCGTTAGTCGAGAACACTGGATCGGCGATCACCACAACAGCTTTGGGCGCTGGTGTACGATTCGACAAGTTCTGACGGTGAACTGCAAATGCTGAAAATGATGGGAGATTCACAAGTTCGTGATCGAGGACGAGAGGTCGCCGGTTTGCGATCGGCAAAACAGCGAATGGCACGTATTGCAATGCACCGTCAGCTACGATCAACAATCGTTTACCTGCAAACTCAGCCGCAGCAGGTGCCAATATCATGCGACTCAACTCAGTGGCGGTCTGCTGAAATTCAGCATCGGACCGCTCGATTCGTGCTCGACGCTCCGAGGGTGTTTCATGCGACTTAGCTACACTGCGAGCCGCTAAGGAACCGTAAAGTCGCCGCGCGAGTTTCTCTACCTGCTCACGTTTTGGCAGCTTGTAACTCTTGAGTGAATTCTGCGTTACAACCCAAAGGTAACTTTGCTGATCGCCCAGCGAATACTCCAGCATCATTGTGCTCGGATCTAACTGCTCCTGAATCGCCTTTACGTCCAGTGGCTGAGGCTGCGTTAGCGCTGCATAAACTGGACTGGCCTTGCGAATTGCTGCCTGCACCTGTTGGTAACCGTCTTCGAGCGCGCTGATCTCTTTATTAAGGGTTTCGATCTCCGGCTGATTGCTTCTTTGGGCCGTGAGTTGAATTTGGCGTTGAGCTTTCGCATTCAACGACTGCCTGATCTCTCGCTCCTTTTTCACTAAATCAGCACTGACGCCCTGGCGAATATCCACGTGAGTTTCATTCAACATCTCCGTCAGGCTGCGTGCGCGCCCTCGTTCGCTTGCCTGAAGTGCTTCCGCGTCGTGCCCCTTACCTGGGGCCTCTGCATTCTGTTGCATCAGAATGTCAACCAAAAGCTCATATGCGTTCTCACGTGAGGCCAGGTACGAAGCACGGAGTTGTTGACTGCCGCTGTGCGCGCGAACTGTCTCGATTAAGTTCAGCGACTCTTCAATGCTCTTTCTGGCTTCACTAAGATTTCCGCGCTTCTGCTCAGCACGAGCCAGACCCTCTAAAGCAACTGCCGCATTGTTCAAATCGCCGATTCTGCGAAATATTGAAAGCGACTGATTAAAGTAGTCGACTCCCTCGTTAGTCTGGCCGAGGACAGTGTAAACATGGCCCAGATTGCTCAGTGAGATTGCCGCGCGGCGAACATTCCCGGCAGCGCGTTGCATCGCGAGCGCTTGTTGGTGATATTCAACAGCCTTTTGCGGTTGATCCTGTTGTAAGTACAGAGCCCCGATGTTATCGAGAGTCTCTGCTTCCTGCGTCTTGTTTCCGGTTTGCTGCTGGATTGTCCGGGCCTGATTGTAATAACTGAGCGCCTGCTCATAGTTTTGCATACGACTGTATGCGTGCCCAATTATCGCCAGTGTAAGCGACTCGTTGTTTTTAGCCGTTGGTTCGGCTCGAAACTTCGATAAAGCCTGCTGTAAATACTCGAGCGCTTTGTTTGGCTCTCCGAGCCTGTTGTAAGCAGTCCCGATGTTACTCAGTGCAATTCCTTCTGATACTTGATTGCCTAGCGATATATAAATTGGTAAGGCCTGCAGGTAATACTCGAGAGCTCTCTGTCGGTCAGACGCATCTCCATAGATCTTACCGATATTGTTCAGTGCGGCAGCCTCGAGAGGCTTGCTGCCATTCTGTCGGGCCAGAACGACCGCGCGCTCATAGTGAGCCAGCGCCTCTCTAACTTCGCCCAAGAAGTCACTGGCTCCGCCAACGAAGTTTTCAAACGACCCTTCCAATCTACGATCGTTCAAGCTTTGCGCGAGTGAAAGCCCTTCTTTCGAGTATTTGAGCACATTTCGAAAGTCGTTTAGTTGGGCCAAACGACCGACCATCAAACGAAGTGTGAGTGCTTGCAGGTAGGTTTCGCCCGTGGGTTGAAACAGCCGCAGCGCCTCCTGAAATTTTTCGACCGCAGTGCGTTTCGCCTCAGCGTTTGTCTGGCTGCCAAGCTTGTCAGCCTCTTCGACGAGTCTTTGCGCACGAAGAAGATTCTTGTCAGCTGGTGTTGCTTCTCTTACTGATACGATCTTTATCTCGTAACGCCCGGGAGCGGCTTTGCTATTTGACGATCGCACTTCAACTCTATAATCGCCTGCTTTGTCGGCCACGAGCAAAACCGGTTCTGTTCCCCACTTGTCATTCGGACTATCAGTGTCGCTGATTTGTTGACCATCTGGTCCAAACAGAATGACCTTGACGTCGATCTCTTTCTGTTCCACGAGGGCATAGAAAAATTGTCCCGAAGTCAGAGTGAGGCGGTACGACTGGGTCTCGCCTGCGCTAAGCGGCCGTTCCTGCGCAGAAAAAGCCGGCAATGCCTCGGTATTTTGAGTGGGAGGATTCGGCGGCGCAGCGGTTGGGTTTTGAGCGTTTGAGGTGTCCTGGAAAAACAGTAAAGACGTAACGAGACTTAAGGCACAGACGATCATCCGATTAGCAACCGCATCGGAGCTAAAATGAGACGTGCGGTGACTACCCGCCTTTAATTCCTTCGAGGTCTTGTCGGGACGCTGGGTCATCAGGATTACCTCAGAAACGCCCATTGGGCTAACGTGTGAAGGATCACTCGCTTCACACGTTATCCTCATTTGGGCGATTCGAAGCTGGTACCTTCACGTAGACTACGCGTTGGCGGAAGATGCAGCCTTAGGGTCAATTCCCGTTCCTGCCTGAGCTGTAAATTCGCCATTATCCCCGGTGGCTACGTCTTCGGGTGAGAGCTGTCCTATGATGGACCAGGTCCCGCTGCCATCAACGTCGGGGGTAGGAACAGACGCGGTTATGTCCCAAGTCCTTGAAGCGAATTCGACGTCGTCGAAGCTGATTGGCATCGTTGTGTCAGTGGTTGAGGATACCTGCGATGAGCCGTTCATCAACTGATAGCCAGTGATCACAGGAGGCGTGCCTGAGGTAATTGGCTGTATTTGCAAGCCATTCAGGGCGTTACCGACGCCTGGGTTTGGCGGCGGGTCATTCTCAATCTGCCAATAATCTGACATGGTCATTCTCCTTTGAAGTTGAGGTTCTGGGTCTTTAACTTCTTATCGGGAAACTATCGTTACGATTTTACTGTCTCCATCAATTAACGCGAGAAGTGTTCTGGCAAACCACCATCACGTGGAAACGCGTCGATTCGCTCAACGACATCACCCTTCAGAGGACTACGCGTTGGCGGAAGATGCAGCCTTGGGGTCCATCCTGTTCCTGCCTGAGCTGTAAATTCGCCATTATTCCCGGTATCCCAATCTGACCGGGGGAGCTTGGCTCTTTAATTTGCGACTGTCCGTTCCCAACAAGCGGTCCACTAGGCCCAATGAAAGACTTGCGGTAGCTCCCACGTTCTTGAAGCGAACTCGGACTCTCGACAGCGTGAATTCAACTCTAAGAATTGCCCCGAACTCCTCGCTTACTAAACTCGAACTCAATTTCCATTTGTGCTGGTTGCTTTAGTCGCAGGTCTATTGTCCACGTTTTTAGCGGCCGATTTACTCTTCAACTCCACAAGAATCACTTCAAATGGCTTGTCGGAAACGTTTTCCGGCAAATGAACTGTTCCCGGCGTCCAGAGTACTTCGCCTGCTTTGCGAGTGATATCCTGCGCGGGATCCTTCGGAAAAGTAAACCTGCCAGTTGCATCAGTCAAAAAGATCGCCACGGCATTTGGGTGCTGATGCATCACAGACTTTTCTTTGGGTCCAACTTTAACCCGCAGCACTCTAACCTCGTCATTCTCAAACTCAACCTTGTAATGCTTACTATCGACTTGAACAGGATCCTGTGCCATTACGGCTGATGCCATACACAAAAAGAACAGGGTTGAAACCAATAACTTACGCATGGTAAAGCTCCTTTTTGAACTGGGCTGGGAAGTCGGGGGCGTTCTATCGCAGAATCAGTGACGAGTCAAGACGATGATTACGTGCGGAGAATTCTCGGACGTGCTTTCTTAATTACTGACTTAGGGTTAGTCTCATCTTTGTAGATGTAATCCCTGGCTGAATTATGTAAGAGTGCGGCCTCTTTGAGTGCGGGGTTTTCAATCCAAACTCTTGCCGAAACGAGGAGACTTTATCGTACACCGGCACGATTGCCCGAACGGGCATTGCGTCAGAATGATGCTGCGGAAAGTGAGATTCTTCAACTCGCCCTTCGCGAAAGTCACTGTCATGAAGAAGAAGTCGAGGCTTCTCGATCTCGTAATTCGTGAATTTTCAACCAATAGTGCGGTGTCCGAGTTTAAAGTGGCGATCGTGAGAGTTTTCGCCGTCAGTCCGCGTTAGCTCCTAAGTATTTAGGATTCCAACCTGGCCAATATGTGGACAAAAAAAACGGTACACGACGTATACGCGATGGTAAGGGATGGGAAAGAACCGGAAAACCTCGATTTTTCTTTGGTGGCTGCAACTGTGGAAAGGCAAGCGCTTACGTTCTTGCCGAGCGTCTAATTCGCAATGCGGAGGTCTGCTATTCCCAAAAGATCCCCGGCACTTATCACACCAATAGGATTCGGCTTGAGAGATGAGGGAAAGATGAGGGAGTTACGTTGCGATACCTGCTGCGACGTAGCTTGCATTGACGGCTGAAACGTCGATAAATACTGTCTGGTATCATGTAGCAGAAGGTAGTCAAAGCGTGGTGAAAGGACTTAAAATCCGTTGTCCGAAAGGACGTGCGGGTTCGACTCCCGCCCTCGGCACCATTCTTAATCTTCCTGTTGAGTTAAGGACATTCGTTACTGATTGGTCGGATCGGGTTCCGTTCACGGTCCGGTTTGAAGCGATGGAGCCGCCATTACAACCCAGCGAATCTTTCTCAGCTTCTCAAAGTTGACCGCTTACGGTGCTGTCTTTGTCATCCTGACTCTGCTTGCGATGGTTGGGACGGTTTTGGGCCAGCAGCTAAAGCGAGCTTCAGTGAGTGATGCGCCTCGGGTACGGCGTACTGGGCCAGGCGATGCCAGGGCCACAGCCGCGCGACAGCGCTTCCTGGAGATGTTCGCTCGGTCATACTATCCCGGACGAACCGGCCAACTGCTGATCGTCCCGCGTGAAGGCGACTTCATTACGCGACCTGATCCGAACTATGCGTACATGCACGGTTCACCGTGGGCGTATGACGTCTCGATTCCTCTGATGTTCGCGGGCCCTGCGGTGAGAACTGGAGTGTACTCGACCCCAGCCGTGCAGCAGGACGTGGCGCCAACGCTTGCGGCTGCGTTGGGGGTACAAATGCCCCCGACCGAGACAGGCCATGTCTTGCCTGTTTTGCGGACAGATTTTGCGAGACCCCGAGTGGTCATGCTGATAGTCCTGGATGGCATGCGTCGGGATTACTTCGATCGCTACGCGGCCTCCATGCCAACGCTCACCACCATACGACGGCACGGTGCCTGGTTTGATCAGGCGAGAGTCAACTTCCTGCCTACGAACACCGCTGTTGGGCACTCGACCATCTCGACGGGAACCGATCCGCGCGTGCACGGAATCACTGGTGTCAGTGTGTACGACCGCACTCGCCGCCAGCGACACGACATGTTCGCCAGAGCAATGCCACAAGACCTGATGGCATTAACACTGGCAGACGTCTGGCAGCTGGCGACTGGTGGTCGCTCGATCATATTGGCACAGGGGAGCATCGACCGAGCGGCGACGCCGCTGGCGGGACATGGTGCGTGCCAGTTGAATGGAGCGCCAGTCGTGCTCGCAAGCTACGATCAGCAGACGGGCAACTGGACCACAAACCCCGACTGTTTCCGACTGCCTGAATATCTGAAGGATCGAAACGCGAGAACACTGTGGCCGGTTGGCGGGGAGTGGCTGGGTCATAAAATCGACTCGGCTGCCGAGGTGCGCTATTCGGGTTTGTTTCCAGCATTCGAAGCCGAGGCGATGACCGCGATGATCGAGCGCGAGCCGGTAGGCGAAGATAACGTTCCTGATCTTATTCTGTTGAATTATAAAGGTGCGGATTTCGTGGGCCACAAGCATGGCCCGGATTCCGACGAGCTCCGCATCACGCTCGAGGAAATGGACCGTCAGTTGACGCGGATGCTTAAGGTCCTACGGGCAAAGGTTGGGGATAACTATCTCTTGGCAGTGACTGCGGACCATGGTATGCCGCCGCAACTGTCGTCGGCGGACCGCCGGCACTTTGCGCCAGCGATCGTAGACCTGTTGCACCAGAAGTTTGATCCTGCGGCAAAGCAGCTGATTACATCTTTCGAACCGGAAAATTGTCAGATCTTCGTCGATGAGCACCGACTGTCGGATCTTGGTCTGAGGCTGCGCGACTTAGCTCATTTCCTCGAATCACAGCCGTTTCTTTTTGCGGTGTTTACAAACGACGATGTGCGACGTGCGGCTGACGCCTTGAAGCCTGTGACGCCGACGCGCAGGCACTTGAAGTACAAATAGAGTCACTGACCATCCACGTTATCGCCGAGCATTCTCAATGAAGTACTTTCAACGCTCTATTATCATGTCGGTCTCGAAGAGCTATCGGTCAAAGAGTTTTGAGCTGACGCTGGAACGAGATCCCACTAGCAATAGCTACGCGCTCTTTGCGCGTGACTCATTTCTCGATCCATCAGAAAAAGATCCGGCTTTCATTCAATTCATGACCGAGATGAAGGCTGCCGGGAAGGTTACCGCCGCGAATTTGGATTAGAGGCTCTCGTCAATGTCAAAACATACTCATGCTGAGATGGGGCTAAGATGGTGGCGGGACGCGTTGATACGTAGCCAGCCGAAGCGAGACCTTGACGACCGCTAGGCGCGTAAATACTGGCTCGTATCGTTTCGTAAGAATAGGTAATGGCCCAATCACGGGACTTAAAATCCGTTGTCCGAAAGGACGTGCGGGTTCGACTCCCGCCCTCGGCACCAGGAAAGAAGTCAATAGTTAGCAACACTCTCCAGACATTCTTTCTTAGTCCTCCAGTGTGCCTATGGTGTGCCAAAATCGAGAAGACTACTTGGCGAGAGAAAAGCGGAAACAACAAAGCCGGCAGAGTATTGGAATGGTGCGATTCGTGACAGTAGAGACCGCTCGGCTGTGCCGATCTTCTGCGGTGTGACCCTAGCTTCGTTGGCTGTGTGGCGTCCCTTCCCAGCCCTCATAGAATCAGAATTAATAGCCATCCTAAACTTAACAGTTTTTGCGTTTGGTTGTTTATCTACACTATATGGCATCTGGCTCCATACGACAGCCAAAAGATCTGTCCCAATTGTCAGAGAGTCAACAAGGATTAGTGCAGAAGTTAAGTTTGGTCGTCCGAGAGGGGATCAGAGAGTACGACACGAAGTGGATATTAAATTCTGAAAAGGATCCATTCGGTTAAGTGAGAGCGGGCGAGTCTGTGGGTTTAGCGCGCTGCCCTCGACGCCTAGCGCCCTCACTGGCATGCCCAGTCACTCATCTGATTTCGTCGTCCCGCGAATCTTGCCGGATCAAAGTTTTGGATCATTTGTGGTAACTCATGAGTGATTGGCAGCTCCAGCATCTGGTTGAAGTCGCAGTCATACAGTCTGCCGTAGTGCTGTTAGTTACCCGAGCGGCGCAGATAATCAAGCAAGCGATCTCAATCAATAGGTGTCTGCCGATCGATGATTTGAAACAACTGGTCACAGGAAACTTGTAAGTCGGCGGACTGATTCCTGTGTTCGTTGTTCATCGGTAACCGGCGAAACTGCATCTACCGGCACTCCGGGTGTCCACAGTTGCACTCGTTGTCCATTCCTCCTTCCTGTGCCGTGGCGCATGCGTCGCTGCAGTAATCACCCGTCGCGGGTCTCGAACACTTGCACCCCGGGTGTTGGCATTGATCTGCTGTTTGCATTAGTTCACCGCCCTTCCGTCGGTTTAAAGATGCGAGCTTTAATCCAGCTCCATGTCGCACCTACCTGTTGTTACCCTGTGGATTTTTGCCTTTCGCTTTTTGATTATGAGCACCCCGCTCGGTTTCACCGGTTCGTTGATCTGCTTGTGGTCCACCCTTCTGTTCTTTCAAATCATTACGGCGTGGCTGCGTTTCGCCGTGTTCGGGTTGCTTCTTTCCATGCGTCTGATTGGGTACGCTTTGACGTCTCATAATTGCTCCTTTTCAAATGTGCCAAAAGAGGTGCTAGTTTGGCTCCAGAAGGCTAACCACCTTGTCCACCGCTCTGGCCGCCACCGGGCTGCCCGCCACCTTTTGTTCGATTACCGCTGCTGGCCTTTTTGCCGCCGCCTTGTTGATCTCTTCCGCCGCCAGTGTGCGGCTTCCCTCGCTGACCACTACCGCTGCGGTCGCTTGCCTGAGCCTTCTCTTTCTTTGTAACCATAGATACCTACCTTTCATTTATCACTTGGCAATTCGCGGTGCGTGTAACTCGTTCGCTAGTGAACCATCGCTTCACGCAAGTGCGTATGCTCTGGTTGTTCTGTATGTGGTATTTGCAAAAAGAAAGCCTAACCGGCAATTCCATGCGGTCAGGCTGCAAATGTTCCATTTCGATCACGAACGATCATATTAGCGCCTGCCATCACCGGAAAGTCTTAGATTTCGCCGTGACCCGGATGAGCCAGCCACGGGTCTGCAACATCTCTGTACGATGTGGAACATTGAGAATCTGAGGCAGTCCGTCTCGAAACGTAACGAGCCACGAAAGCAATCGATACAGCGCGCTTACGGGCGAATGATCTGGCTGCTCGTTACTTTTATCGGTGAAGACATTACGATCGGCTTAATACAGAACGTGGCCCTATGTCACGACTTGTGGCATCCCCGTTGCACCCACTTCCTGCGTCAAGTGAAATCGCTGCAATCTGTTCTGATGGAAAGCGGCAAAGATAGGTGAGTATCGGTTTTCGATCTCGAAGGCCGGTTTAACTTTTAAGCAATCAATCGATCATGCAACCGACGCCCGCCAAAATATCGGAACTGCCGAGGATGAACGCGTCGATGGGAGCGGTGGATAAAAGAAACCCGCGCAGTCAAAAAGCCGGACGATAGAAGCCGCAACAGCGAGAAACCACGAAAGGAGTTGAGATGAACCAGGGAGGCGACAGAGGTAAAGCACCAAACAAATTTGGCACCGAGCCAAAGCACAGAAGTGAAGAGACAGTTCAGCAACCGCGAAAGGCGGGCCAAGGCCGAGCGGGCCAGGGTTCGGCGAACTCGAGAACACCTAGTCCCAAAAAAACTTCACCGCGAACGACCTCGAAATCAAGAGATAAGTGAAGAAGACATATGAATGGTAGAGTGCAAGCCTGGGATGGATGATGACCAAAGAAGAAGGCTCAGGCCAGCTATTCAAGCGCAGTGGCCTGTGTGTCGGACACCGCCCACTGTTGGAAGAAAGGGTCAGTAGGACGGTGGATGGTCCAAGACATTTGTCACGCTGTGGTCACGTGCCTCGACGAGAATCACTGCTCACGCATAACAATAACTGCAAACGAAAGTCACTCCGTAACGGCGGCAAGGTTGTAGTGGATGCTTAAGTAGCTACTTGCTGCTAAACACGCACGGCGAGGGGCGCTTTCATACCGCAAGTTCGTCGTTTCGAGACCGACCTTCCGCTACCGATCAAATCAATAACTTAGAACACTCGCTCTTTTGAACGTGGAAGTGCCAACTTCAACGCCATCCTCTCACCATTGCATATCAGCAATTTAGCCGAATTCAGAATCAGCAACTCTACAACAACATGATGAACATCTTGGTCCAAGCAGTATCAAGTGGATGGCTTTCCGTGTTGTCAGATAGGAAGTTTTGGAACAGCAAGTTTAAGTATCCCATCAGCCGACACCGTGTTCCCATCTTTTGAAGTCGCGCTTTTGCCACTCAGTCCTTGACTCTGGAGCTCGCTCTAGGGTCTATACTTGCCCTGAGGTTTACTCATGGATCGGACGGCATTTCGCATCGGCGAGGTCGCAAGTGGCGCTGGAGTAAGCGTGGACACCGTTCGTTATTACGAACGGCTAAAGCTTTTGCCCCGCGCCAGTCGTTCTTCTGGCAACTTCCGCCTCTTTGCGGCGGAATCAATCGAGCGCGTCCGATTTATCAAGCAAGCTCAGGAGTTGGGCCTTACGCTTGAGGATATCAAAGGGCTTCTTGCGACAGGTGGCGCTGATGAATGCCGCAAGGTGCGCGATCTACTAAGTGAGAAGATTGAAGAGCTAGATAAGAAGATGCGAGCGATGAAAGAGTTTCGGCGCACACTCGCGCAACATCGTGCGGCCTGTGAGCATGAGCTTGAAACGCACGGCAAATCTGCATGTTGTCCGGTAGTTACTCACCGGAAAGCAAAGTCGTAACGGTGGATCAGTTAATGAGTAATCCCGAGATTACCAAGAGGCCCACGGGTTCGAAGAGCGCGGTGGCTGCTAGTTTGGCAGCGCTTGGGAGTGTAGTTCTGGCGTCAAGTTGTTGCTTACCGCTGTTCCCATTTCTCGTAGCCGCCGGCACTGCCGGGAGTTCGGCCTTCTTCGTTACGATTCGCCCGTTCTTACTTGCAGCGTCTGTGCTGCTGATTGCGTTTGGCTTCTATCAGCGATGGCGGGCCAAAAAATGCCAATGCAAACCAAGTCTATTTAGCGCGGTCCTCTTGTGGTTCTCAACCGTTGTGGTGCTGGTCTTTAGTTTGTTTCCCCAAGCTATAGCCAACCTACTCGCTGATCTATTGGCAGGATGACATGAAACGCAAAGGTATCATCATCGGCTCTGTCCTGGCGGTAATAGTCTCCGCACTTTTCTACTACTTCTATTTGGGAAGCACAGTGCCTAACGGGCAACAACCTCTCGTTTATCTGAACAGCGCAAACGTCACTTCGCTAAAGGATGCTTTCAATACCTCGGCAAACTCCGTTCGCGTCATCGTGATGCTCTCCCCTACTTGAACCGTCTGTTTGCAGGGGGCCTCTGCATTCCAAAAACTTTTAGATGAACAGCGCGATCAAAAAATAAGAGTGTTTGTGATTTGGGAACCGGTATTGCCGACTGATTTGGCGTCGCCATCGACAAGGACACTGGCGCGAATTTCTGATGTTAGAGCTAGTCAATACTGGGATAAGGAGCGGTTGATTTCGCGGGCGCTCGGCGAGACTGACGACAATTCTATTGTGTGGGATTACGTAGCAGTGTATCAGCCGGGAAAACTTTGGGACCAAGCGCCGCCTGATCCTGTCTACTCAAGTGTTCCGGTCGTCGAGGTAATTGACGCAACAAGAGAGGCCATTCAGAAAGTGCTAACAGAGGGTATGACGATTAGTGAGGTAATAGTATCGCGTGAATTGCTGTGTAGAAGAAGAATCGACAGGTGTGAATGACTCAGTGGCAGAACGAACTGATTCTAGTCTCGGAGCAGAATCAGAATCTTTATTACCTGCGTGTCAAAAGTGCTCCGGTCAAGGCAGCCCGGTCTCACGCAAGACTGTCGTGCTGATGCTAAAGCCTGATTTGTTGGACCAGGCTATGACAGGAGAGTATAGCTTCTGTTCAGTTCGTGATTGTTCGGTTGTGTACTTCGAGGATCAAGGTATTCGCTGCTTCACCGTTGATGATCTGCGCACAAGGGTTGGCCTCAAAGCGAAGGAAGATCCGATTCCGTTGTGCTATTGCTTCGGGTTTGATGAAAGCCATATGCGAGAAGAGCTTTCCCGAACTGGTAAAACCTCGGTTCCCGAAACAATCTCAAAACTCATTCGTGAGGGCTTATGTGCGTGTGATGCCCGGAATCCTTCCGGTAGGTGCTGCCTGGGTGAAGTAAACAAGACCGCAAAAGTTCTAAAGTTGCAACTTTCCGAAACACAAAGGTCTCCTTAACATTATTTAAGCAAAGGAAGCATCAGCGGCCGGGTCCGGGATTTTAGTGGGGAACCTGTAAAAGGTCAGAAGGTTGAATTGATTCTTCGAGGTGAAGACAATTACTCGCATCCCTTCTATTCGTCTGCGCCAGATGATCACATCACTAATGACGAAGGTGTTTATCGTATTTCCGGCGTGCCTCCCGGTCGATATATTGTAAAAGTGGGAACAGCCTATGGCCTCACCGCCTATGGACCGAGCGGGAAGAGCGAGGTTCACTACCCGGAGACTTTCCATCCAAGCGCCGACGAAGCAGCCAAGGCCACGGTTGTTGAGGTTGCGACTGGACGCGAAACCAGCGACGTTGACATAACGGTCGGCAGGCCCCTGAAGCTCTACGAGATCGTGGGCCAACTTATCGCTGTCAAGACCGGCGCTCCTGTACCGAATGTGGGGTTAAAGGTAATCACTACGAGCGCAAATGGTAGGGATTCCACTCATCTTAGCGGTGCTTTCAGGAGCAATGCCAACGGAGAGTTCAGAATTCCGAACGTGTTACCTGGCCACTATGTTGTTGCTCCTGAGAATGATCGAGTTAGCAACACTTATGGAGACCCAATCTCCTTCGACGTTAAGGATGAGGATGTCACTGGGTTGAAGATTCCCATGCATTCCGCCTCGACCCTGATGGGTATCGTCACAATCGAGGGAAATGTCGATCCTCCTATTGCGGACGTGCTGTCCAAGTTAACGATTAGCGCCCACACTTCGTCTAACAACCCGATGAGTTCAAGCGTGACCTCGCCTATCAACGCGGATGGTGGCTTTCGTATTACCGGAATTCGTCCTGGCAAGGTCAATCTGTCCTCTTTCATGCGGCGTCCAGGGCCCGCGGCAGTCCGGATCTTACGTATTGAGCGCAATGGCGTCGAATTGCGCGACGTAGACGTTCGCCCTGATGAAGACATAAACGGACTAAGGATAGTGTTGGGCGCCGGCAACAGCGTTCTGAGAGGAGATGTGAAGATTGAAGGTGGCCCACTAGAGGGTGTAAATCTTTATGTAATGTATCGACCGACAAACGGCGATCCAAACCGGTTCCATCGCGCAGAACTTGA
>Ga0209387_1000293_pt1 | contig 14573 bp, 8 predicted proteins | sample NCControl_FD_187515 | JGI IMG/M metagenome (GOLD analysis project Ga0209387, IMG submission 187515) | Agricultural soil microbial communities from Utah to study Nitrogen management - NC Control (SPAdes) (version 2) | ecosystem: Environmental > Terrestrial > Soil > Agricultural land | place: USA...
CGGAGCTGATTGCGATCGTCGTCTGCGGGTTCGGTGCTGAGGTCGTCAGCAGCGAAGCGCCGAGACCAGTCGAGGTGTTGATGGTGGTTCGTACAAGTTTCGCCAGGCGGACAGCGCCGTCGACGTTGAGTTCACCGGCGCCCTGCTCGAGCAGGTTGAAATTCGGAAGCTGCTGAGCGGTGTACATCATCAACACTTTGATCAGGTTCGGGGTAAGAGTCGGATTGGCCTCAAACATGAGCGCGGCGGTTCCGGCAACCAATGGGGCGGCCATCGAGGTACCGCTGAGTCTCATCTGGTTACGCGTTACGCTGCCGCTCACGCCCGCGTTAAGCGAAGGGTTTTGCGATACGAGATAGTTGTTCGGAGATTGAGCAAAGACAGTCTTGTTACCAGGAGCGGAGATTTCCGGTTTGATCTGATTGTCGTAATGATTGACGCCTGAATCGTCGGTCCAATAGCTGCGCGTCGGACCACGCGAACTGTAAGACGCGATTGCGTCGTCGGCTCTCGTGTTGGTGCCGCGAGTGTCAACTGCGCCAACGGTAATCGCCGCTGGTGAATTGCCGGGCGAATGTACCTGACCATAAACCTTTTGACCCGCGCTGTTTTTGCCGTTGTTGCCGGCAGCCGCGACGACGACCATTCCCTGATCGACGAGCGTGCGCACCGCAATGCAAAGCGGATCGTTCACGTAAGAATTGATGGCCGGCATACCGAGACTGAGGTTCGCGACGCGAACGTTGTAATTCGCACCGTTCGCCATCAACCAGTTAAGGGCAGAGAGTACGTTTGAAACTTTACCGGTACCTGTCGCATTCAGTACGCGCAGGTTGAGCAACTTGGCGCGCGGCGCAATGCCGATGTATTCGCCACGCGAAACGATACCGTTACCAGCGGCTGCGGCAGCGACGTGCGTGCCGTGTCCGTAGGGATCATCAGTGCGGCCTTCGCCTGTAAAGTCGAGATTCACAACGACGCGCGACTGGCCGGTTTGAGTGTCGGTGAATGCGGTATGCGCACCGTAAATTCCTGAATCGAGAATTGCGATTCCGATTCCACTGCCGTCGAGCGCGCCATCAGTGCTCATCGGGCGAACGTTGTCGGCGCCGGAGGTGCGAGCCACGTGGCCACCGAATGAACGGACTTCACTGTCGATTGAGATAAAGGAAACTTCGGGAAAAGATGCGAGCGGTTCGACCACTGAGACCGGCAGTTCGAGGGCAAACGAGTTGAGCTTATCGAAATGCTTTCGGATCTTGACGCCGTTGGAAGCGAGGAGTGCATTCAGTTGGCCGCTTGGTTTTCCGTCGAGCTGAAGGATGACGCTAACATTGCTTGAGTCCTGGAGTTGTTCACGAAGGTCGGATCCCAGTTTGTCGTGCTTGCGGCTCTTATTATTGAGCGAGCCAGGGCCTTTGGCGTGAGCAACGCCGGCAAGGAGATTGCCGCCAAGGACCGATGGTCCGAGCATGAGGCTCAGCAGCAATGTGAGCGCTAATAAACGTCGTTTTAGGTTAGTGGGCTTCAACTCTCGTTACTCCGTGACTCAGGATTCGACCAAGCTCCAGTCAAAGAAACTGGCGAAACCCCTTTTGCAGAGACTGTGCCAAACGGTTTAAAATTCGTAAATTATTGAGAGGTAGCGGCTTACACGAAAGATCGCTTGCACAAGGAATGGACTTAGTCTGACCGAACTGCTCAGATTGACCGTTTTTGTAAATCACTTTGATAGAATCGCGCCCGCATGCTGCCTGAGGAGATTGAGGTTTACCGTGATCGCATGTGGCGCCGCGATCCGGAATGTCGTGTTGAGGACGTCCACTCGGCGGAACGCTTTATAGAGGATGTGGGTTTTTGTGAGGCCCTCACGGATTCACGACGGCCCGGTCCGTCGTTGTACGTAGCAGTTTGCGGCCGGCGCGACGCGCACATGCCGCGCAACGTGCAGAAGGATCCGGAAAGCAGGCTGGCGTGGACGATCAAGGACGACGTGATGCGGCGCGGCCGCTGTTTTTACGGCAAAGTCTTGCGCGGGCGATCCACCTTCATCGCGTCCCACTTGCTGCCTTTTTTCAATTCCTTGTGGGGCGTCCCGCGCAAGAATGAGAAAAACTACTTATCAAGTGATTCTCAATTAATTCTCAAAATCATGCGCAGTGAGTGGGAGATGGGAACCCGCGATTTGCGCGAGGCCAGTGGGATCAAGGAACGCGCTCGTTTCGATAAAGCGTTGACTGAGTTACAGAAAACCCTGAAGGTCATACCCAGCGACGTCCTCTACGAGCCCATGTTCACTTACATCTGGTCGATTCCAGAGGCCCGGTTCGCGGATCAACTTAGGGTTATTGTTGACAGGGAAGTGGCGGTCAAGGAGATCGCGAGGGCGTACCTGGCGGCTGCGGGCATGACAGTGCGAGGCGAGTTGGCCCGCGTGACCGGACTCAGATCGCCTGAGGCCGGATTGGGTAACTGGGCGCTGGTCGATGAAGGATTTGCGCAACGGCTGGGGCCGGGTGTTTACAAACTGGCGAAACTCGAATTGGCGAGATCAGCTGCCGGTACCTAAGGCTTTGTCGCCGTGAGTGCTGCCTTCGCGGAGGATTTGCTGCTCGAGTTGAGCGATTTCCAGAACGAGGGGCAACTGGTCCTGCGCGCTTCCCAATCGTCGCATCATCTGGTCGGTCTCACCCTGGCTCAACTTCCTGATGGCTGTCGTTTCGATCACCTGCAGTCGCGTTTTGGCCTGATTCAGGTGTTCGGTGGCCTGTGAGTACACATTCTTCAGGCGTTCATGGTCCTCGGCGAGGTCCTTTAATAATGCGGCCGACTCCGCTGTGCGCAATGTGCGCGCCCGGTTTATGTGGCGCTCGGTTTTGAGCATTTCTTTTCGAGACCGCGCCATAATGCGCGACGCCGTTAGCCGGCTTGCCAGGGTTTCAAGGTACGCGTCAGCCAAAAGCGGATTGCTCTCCTTTATTTCCGCCAGCGATTTTCGCTCCGCCGAGGTGAGTTCGGAACTGAACCAGACAACCTCAGTTGCCGTGATTCCATCCGATGCTAATCGGTCGCGCAATTTAGAAAGCCATTTCTTGCGGTAAATGAGGAGAATAACCGCGATAACCAGCCCGAGCGCGAACCCAACGGTTAAAGAAAGGCCAGCTAACAGCAAGGAAATCGCCGCTGACTCCGTGGCTGTCGTCATGAAGAAGAGCACGAGGAACACCAGCGGGACCGGTATCGAGGTGAGCAAGACGGCGATCCACGGAGCATGCTTGAGCAAAGAGGCCGTTTTAGCATCCTTCTTGGAAAGTTTGCCGTTTTGACTCGTCTGAAGTTGCATCTCAAGCCTTGTGGCCGCGATCTTAGCTTATGAGAACGGCGTCGGCCAGCCAGAGGTTCGGCCAAAGCGATTTCAACAGCGTGACTGTATAATGTCGCCATAGTACAGGGAAAGAAGCGCAAATGAAGACTCTCGAACGACTCCACCCGATCCTTTGCCTTGTTGGTTTACTACTAGTAATGACCGGAGCGGTCTATGGCCAGCCGCCGACCCAGAACGTCGACGGCGGCACTCCGTCTCGCGGACCGGGTAAACCCGTCACGATACCGCTGACGATCCGCATGAGCTCCGAAGGGACGACGCCCGAACTGACAAACATCGACCTGACCGTAAGCGAGGATGGTGAGCCGGCACAGATCATCTCGATTCGTGCGATCCCAAACTCGCCGATCACTCTCGCGGTGTTAATCCAGGACGATTTGGTGCCTTCAGTTTCCAACGAGATCAAGGCGCTGGCCGAGTTCATTCGCAATCTGCCAAAAGGCTCGCGCGTGATGATCGGATATCTGCGTACGGGCAGTTTGCAAGTCAGACAAAAATTCACGAGCGATCTCGAGAAGGCTGCGAAGTCGTTACGAGCGCCAAGCGGCTCTGCGTTTGTCGGTCCGTACAATCCTTACGTCGAGGTAGTTGAAGCCCTCAAGAAATTCGAAGCACAGCCGTTGGGCCGGCGTGCGATCCTATTGGTTTCGGATGGTTTGGATATCTCACGTGGTGTGGATTCGTCAGCGCCGTCGCAGAGTGTGGATCTTCAGCGTGCTGTAAATGAGTCGCAGCGTCGCGGAGTGGCGATTTATGGTTTCTATTCGCCGACGTTTGCTTCCGCAGCTAATCGCACTCTCGCGGGCAATGCGCAAAGTTCGCTATTGCGACTTTCAAACGAAACTGGCGGGATGGCGTTCTTTCAGGGAACGGGAGCGCCGGTGAGTTTTGAGCCGTTCATCCGCGAGTTAGACGTGTCACTTCAGAAACAGGCAGCGTTGACGTTCCTGTCGACGCACCTGAATAAAGGTTTTCACAAGATCGAAGTGAAGTCAGTCACACCCGGAGTGCGGATCGCGTTCCCGTCGGGCTACGTCAGATAGCGCTATTGAACTGTAGCTGCGAGTAGGGAACCGCGCGGATCGCTGGCGATGGCCCAACCGTCAGCCACCTGGCCAATCATTCCGTGAAAATGGATCTCACTGCCGCTTAGCACAACGAGTACATCGCCGGCGTGATAACGCGGATCTTCGAGTCGAAAACGAATGACAGTCGCCTGCCCGTTCTGCTGCTCCAACGTCTCAAACTGAAACTCCTCAGCACTCGCAACATAAGTTTGAGAGTTGTTCGCTACTCTTTGGTCTTCAGGCATCGGCCCATCATTCTCCCTCTAGAGTCACGCTTCTTCGATTTAGTAAGGGATACTACCATTAATCGTGCACGAAGTCAGAGTATGTCGGTTATCGCAATACTAGCGTATTGAGGGACGTTGCGAGCTCAACCCGCGTGAGGCTGCGCGACGGGCGGAACGCGTTGCCGTCGAGGGAAACAAAGCCTCGCTGCAGAGCGACGGCGACGTAGCCTCGCCACGCAAGGGGTATCGACGAGGCGTCGGAGACTGTCAGAGGAAGCGAAGCGGAGGCGGCCTGAGAACTGAGGCCAGCTGCTTTAGCGAACGCGATCGCCGCCACGAGTTTCGTGGCCCCGTTGTAAGGATAAAAATTCCTGCCGGGAGTCGCATCATAAAACAGTGAACCGGACGGGAACGCCTGGGTGCTCTCGACCGCGTTTCGCGAATACGCGTCGCGAACATCGGTGAACATCGCAGCTGACGCCATGTACTGCGGAACCAGGCCCGCTCGGATTAGTGCCTCAGCAAGTTCAAGGCGGCTGACGGCCGCGTCCGGACGGAATTTTCGGCCTTCCGGAAGCATTAGATTTGCAAGCAGGCTCTGCTCGACCTGTGCGACCTCGTCAGGCGAGAGGGTCGATTGATCGAGCATGACCGGATACTCAACCTGGGTTACCTCGACCGCACCGAAGACCTGCTGGCTCGTCCCCATATAACCTGAATGCGAGATCGACGCGCGCAGCGTTTGGCTCACTGGATTGCGGAGGACCACTTTCTCACGGCGTCCGGTGAAGCCAGGCAGGTTGAGATAGTTCGCTTCACCCAGTAACGAGTTCGACTGATCATAAACCTTCAGTCCAAAATCGTTTGCGCTTAGGTCCCAATAGATATTCACGCCGACCTGAACTGTGTTCGGCGGTATCGCGACGTTCGCTGAGCCTGCAAGGTGCGGAAACACGGTCTGCTCAAACGTCTGCGCTGTGCGCGTGACGAACCGGATGGCGTTGCGCGAGAGGGTCGAGCGAAATCCGCCCATGTGGCGTTCCGGAAACGCGGCCTCAAGCACTGCGGCGTACGTGTTGAGCATCCCGGCGCCGGCTTCGTGGAAAAAGTATCGAGGCAGCGGCGTTGCCGTGCGGCTTAAGATGTCCTTGACCTCGGCCGGAGTCAGGTTCGGATTCACTTCGAGCATCAAGGCGACGGCTCCTGCAACTTGTGGAGCCGAGAACGATGTGCCTGTAGCCGTCGTGTAGTACGGCATTTCCGTTGCCGAGAGACGCTGAGCGTCCGCACCGGCGATCCCTGAGACTCCTGTAATCGTCGGTGCACTCCGAAGGCTGATGATATTTGTTCCAGGAGCGACGAGCGACGGATGCTGCAAAGTGTCGCCGAAGTTGCCGCGTGACGAATATCCCGCGAGCTTGCCTGCTGCATCGGTCGCGCCGACGCCGACCACCCACGGCGCTATCGCATACGGGTTCATCGTTCCGTTCCCAGAACCGCTATTGCCGGCTGAGAATACAACGTTAATGCCTGCGTCGGTCAGAATCTTGGTCGCCACGTTTACCGGATCGTTGAGATCGAAGACCGTGTTCGCCGAGAAGCTGCAGTTCACTACCCGGACGTTGTACTGGACTCGTTTCTCGAGAAGATAATCGAATCCCGAAAGGACGTGCATCAGGTTTAGATCGCCGGCGCTAAGCCCCAGAAGCCGCGAGCCCGGAGCAACACCAGCGAATCGTCCCGACGAGCTCACTCCGCTTGCGGCGATCACGCCGCCGACGAAAGTTCCGTGGCCGCTCACCACATCCGTGTTTGTGAGATTCTCGAGCGGAGCCGGATAAGCGAACGAGCCGGGAAGGCTTTGCGTGTCGGCTAATCGAACGTTCTGAACTACTTTGCCGGCAAGATCGGCGTGCCGACTGTTGATGCCCGTGTCGAGGACCGCGACCGTCACATTGCGGCCGGTTACGGGCATAGCGCCGTTCTCCTGACGAAGCTCTTCGTCGGGCGCAACACGTTGTACGCCGGTGGTGTTGAAATAGGGATCGGAGTTGAGCGTCAGCGTGCGGTTACCGTAGAGCGAGCGGACTCTCGGCAACTGTGAAACCGCGAGGAGCTGCGCTTTGGTTGCAGTGACGTAAACCACCGGTAGTATACGCAAACGCGTTCCGCCCATGATGCCGAGCTGCTGAAGCTGGGCGATGTCAGCGTCGGTCACCGATACGTGATAGACGATCACTGCGTTTATGTTGCTGTCGTCCGTTGCGTTATTAAGAGCAACGGCGAGTTCAGGATCTACGCTCTGAAGTCCGGTGTTGTCATCGGCTCCTGTGAGAGTAATTCCGTCGGCTCCCGTAAGCGTAATGCCGTCGGCCCCGGTAAGCGTAATGCCGTCGGCTCCTGTGAGCGTAATTCCGTCCGCTCCAGTGAGCGTAATGCCAGTTGGATTTGTGTGGTCGAAAACAACACCTGTCGTGCCAAAGCCCGTGGCCGAATCGGCGCCGGTTAGAGTGATCCCGTCAGCACCCGTCAGCGTAATTCCGTCGGCTCCGGTTAACGCGATCCCGTCCGCTCCCGTGAGTGTAATGCCGTTTACGCCGACACGCGGCGCACCATCGGCTCCCGTCAAAGTGATGCCGTCGGCTCCTGTGAGAGTAATGCCGTCAGCCCCGGTCAAAGTTATTCCGTTTGGTCGACGAATGATGATTGAGTCAGCTGTGTATTGCTGACCATCGGCGCCAGTCAACGTTATGCCATCAGCTCCTGTCAGCGTGATGCCATCAGCTCCGGTGAGGGTAATTCCGTCGGCTCCGGTCAACGTGATCCCGTTGGGTCCCGTATACGTGGCGCCGTTGGCACCTGTTGACGTGACGCCGTCGGCTCCCGTTAGCGTGATACCGTCTGCGCCGGTGAGTGCGATGCCGTTCGAACTGTAATTAAAGATCCCGTCTGCTCCGGTTAGCGTAATGCCGTTGATACCAACATAACTGATGCCGTCCGCGCCGGTTAGCGTGATGCCGCTTGACTTGACGACAGAGAGGCCGGCCCAGACAGGTTTCACCACCAGCAGCAATAGTAATAAGAGTGCTAAGAACCTATTCATCTGATCCAGTTGCGGATCCGGGCGTCCGCACACAATTCAGACATATAAGACCAAAACCAAAACTCTGCGGGGGTTTGTATCGAATCAATACAGGCACAAGGCGGCCCATAGTATATCGTCCCCGCGTGGATATCAAGTTACATACTCCTTGTATTTGCGTCGCGCGCCGCGATCTCTATCTTGTTAACCAGAAGTCTTAAGTTAGAGCGATCCTATACAAGGTCGGTTGAGAAAAACTTGAGTGGGGTTCAAGTTTTTCTCAAGGATAGAGTCGTATGCTCCGACCGATGACTATGAGCTTCCTCCTTCAAGACCATTTCGATTCGACGGAAAGTTATTCGCCGCCGATCAAGACCACCGCAGCAAAGCCCTCGAAAGGTGAACGCGACGGCGTGCATATATTGAATGAGAAGCTTGAGATTCCGTACTGTGCAGGGCTCGTCGAACGCCCAAGACTCATTGAAAAACTTGAAAGATCGCTTAGCCACTTCGCCACGACACTCGTTTCCGGTCGTGCGGGGACCGGTAAAACGTCGATTGCTGCGGCATATGCGCAGACGCGAGAGAGCGCCGCGTGGTTTACCGTGGAATCGTCAGATATCCATTGGAATGTTTTCGCAAGTTACCTGGCAGCGAGCGTGCTTCGAGCGGTCGGAAGCAAAAAGGCTGTCGGTAACGTGCTGCCCCCCGTTAACAATTCTTCGCCCGCCGCGATGGCGACGTTTCTCCACAACATAGTTGCCGAGGTGGAAACCGCCGTAAACGATCATCGGCCATTGCTTGTGCTTGACGGCATACACCATTTGTTCGACGCCGATTGGTTCGGTGGGTTCTTCAATGTTCTACAGCCGTCGCTTTCCGAAACTGCGGACCTGCTTCTTCTGTGCCGGAGTAAGCCGCCGAACCCGTTATGGCGTTTGCGTTCAAAACAGCAGCTTGACGTTATCGATGAGAAAACGCTTGCCTTTGACCGAGATGAGACGATAGTGCTCCTCAAGCGGGCTGGGCGTTCGCAGGCTGAAGCCGCGCGCATTCACACGGAAACGTTCGGGCGGGTTTCAAAACTCCTGCCGTTCATCAGCAGCGGGAAACCAAACTCCTGAACGAGTTTCAAACGTGGTCCAAGTATTCGGTTTCTAATTCATTCTTATCTGAGGATACATTCAACTGCGGAGAGGAAATCTACTGAGAAAGCAACTTCAAGGCCAGAATCAACCGCTCCGGCACGCGCAGCTAGTCTTCCAGAAGCTTGTCTTGCTCCTGTTCGCGTTCGGGCTCATGTTACCCGCTTGCTCCCGCCAGGTTGGGTCACAATCCAACTCCAATGCCGCTCAGTCCCTGCCGCCCACCGTGGCGAAAGTTGAAGGCCAGTTGATTTCGACAAAGCTGTATACGATGTATTTGAAGAATGGTCGGCAGGCAATGGAGTTGGATGAGAACACTGAAGAGGGCCGTCGCAAACTCGATCAACTGCGCGAGGGAATTGTATCTGAGCTAATTGATCGCACGCTGATCGCGCAGGAGTCAAAGCGTCGTGGTTTGCACATCGCGGCTGAGAAACTTAAAGAGGCCGAGCAGCGCGCCATCGCAGAGTTGGGAGGCCCTCAGCGATACGAATCATATCTGGCCGAACATGGCTTAAATCGCGATGAATACCGCGAGGTGATCACCCAGCAGCTCTATGGCGATTTGATAAGAACGGAACTCACTCGAGATCTGACCGTTTCAGAAGCTGAGATTAAGAGCTACTACGATGCTCATCGTCAGGATTCCAATTTCCAACTGCCGGAACTTGTCACGGCCGCACACATCCTGATTGCCGGCCGTCCGAATGTGGTTGAAAAACAACTAGAACAGGAGAAGCGTTTGACGGGTGAGGCTCTAATGGCGGCCCTGCGCGAAGAAATGAGACGGCGCCGTCAGCTTGCCGAAGAGTTGAGACAAAAGGCAATTAAAGGGACTGATTTTTCCACTTTAGCTCGACAGTGGTCTGACGATCCCGGCACGCGTGAACGCGGCGGCGATCTCGGAAGCTTCCCTCGCAATTCGCACTCTGCCGCTTTTGATGAAGCCGCTTTCGCATTGAAACCTGGTCGTATTAGCCCGGTGGTGCAAACCGAGTACGGCTTTCACGTGATCAAGGTTTCAACTCGTCAGGCTGCTCGCACCCAAACTCTTAATGAGGCTGCACCAGAAATTCGGAAACGATTACTTGCAGAAAGAGAAGCGAAGAGACTTTCGGAATGGCTTAAGGAAACGCGGCGAAAAGCTTCGATTCGAATCAGCGAGCCTTTCCGCTTTGGAGCACTGAAGAATGAATTTCCGGCACTGTGATTTCTAACCTCTAATTCTCAAAACACACCTAGGCGTACTCGGAATCCTAAACCGTTTTAACTCCTCAAGTTTTCCTCAACTTTTCCTAAGTTCTTGAATTGTGTTGCCTTGCAGCACTGTGCGGGTGACCCGGATCCGACCCTAGTGTCCTCAATTTTTTCTCAAGTGTCATGAATAAGATTTCAGACCAAGCTGACAACGGACAGTGTGCAACGGCGAAATCAGGCGGGGTCGATACGACTCGCGCCATGTCCAACAAAGTGAACGGTGAGGAGCTCAACAAATGAACAAAAAATTTCTTCATACAGTAATCGGCGCGATGTTCTTCTGTGTTTTGTTCTTTTCATCGAGCTCGGCCGCCACTCTGAGTTCGACGCTCCAGTCGAAACTCTCATCGCTGAGCGATGCCGAAAATGCTGGGGTCGTGATCGTAGTCTTCCAAACCAACCACGGCCTCAACGCGACCCATCTCGATCTGTTGCGTTCCGTTGGCATCAACGGTGGCAAGACTCTCAACCAGCTCGGTATGGTTGCAACCGCAGCCACCGTGGGCCAGGTCAGAGCACTGTCCGCCAATGCCAATGTTCGCTCGATCTGGTCCAACGAAAGGCTGGACTATTTTATCGACCAGGCTCGGATGCTGACCGGTATCGATCGGATCCGAACAGACGCCGCTTTCACCCTGTCAAATGGCGGGTTGCCGGTTGGAGGCCAGGGAAACTTTTCCGTGGTCATCAATGATTCGGGCATTGATGCAACTCATAATGATCTTCGGTTTGGACCAAAGGTAATTGAGAACGTTCTGATTGTCACCGATACTGAGACTGACAATCAGCATAGTGCTCAACCAGGTGAATCGACCCAATTCACTTCGCTGGTTGCGGTAACGGGAATTCCCAATACCGATACTCACGTGGGTCACGGGACGCATTGTGCGGGAATCGCGGGCGGCTCCGGTCAGCAATCAGGCGGTCGTTATGCCGGAGTAGCGCCCGGCGTGAAACTGATCGGGACGGGTTCGGGAGCAGGCCTTTTCATTTTGAACGCCCTGGGCGGCTTTGAGTGGTCGTTAGCGAATCAGTTTCTGCACAACATCCGGGTGATTTCAAACTCGTGGGGCTCTTCCGGATCATTCAATCCGGACAACCCGATCAATATCGCTACCTTCATCGCCTATCAACACAACATCGTGTCGGTTTTTGCGGCGGGAAATTCGGGGCCCGGTTGGGACACGCATAATCCCTATGCCAAGGCCCCGTGGGTAATTTCGGTTGCGGCCGGAACCAAAGAAGGCGGCTTAGTTAACTTCTCGTCAAGAGGAACGCCGAAAGAGGATCGGCTCGCCAACAGCGATCCTAATGACGATCACGATGCACCGACAATAGTTGCACCGGGCACCGGGCGTGAATTCGCGGCTAACTCGGGCAGGTTCACATCTGACATCGTCTCTACACGCTCGTCAACCAACGTCGTATCAAACGGCGCCGACGCGGATTTGGAAATCCCAACCGCTTTCCTGCCTTTCTACACACAGATCAGCGGCACCTCGATGGCCTGTCCACATATTGCAGGTGTGATTGCGTTGATGCTTGACGCTGATCCACTGCTGAATCCCGACGAGATAAAACAGATTCTGCGGCAGACAGCTACTCGAATGCCGAATTTCGAAGAGTTTCAGGTGGGCTCAGGATACGTCAATGCTCACGCAGCGGTAGATAAAGCGTTCAATCGTGGGAAAGCATACGGATCGTTTGTCGACCCATCTTTCAACACTGACCTCACTACCGTTTGGTCAGGCGCGACCAACTTCACAATCTTTTACGTTCCTCAGCCGCCAGGTCCACAGAGCACGAACACGAACACTCATCGCTTCACGGTCGACTCAGGCAAAGGCATGCTGAATATGATCATCAACTTTGGACGCAGTCCGGTGACTGATGAAGCGGGCAACTCGATGGGCCTCCTGCTTTATCCGCCGGGATGTCAGACACCTCAAACCGATCCAACTGCTGCTGCTCCGGCATGTGCATTCAGCAGTGGCCTGGCACTGCCGGCGCTCAACTCCCCGATTCGACAAGTCGTAGTCAAGAACCCCGTACCAGGCGAATGGGTGGCGGAGATTCGAGGTCTCCGCGGCCTCGCAGCCGTGCCGCAGGTAGGCTCGCCCGTGGGCATCGCGATACCTGAGGAGGTGGCGGGTTTTTATAAGACCGCTGTGATCGCGGTTGAAGAGCCTTCTGACATTCAGGGTCATCCTGCCGAGCAGGCAATCCGGACAGCTCTGGGAAACCGGAGGATGGACACGTTTGCCAACAACACGTTTGCCCCGGACGCACCGGTCACGCGGGAAGACTTTGCACGGACACTCGCTCTAAACGCGCCGGTTCGGCAGTCACTAGCGGCCACACCAAAGTTCACCGATGTCTCATCCGATTTTCGCCCATTCGCCGAAGCCGTCACCGCCAGAGGATCAACGCTGCGCGACTGGGACTTCACGCCGCATGGCTTGATTAGCTCCAGTGGTTCGTCATTCAACCCAACTGCACCAGTGAACCGGCTGGCTCTCGCGGTTGCGCTCGTTCGCGCGCTGGGACAGGACGCGCCAGCCCGAGCGCTGGCGAATAGTACGGTGACCTCGGGCGGTCAACCATTGATTGACAACGCTCAGATACCTGGCGACCTACGTGGCTACGTTCAGATTGCGCTCGATAAAGGTCTGCTCGAGGCATTTCCCGCTGAAGTTCGGGAGATTGCACCCGGCCAATTCATCGCATTGCCTGGACCACGTTTCGAACCTAACACAACGATCAGCCGCGCCACTCTGGCGATTAAGCTGAACATTTTCGTGCAACGCTTTATTACCGGTACCTAAAACCGCATGACGCGCGCTTAGGCCTAGGCGGGCACGCGCGCACTTAGTGGAGAAACTGCGAGAACACAAATTCGCATACAAATCTAATCGGGAGGCCTGACCGTGTTCGAAAAACTAATTAGCCTGCGTTTGTATTTGATCCTAGTGGTCATATTCATTGTCGTCGGTGCGCTGGTCCAGGAAGTAGTCATCACTGATGTGACGGCCACCGACGGAACCAGGTCAGTCATCGTTGAGTTAAAGGACGATCCCGGCGCAGTTTACAAGGCAAAGGCAGAACGCTCAGGTGGAACCGTTTCCAGTGAGCAGTTGCAGGCGTATCGCAACGGTTTGCTGGCCAGCCAGGATCAGTTTCTACAAGCGCTTTCGGCGCGTGGAGTTAACTTCACCGTAAGGTCTCGCGAGATCAAGAACTACGATGGCAGCGTCGCCGCTACCATCGCTTCCCGATACACACTGGTCTATAACGGCATTACCTTAACTGTTCCCAGCTCAGCCATTTCGACCATTGCCTCAATGTCCCAGGTAAAGAAAGTTCACACCAACGGCTTACTCTTTCCCGCACTCAACGAGAGCGTTGACTACATAAGGGCGCCACAGGTTTACGGCGCGGTAAAGGAGCTCACACCGTTTGACGATCTACGTGAAGGCTTCGAAGGGCAGGGCATATACATCTCAATCATTGATACCGGAGTTGACTGGACACACCCGATGTTTGGCGGTGATCCGACACCGCCTCGTTTAGGTGTGGCCCCGAACGTAGCCGCAATCAACACGAATCAAAAGGTCGTCTATAACCTTCCGTTGACTGACAGTCCTGTTGGCGATGGGTTCGGCCACGGGACACACGTAGCCTCGACTGCCGCTGGTTACCTCGCCATGCATCCCGGCAGCGACGGTCTTCCAGGCACGATTGACGATATTCGTTTGCACGGCGTTGCTCCACAGGCCAAGTTGATGTCTTACACCGTGTGCAGCACCACGAGATCAATTCCCGGAAGCTTCGGTCTTCCTTCGGTCACGGGTGGATGTGAGTTCGCCGACATTCTTACAGCACTCGAAGACTCCGTTTCGCCATTCACTTTGACTCTACAGCCAAAGCCAGTGGCCCACGTCATTAATATGAGCCTCGGCGGCGGCGGTGGTCCAGACAATCCGACCGCCGTGGCGGCCAGTAATGCGGCGTTGACTGGAACGACTGTAGTTGCTTCGTCGGGCAATTCTGGACCTGGTGAAGGGACCACTGGCTCGCCTGCCGCAGGTAAACACGTTATTTCAGTGGGAGCTAACACACATCCCGGTGGCGGCTCCTTATGGTCCACGGACGTACTTCAAGCTTCGGCAGTTGCTCTCGCCACGAGAGGAGCAGTGACACCGGCGAATAATTTGCCGACAGCGCAAGGCTTTGGACGTTCTATGCTTTTCCCGATGTTGGGTTCTGTGGGCCTGCCGGCCGGCTCGATTGCCCAGCGCTATGTGTTCATCAACGATCCGCTCCTAGTTTGGCCGGCTAGTGTCTCAGGCCGCATCGCTTTAGTGAGAGGAGCGATCGGTGCAACCAACTTTGACATAGTTGCTCAGGCTG
>Ga0209387_1000295_pt1 | contig 14522 bp, 10 predicted proteins | sample NCControl_FD_187515 | JGI IMG/M metagenome (GOLD analysis project Ga0209387, IMG submission 187515) | Agricultural soil microbial communities from Utah to study Nitrogen management - NC Control (SPAdes) (version 2) | ecosystem: Environmental > Terrestrial > Soil > Agricultural land | place: USA...
CCAGACGAGCAAAAGGACGCGCGCGGGCGACAGCTGACAGCACGCGGACGCTTGCGACGATGCATGTGCCGAGGGCAAAAACGCCGAGCACCATGGCCAGACCGAAGAGGATCGCTCCCACGTGATTGCGCTGGTAGTTGAAAGCGACGCTGCCCCCGAGATCGCTGAGGAAGTTGTGAGTGAAGGAATAGCCGTGAGTTGATTCGTCCAGGAACGTGCCGCCGGGATACAGCGTGATTGACGTGCCGATGAGCGCAACGGCGACCATGAGGGCGATGCGATCAGGTGGCCAGGACGAGCGCCGGGTCATGGGGTGCGTGCAGTGTGTGATGCGGCGAGGGCGGACGCCATGGAGCGTGGCAGGGAGGATCGGGCTAAGGTGGCGCGACAGACTCAACCTAGCAACGGGTCATGCAACGATGCCATGTTGGCTGCCCAACGCTAAGTATCCTGACCTTCGTAATCCTGTTCGTCCTGACCTTCTCCAACCGGTTTGGCGTGGTCCGCGTAAACCGTTTCGTCGTGACCACACTAACCGCCCACCAACTGTTTTTTGCTCGTGTCGGCAAAAAACATGATCAAGACCGCTCCAGCGAGGAAGAACGCGGACGTGAGGGCCAGCGCAGAACCGATGCCGACGTTGGGTAACGTTGCTACATACCCGATCGTGTACGGCGCCAGCGCCCCCATGCCACGACCGAGGTTGTAGGTCAGCCCCTGCCCCGTCGCCCGGACGTCCGTCGGGAATAGTTCCGCGAGGAACGACCCGAACAAGCTGAAATAGCCGTAGCCCACAAAACCGAGCAGCGGACCTAACGCCATCAGAATCCCCGGACTACGTGCCATCTGCCCATACAAGGGCACCAGAATCGCGGCCGTAACGAGGTATGCCACAAACGTCCGACGCCGTCCCAGTTTCTCGGCGATGAACCCGAACGAGTTGTACCCGATGTACGCGCCGATCTGCACGGGAATGATCCAGCCCGCCGAGCGCACGATCGACATCCCCGCTCCGCCCTGCTCCACCGGGCGGGCGAGGAAACCGGGAAGCCAGAAGAACAAACCCCAGTTCGCGAACTGCACGCAGGCCGACAACAGAGTGGCCATCAGTGTCTTCGTCCGGAACTCGGGGCCGAACAGCACTGCGAATGCATTCGGTCCCTTCGCACTCTGCGCTTTGCGCTTCACCCACGCCTCGGGCTCCTTCACGTTCTTCCTGATCCAGAGCGTGAACAGCGCCGGCAGCACGCCGATCGCAAACAGGTACCGCCACGCCTCGGGACCAAGGTTCATCTTGCCGAGGACCAGCGCGGCCAGCAAAGCGGCAGCGATATAGCCTAACGCCCAGCCGCTCTGCATGATGCTGATTGCCCGCACCCGCAAATGTGCGGGCCAGGTCTCGCTCACCAGCACCGCGCCAGAAGCCCATTCGCCGCCCATGCCGAAGCCGAGCAGGATGCGCCAGACCATCAGTTGCCACAACGTCTGCGACGTGGCGGCGCCTAACGAACATATCGAGAAGATCAGGATCGTCGCCATCAGCGCGCGCGTACGTCCGGCGCGGTCGGCCACGATCCCGAAGACAATGCCGCCAACGGCGGAGGTGACGAGCGTGACGGTGCCCAGCAGCCCGGCGATGGAGTCATCGAAGCCGAAGTACGCGCGCAACTGGCCGATGGCCATCACGTACAGCAGGAAGTCCATCGCATCGAGCATCCATCCGAGCTTGGCAGCGGCGAGCGCGCGCCACTGATCTCTCGTTATCCCTTTCCACCAGGGGTCCGCGGTCGCTACGGCCTGTGTCGTCATGCGGGTGAATCGAAGCGGGAGCAGATCGCGACACAAGAGCCACCGGAATCCTCGGGAACGACGTGCACGAGGCTGGGTAGTTTGGGGCTGACAAACGCCCGAGAGATCCGATGCGAGCCGTCGCGCTGTTGCTGGGGATCGTCTTCACGACAAGTGCCCTTCGCGCGCAAGGACCGGCGGTCGTCTCAGGCCTCGTGCGCGACGAAAACGGGGCGCCGGTTCGTGAGGCACTGGTGGCGATCGACCCGGACTCGCTCAGCCTCCGCGCGCGGACATCGGTCGATGGGCGGTACCGCATCTTTGCCGTGCCGCGCGGTCGCTACGAGGTTCGTGTCGTTCGCATCGGGCATCGTCCGCACTCGCAGACGATCGACGTCAATTCGGAATCGGTGACGTTCGACGTTGTACTGCGCACTGTCCCGATTCAGCTGGACAACGTGACCGTACGCGTCTCGAAGCCGGGACTGTATGGCCGGATCCTGTCTCGCGGCATTGCGCTGGTCCCGCACGAGCCGACTCCCGTGCGCGGCGCCAACATCGAAGTCCTGAACGAACCGTATCGAGTGAAGTCGGAAGGCGACGGACAGTTCAGCATTCCAGAACTCGCCATCGGTTCCCATTCGATCTTTGTCGCGCTGGACCACTACGTCACCCGGCTGATTCCGGTCACCGTTCCGCCTGAAGGCGGCGTGGAAGTGACGATAACGCTCGATTCACTGTATGCCGAATACCAGCGTAAAGACGAGTCACAGAAGCGCGAAATCGGCTGGCGGTTACGCCGCGCCGCGAGTCCGGCCACCTTCGTTTCTTCGCACGAACTCGATCCCGAGGCGAAAGACCTGCGCGAAGCACTCCGGTACGCGCAGTCGGTCCTGTCGCGCGGAATCCTGCTGACGAATCCCCGGGTGCAGCCAGTCATTTACATCGACGGCGTGCGCACCTACCTGCAGCCGCAGGACCTGAAGCAGGAAGACTTCGTCCGGTTTGCGGGAATCGAGATATATCCTCCGAACACGCTGGACGACGCGATCAGTGTTCCAGGGAGCAGCGCGGACCTTGGATTTCTCGATGACGGAAAGCTCTTCGGCGGTGGCCGGCGCGCGGGCAGTTTCAACAGCCGCACGTCGGTCCGCAGCCGCGGAAACGCCACGATGTTGATCATGATCTGGACAATCAAAGGCAGGTAAGTCGGCCACTGTGCTGCGAGTCTTCGCGGTAATCGTCGGTCTCGCGCTCGCGAGCACCGTTCTGCATGCGCAGGGAACCGCGGTCGTTTCCGGCGTCGTGCGCGACGAAAACGGCACTCCGATTCGGGAAGCGCTGATTGTCATCGACCCCGATTCGCTGAGTCTGCGCACAAGAACGGGCGCCGATGGGCGATATCGCATAACGGTGCCGACCGGGCGATTCGAAGTGCGCATCGTGCGCATCGGATTCAAGCCACAGTCGCACGCGATCGAGGTCACCGCGCCGTCGGTGGAGCTGGATATCGTACTTCAGAGCGTTGCCGTTCCGCTCGACACGATCACTGTGCGGGCATCCCGACCGGGCCTGTATGGACGGGTGGTAACGCGCGGGATGGCGCTCATGCCACACGAACCGCGCCCGCTGCGCGGCGCGCGGATCGAGGCCGTTAACACGCCGCATGGTGTCACCACGGGACCTGATGGCCGCTTCAACATGCCGCAACTCGGCGCCGGCGCCCACGGCGTGATGGTGTCGCTCGAGGGGTATGTCACACGATTGGTGCCGGTCTCGATCCTGCCTGACGGAGGCGTTGAGATGACGGTCAACCTCGATTCGCTGTACGCGGAGTACCAGCGGATCGACGAAGACCAGCTTCGTGGGATCACCTGGCGGACGCGGAGGGCGATCAGTCCGGCAGCGTTCATTCCTCAGCACGAGATCGACGCGCAGGCGAAGAACCTCCGCGATGGAATTCGTTACTCGCATTCGCTGCTGTCGCGCGGAACAGTCATTCGGAGCGGTTCGGGAGCGGCGCGCGACACGATCTGCGTCTACGTTGACGGAAAGGCGCGTCCCGACGTGTTCTTGCAGGATCTCGATCCGAAGGACATCGAGGCGCTGGAGGTCTATCCTCCCAACACCCTCGAGGAGAGGGACCGGCTGCCGTTCTTCCAACCTGGGACTGATTGCGAAAACCTCTGGTCGACGGCTCCACCGGCAGCAGACGCACGCGGTCAACCCAGGCGCCCCGTAACGGCCGCTCCGAGGCGCACTCCGAGGCGAGGCCTGGGCAATACGATCATGACCGTGATTGTCTGGACAAGAGGACGGCGATGAACTGTATTGCAAATTGCAAATTACAAATTGCAGATTGCAAATCTTAAAAGGCAATTCTGCGGAGCGTGACATGAGCAAGGATCACATCGATCGCCGCGTCTTCGTGAAGCAGGCATCAGCGTCGCTGGCGTTAGGCGCCGTGGTGCCGATTTCGAATGAGGTTTCGTTCCCGGCTCCGGCGGTTCAGGCCGGGACTCGTGTCAAACCTGTGGTAATCTCCGACTTTTCCGGATTCAATTATCGCAACGGTGGCAAGGAAAACGCGGTGGAGCGTGCCTTCCGGCTGATTACCGAGGGCAGGGACGTCCTGGATGCGCTCGTCGAAGGCGTCAACATCCCCGAACTGGATCCAGAGGAAACCGGAATCGGCTACGGAGCGCTGCCTAACGCGGATGGAATCGTGCAGCTCGATGCGTCGTGCATGCACGGGCCCAAGAAGCGCGCCGGAGCAGTCGCGGCGATTGAGGGCGTACGCACTCCGTCACTCGTCGCCCGGGCGGTTGCCGAATTTACGGACAATCATCTGCTGGCCGGCAAAGGCGCGCAGGAATTCGCGCGGGCGATGGGCTTCAAGGTCGAGGAGGACCTCAACACCGAGCGATCGCGTCGTCTCTTTCTCGAATGGAAGCGCCGGGTCGACCCCGAGCGCTGGCTCGATCCAAACAGTCCGGCGCGGAAGCCTCCTGAAGGCTCACGCGGAGACGCAGAGTTCGCGGAGAGGGCACTCGCGGCAGGCAAATCGATGGTGCGAGATGGCCTGATTCCTGAGGGGAGTTTCTGGGGGACGATCAACTGCGACGGAATCAACGCCAACGGCGACATCTGCGGCGTGACCACCACGAGCGGACTGGCCTGGAAGATCCCCGGACGCGTGGGCGACTCGCCCATACTCGGCGCCGGTCTCTATGTCGATAACGACGTCGGAGCCGCCGGTTCAACCGGACGCGGTGAGGCCAATCTCTACAACCTCAGTTCATTCCTGATCGTGGAGTCGATGCGGCGCGGCATGTCGCCGAAAGACGCCGGCATGGAGGCGCTCAAGCGGATCAAGGCAAATACGGTCGAACGGCGCCTGCTGAACGCGAAAGGCAACCCGAACTTCAACATCAGGTTCTTCGTGCTCAATAAGCGCGGCGAAACGGCTGGCGTTGCGATGTACCACGCCGGCGAGACGAAATACGCCCTCTGCAACGAGAACGGGGCGACGTCGCCGGAACTGGAGCCGCTGCTGCAGGGGTCGCCGGAAGGCTGATACCGGCATGGGGTCTGGGCCTGGGGCCTGGGGCATGGGGGCCCTTGGCCACCCATGCCCTATGCCCTATGCCCTACGCCCCATGCCCCAATTGCAACCTCAAGGCAACAACTAGCGTAGGTTGTGCCATGCAGAACGCAGCCACTGCCGTTCCGGCGACCGCGCCGCAAGTCACCATACAGACCACGCCTTCGGGCGCGGTTCAGGTTTTGACGCAGCAGCCGATGCGGCCGCTCACTTCGCGGGAGATCTCCGCCATCCGGAGTCGACGGAGTGACATCTCGAGTCAGCTGACATCCTCCATGGAGCGTCGCGAACGGCTGATTGACGATCTCGAAGACGCCCCGCCGAGTGTCGCTCCGGGTCTGATCGCCCAGATCCAGATGCTCGATCAACGAATCGTGAAGATCGAGCAGGACATGGAAGCGTCCGGCCAGATGTTGCGGACCGGGTTGACGGTCGACAACGGGACGTCGCTTGTCGGTCCTCGCGAGTTCGGCAACGGATCAGGTCCGGAAGAGGCGGCTGCTCGCGGCGCAGCAATGGGCGCCGTAGTGCTGGTGCCGATCTTCCTGGTCTACATGATCGCACGACTGACCCGCTGGCGCCGCCGCCGGAATTCTCCCGCACAGGCAGATCAGGGTCCCCACCAGGACGCTCGCATGGAAAGACTCGAGCAGGCGGTCGACGCTATCGCCCTCGAGATAGAGCGCGTTGGCGAGTCGCAGCGATTTCAGGCGAAACTCCTGACCGAGGCGAACCTGATGCCGGCGATGAGCGGCGCGCGGTCGGCCGATCCCGTGCGCGCCCGGGACTTCGACCGCTAAAAAAGCGCGTCGATCCGGGAAGCCTGGGGACAGCTTGGGCTGTAACCCGGGTGAAGCTGGACCGTAGGTTTAGGCATGCAGAATCCGGCCCCGCCCCCACCGCTTCCCACCCCGGCACCCGCGACGGTCATTACGCCAGTGCCGGGTCAGCCCTCGCTGTTCGAAATCAATCCGCAGGGTCCGACGCGGCCGCTGACACAGCAGGAGGTCAACATCATCCGCAGTCAGCGGAGCGAGATGTCCGACCAACTGCAGTCGGCGCAGAACCGTCGCGAGCGAGTCCTCAATGAACTTCGCAACGCGCCGGCGGGCACCGAGGCAGGTCTGCAGCAGCAGTATCAGGTCCTGAGCGACCGGATCGTCGCGATTGAGACCGACATCGAAGCCTCGGGTCGCGTTCTGCGGACCGGCCAGGTGCCGGCACAATTGGTGCTCGTCCCGCCACGCGGCTCGATCAGCTCCGGGAATCGGACTGACGACGTCGAGCGAATGGGTGCCCTGGGGGCGACGATTCTGATTCCGATCGCCGCGATTTACATGTGGCGGTCGTTCCGACGCAGACGCCGCGGTGCGCGGCGCGAGGTGGAGATAAGTGCCGAGCACGATTCGCGCTTCGAGAGATTAGAGCAGGCGGTTGATGCGATCGCACTCGAGATCGAACGCGTGGGCGAAGCACAGCGGTACCAGTCAAAGCTTCTCACAGAAGCGAACATGATGCCGGCGATGGGCGTCTCGCAGAAGGTTGGGGAGCAGGTTCGGGCGCGGGATTTTGATCGCTAGCTGCAGTTCGATTTTGTAAGCTCCGGAAAACATTTTCAACGCTAAGAACGCAGGGATCGCCGAGACTCAATACGGCCGTTCTCTGCATTCTTTGCGTTCTCAGCGATCAAAGTGTTTTGCGGGATCTTCGGTCGAAGCAGACACTGGTTGGAGCGCCGGTGAGTGGCGCAATGCCGCTCGAAACCGCATTCTGTCCGGACCACGGAAACCCACCCGAGGCCCGCCATGTCGAGATTCCGTCTCCTGAGCGCAATTGGCGCTCTCGCCCTCGCCTCCACCGTCACGCTCGAGGCCGCAGCACAGGGTCGCGGGAGTACGACTGCTCGCGATCCGATGCAGGAAGGGCTGCCGCTCAAGCCGACCCGCACCGCGAACTGGACGACGAAAGTCGGCCACTGGATGTCGGTCGACGTCAGCCCCGACGGCCAAACGCTCGTCTTCGACTTGTTAGGCGACCTCTACACGATGCCATCGTCAGGCGGCAAGGCGACATTGCTGACGCGCGGCATGGCGTTCGACGGCCAGCCGCGATTTTCGCCCGATGGCAAGAAGGTCGTCTTCGTCAGCGATCGCGACGGCGGGTGGAACCTGTGGACGATCGCGGTCGACAAGTCGGACACGAACCAGATCACACGCGGCAAGACGAACACGTACTACTCACCGGACTTCACGCCTGACGGGAAGTACATCGTCGCCACGCGCGATACGAAGATCTGGATGTATCACGTGGACGGCGGACAAGGGCAGCAACTGATTCGTCCGTCGGCCGATGCCGGCGGAGGCGGACGCGGTGGAGCGGGGGCGGCCGACGTCTCGCGCCAAATGGGCGTCGCGTTCGGGAAGGATCCGCGCTGGGTCTGGTTCGCCGAACGTCGCGGCCAATGGATCTACAACACCGCGATGAGCGACTACGACCTGCGCGTCTACGATCGCGAATCGGGTGAAGTGGCCACGCGCGAGAATCGCTGGGGTTCGGCGTTCCGTCCGACGCTCTCGCCTGATGGGCGTTGGCTCGTCTACGGCACGCGGCATATCGATGAAACCCGGCTCCGCATTCGGGATCTCGAGTCGAGCGACGAGCGCTGGCTCGTCTATCCGGTGCAGCGTGACGACCAGGAGTCGCGCGCGACGCTCGATGCGTATCCGGGGATGACGTTCACGCCCGACTCGAAGTTCCTGATCACGACGTGGAACGGGAAGTTGTGGAAGGTGCCGGTCGAGGAGGGCCGTCCGATCGAGATCCCGATGGAAGCGGACGTGGTGCAGGCCTTCGGCCCGGCCGTTCACTTCCAGTACCCGATCCATGATTCGGCCACGTTTGTCGTCAAGCAGATCCGCGATGCCGTGCCGTCGCCTAACGGCCGCCAGGTGGCGTTCGTCGCGCTGGACCGGCTGTACGTGATGGACTGGCCTAACGGGACACCGAAGCGGCTGACGAACACGGACATCGGTGAATACCAGCCGGCATGGAGTCCGGACGGACAGTTTGTCGCGTACACGACGTGGAGCAATGCCGACGGCGGCGCACTGTACCGGGTCCGTGCGTCGGGTGGTGATCCGCAGCGCCTGACGACGAAACCGGCTTCCTTCACGCAGCCGGTCTATTCAATAGACGGCCGCCGCATCGTCGCCGTGCGCTCACCGGCTCGGAACTTCCGCGAGCAGACCGGTGGTGGAGCGACCGATCTGGTCTGGGTACCCGCGAACGGCGGCGCCGTCAGCATGATCTCGCCCGCGGGGGGCGTCGGCAATCCGCATTTCACCAGGAGCGATACCTCGCGCATTTATGCGTACGGTGGCGGTCGAGGACTGGTCTCGATGCGGTGGGATGGCACCGATGTCCGCACGCATCTGCGTGTCACCGGCGGAGGAGGACCAGGCGGAGGCGGCGGTGGCGGTGGGGGCGCGTCTATGGTGATGATTTCGCCTAACGGCGACCAGGCGCTGGCCCAGGTATTGAGCGACCTGTACATCGTGACGATTCCCTGGGTCGGCGGTACCGAGCCCACGGTTTCGGTCGGGAATCCCGAAAATGCGACGTTCCCCGTCCGGAAGATCACCGACATCGGTGGCCAGTTTCCCGGGTGGAGCGCCGACGGTGAAAACGTGCACTGGTCGATCGGCAACGCGCACGTCGTTTACAACCTCGCTCGTGGACGCGCTTTCGACGATTCGGTTCGTCGTGCAAATCCTGGACGTGGTGGACGGGGCGGCCAGGCCGCGGCCGGCGATTCCGCGTCAGGGGGCGGCCGCCAGGGAGGCAGTCGCCAGACGCCGATGTTCCAGCCGGAAGAGAAGCGGATCCTTATCACTGCCCAGCGCGACGTTCCGAACGCGAGCGCGGTCCTCCGTGGCGCACGTGTGATCACGATGAAAGGCACGGAGGTTATCGAGAACGCCGACGTGGTGGTGGTCAACAACCGGATCCGGGCGGTCGGCCGCCGTGGCAGCGTCACCGTACCGCCTAACGCTCGCGTGATCGACGTCGCCGGGAAGACGATCGTGCCCGGGTATGTCGACACGCACGCGCACCTGCGCGTGTCGCAGAACGTGCACCGCGAACCGGTGTGGAGCTACGTCGCGAACCTCGCCTACGGCGTAACAGCCGCGCGTGATCCGCAGACGGGTACGACCGACGTGTTGTCCTACGAGGACCAGGTGGTCGCGGGACGAATCATGGGACCACGCGTGTACTCGACAGGTCCCGGCGTTTTTTCGAGCGAAAACATCCGCGACCTCGACCACGCGAGGAAGATCCTCAAGCGGTACAGCGACTACTACGACACGAAGACGATCAAGCAATACGTGGCCGGCAATCGCGAGCAGCGGCAGTGGGTCATCCAGGCCGCAAATGAGCTCAAGCTGATGCCAACCACGGAAGGTTCGCTCGATATCCGGATGAACGTCACGGAACTGAGCGACGGGTACAGCGGTCATGAGCACACGATCCCGACATTCCCGCTGCAGGCCGACCTGATTCGGATGATCGCCGAGTCGAAGACTGTGTATACGCCGACCATTCTGGTGGCGTACGGTGGGCCGTGGGCGGAGAACTACTGGTACGAAACACTGGACCTGCTCAATGACGAGAAGCTGAAGCGGTTCACCCCGTGGAGCGACCTGGAGTCGAAGATCCTGCGCCGCGGCGGTTCGACGGGTGCGGTCACAACGGGTGCTGGCGCGGGGTGGTTCCATCCCACGCAGCACATCATGAAGCCGGTTGGGGAGTCGATTCGTGACCTCCTCGCTGCCGGTGGCGCCGCCGGCGTCGGCTCACACGGACAGCTGCAGGGGTTCGGCTACCACTGGGAGCTCTGGTCGATCGCGATGGGTGGCATGTCGAATCACGACGCGCTGCGGATCGCGACAAGCATGGGGGCAACGGCAATCGGGTTAGGCAACGACATCGGGACAGTCGAAGCCGGAAAGCTCGCTGATCTGGTAGTGCTGGACCGGAATCCGCTCGACAACATCCGGAATACGACCGCAATTCGTTACGTGATGAAGAATGGCCGGTTGTACAACGGGAATTCTCTCGACGAGATCTATCCGAGGGTGAAGAAAGCCGGTCCGTTCTACTGGAATGATGACGATCTTGTCGATCGTCAGGGCTACGACACGTCTTCCGACAGCTCGAGGGTTCGACGTCAACGTTGATTCACTGCAACTCGCTCAGGGGGAGCTGCCGGACCGGGTCCAGATGCCGGATACGAGCGGCAACATCATGAAAGAAACTCACTGACGACTCGAACGAACTCGTCAGGCACCGCATCCATGGCCAGGTGCTGTTGGCCGGCGAACTCGTGAATCCTGCTGTTCGGCAGCACCGCGTGGATACGCTCGGTCGCCGCGCGCAGGAATGACGGGCTCTCGGTGCCTAACAGAAGCAGCGTTGGCACGGCCATGTTGCGGAGCCGCTCAAAATCCGGACGATATGAGTGCTCGAGACGGACCTCCCGCACCACCGTGTGGGCCGCGGCCACGCGCGCGGGCCAACTGGCCTGCGTGCGCAACATCTCCACCTGCTGCTCCGGCGCGCGCACCACTTCGCGGAAGAAGACGAGCAAGGCGTCTTCCCGCTGGTTCCGTGCGATGAGGTCGTCGAGTCTTGCGACCGTGTCGTTCGAGGTGATCTGAATCCCGACAGGAAGCGGAGGCTCGTAGAGGACGAGGCGGTCCAGCTCGACCAGCAGTGCCGCCTCGAGTGCGCACAGTCCGCCGAAGGAGTGGCCGACCAGGTTCCGTGGCCGCCCCGCGTGGTGAACCACCGCGGCGACGTCCCGGCCTTCCTGTTCATATGAATACGTTGCGGAATCACCACTCGCGCCGCGCCCCCGCCGGTCCATTGCGTGCACCGAAAAGCGCTCGCTGAACCCGGGAATGACGCGGGACCAGCGCGTGTGATCGGCGGTCGTTCCATGCACCAGAACAAGTGCGGGTCCAGTGCCGGATCGCCAGACACCAAGGGTGGTGCCATCCGACGAGGTCACGTGCTCCAGAGTAGCGGCAGGCATCATCGGCTCCTCACTGACGTGACTCCAAGATAAGGGCGTCTGGAGTCAGTCGCTCGGGTGTCTAATGCCGAAGGCGCCGGGCTTGCGGTCCAGGTCACGTTTCGGTTAGCCGAGCCTGTTGAGTGCTGTCAACCGTGAACCGCGCGCGCGTTCACGCGACGTCCTAACGATGTCGATCGTCATGTGACCAGGTCCTTTATTATCGTGGTCACATGAAAGCCGAGAAAAAGACACTTCGCCGGCCGTACCTCATCGTCCTGGGAGCGATCGCGGTAACGATCCTCGCCCTGGCGTCGCCCGCTGGTTCGCCAGCTATGGCCGATGCGCCGGCGGGTGCGGCGCCATTCGTCTGGGGACGCGATTCACTCTGGAGCGCGCTCGAGTCCAGCTTCGCCGCCGGTCGGGCGGATGGCTGCACCCATGAACGCGTTGCACGCGCAGCAGCGGATTCAATCGACCGGACGTTACTCCGGCTTCGCAAGGAACGCGTCTCGGCGGCTTCACCAGTGCTCGACTCACTCGAAGACACATTCTTCAGAGTCGCGCCGATGGCCGCGGCCTGCGGTGCACTCGCGAACGACTACGTCGCCCTCCAGGGCCGCCTGCGTGAGGCGATCAAGTGGCAGGCAACGAGATGGGACCTGACGTCGCGTGACGTGCGGGATCGACTGTACCGGTCACTCTATGGCAGTCGCGCAGCGACCGAAGAAGTCATGCTGCAGCATCAGGACAGCGTGCAGGCGCTTCTCATGGGATCTCCCGTTTCTTCGGCCACGCCGTGGGCCACCTCGAACGGAGTCGTGCTGCACTCGGGTGACATTCTCGTGTCGCGCGGTGGGTATCCGACTTCGGCACTCATCGCGCGCGGCAACGATTACCCTGGCAACTTCTCGCACATCGCCTTCGTGCATGTCGACTCGGCCACGCGCGCAATCTCCGTCATCGAAGCACACATCGATCGCGGAGTTGTGGTCGCGACGGCGGATCAATACCTCGCCGACAAGAAGCTTCGCGTTATGCTGCTGCGGCTGCGACCCGATGTGCCCGCGCTGCAACGTGACCCGCTGCTCCCGCACCGCGCCGCTGCCAGCATGCTCGACCGTGCGCGCACCGAGCATATCCCGTACGACTTTACGATGGACTATGCCGATCCTTCGCGTCTGTTCTGCTCGGAAGTTGCCTCGGCAGCGTACCGGGACCACGGCGTCACGCTGTGGACGGGCATCTCGACCATCACTGCTCCGGGATTGCGTCGTTGGCTGGCGTCGTTCGGCGTCAGGCAGTTCGAGACCCAGGAACCGTCAGACCTGGAGTACGATCCGCAGGTGGCCGTGGTCGCCGAGTGGCGCGCTGCCGCATCGCTGTTCGATGATCACCTGGACAACGCTGTCACCGATGCAATGCTCGAGGGCGCGGGGCGTGGCGATGCACTGGACTTCGATTGGTACGCGTTACCGTTGGCTCGCCTGCTCAAGGGTTACAGTTGGGTACGCGGACAGTTTGGCGGTGTGGGAACCATCCCCGAGGGAATGGCGCCGTCGGCGGCGCTTCGGAACCGCTCGTATGGCGTGCGGCACGCGGAGATGAAGTCGTTGTTGCGTGCGGCCGCCGACCGATGGACTGCCGAGCGGGGTTACCGCCCACCTTACTGGACCCTGGTGGCGCTGGCTCGCGAGACCGCGACGCCGCGTTAGTCTTTATGTACTGTGACTGACTCAATGGGCGCAGGCGATGCGGGACGTCTGGTCGACGATCTGGAACGTCGGGCCACATCAGCATACCTGCGCGGAGCCGACGACGATACCGAAGCGTTGTGGCTCCAGGCGCATAACGAGTGCCTGCGGATCGAGGACATGCCGCGCGCGGCGCGCTGCATCTTCTGGCTGGTCCTCGATCTCTTCAACCGCCGGGAGTGGGCACGCGGTAACGGTTGGCTGGCGCGCGGAATGCACCTGCTCGAGCCGGCGCACGATTGTGCACCACTCGGCCTCCTCCTGGTACTTGTTGCGCGAAACCAGCTCCGGCTGGGAGAGGTGGACGCGGCTGCGCAGATAGCACTCCGCACCGGCGAACTCGCGAGTCAGTTCGACGACCCGGACCTCACCGTCTTCAGCCGATTGACGCGCGCCCTTGTGCACGCCCGGCGCGGGGAGCCGAGGGAAGCCGCGTCACTCTTTGATGAAATTATGGTGGGCGTCACCGTCGACAACGTGTCGCCCATTGCCGTGGGCATCGTCTACTGCGCCGTCATCGACGCCTGTCGCTCGCAATTTGACCTCAGCCGCGCACGGGAGTGGACCGCGGCACTCGACCGGTGGTGCTCGACGCAGCCTCACATCGTCGCGTTCCGCGGAAAGTGCCTCGTCCACCGCTCTGAAATCCTGCGTCTCAGCGGTGCCTGGTCGGAAGCACTGGCCGAAGCGGAACGGGCCTGCGAGTGGTCCGGCGCGCACGAGAATTCGTTCCGGTATCCGTCCGGCGCTGCCTTCTATGAACTCGCCGAGATTCACCGGCTGCGAGGCGATGTCGAGGAAGCGACGCAAGCGTATCGACATGCTAGTGAACATGGACAGTCGCCGGAGCCGGGTCTCACCCTCCTGCAGTTCCAGCAGGGTAATCGTGAGCTTGCCGCGACTTCGATTCGCCGGCTGCTCAAAGAACGGCAAGGGATGGTGGCGCGTGCCGAACTGCTTCTCGCCGCGGTCGAGATCCTCATCTCAGTAGACGACCTGGTAACGGCCCGACTGGCGGCCAATGAGCTGGCGCAGATTGCTGAGCAGTTCCCCGCCCCGGCTGTGCACGCCTTTGCTGCTCATGCCACGGGCGCAATGCATCTCGCCGAAGGCGACTCGTCCGCCGCGCTGCGGAGCTTGCGCGAGGCCTGGACATTGTGGCAGGAGCTCGAGATTCCCTACCAGGCGGCGCGCGTGCGCGTTCTGCTCGGCCAAGGCTGTCAGCAGTTAGGCGACCACGTGGCGGCTGAGTTCGAGTTTGATGGCGCGCGCCAGTTTTTCCAGCGCGTCTCCGCGATGCCCG
>Ga0209387_1000298_pt1 | contig 14499 bp, 10 predicted proteins | sample NCControl_FD_187515 | JGI IMG/M metagenome (GOLD analysis project Ga0209387, IMG submission 187515) | Agricultural soil microbial communities from Utah to study Nitrogen management - NC Control (SPAdes) (version 2) | ecosystem: Environmental > Terrestrial > Soil > Agricultural land | place: USA...
ATGTATTGGCGCCTGTCATCGAAAACGGTCTCGTTCCGGTGCTTGGCGGTTTTATCGCCTCAACCGCGGAAGGCACAACGACAACACTCGGCCGCGGCGGTTCCGACTACACTGCGGCCCTGATCGGTGCCGCACTGCCTGCCCACGAGATTCAAATCTGGACGGATGTAACGGGTGTGTTGACTGCGGATCCGCGAGTTGTCGCCGCGGCGCAAACGGTTGAACGTTTGTCGTATGCGGAAGCGTCGGAACTCGCGTATTTTGGCGCAAAGGTGCTGCATCCGAAGACGATCCAGCCGGCGATCGAAGGCACTATTCCCGTCCGGATTTGTAACTCACACGCGCCTGAACAGGTCGGAACACTCGTTGGCCCACAAACTGAAACGACTGATCGAACAATCAAGGCCATCGCGCACAAGAGTGGCGTTACGACAGTGCAGATCTCGTCAGCGCGCATGCTCGGCGCATATGGTTTTCTGCGCGCGCTGTTCGAAGTGTTTGAGCGGCATAAGACCGTGGTTGACGTGGTCGCAACGTCGGAAGTCAGCGTTTCGCTTTCGCTTGACGATGCGAGTGCGCTGCCGGTGATCGTCACGGAGTTGGAACAGCTCGGAACAGTGCGGGTAGAAAAGGGTTGCGCGATCGTGTGCGTTGTCGGCGAGGGATTGCGCGGGACGCCGGGAATCGCAGCGCGTGTCTTCAGTGCGATTAGCGACATCAACGTGACGCTGATCTCGCAGGGCGCGTCGAGTATTAATTTCACGTTTGCGATCGAAGAGGAACGTGTCGAGGAAGCGGTGAGACGGCTGCACGACGAATTCTTTGGGACACAGAAACGCGGATGAGTCTATTCGATCTTACTCGGCAGTTAATTGAGATCCCTTCGCTCACGGGCGACGAGGGAGATGCGGGAACGTTTCTAGCCTCGTACCTCGAGGGTTTGGGTTACCGAGTAGAGGCGCAAAAAGTTGGTCCTACCCGTTTCAATGTGCTTGCCACGACGGAGGAGCCGCCGCGCATCGTCTTCTCGACGCACATGGACACCGTGCCGCCGTTCATTCCCGCGAGTGAAGATGACGAATACATTCACGGCCGCGGATCGTGCGACGCGAAGGGAATTATCGCTGCGCAGATTTTCGCCGCGGAACGAATGCGGGCAGCGGGGACAAACGAAGTCGGCTTGTTGTTTACAGTCGACGAAGAACTCGGCAGCGACGGCGCAAAGGCAGCGAACGATCATCCGCTCGCGCGCGAGTGCAGGTATTTGATTAACGGCGAACCAACCGACAATCGAATCGCGATTGGAACCAAAGGATCGGTGCGACTGATCGTCACAACATCGGGCCGCGCTGGTCACTCGGCCTATCCCGAATTCGGCGAGTCGGCAATTGAGAAGCTGCTTGATATTTTGCAGGATATTCGCGCGATTGAATGGCCCGAACACAGTTTCTTCGGTGTTACGACGTGCAACATCGGCGTTCTGGAAGGCGGCACGCGTCCGAACGTCATCCCCGATCATGCGCGTGCGCAATTGCAAATTCGTCTTGGGATCGATATAGAGCACGTCAAAAGAATCGTAGAACGAGCAATTGGTGGGCGCGGTGACGTTGAGTATGAGTCAGCGCATAATCCGGTGCGACTCCTTTCGATAACCGGTTTGGAAGAGACCGTCGTACGCTTTACGACGGATATTCCGTACCTGTCGAATTGGGGGAAGGCTTTGTTGCTTGGTCCCGGATCGATTCTCGACGCGCACACGGACCACGAACGCATTTCGAAACGCGAGTTGGAAAGATCCGTCGATCTTTACGTGGAACTGGCAAATAAACTCCAGTCATGAAACTGGCTTTGATCGGAAACGGTGCGATGGGCCATATGGTCACCGCCGAAGCGCGTAAGCGCGGCGACGAGATCGGCACCGTCATTAGAAGCGCCGATAAAGATCTCACGATCGATCAACTCGCAAAGAAACTGCGCGGCCACGATGCGGCGATCGATTTTTCCGTTGGTGATGCCGTGTTGAAGAACATCGAAGCGTGCGCGCGTGCCGGGGTGCCGCTCGTCGAAGGCACGACGGGTTGGAAAGATAAAGAATCGCAAGCGAAACAGATCGTCGCCGAACACAACGGCGCACTCGTCTACGGCGCTAACTTCTCGATCGGAGTGAATCTCTTCTACCGACTGACCGAACACGCCGCAAGTCTGTTCGCCGCTGTTGAAGGTTACGAAGCGTTTATCGAGGAGGCCCATCACAATCGCAAGAAAGACGCGCCTTCCGGAACGGCGTTGAAGCTGCGCGACATAATGTCAGAACATCTCGCGAGCAACATTTCGACTTCGTCAACGCGCGCAGGTCACATCCCCGGCACACATCGAGTTGGTTTTGATTCGGAGCCCGACCAGGTGCTGCTGACGCACACCGCCCGTTCGCGTCAGGGCTTTGCTTCGGGTGCGTTGGTGGCGGCGCACTGGATCGTTGGACGAACCGGGACGTTTGAGTTTGCCGAACTGATCGATGAAATTCTGAAACGGAGGTCACCATGACATTGCAACTCGACTGGCTGCGCGGTTGTGCGACGGCCCTTGTTACTCCTTTCACCGCTGATGGCTCGGTTGACGAGAAACGTTTGCGCGAACTGATCGACTATCAGATCGCGGGCAACGTGCGCGTGCTCGTGCCGTGCGGCACAACCGGCGAGAGCGTCACGATGACGGAGGACGAAAACAAGCTCGTCATTCGCACGACAGTCGAAGTCGCTCGCGGGCGTGCCAAAGTGATCGCCGGCACTGGAAGTAATTCGACGGCTGTTACGATTCAACGTTCAAAAGCTGCGCGCGGGCTCGGTGTGGACGGCGTGTTGACCGTCGCACCTTATTACAACAAGCCAACGCAGGAAGGGCTCTACGCACACTTCCGTGCGATTGCCGAAGCGGTCGAAGGTCTTCCGGTCGTGATCTACAACGTTCCCGGCCGCACCTCGTCAAACATCGCTGCCGAAACAACGCTGCGTCTGGCGCGCGATGTTGAAAACATAGTTGCCGTCAAAGAAGCTTCCGGAAATTTGAGTCAGATCATGGAGATTTTGCGCAGCCGTCCGGAAGGCTTTCGAGTGATCTCGGGCGACGACTCGTTGACGCTCGCTTTGATCGCGCTTGGCGGTGAAGGATTGATCTCGGTGGCGTCAAACGAAGCACCGGCGTTGATGTCCGAACTAAACGATCTTGCTCTCGCTGGCAATTGGGACGATGCGCGCAAGCTTCATTATCGATTGCTGCCGCTGATGGAAGCCAACTTCATCGAATCGAGCCCTGGACCAGTGAAGGCCGCAATGGCATTGATGGGACTGCTCGAAGAGAACTTGCGCTTGCCGCTCGTGCCGGTGCAGGAGAAGACTCGCACGCGCCTTCGAGAGGTTTTGGATGAGCTGGGCCTGTTGAAGGAAACGTCGCATGCCATTGCGTGAACAGATCGAGGCGCTTGCGTCGAAATCAAGCAGTGAATTCACCGATGCTGATCGTGCCGTTTTCGAAGAACTGAAACGCGCACTGAATCGCGGCGAAGTCCGTGCGGCGGAAAGAGACGCGAGCGGCAAGTGGATAGTCAATTCGTGGGTCAAGCAGGGACTGTTGCTCGGCTTTCGCATGGGCTCGCTTCTCGATATGTCCACCGGCGACAGTTTCAAATTCTTCGATAAAGACACGTATCCCGCTCGGCCGACGACGATTGAGGATAACGTTCGCATCGTTCCGGGAGGATCCACGATTCGTGATGGTGCCTATGTCGCTCCCGGCGTGGTGTGTATGCCGCCGATGTTTGTGAATGCCGGCGCCTATGTCGATGAGGGCACAATGATCGACAGTCACGCGCTCGTAGGCTCGTGCGCGCAGATCGGAAAACGCGTGCACATTTCGGCGGCGGCGCAGATCGGTGGCGTGCTCGAACCCGTAGGCGCGGTGCCGGTGATCATCGAAGATGATGTCCTCGTCGGCGGAAACTGCGGCGTCTACGAAGGCACGATCGTGCGCGAGCGGGCGGTGCTTGCTTCGGGAACTGTGTTGACCGGCTCGACGCCCGTTTACGATCTCGTTCGCGGCGAGATCTATCAGCGATCCGCAGATGGACCACTCGAAGTGCCGGCGGGCGCGGTGGTTGTTCCGGGCGCACGCGCAGTAAATAACGAGCGCGGCCGAAGCTGGGGACTCTCGCTGTATGCAGCCGTGATCGTCAAATATCGTGATGAGAAGACGGAATCGTCCGTGCAATTAGAGGACTATTTGCGTTGAAGAGTTTCGCCCTACCCAAACGGCTACAGGGGATTCAGAAGAGCGTCATCCGGCAGGTGTTCGATCGCGCGCACCCCGGTAGCATCAACCTCGGCTTGGGCGAACCTGATTTGCCGACACCTGATGTCATTCGCCAGGCTGCGGTTCGCGTCATCACGGACCAGCAGAATGGTTACACGTCACACGCGGGCTTGCCGGAGCTGCGAAAAAGAGTCGCGGGCGACTATCCGTATCTCGACGAGAACTCGGAACGCGTTTTAATCACCGCCGGATCGCAGGAGGCGTTGTACCTCGCGCTGTTGACACTCGTCGACGATGGCGACGAAGTGTTACTTCCGAATCCGGGGTTCGTTGCGTATCCGACAATCGTGCAAATGGCCGGCGGCGTTGCGCGGTTTTACCGCATGCCGCGCGAGCAAGATTTCGGATTCGATGCCAACGAGTTTCGTCGCGCGTTGACGCCAAAAACGAAAGTTGTCGTTTGCATCAGCCCGTCGAACCCGACAGGGCGCACGCTATCGCGCGACGATCTGGTCAGCATTGCCGACGCTTTGCGAGATCATGACGCGTACCTAATCAGCGACGAGATCTATCGCGATCTTTATTACACGACTGACCGACCCGAATCGTTGTCGTCGTTTTACAATCGCACGATCGTGATTAGCGGACTGTCGAAGTCGATGAGCATGACTGGTTGGCGACTGGGTTGGCTCGCGGGTGATGAAGATGTTGTAAAGGCTGCGCTTGTGTTACATGGTTATGTAACGACATGCGCCTCGGCGGTTTCCCAAAAAGCGTCCCTCGTGTCGTGGAGCGGTGAAGCTGAGGATGCGCGTGCAGGATTTCGCAGGACGTTCCGGTCACGACGCGATCACCTGTTGAAAATGATCCGCGAAGAGTTGGGATTACAAGCGGTGACGCCCGACGGCGCGTTCTACACGATGATTGACGTCAGCAAGTTTGGACCATCGATGAAGGTCGCGGAGGCGTTGCTTGAAGCCGGCGTGATCACCGTGCCAGGCGCGGCGTTTGGCGGCGAGAGTGAAGGTTTTTTGCGAGTGTCGTTCTGCGCGGATCACGACACGCTCGGCGAAGGAGTGCAGCGGATAAAGCGAGGTTTGCAATTACGATGAACCGTAAGTATCGAGTCGGAATTCTGGGTGCGACAGGAATGGTCGGACAGCGCTTCATTGAGCTGCTGGTGGATCACCCGCAATTTGAAGTAACAGCCGTCGCCGCGTCAGACCGATCGCAAGGAAAAACCTTTGGCGAAGCGTGTACGTGGCGCTTAGCTGGCGACATGCCGGACGCAGTTCGCTCATTGCCCGTTCAAGCGCCCGCGGCGCCAATCGATTGCGATCTCGTGTTTTCGAGTTTACCGGGCGAGATCGCGCGCGAAACTGAAGGAAGTTTTGCCGCCGCCGGTTATCCCGTCATCAGCAACTCGTCGGCTTTTCGCATGGACGAAGACGTGCCGCTGTTGATTCCGGAAGTGAACCACGAGCACATCGCATTGCTTAAGCAGCAACGAAACAAGTATTCGAAGGGCGGTTTCATAGTTACCAATCCAAACTGTTCCACCATCATGATTGCGCTTGCGCTTGCTCCGTTGCATGCGGCTTTTGGTGTGGAATCGTGCGTGGCCACGACGCTTCAAGCGCTTTCCGGTGCGGGTTATCCGGGCGTTGCGTCGCTCGACATCATCGATAACGTTCTGCCGTTTATTGGCGGCGAAGAAGAGAAGATAGAAACCGAGACCGTCAAAATACTCGGGCGCTTTAACGAGTCGAAGATCGACCCCGCCCCAATGGCTGTCAGCGCTCAGTGTCATCGCGTGAACGTCGCGGATGGGCACATGGCAGCCGTGCGCGTGAAGTTCGCTCGCAAGCCATCGCTCAACGACTTGCGCAACGCGTTAACGTCGTTTCGTTCGTTACCGCAGGAGCTTGGACTACATTCGGCTCCGGCCGAGCCGATCGTCATTCGCGACGAAGAGAATCGACCGCAACCAAAGCTGGATCGCGACGCCGGCAAAGGCATGACGATCACCGCCGGCAGAATCAAACCCGATACCGTCCTCGACTATCGCTTCGTTGTTCTCAGTCACAACACCATTCGCGGCGCCGCAGGCGCAGCAATTCTCAACGCCGAACTACTGCTCGCCCTGGGCGAACTATGAAAATAAAATCACTCCTACTTGTTTTCTTAATCTGTGTTTCAGCTTCTGCGCAAAAATCTTTAGACAACGACGTCAAAACACTCGTCGGTTCGTTCAAAGGCAAAGTCAGTCTCTTCGCCAAGAACCTCGACACCGGTGAAACCTACGCGTTCAATCCCGACGACCGTGTTCGCACCGCCAGCACGATCAAGATCGCCGTCATGATCGAAGCGTACGCGCGCGTCGCCGAAGGGAAGATCAAGTGGACCGACGAAGTGGTGCTGACGAAAGGGAAGAAAGTCTCCGGATCCGGCATCCTGACCGAACTGTCCGACGGTTTGCGTCTGACGCTACGTGACGCCGTCAACCTGATGATGATCCTCAGCGACAACACTGCGACAAACCTTGTTCTTGATGTGCTGACGACGGACGCCGTGAACGCGCGCATGGAGTCGCTTGGCTTAAAGAACATCAAGATCATGCGCCGCATCGGCAGCGGTGGCGAGAGCGCTGCTGGAAAAGATCCGGAAAACAAAAAGTACGGGCTCGGCATGGCGACGCCGCGCGAGATGGTCCTCGTGATGGAGAAACTGGAACGCGGCGAGGTCATCAGTGCCGCCGCGTCGAAAGAGATGATCGACCTCATGAAACGCGAGCAGGGCCGCAACGCGATCGGACGCTCTCTTTGGAACGTCCCGATGGCCAGCAAGTACGGCGCACTCGACCGGCTCAGAAGTGCGGTGGGGATTCTCTACACGAAGAACGGGAAGATCGCGATGGCGATCTCTTGCGACGATATGCCGGAAACGATGTGGTCGGTGGATAATCCCGCGTATTTATTAATGTCTCGTCTCTCTGAGGTCATCGCAGAAGGCTTGGCCAGGAAGTCCTAACTGTTTACTTGATAAAAACCGCGTCCAAATACGAATTTCTGTAGACCCTCCCATAAATTTGGATATACTGCACGGCCACGGAACCGTCGAATACTGGGTTGGGTTAGAAAACGTGGGCGTTTGATGATCGTCAGCGCTAACCGTTTGCGCGGAATAGTATCTGCAAGCATTTGATCCAAATAAACCTGTGATTCACGGTTTGATCCGCCTAATCTTTAGGATTCGTGACAGAGTTAACAGCCGTCGCAGTCGAGCCGCACCACCTGAGGCGGTAGCAGCGATCAAAAACTTGCACCGGAGGACTCCATGAAAACCAGAATCTTCTTGGGAAGTGCCAGCGGATTCGCGAGTGCGCTTCTATTAATCGGCTTGTTTGCCTTGCCGGTTTTCAGTCAGCAGGGTACTTCCATCGTTCGTGGGACAGTTAAAGACCAACAAGGCAATCTCGTCTCAGGCGCGGCGGTGAAGCTTACTAGCCTGCGGACCGGCGCCGAGCGCAACACCACAACCAGCTCTGAGGGCCTCTTTTCATTTGAGGCCATTCAGGTGGGCGACTATAAAGTTGAAGTTGAGGCAACGGGCTTCAAGAAAGGCGTGGTTACCGATATTCACGCGCTTGTTTCAAGCCCAACGTCCGTAGATGTGACGCTGGAGGTCGGAAACATTGCTGAGTCGGTAACTGTTTCCGCCACCTCTGCCGAGCTTCTGGTGAACCGAGATGACGCAACGCTGGGTTCCACTTTTGTTAATAAACAGATTACTCAGTTGCCGCTCGAAGCGCGCAATGTGCCGAGCTTGCTCACGCTGCAAACGGCCACCACGCGAGATGGTTACGTTGCCGGCTCGCGTGCCGACCAGGCGAACATCACGCTCGACGGCGTCGACATCAACGAAGCACAGACGAACACCATTATCGGTTCGGATCCGGCAAACGGCACTGACATCGCTAATCTCTCCCCATCTAATTCAACCGTGTTGCGTCTGAACTCGGAAGCAATCGAAGAGTTTCGCGTGACGACCACCAATCCGAACGCGAACCAGGGCCGATCGGCGGGCGCGCAGGTCTCACTCGTAACCAAAGGCGGTACTAACGAATGGCACGGCGCGGCATTCGAGTTTTATCGCACGTCCGCGTTCGCGGCAAACAACTTCTTCAACAATCGCGCCGGTGTGGACCGGCCGTCGCTGATTCGGCATACGTTCGGCGGCGCCTTCGGTGGTCCATTGATGCGGGACAAAGCCTTCTTCTTTTACAGCTATGAAGGCGATCGCATTACGCAGTCAGTGTCCGCTCTTCGCACCGTCCCGCTCCCGAGTTTGGGCCAGGGACTGGTTCGTTTCAATAATCCTTCAGGCGGCGTAACCACTTTGACGCCGGCCAACATAGCCTCGATCTTCCCGGCAGTCGGAACAAACCCGCTCGCGATTCAGGCGTTGGCCCAGGCTGCTGCGAAGTATCCGGCCAATGATTTCTCAATCGGTGACCAGTTCAACACCGCGGGCTTCCGCTTCAATGCGCCGATTCCGGTTAAACGAAATTCACACGCGGGGAGATTCGACGTCAACCTGAACGAGAAACAACAAGCGTTCGTCCGCGCGAACATCATTTACGACCTGCTCGCGCGCGAACAGCAGTTCCCCGACAGTCCGGCGCCGAACATCTGGTCGCATCCGACCGGTTTCGCGGCGGGCCATACCTGGACGATATCAAACACCCTCATCAATACCTTCCGCTACGGCTACACGCGAGAAGCGTTCAGCCAGCAAGGTGATTCCGCTGACAACTCGATCAGCTTCCGCTTCGTCTTCTCGCCGGTTGCTTTCAGTCGCACGCTGACGCGCATTACGCCGGTGCAGAACTTTACCGACGACGTGTCGTGGGTCAAAGGAAACCACAGCATCGGTTTCGGCACGAATATCCGCCTGATCAGTAATCAGCGCATTTCGTTTTCCGGCTCTTTCGATAGCGCGATCACCAATCCGTCGTTCTACTCCGGCGGTGGTGCCAGCATCTCGAACCCGATTCGGGCGGTGTTCCCGATCGCGGGTTCGCCCGTTGGCGTGCAAAACGCAGTCACCGCGATCATCGGAAGGTTTTCTCAGTATTCCGGCAACTTCCTGTTCGATGCGGACGGCACACTCCTACAGCCGGGCGTTCCCAGTGAACGCGAGTTCAAGACCCAGGAGTATGATGTTTACGCTCAGGACTCCTGGAAGATAAGCCCGCATTTCACGTTGACTTACGGCTTGCGTTACGGCATTAGCCGTCCGGTGTACGAGACGAACGGTTTCGAAGTCAGGACGGACATTCCGGTAGCGGAAGTCTTCCGCCTGCGGCAGGAAGCAGCGCGGCGCGGTGAGAACTTTGTGCAACCGTTGCAGCTCGTGCTCTCCGGCCCGGCAAACAACGCGGACCCGCTCTACAAGTGGGACAAGAACAACTTCCAGCCTCGCGTGGCCTTTGCCTGGTCGCCTTCATTCCGCAACGGTTTCCTTGGCAGAGTGTTCGGCAGGAACAACCAGTCAGTATTTCGTGGCGGCGTCGCCATCACGAACGACTACTACGGCCAACAGCTCGCCGTCAGCTTCGACTTGAACAACACGCTCGGTTTCTCCTCGAGCGACACTATTGCGGCCAACACGTTCAACCTGACTACTCGACCGGCGCCGCTATTTACAGGCTTCAACCAGAATGTCCGAACGTTGCCGCGCATCACGATTCCGGGAAACATCAGCTTCCCGCGTACGCAGCCGTTCAGTACCGATCCGGCGTTGCAACAGGCACGCATCGAGTCGACACTCGATTCGGACCTTGTCGCGCCTATCAACTACTCGTGGAACCTCACCTATGAACGCGAGTTGCCGAAGGGGCTCGTCATTCAAACTTCTTACATCGGCCGGCTGGCCCGCAATCTCATCGCTTCACGCGATGTGATGGCACTCAACAACCTCTTCGATCCGAAGTCGGGCATGGATTGGTACTCCGCCGCCCAAATCCTCGAGGATTTCCGCCGCGCGGGTACGCCAATCGATCAGATTCCCCAACTGCCTTTCTTTGCCAATCTACTGCCGACGAACATCGCTGCATTAATGGACGAGGTCTACTTCGGTTTTTGCTGCGGCGTGTTTCCGACACACAATCTCACCCAGACGCAGGCCGTCTATGCGGTGGCACTGAACTTCTACGGCAACGACTGGACTGACACGCAGGACGTCATCGAAGACGGACTTGGAAGAAACCTCTTCTTCCATCCTCAGTACGGCGCCCTGTCGGCGTTCAGCAGCATTGCGAAGTCAAACTATCATGCAGGTACGTTGAGCATCCGCCAGCGCCTTGGTCGTAGTTTGACGGCTGACTTCAACTATACGCTGTCACACTCGATGGACGATGCCTCCGGTCTTCAGACCAGCGGTGCGTTCGGTGGAGCGTTCATTCTCAATCCACTGCGGCAAGGAGACAGCTACGCCAATTCGGACTTCGACGTTCGGCATATCATCAATGCCAACGCCGTTTGGGAAATGCCGTTTGGACGAGGGCGCCGCTTCTTCTCCGGCGCCAATGGGTTCGCCCACGCTTTGCTTGGGGGTTGGCAACTCAGTGGCATCTTCCGCTGGAACTCCGGCTTGCCGATGTTCAGCCCATACGACGATGCACGTTGGGCCACCAACTGGAACGTCCAAAGCAGCGGCGTTCGTATCAGACCTGTGCAGACGTGTCCGACCCGCGGCGGGAAACTCTTCGGAGATTGTTTACTCGAATCTTACAGGAGCTGGCGAGGAGCGTATGCGGGAGAAACTGGAGACCGAAACGTTCTCCGGCTACCCGGTTATGTCAATCTAGACATGGGATTGAGCAAGTCGTTTGACATGCCCTGGAGCGAAACTCAGAAATTGCAGATTCGTTTCGAGGTCTTCAACGTGACCAACACTCAGCGGATGGGCGATATCGACACCAGCCGCAGCGGTTTTGGTCTCCAGCTTGATCCGGACCAGATCACCAACGTCAACCAGATCCCGACCAACTGGTCGAACTTCATTTCGATCCAGGGACAACCTCGGGTAATGCAGATCGGAGCTCGTTTCACTTTCTGAGCTTCACCTGGGTATGAACAAGAATACGGGCTGAGGCTCCAAAGGCTTCAGCCCGTTTTTCCTTTCGATGTATTATGCGTACAAAATCTGTGAAGTCTTGGCGAGGCACATCATGTATCGAACGTTTCTTTCGTTTATCGTTCTCTTGCTTGCCGTCTCTGCGGCGTCAGCCCAAATTCCGGACCGCAGAACACAATTGGGAATAGGTGGCGGCTCATACACGCTATTCGGCGATCTGCTGGTAGCAGACGAGAGCAAGACTCCCGGCTCGAAGCCTCTTGTTTACGAAGTTGTCCTCAACAACGTAGGCGGCACTCCGGCGGGACGACAGTACGTTAATGCCGGCGGGCGCTATCAGTTCATAAACCTGAGCGCAGGGCAATATGAACTGATCGTTTTCCTGGACCATGAGGAAGTGGCACGCACGCGAGTTGAGATTCTTGCGGGTCCGGCCCAGGAGCGGGTTCGTCAGGACCTGAATCTGGCGTGGAAACCTAGCGCCCGGCCGAAACCAGGTTCGATCTCCGCCGCTGACTTCTACAATCGCACCGCGAAAAACGAGAGACTGTTCGTCAAAGCCAAAGAAGCGACTGACCAGAAACGTTACGACGACTCGATCATCGCTTTGCAAGAACTGGTCGCTGCCGATCCGCACGACTTCCAGGCTTGGGCCGAACTGGGGACGGTGTATCTATTCAAACAGAATTACGAAGAGAGCGAGAAGGCCTACGTCAAAAGCGTGACCGAGCGACCCAAATTCTTTCTCGGTCAGATGAACCTTGGCCGTCTGCGTGTGATGCGCAAGAATTACGAAGGCGCAATCGAACCACTCACTGCCGCGGTCGAGATCCAGGCAACCTCAGCCGACGCGAACTACTATCTAGGCGAGGCGTATCTTCAGATCAAAAAAGGATCGAAAGCCGTGGGCTATTTGTATCAGGCAATCAAACTTGATCCGATCGGGAAGGCGGACGCGCACCTGCGCCTTGCGACGCTCTACAACGCGGTCGGCCTTAAAGACAAAGCGGCAATCGAGTATCAAGAGTTTCTAAAGAAGAAACCTGACCATCCTGACAGTAAGAAGCTCAGAGACTACATCACTGCCAACACCCGCAAACAAAACCACTGATTAATAGAACCCTATGAATCTCGCCATAATCGTGCTACTTGGCGCGACGCTGATCGATGGATCAGGTCGCGCGCCATTACGAAACTCTGTCGTCGTCATTGAAGGTGATTCCATTGTCGCGGTAGGCTCGAGGGGCCGAGTACGAATTCCTGCGAATGCGCGCGTGATCGACGCGCGTGGTCTGGTCGTGGCGCCGGGTTTCATCGACGCGCATAACCATTCTGATCGGGGCTTCGCGACTGAGCCTTCAGCGGCGTCACAGGTCTCGCAAGGCATTACGACTGTCGTCGTCGGTCAGGACGGTGGCTCGCCGTTTCCGGTGGGTAAGTTTCTTTCCAGTCTGGAAAAGAACCCAATCGCATTGAACGTGCTCACGTTTGTCGGCCATGCAACGGTTAGATCGCGTGTGATGGGTGAAGACACCAATCGAAAGGCAAGCGCTGCTGAGATTGAAAAGATGCGCGAGCTTGTCGAGCAGGCGATGCGCGAAGGTGCGATGGGCCTCTCGACCGGACTCGAATACGAAACCGGTAAACCTGCTACTACCGAAGAAGTGATCACGCTCGCCAAAGCAGCCGGCGCTTATGGTGGAATTTACATCAGTCACATTCGCGACGAGGCAGACAAGAGTTTCGAAGCACTCGCCGAGGCCATTCAGATTGGCCGCGAAGCGCGAATACCGGTTCAGATCTCGCACATCAAACTCGGAACGGTCAAAGTTTGGGGTAAAGCGAAGGACGTCGTAACTCTGATCAACAAAGCGCGATCACGCGGTCAGGACGTGACTGCCGATTGTTATCCTTACGACGCATGGAGCTCGACGATTAGAGTGCTGATTCCGAGTGGACGTCACGAGGATCCAATCGACGTTGCGCGTGGGTTGGCGGACGTCGGAGGGCCGGAGAATGTCACTATCGTGAGTTGCCGCGCACATCCCGAGTATGAGTTCAAGACGATGGACCAGATCGCAAAACAGGAAAAGATCACTCCAGTGGAACTCTACATGAAGATCGTGCGCGATGGGGGCGCCGGAGTTGTCGGTCACACAATGAAAGAGCGCGACATTGAGGTTTTCTATCGCCAACCATGGGTGATGGTGAGCAGCGATGGCGGTATCGGATCGCGCCATCCGCGCGGTGCCGGCTCATATCCGCGTGTGCTTGGGCGATACGTTCGCGAGCTTCGCTGGCTAACGCTGAGTGAAGCGATCAGGAAGATGACGTCGCTTCCGGCTCAGCGATTCAAATTGCGCGACCGTGGGTTGGTCCGTGCCGGCTTCAAAGCCGATCTAGTGTTGTTTGATTCGGATCGAATCGTCGACCGAGCAACGTTTAGAGACCCACAGTTAATCTCTGAAGGCGTGAAACGCGTGTTTGTGAACGGCGAGGAAGTTTGGACCGACGGAAGCGTCACGGGCCGCCGCCCCGGCAGACCTTTACGACGCGACTAGAAGGTGAGTATGTTTTTATACCGCTCTCGGAGGTTTCCATTTATGGCACGTCGACAACGGATGGTCCTGTTCATTGGAGCAGTGGTCGTACTTCACACCGCCGTCTTTGCGAGACTTCAAGAACCGTCTTCGCAGCTTGGTGTGGGGTCAGGTCGCATCTTCACTCTGTATGGCGATCTCCAGATGTTCGAATTGGATGGCTCTGCGCTGTCGAACACGTTCTTCGATCTCATTCTTTATCCGCGGGGCGGAAATGAGGCCTTCGCACGTCAGCGCGTTGCCAAGGGTGGCCGCTATCGTTTCTACAACGTTCCCGAAGGTAACTACCTCATGGCGGTTGAATACAACAACGTCGAAATCGCGCGTGTGACGATGTTGATATCGCAGAAAAAACTCGAGCCCATTAGACAGGATATAGAGTTGGAATGGTCTACAACCCTGCGAAACAAACTTGGCATTGTGCCGGCACAGATCTCCTACACCCGCACGAATC
>Ga0209387_1000305_pt1 | contig 14284 bp, 12 predicted proteins | sample NCControl_FD_187515 | JGI IMG/M metagenome (GOLD analysis project Ga0209387, IMG submission 187515) | Agricultural soil microbial communities from Utah to study Nitrogen management - NC Control (SPAdes) (version 2) | ecosystem: Environmental > Terrestrial > Soil > Agricultural land | place: USA...
CGCACTACGGTGAACGGCCAGGTGCGGGAGTTCGAGCAGCTCCGGCTGGCCTGGCAACGCGACACCCTGGTCTACACCGCGGTGCCTTCAGGCCAGAAAGAGACTTCGTTCAGGACCACCATCGTGTCGGACGGCGGCTTCACGGTGGAGAACCCGGCCCACGATTTCCCCCAGCGGATCAGCTATCGGAAGCGGGGGGCCGACTCGCTGGTGGCGCGGATCGAGGGCGGAACCCGGGGAATCGATTTTCCAATGCGGCGGGTGGCCTGCGAAGCGCCGGCCGGCTGATCGATCCGCGGGAGGGTCAGTTGACTCGCTGCACCCAGCTCCGCTCCCGGAGCGGCTGCGCCCGCACGGAGTACTGGAGCGCCCGGGCGATCGCGCAGGAGGAGTAGAGAATGTCGGGATTGCCGACGATCGAAATCGATTGGCCCGCCGTCAAAACGGCGCCAGTCACCTTGTTGCCCGTTCCGGCGGTCTGGAGCGAGCCCAGCACGATCACGATCCCGTCGAAGATGAAGTTGCCCTGCACATTGAGGTCACCCCCAACCAGCAGGATTCCCTGGCCCCGGCCGGTGTTCAGCACCATGCTTCCGGGCGAATAGATGATCGGGAAATAGCCCTGGCATTGACTGACCACGCCGGCCGCGGGCGCGGCAAGCGGCTCCCCCCAATTCAGGGTGTTGGTCCCGTTGCAGATGGAGGGCGAGCCGGTGATCGTGGGGGTCATCCCGGTGTAGGTCCCCCCGGGCAGGGTCAACGTCGCCATCGCCTTCAAGCTGTCGAATGGAGACGTGAAGACCGAATCAACCAGAGTGGCGTCATTCTCGATCTCGGCGGGGGTGCCAAGCACGGCGGACGCCCCGTGAATGGTGACCGTCTGGCCGCTGCGAGCGCCCGCCTTGTTGACCCCGGGGGCACAGCCGGTCCAGTTGGGCGGGTCGGAGTCGAAGCCGGTGATGTCGATGTTCCCGCCCGCGGTAACCCCGTCCTGCGCAGTCAGCGCGGCCTGGATGTCCAGGCTCGGAATTGCGAGACGGAGATACCGGCCCAGGTATCGGGTGGCGATCACGTTTCCGGCCGCGCCAAGCTGGTCGCCCCGGACCCGGAGCAGGTATTTCCCACCATTCAGTCGGGTCAGCACCTGGGTGTACCGTCCCTTGGGTCCGACCATCACCGAAGGAAACACGCTGTCGCCGTTAATCCCGTGCTTATTGTAGGCGACCGACCAGTTGGCAAGCATGTCGTTCAGGCCGGCTTCGGCCGCCTCGGTCGCCTGAGTCGCCAGGACCGCGGACCGTCCCCCGGCCATCTCCTGCCGGCTGGCGACGAAAACCCCCGAGATGAGGGCGGCGATCACCAGCATCGCGATCATCGACAACACCAGGGCAATGCCGCGTTCGTCGCGGGGCAGTCGTGGACCTTGCATGCAGCCTCCTCGATCAGCGGGCGTTGCGCAGCAGAACCCGCAGGGCCAGAGAATCCTTCAGCATCATGCCTACCCCGCCGCCGAGGGTCGTCACCGGCCGGTAACTCTGAGACCGCACGGTGAGGTCGATCGTCCGGACGGCAGAGGGAGTCGTCGTGGTCGATCCAACCTGATTCCGGTACACCAGTTGGAGCCCTCCGCCCCCGAGCGGCCCGATCACCGGCTCTATAATTCCGCTTCCACTCAGCGATTGCGCCCCGAGGTACTGGCGCCCGCCGCTGGTCGTGATCGCGAGCTGCATCAGCTCGAAGGTGCGGACCGGTCCCGGAACGTGGTGATCCGCCACCGTAAGCCCCGCGGTGCCGAGCGCGAGCGCAGGCGCGCCGTCCGGACAGGTCGAATTCGATGGCGGTCCCAGAATGGGAAGCTGAACCCACTCGTCGTCGGCGACCAACAGCGAGTCATGGTCGGCGAATACCAGCAAACTGTCCTGGATCATGACGGGAGGCCGGTAGGCGGAGTAGGTCGGCCCCTTTCGGATCCGGACCTCGTTGTTGCTGACCTGGCAAGTCGTTCCCGAGCTGCGCATGGCCCAGTATGTCACGCTGTTGCCCGAGATGGCGATCAGGTCAGACATCCCGCCGTCGGCGACGTTGTTGACCTCGCGGAGCTCCGCGGCCACCGTCTGACTGCCGGATCGGATCGTGATCTGGGCTCCCGCCCTCTCGCCCCCGGTCCGGTGGACCTTTTCCATCAGCCGCATCGAGGCATAGATCAGGCTGGCCGTGGCCACAAAGATGATCAAGGCCAGGAGCATCTCGATCAGCGTGAAGCCGGCCCGGGCGTGGTTTGCACGGCGGCGGATCAGGGGCACAGGAGGTTACCTCTCACCGTGATGGTCAGCTGCCGGGAGCCATTGGGGACGGTGACGGTCACGGCCACGGTCCGGCTCCGGCCAGTCCCGGTGATCGTCCAGGTCTCGGTACCCTGGATGGAGGTGCCCGAGCCGCTGGCGACCGACCCGCAGGTCGGAGTCGTTGACGCCGCGGCCAGCCGGAGATTGTCGATCCGGTTCGCCGCTACCGTGCTGGCCATGGTGCGCAGCCGCCCCTCTCGGAGCATGACGGTAATGCTGCCCGACGTTTGCAGCAGCGCCAGGATCCCCACCGAGAGAATCCCGATGGCAATCAGAACCTCGATCAGGGTGAAGCCGTCGCGTCCTCCTGAGACCTTCACCGGGCAACACTCCCGCGCCCGGTGACCACCAGCGAGTCTGAGGCGGCTCCCCGCGACAGCCGAACCCTGCCGGCTCCGGTCCCGTAGCCCCGGGGGTCGAAGACGACCGAATCGAGGGTGGAGGTCACGCTCACGCGGAACTCCGCGGTCAGATCGTTCATCGCGAGGGTATCGCGGGTGCTCCCGAAGGCAGCCACGAGTCGCGGCTCACCCTCGCTCCAGACTACCCCGCCGGACACCTTGAACACCACCAGCCGGCCGCCATGCTGGGCGGCCTGCCGAGCCGCGGCGAGGTGATTGAACATGGCGGTACGGGCGCTCTTTACCTGAGCCCGATCTCCGATCCGGTTGATGCTGGGAATCGCGGTCAGCGTCATTAATCCGATGATCGCGAGGCCAATCATCAGTTCCAGAAGGGTGAACCCGCGGGGAGGGCTTGAGGTGCGGCGGACGGAACCCTGGGCCGGTCTCATGCGCCGCTCGATCGCATACCCAGTGCCACTATTTCGGCGGCTTTTCGCGGCGCTGGAAGTCCAAGTTTGCGTTGAGGATGACGTTTGTTGCAGCCAGTGTCCCCTGCCGGTCACCAGAATTTTCGACGGCATTTCGCAGGAGCAATCGGCTAATGAGTGGGCGGATCGACTGCGCGGAAAACGGGTGAAGCTTCGATCATTTTTCGCCTGCGGGGGGGAAGCCGGGGGTGACTGACTATGTTCCGTCGATGATTACACCCGCGATTCTGCTTGCCTTCGGCCTGCAGCAGCCCTCCCCCGCGGGATACTGGCAGCAGCGGCTCGAGTACCGGATCGAGGCCCGGCTCGATGAAGACCAGGGCACTCTGAGCGGCACCCAGCAAGTCACCTATCACAACAACTCGCCCGACACACTCCGCACCGTCTCCTTTCACCTCTACCTCAACGCCTTCCGGCCCGGCTCCCGCTGGGCCGATGCGGACAGCATGGAAGGACGCCGTCGGTTCAACGATCTCCGCGATCCCGATTTCGGCTTCAATCGGGTGAGCGAGGTCAGCATCGGCGGCGTTCCGGTGACGGCGGTGTATCCGTTCGCGCCCGACAGCACCATCGTCCGGTTCTCGCTCCCTGCGCCGGTGCCGCCGGGCGGCAGCTTTGCGGTGTCCATGCGGTGGTCGGCGCGCCCCTCGACCGTTCCCAGGCGGCAGGGGCGGCGGGGGAGGCATTACGACTTCGCCCAGTGGTATCCCCGGGTCGTGGCCTACGACCGCTACGGCTGGGCGGAGCACCCGCTCTATCCCGCGGGCGAGTTCTACGGCGACTTCGGTGACTTCCTGGTGACGCTCGATCTTCCCGAGGATCAGGTGGTCGGTGCGACGGGCGTGCCGGTGTGTGGAGATCCCGGATGGAGCGGGGCTAATGTGAATCCGGCCCAGCCGGTGGCGCTGGGCCGCGACGCCTACGGGTCGCCCCGGTGCGAACCGGTCTCTCTCGCGCCGGGACGCAAACAGGTCGTCTTTGACGCCCGGGACGTGCATCACTTCGCCATTTCCATGAACCCGGAATACCGCTACGAGGGGGGCCGGTTCGGGAAGGTGCTGGTGCACGTCCTATATCAGCCGGGCGACACCTCGACCTGGGGCGGTGGAATCGCCGTGGAGCGAACCCGGGTGGCGCTGGAGTGGCTGGACGGGTTCTTCGGGCCGTATGTCTGGCCGCAGATCACCAACGTGCACCGGATCGATGGGGGCAGCACCGAGTTCCCCATGATGGTCCAGAACAGCTCGGTCGGACAGAGCCTGATCCTGCACGAAGTCGGACACAACTACCTCATGGGGATCCTCGCCAACAACGAATGGCGAGAAGGATTCCTCGACGAAGGTTTCACCAACTTTCAGACCAGGTGGTTCAACGAAGCGACCGACAGCATAGACGCGGTGAGGACGCTGGAGCGGAACATCCTGCTGCTCGACCTCGATGGCTGGTCGGAGCCCACCAGCCTGGTGAGCGAGCGGTACCGCGATTTCAGCACCTACAATTCGATGACCTACAACCGGGGCGAGCTGTTCTTCCATCAGCTGCGCCGGATCGTGGGCGACGTCGCCATGCGGGAGATCCTCCGAACTTACTACCAGCGCTGGAAGCTCAGGCACGTGGACGAGATGGCCTTCCGCGTCGTGGCGGAGGAGGTGTCAGGCCGTGACCTGGGCAAATTCTTCGCGCAGTGGCTGCATGGGACGGTGCTCTATGACTATTCGGTAGGGGGCGTAAAGGCGCAAAGACGCAATGGCGCGACGACGCAAGGTTGGGTCAGCCGGGTGGAGGTGAAACGCAACGCACCCGGGATATTTCCGGTCGATGTGGTGGTGCGGAGCGGATCGGACTCGGCCTGGGCCCGGATCTCCGGCGCGGCGGCTTCGGAGTGGGTCGAGCTCGCTACGGAGGGGCGCCCGCGGGAGGTTGAAGTCGACCCCGATGTGTTCGCACACGACTGGAACATGCTGAACAACCGGAAGAAGCGGGGACCGTTCGGGTTTTCGGCCGCCCCGCGCCGGGAGGTGTACCTGGACCGGATCTTCTCCCGGCGGATCCGCCGGGATGGGCTGACCGCTGCGATCGCCCCTACCGTGTGGTACAACGATGAGGGCGGGGTGACGGTGGGTGGACGGGTGCGCACCGATTACCTGGGACGGTTCGAGCAGAACGAGCTGATGCTGAGTGTGGACACCCGGGGCTGGGACGAGCGCGACGGGTCGCTGGGCGGCTTCGGCGGGTACCTCACGGTGCGGAACCCGGTCCGGCTCCAGATGGCCCGGACCGCGCAGACCCTGGAAGCCTACTGGGCCGAGGGCCGGGCCGGGCTGGCGGTGGCCGCGGAACGGCAAACCAATGCCCATCGCACTTTCGGTCCCCGGACCTGGCGGGGCGGCTCGCTCCGCTGGCTGGTGACCACCGAAACCGAGTACCTCGACCCCGCGCTCTGGGATGGCGGCGGCACCGTTGAGGCGGAGGCCTGGCTTCGCTCGGAGGAGCGCCGGGGTCGCTGGACCCTTTTCGGACGGCTCGGCGGGGGCGGCGGAGTCGAATACCGGAACCGCGGAGCAGGACTCAGCACGGGAACGAGCTACGATGTCCAGCCCTACCTGCGGCTCACCGCCGAAGCCGGCGCTCGGCGCGAGCTGGGGGCGCGGGCCAGCATCGCGGTGCGCGGGTATGCCGGATGGGTGGAGTCGGGGCGACGTCCGCTCAAGCAACGGCAGCTCTTCGTGTCGGGCGCCGATCCCTACCGGCAGTTCGGGAACCCATTTCTCCGGTCGCGTGGTTCCCTGCTCTCCGGTAGCGACGTGCACTATCACATGCCGGGGGGAGGCGGAGTCCGAGGGCTCCAACCGGGAATTACCTCGACCCGCCTGCTGGCCATCAACGTGGAGGCCGACCGTGCCGTACTCTTGCGGGACGACCGCGATTCGGCCACCGGCCGGGGGATGCGGCTCTTTCGCGAGGTGCGAATCGCGGGCTTTGGCGACGCCGCGCTGGGAAATGGTGATATTCCCCTGACCGGGAGCGGCGCCTCGCTGGTGGCCGACGCGGGGATCGGGATCCGGATCCGGCATCGCATCGCGCAGACCTCATTCGTCACCCGCTTCGATGTCCCATTCCTGGTCACCCGGCCCCGCCTTGCGGTGGACGATCAGGCGGGATCGGTACGGTTCCGAGTCATCGTATCTTTCAGTCCCGCTCTGCCGTGAGAGGTGAGACGTAAGAGGTGAGACGTATCGGCATCCAGTACCCAGCATCCAGCAACCAGCAACAGGAGTCCAGCTAATGCGCCACGCCCTGAGCGCCCCGATCATCGGCCTCGTCCTTCTCACGTCTCACGTCTCACCTCTCACGTCCCAGGGCCGTGCCTTCACGCCCAACGACTGGTACCGGATCACCACGTTGAGCAACCCCGCGGTTTCGCCCGACGGGAAGCAGATCGCCTTCACGGTAACCACGGTGGTGACCGCGGAGAACAAGCGGCACTCCGAGGTGTGGCTGGTGCCGGCGGCGGGCGGTGAGCCGACCCGGATGACCTCGCCGGGCGTGGAGAGCACCAATCCCCGCTGGGCTCCCGACGGCAAGCTCCTGCTCTTCACCTCCACCCGGCCGGGAGGGAAGGGCCGCACCTGGGCGCTCCGGATGGACCGGCCCGGAGGTGAGGCCTTCGAGGTGGACAGCATTCCCAGCGGCGTGGCGACTCGGGATGGACGGGTGGTGTTCTACACCGACACCGCCGGCGGGGCGCCGGCGCGCGACACGACCCGCCGGGATCCCTACGCGCGGATGCAGGCCATGGCCCGCCCTCCCTTCGGGGCGATCACCTGGCCGGTGGACCCGGCCCGCTTCGATGGCCGGCACATCACCGAGATGCCGTACAAGTCCAACGGACCCGGATTCCTTCCGGGTTTGCGGGAGGCCCGGCGTTACCGGCCGGCCCAGATCTGGATGCGTACGCTGGACACCGGCGCCAAGAAACAGATCACCAATTCGCCCTACGCCCATACCGGAGTTTCGGTCTCGCCCGACGGGCAGTGGATCGCCTTCATCGCCGATCCGCAGCTCCGCTCCGACTCGGTGATCCGGGCCGAGCGGGACTCGCTGGCGCGGCTGCCCTATGACGCCCGTCGCGACGAAGCGCCCCGCAATGACGCCGACGTCTTCATCATGCCCGCTGCGGGGGGCACCCCCCGCAGAGTAACCACCACCACCGGCAGCGAAAACGGGATCCGCTGGTCTCCGGACAGCCGGCGTATCGCGTTCACCGCTGCGCCCAATCGCACCGCATCGAGCCGGATCTTCGTGGTGGACGCCGCCGGCGGCACGCCCCAGAACCTGATCGGAGAATGGCAATACGAGCCGGATCAGCTGGAGTGGCTGCCCAACGGGACGCTCACCTTCACGGCTGCGGTCGGGGGACGCACCGCCATCTTCCGGATGGATTCCACCGCCAAGGCCCCGGTCGAAGTGGTCGGGGGACGCCGGCGGCTGTCCGGCTTCGACTGGGACGACGCCGGCACCACGGTCGCCTTCGTCGCCACCAGCATGACCAAACCGACCGAGCTCTACGCCGCCTCGGCGGACGGAACCGGAGAGCGGCAGCTCACCCGGTTCAACGACAAGCTCAACGCCGAAGTGGCGTGGTCCGACGCCGAACGGTTCACCTACAAGTCGGTCGGCAACCTCGAGATCGAAGGCTGGCTGATGAAGCCCCACGGATACGAGGCCGGCAAGAAATATCCGCTGGTGCTCTACATCCACGGCGGGCCCCACTCGGCCTACGGCGAGAACTGGTTCGACGAATTCCAGAACCTGGCCGGCGCGGGGATGTGGGTCCTGTTCACCAATCCGCGGGGGTCGAGCGGGTATGGAGCGCCCTTCACCTTCGCCACTCGGGGCCGCTGGTTTGCCGAGGACTACCAGGATCTCATGCGCGCGGTGGACCTGGCCTCACGGCGTCCCGACGTGGACTCGACCCGGATGGGGGTGACCGGCGGCTCCTACGGCGGGGTGATGGCCGCGTGGGTCACCGCCAAGACCAACCGGTTCAAAGCGGCCCAGGTGGACCGGATGATCAGCAACTGGTGGTCCTGGTATGGATCGTCGGACGCTCAGGGGCTCACCGAGTTCGAGTTCTACGGCACCCCATGGGACAACCCGGCGATGTACGACTCGCTTTCTCCGTTGCGCCAGGTGCGCAAGGTGAAGACGCCGACACTCATGGTGCAATCGGAGGAGGATCACCGGACTCCGATGACCGACGCCGAGCAGTGGTATCAGGCGCTCAAGAAGCAGGGCACCCCGGTGGAGTTCATCCGGTATCCCCGCTCGACCCACGATCTCTCCCGCACCGGCGAGCCCTGGCTGCTGGTGGACCGACTGGGCCGGCTGCGGCAGTGGTTTTCCTTCTGGCTCAAGGGTGAGCGGCCCACGGCCGTCGTAACCGGTGAGACGTAAGACGTAAGACGTGAGATGTGAGGTGTGAGATGTGAGGGCAGTTACATCTCACGTCTCACTTCTCACCTCTCACACTTCACCAGCAGCTCCGCATTCGCGACGGCCGCCCCCGCCGCGCCGCGAATCAGATTGTGTCCCAGCACGACGCAGCGGAGCCCCAGCACCGGGTCGGGACGGAGCCGGCCCACCGTGACCGCCATTCCCTTTCCCGCCCACAGGTCGAGCCTGGCCTGAGGGCGGCCGGGAAGGTCGGTCACCACGATGGGGAATTCCGGCAGGGAAGGGAGACCCGCGCTTTCCGGCGCTCCCCGCCAGCGTTGCAACTCGGCCGCCGCCGTGTCCGGCGATACGTCCTCGACAAACCCCAGCGCCAGTGCGGCTGAATGCCCGTAGGGCACCGGCACCCGGTGCGCCTGGGCTCCGATCGGGAGGGAGCCGTTAGTGCCGAGGAGCTTCCCCAGCTCCGCCACGATCTTCTCCTCCTCGCCCCGGATATCGGGAACCACGTTTCCCATGAGGTCGAGCGCGGCGACGCCGGGATAGCCGGCCCCCGAAGCCGACTGGAGCGTGACCACCGAGGCGGCGCGCAGTCCCCAGCGCCGGTGCAGCGGCGCCAGCACCAGGCCCACGATCGCCACCACGCAGTTCGGGTTGCAGATGATTCCTCCCGGCCAGCCCCGGCCGCTTCGCTGAACCGCCAGCAGCCCGAGCTGTTCCGGATTCACTTCGGGAACGATCAGCGGCACGTCAGGCTCCATGCGAAACGCGCTCGCGTTGCTCACCACCAGGGCACCGGCCCGGGCGAAGCGGGGCTCGATCTCCCGGGCTGCCTCGGCATCGAGCGCGGAAAACACGATCGGCGCGAAGGCCTCGGCAGGATCACAGCGGATCAGCGGTCGCTCCGCCAGTCCGGGGTCGAGCCCGTCGGCTCCCCCGCGTGCCGCCGCTCCGTAGCGTTGCCCGGCTGAACCGTCCGAAGCCGCGACCGCGGTGAGCTCGAACCACGGATGATTCAGCAGACTGCGGGCGATCTCCTGTCCCACCATGCCGGTTGCGCCGAGCAGCGCCACCGGGATTTTCGGCTCAGGTCGCCAGGGCGGCACGGCGCGTCTCCCTGGTTTTGCGGGCCTGATCGAGCCCGGCGCTGAGGTCGGCGACCAGATCGTCGGGATGTTCGATGCCGACGGACAGGCGGAGCAGCCGATTCGAGATACCTGCTTCGACCCGGGCCTCGGGCGTCATGGCCGAGTGGGTCATGGTCGTCGGGTGGGCGATAAGGGATTCCACACCGCCGAGCGATTCGGCGAGCGTGAACACCCTGAGTGCGCCGAGGAAGGCGCGCAGCGTGGCCGATCCGCCCCGGAGCTCGAAGCTCACCAGCGCCCCGAAGCCGGATTGCTGAGCACGGGCCACCGCGTGGCCGGGGTGCGAAGGAAGGCCGGGATAGTGGACCCGCTCGATCGCCGGATGGGCCGTGAGAAGGGCGACCACCGCCTCCGCGCCGGCAAGGTGGCAGGCCATCCTCGCGTACAGGGTGCGAACCCCCCGGAGGACCAGCCAGGCATCGAAGGGCGCCCCCGAAATACCGAGACAGTTGGCCCACCACTGCAGCTCGGTTGCATGGACCGGATTGGCGGCCACGACAGCGCCCGCCACCACGTCGCTGTGCCCGTTCAGATACTTGGTGACGGAGTGCACCACCAGGTCGGCGCCCAGCGCGAGGGGGCGCTGGAGGGCAGGAGAAAGGAAGGTGTTGTCGACCGCGACCAGCGCGCCGGCGGCGTGCGCCCGGCGCACCACCTCCCGGATGTCGGTGATCCTGAGCAGGGGATTGCTTGGCGTCTCGATCCATACCAGCCGGGGAGAATCCTCGAAGGGATCGGCCCGAGCCTCGGTGGTGAGATCGGCGTAGCGCACCCGGAGGATGCCGATTCGCGCCAGCCCGTCGAGGAGCCGCCGGGTGCCGCCATAGCAGTCATGGGCCGCGACGACCAGACCACCGGCCCCGAACACTTGGAGGGCCAGGGTTACCGCCGACATGCCGGTCCCGGTGACCACGCCGCCGGCACCGCCTTCGAGCCCGGTAATCGCGTCGATCAGAAGCTGCCGGGTGGGATTCCCGCTACGGGTGTAGTCGTATTGCCGGGGCCGGCCCAATCCCTCGAAGCTGAAGTTGGTGGAGAGGTGAATGGGGGGGACGACCGCCCCGAAGGCGGTGTCGCTGGCGATGCCGGCGCGGACGGCGCGAGTGGCTGGACGCATGTCAGGGAGCCTCGAGGGAGGTGAGCGAACGGTCGAGGAGCCGGGCGACCGCCGCCGGCTCCTTGAGGAAGGCGTCGTGCCCATAGGGAGATTCGAGCAGGTGGAGCGGCTCCGACCCACCGAGTCGCGCGCGGAGCAGCTGGAGCTGCCAGAGGGGGACCAGGGTGTCGCTGGGCACGGCGACGAGGGTGACCGGCGGGGTGATTCTCGACGGGTCCACCGAGTGCAGATCGAGCGACTCGGAGAGCTGACGACATCGCGACGGGGTCCAGCGGGCGGCGAACGCGGCGCCCCGGTGTTCCAGCCAGGCCGTCACCGAGCGGCTGCCTGCGTCACCCGCTCCGAAGCGGGCGTGGAATTCCCCGGCGGTGCGATAGGTGGTCATGGCGAGCGCACGAGCCAGCGCCACTCCGTCCTGGGGGCGGCCGGCCGCCTCGCCCAGGCGCAGGATCTCCCGCTGGATCCAGCGTCCGGCCGAGGCCATCGGGTGGCTCCCATCGGCCGCGGAGATCGCGACTACGCGCTCCACGAAGTCGGGACGTCGTTCGGCGAGCGCCAGGGCCACCATGCCGCCGTAGGATGCGCCGATCGCGGCGGCGAGTCGGCTGATGCCGATCGCGATGCAGGCCGCGACGATCGCCTCCGCCTGGTCACCGGTGGTGACGGTCTGCCCCGCTTCGGACGTGGAGGAGAGTCCCTCTCCGGCGAGAAAATCGGCGCCGATGAGCTGCACCGTACCGCCGGAGAGCAGCCGCGAAGCGCGCACCACCGGCTCCCACCATCCGGGGGTGGTCTCGCCTGGAACCGAGGTCACCCGGCGGGTGGCCGAAATGCCGCCGAGCACCAGGACCGCGGGCGCATCGGCTTTTCCTACCCGGCGCAGTCCGATGGTGCAGGGGTCAATCGCGCCGCCTCGCTCGAGCTGGAGCGAGCCGTGGAGCAGTACCGCCCGGTCAGCACCGGCCGGGCCGCTCACCTGGCCGCCCGGTCCGGGACGTGGTCGGACACCACGAGGCTCCCCGGTTCTCCCAAGAGCGAGGCATCCCAGCGATAGACCCTGAGCGCCACCCGTTCCGTGTGGGCGAGCTGCGCTGCGCGGCCGTGCACGACCTGAGCGCCCGATTCCGCCAGGGTGAAGAGGGTCGCGGGGGTAAGGCGCGCAAGCCGAACCGCGCCGGGCTCACGCCTGGGATCGCGATCGAACACCCCCGGCACATCGGTGATGATGTGGCACTCGGCTGCGCTGAGCCGGGCCGCCAGAAAGACCGCGGAGAGGTCGGAGGCCCCGCGACCCAGGGTGACCAGAGCCCCCGAGCGGGTGCCGGCCTGGAAACCGGCGACCACCGGGATCACCCCGGCCCTCAGGAGGAGCTCCAGCGGTTCCGGGTTGAGATCTTCGAGAATCGCGGCCCCCCATGGGCCGCCGGCGAGAAGCCCCGCGCTCCGGCCCGACAGACTACGCGCCGGCGCGCCCTGAGCCTGGAGCGCCGCGGCGAGCAGTGCGCTGGACAGCAGCTCTCCCGTCGCGAGGACGCGGTCGGTCTCGGGGCCGGGCACGAGGCCGGGATCCGCGCCCACCGCTGCCAGGCGCCGGGATAACCGGTCAGTGGTGTGACCGGTGGCGCTGGCCACGGCGATCACGCCGAAGCCCCGGCGGTGCCAGGCGATGAGTCGCCGGGCCGCCACGCGGATGCGACGACTGCTGCCGAGGGCCGTGCCGCCGAACTTGAGCACGATGAGTGAGCCGTTCATGACCTGCTCCAGCAGGGGTAAGACAGAAAAGCCCCGGCCCTCTCCGAGGAGAGGGCCGGGGCGGGGTTCGCGTCGGGTGCGGGGTCTCTAGCCGCCGCCGCGCGCGCGCATCCGCCGGGCCGCTCTCCTCGAAAGGATCGCGGTCATCGCCATGGCCATCATCATGGAATGCGGGTTGCGCGACACGGTGGAGCTCCCGGCAGATGGTACAAACAAAAGCGCCCGGCTGAATACGCCGCCGGGCGAGACGCGTTTTAGCACTTGTTTAACGTGGCTGCAATAGGCGGCAAATGACCACGAACCATCGATTGTGGGGGCATCTTACGCGCAGAGCTCAGACATGTCAAGTTGAGTGGTCAGTGATCAGGGGTCAGGGGTCAGAGAAGATCCTTCCCATGATCACTGACCACTGACCACTGACCACTAGCCCTGAATCCCGAGTTCTCAATGTCAAGCATCCAGCAACCAGCATCCGGCTCTCAGCGGGTCACCCATTACCGCTGGAATGACATGCCCCGGGAACGGGTGAGCGACACCCTGGAGCGGCGCCTCGTCACCGGCGAGCGGATGATGCTGGCGCACGTGTACCTCAAGAAGGGTTGCATCGTGCCCCGGCATTCGCACGAGAACGAGCAGCTCACCTACATCCTCGAAGGGGCGCTCCGGTTCTGGATCGGCGAGGACGAATCGGAGACCCTGGTGGTGCGGGCGGGAGAAGTCCTGCACATTCCCGGCAACCTGCCCCACAAGGCGGAGGCGCTGGAAGACACCCTCGACGTGGACGTCTTCTCTCCACCCCGGCAGGACTGGCTCGACAAATCGGATGCGTATCTGCGGAAGTGAGGTGTAAGACGCGGAAGACGCGGAGGGCGCGCAGGACGCGGGCTCTCGGTGCAGGCGGCCTCCTGCTCGCGCTGGCCGCGCCGCTTGCCGCGCAGGTGACCGTCAGCGGCGTGGTCCGGGAGGACGGCACCGGGCGCCCGCTGGCCACGGTGCAGGTGATCATCGAAGGGACCCAGCGCGCCGACACCACCGACAGCGCCGGCCGGTTCCGTCTCGATGCGCCGGCCGGAACCCGCATCGCCCTCTTCCGGCTGATCGGCTATCGCCCGCTCCGGCTCCGGCTCCAGCTCGTCAAAGGCGATTCCACCACTGCGAACGCCGACCTGGTGCGGGAGACGGCCCAGCAGCTCGAGCCGATCGAGACCAAAGCGGCTCCCGCCGCTCCCCGGGGCGTCGGGGTGGAGGCCTTCGAGGAGCGCCGCCGGCTTGGATTCGGAAAATTCATCGACTCCACCCAGCTGCGCCGCTCCGGAAGCCGTCGGTTGACCGATCTTCTCCGGGAGGTCCCGGGGGTGCGCCTGGTGTCTTTCGTCGAAGATCCCGCCCGCCCCTGGATCTTCGAGTGGAGGGCCGCGTCAGGCCGCAAGCAGAGCGCGGGAGGCGAGCCCTGCTGGATGAGCGTGGTGTTCGACGGCTCGCCGATCTACCGCTCCGGCAGCCTCTCCCATCCTCCCGACTTTCACCGTGACTTTTTCGAGGTCTCGAGTCTGCAAGCGGTGGAGGTGTACCGGAGCCCGGCCGAGGTCCCCCAGGAATACGGCGGCTCCAGCGAGCAGTGCGGCCTCATCCTGCT
>Ga0209387_1000307_pt1 | contig 14250 bp, 17 predicted proteins | sample NCControl_FD_187515 | JGI IMG/M metagenome (GOLD analysis project Ga0209387, IMG submission 187515) | Agricultural soil microbial communities from Utah to study Nitrogen management - NC Control (SPAdes) (version 2) | ecosystem: Environmental > Terrestrial > Soil > Agricultural land | place: USA...
CGAACACTAAAACCCGGTGAGAGGTGAGACGTGAGATGTAAGAGGGAAGGGCCTTTCCCTCTCACTTCTTACCTCTCACCTCTCACGAGAGCAGGAAGCCGGGCGAGGGCACCGCACCCCGGCTTCAGTACCCGGCCGAATGGCACGGGGAAGTCCGTTGCCCGAAGGGCAAAGACGGACCACGCGGCGAGGGGCCGGCATGGAGAGACGGCCCCGAGCGCGGGCGGCGCACCAGGAACTTCACTCTCCACGTGCTACGGGGACTGCCACATGCTGATGCTCAACCTGCTTGCCCTGCTCCAGGCGATGACGCCGGAAGCGGCCCTCAACAACAACGCCCTGCTCGGCGCCGGCATCGGGATCGGGCTGGCCATCGTCGGCGCCGGGATCGGCCTGGGCCGGATCGGCGGCCAGGCGGCCGAGGCGATCGCCCGGCAGCCCGAAGCCAGCGGCGAGATCCGCGGAGCCGCGCTGCTCTTCGCGGTGCTGCTGGAAGGCGCGACGATTATTGCCATGGTCTTTGCGCTCCTCTTTAAGCTCATCAAGTAGGACGCGGAAGACGCGGAGGGCGCGAAAGGCGCGAAGGCGCAAAGGAACAGCATGCTTATAGGACTGTTACTCGCGATCCAGGAAGGGGAGCACGCCGCTTCGGCGGGACCGACGTCACCCTTCGAGGTGAACTTCGGGCTCTTCTTCTGGACCTGGTTCGTCTTCGGGATCCTGCTCTTCGTGCTCTGGAAATTCGCCTGGCCGGGAATTCTCAAGTCCACGATCGAGCGGGAGAACAAGATAAAGGCCCAGCTGGCCGACGCCGAGCGCTTGAACAGCGAAGCCAAGGCGGCGGTGGCCGCGGCGGAGAAGCTTCAGGCCGAATCCCGCGCCTCGGCGCAATCGATGCTCGCCGAGGCCAAGGGCGCGCTGGAGAAGGAGCGCGCCGCCGCGGTGGACAAGGTTCGGGCCGAGCAGGACGCGGTGGTGGAGCGGGCCCGGCGGGACATCGCCTCCGAGCGGGACAAGGCGATTGCCGAGCTGCGCCGGGAGGCGGTGGACCTGGCCATCGGCGCCGCCGCCAAGGTCATCGGGCGCCGACTGGACAGCGACGCCGACAAGCAGATCGTGCTCGACTACCTCGGGAAGGTGGAAACCCATTGAGGGCGCCCACCATCGCGCGGAACTATGCCGAGGTGCTGTACACCCTGGGCGAGCGGAGCGGGCGGACCGAGGAGTACGCCCGCCTGCTCGAAGCGCTGGCCGGGGCAGTGGAGACCTCGCCCGAGGCGCAGGCGGTGCTCATGTCGCCCAAGGTCACCAAGGCCCGGAAGGCCGAGCTGCTGGCTGCCGCGCTGCCCGGGTCCGAAGCAAAGGAACTGGTGCATTTCCTCAGGGCGGTGGTGCAGCGGGGCCGCCAGCTCGCGCTGTCGGAGATCGCCCGGCAGTATGCCGCGCTGGTGGACGTGAAGCACAACCGGGTCCGGGCCGGGATCACGCTGGCCCGCACCCCCGATCCCGAGCTCCAGGCCGCCATCTCGGCCGCACTGGGCAAGGCGCTGGGCAAAGAGGTCGTGCCCACCTTCACGGTGGAGCCTGAGATCCTGGGCGGCGCCATCGTCCGGGTGGGCGACCGGGTGCTGGACGGCTCGATCCGGAGGAAGCTGGCGCAGCTTCGGAGGCAGTTGCTGACGCGATAGACGCGACGCAACGACGCAAAGACGCAACGACGCAAGTGAAGCACGCGCCTCGCCCCCAGGGCGGGGCGTTTTGTTTGGCGATCGTGCTGCGTGGTACTATTGTCGAGTACGATTCACCGAGGCACTCCGTGGCCAACGAGCTCGATCGCCTGAGCGCAGCCCTCGCCGGCCGGTACCGGCTGGAGCACGAGCTTGGGCGGGGTGGGATGGCGACGGTGTACCTGGCGCAGGACCTCAAGCACGACCGCCGGGTCGCTCTCAAGATTCTGAGTCCCGAGCTGGCCCACGCCCTCGGCCCGGAGCGGTTCCTCCGCGAAATCACGGTCACTGCCGGACTCGATCACCCCCATATTCTGCCGCTGCTGGATTCAGGGCACGTCGATGGCCTCCTCTACTATCTCATGCCCTACGTGGAGGGCGAGTCGCTCCGCGACCGGCTGAGCCGGGAGCAGCAGCTTCCGCTCGACGATGCTCTCCGCATTGCCCGGGAGGTCGCGAGCGCGCTCTCCTATGCCCATGCCCGCGGGGTGGTGCACCGCGACATCAAGCCGGAGAACATCCTTCTCTCCCACGGGCACGCCCGGGTGGCGGATTTCGGAATCGCACGGGCCGTAACCGCGGCCGGCGGGGAAGCCCTGACCGGTACCGGGCTCGCAATCGGCACTCCGGCCTACATGAGTCCCGAGCAGGCCGGCGGGGAGCGAGCGGTAGACGGCCGGAGCGACGTCTATGCACTGGGGTGCGTGCTGTACGAGATGCTGGCCGGGCACCCTCCGTTTGCGGGCGCGACTTCGTATGAGCTGCTGGCCCGACACGCCCTCGACCCACTGCCGAGTCTCTCGGCGGCGCGCCCAAACCTGCCCGCTGGAATCGAGCACGCCATCACCACCGCTCTCGCAAAGAGTCCCGCGGACCGTTTCGACACCGCGGCACGCTTCGCCGAAGCGCTGGCTCGGCAAGAGTCCGAAAGTACCCTGGCCGCCGCTCCCGCCGCCCCGCTCCCGCGAAGGGGAACCCGCTGGAAAGTCTGGGCGCCGCTGGGTGCAGTCGCCGCGCTGATCGCTCTCGCGGTCCTGTTCTTCCGGCCTGGCCGTCCCGCGGCCGGCCCCGCCGAAGCCGGCTTCGCGCGGACCGCCATCGCCGTCCTGCCGTTTCAGAATCTGAGCGGCAACCCGGAGCATGCCTATTTCGCCGGGGGACTGCACGACGAGCTGCTGACTCAGCTTTCCAAAGTGGCGGCGCTCCGGGTGATCAGCCGGACTTCGGTGATGCGATATGCCGGCGGCACGACCCCGCTCCGCGAGATCGCCCGCGAGCTCAAGGTGGGCAGCGTGGTGGAAGGATCCATCCAGGTCGCGGGCGGGCGGCTCCGGGTCAACGTGCAGCTGATCGATGCGGCGACCGATGGTCATCTCTGGGCCGATCGCTACGACCGGACCCTGGACGATGCCTTCGCCATTCAGAGCGATGTGGCGCAGCACATCGTTACGGCGGTCGGCGCCGCGCTGAGCAGCGCCGAGTCCAGGGGCATGACGGACTCACCCACGGCCAGCGCCGAGGCATACCGGCTCTATCTCCAGGGGCGGGAGTATTTCACCCGTCCGAGTCGGCTGCGGCAGGATTACGAGACCGCCGAGCAGCTCTACAAGCGCGCGATCGAGCTCGATTCCGGATTTGCCCTGGCCCACGTGGCGCTCGCGGAAGTGAATGGCCTGATGTACCTGCTGCGGTACGATCCGTCTCCGGAGCGGCGGATCCGGCACATCGAAGAGTCGGAAATCGCTATTCGTCTCGAACCCGATCTCCCGAAAGCCCACGAGGCCATGGGCACGGCTTACGCTCTCGGGCGCGGGGATCTCTCCCGGGCTCTCGCCTGGTACCTGCGTGCTGCCCGGGGGCTGCCCAACGATGCCCGGCTCTGGCAGCGGATCGGGTTCGCCAATCGGGTTCTGGGCAACTGGGAGGACGCCCTGGCCGGCTTCGCGAAGTCCACCGAGCTCGATCCTTACGATGCGGACCTCTATTTCCACCGCGGCATCACCGAGCTCCTCGCCCGCCGCTTTGACGAAGCGATCCGGTCCCAGGAGCGGGCCCTGAGCCTAGCGCCCGACCTGCACGCCGCCGCGATCATCAGAGGCTGGGCCTACGCGCATGGGCGGGGACAGCTCGATACCCTCCGGTCGGTGCTGGGTCGCTTGCCGGAAGGGATCGGGCTTGGGCCCCTGGGAGACATTGCCGCTCAGCGCGCGACGCTGCACCTGTGGGAGCGGAACCCGAGCGGCCTGTTAGCGGCGCTGGGGACGGCGCAGGGCCCGGTGTTCGAGTCGGAGCTTACCTACCGGCCGGTGGCGCTGTACACGGGCTGGGCCCACCAGCTTCGCGGCGACCCGGCCGGAGCGCGGGCCGCATTCGATTCGGCACGGGTACTTCTGGACGCCCGGCTGGCCCAGGTGCCAGACGACTGGCAGGCGGCGGCAGCCCGAGGTCTAGCGCTCGCCGGGATGAAACAGCGGGAGCCTGCGCTCGCAGACATCCGCCGGCTGGAGCGGCGGGCGAAGAACCCCGGGGGATACATCGACGTGCGGCTGTCGGAAGATCGCGCCATGATCCTGGCTCAGTTGGGTGAATCGGGAGCGGCACTGGATGAGATCGAGCGACTGCTTCAGACTCCCTCGATGCTCAGCGTCTCCGCGCTCCGGTTCGATCCGATCTGGGACCCGATTCGCGAGCATCCGCGGTTTCGAGCGCTGGTGCGGTAGGACGCGGGGGACGCGAGGACGCGACGTGGGGACGCGGAGGGCGCGGAAGATGCGAGTGCAGGACTCGCTGCCCGGCTCGTCACTCTGGATATGCGAGTCTCCACCGGTCCCGACCTGGCCCGCCTGATCCGCGAAGAAGCGGAATCGTTCGCTGGCATCGAGGACGCGAATCTCGCCCCGCTGCTGGAGCGGATCGGCGACGCGCGGGTGGTGCTGCTGGGCGAAGCGAGCCACGGCACTTCGGAGTTCTACCGGATGCGGGCCCGGATCACTCGCGAGCTGATCACCCGGGCCGGCTTCAGCATCGTCGCGGTGGAGGCCGACTGGCCCGACGCCCGATGGGTGGATGCCTACGTGCGCCACGCAACCGAGCCGCCGTCGAAGGAGCTCCCCTTCAAGCGATTTCCCCGCTGGATGTGGCGCAACCGGGAGGTGGCGGAGTTCCTGAACTGGCTCCGGCAGCATAACGGAACCCTGGCGGACCGGGATCAGCGGGTGGGGTTCTACGGTCTCGACCTGTACAGCCTCTACGCATCCATCGAATCGGTGCTGCACTATCTCGACCGCACCGATCCGGCGGCGGCCCGGCTGGCCCGGGAGCGCTACGGCTGCCTCACCCCCTGGGCCGAAGAGCCGGCGGCCTACGGTCGGGTGGCGATCACCGACGCCGAGCGGAGCTGCGAGTTCGAAGTCGTCCGCGCCCTCCAGGACCTGCTGTCCCGCCGGCTCGACTACGCCCGGCACGATGGCGATCGTTTCCTCGACGCGGTGCAGAACGCGCGGCTGGTCGCCAACGCCGAGCGCTATTACCGGGTTATGTACTACGGCTCGACCGAGTCATGGAATCTCCGGGACCAGCACATGTTCGACACTCTGGAGACCCTGCTCGCTACCGGAGGACCCAGGGCCCGGGCGGTGGTGTGGGAGCACAACTCGCATGTCGGCGATGCCGCGGCGACCGAGATGGGTCGGGCCGGTCAGCTGAACGTGGGGCGGCTCTGCCGGGAGGCGTTTGGCGCCGGCGCCTACCTGGTCGGGTTTGGTACCGACCACGGCGCGGTCGCCGCGGCGCACAACTGGGACGAGCCGATGCAGGTGATGCAGGTGCGGCCGTCCCATCCGGCGAGCTATGAGCGGATCTTCCACGACACCGGGCTCGCGGCGGCGCTGCTCCCGCTGCGGGCCTCATCCAATACCGCAAGCCGCGAAGAGCTCCTCCCCGACCGGCTGGAGCGGGCCATCGGAGTCATCTACCGGCCGGCCACTGAGATCGCCAGCCATTATTTCCGGGCTTCGCTGCCGGAACAATTCGACGAATACATCTGGTTCGACCGGACCGGCCCGGTGACCGAGCTCGCGGGCCCCGCCGAGGCCGGGCTCCCCGACACCTATCCCTTCGGGCTCTGAGCCCGGCCCAGATTTCTCCCGAACCACTCCGCGGCGTGGGCCGATGCCGCTTCGAGGGTGCCCCGCTCCTCGAAGAGGTGGGTCGCGCCGGGAATGATGTCGAGCCGCTTCTCTCCCGGAATCCGGGCCAGCGCGGCGCGGTTGAGCTCCAGCACGACGTGATCCCGGGAGCCCACCAGCAGCAGGGTGGGTGCGGTGACCTGGGCAAGCCAGTCGCCGGCGAGATCCGGCCGGCCCCCGCGGGAAACCACCGCGCCGATGGGCCGGCTGCTCCGCGCCGCGGCGACCAGCGCGGCGGCGGCGCCGGTGCTGGCTCCGAAGTACCCCAGCGACAGGTCCTGGGTCTCCGGCGCGGTCTCCACCCAGCGCGACATTTCGAGCAAGCGATGGGCCAGCAGCTCGACATCGAACACGTTGGCCCGGTCATGGGCTTCGCTCTGGGTGAGCAGATCCACCAGCAGCGTCGCCAGTCCTGCTTCGATCAGCACCTCGGCGACGAACCGGTTGCGGGGACTGAGCCGGCTGCTTCCGCTGCCATGGGCAAACATGACCACGCCCGTCGCGCCGGCCGGCACGGTGAGATCGCCGTGGAACGCATGCCCGTCTATCTCGATCATCGCACCCTGGACCGAGATTTCTTCGGTGGCTCTCCGCATCATGTCACTCCCTTTCCGGCCGCCATGCTGGCAGCCGATTCGAGGGCCCGCCGAACGTCCTCATCACTCACCTGCTCGAAGCTTCCGTACGCCTGGCTCACGGCGAAGAAGTTCACCGGCTGATGGTGGCAGACCATGTCATCGGCCTCCTTCCGCATCAGCTCGGCCCCTTCCACCGAGCAGACCGGGGCCGCGAAGATGACTCGCCGCGGGTTCCTCCGTCGGAGTGCGTGGATGGCGGCCGACGAGGTGGCTCCCGTCGCCAGGCCGTCATCCACCACGATCACGGTCCGGCCCTCGACCGGAATGGCGGGCCGCTCCAGCCGGTAAAGCGCTTCCCGGCGCTGGGCCTCAGCCGACTCCTGGGCCACGATCCGGTCGAGCGACCCCCGGGTAACTCCCAGAGCGCCGATGATCTGCTCATTGAGCCACACGGTGCCCGCGGCTACGGCGCCCAGCGCCAGCTCGCGGTGCAGCGGGGCCCCGAGCTTGCGCACCACCAGCACGTCGAGCGGAGCGCCCAGCGCCGCCGCGATTTCGGCGGCCACCGGGACGCCGCCCCGCGCCAGTCCCAGGACCACCGGCTGGTCGCGGCGATATTGCTCCAGCTGGGGCGCCAGCTGCCGGCCCGCGTCCCGGCGATCGGTGAAATACATCTCGACCTCCCGGTTCAGCCGCGGGCCCGGGTCCTGGCCGCCTTGCGGGCCGAGGCCGACCGCTGGGCCGCGCTCCGGTGCCGCGCCGTGCTCTTGGCCTGACGGGCCAGGGCCCGGTGTGAGGCAGCGGCCCGGCCCTCCTTCCGGAGCGCCCTGGTCACTCCTCGGGAGCGTTTCGCGGCGGGTTTGGTCTTGCGCCTGCGCCCCTTGGCGCTGTCGGCCTTCGCTTTGCGGCGGGTCTCCCCCGATGCGGTGCCTTTGGCCGGGGTGGGCAGCTTAACCCCCGCCCGGCGGGCCTTGGACAGCCCGATCGCGATCGCCTGCTTGGTAGACCGGGCCCCGTGCTTGCCTTCCCGGATATGATGAATCTCCTCCCGCACGAATTCTCCCGCCTGGGTGGACGCCGACTTGCCCCGACGCTTGTCCTCGCGAGCCCGGCGAATGGTGGCTCGTTCCGGCATATGGCCTCCCTGGTAGAGCTCCTGTCTGGATGACGCCCCCAGCAGGGGGAACCGCACACCGATCCTTGCGGTTTCGGGGCCAAATGACCAGATTACGATTTCGGTCATTGGTCATTTAACTGCCGGAGGCTCTCCATGTCCGCGTCCGAGATCATTGCCGCCGCCGACCGGCTGCTGGCCCGCTACGGCTACCGGCGGATGACCGTGGACGACATCGCCCGGGAAGCGGACATCGGGAAGGGGACCATTTACCTCCACTTCCCCAGCAAGGAGGCGGTGATCCTGTCAGTCATCAACCGCCACATCGAGTCCACCCTCGAGGCCCTGCGGAAGATCGCGGCCGGGCCGGGCTCGGCGAGCGAGCGCCTGGAAGCGATGATCACAGCCCGGGTGTTGGAGCGTTTCGACCGCTTCCTGTCTTACGGTGAGAGCCTTCATGAAATGCTGGCCGCGATCCGGCCGGCCCTGCTGGCTCAGCGGGAAAGCCAGCTTCGCCAGGAAGCCAGGATTTTTGCCCGGGTGATCGAGGAACTGGGCGGTCCGCCCGGAGCCGCCCGGATGCTGCTGGCCGCGACCAATTCCTATCTCCCCTACTACCTGAGCGCCGAGGAGCTGGGCAGCAGAGCCCGCCTGCGTCGCGAGGTGAGTGAGCTGGCCCGCCTGCTGGTCGCCGGGCTGGCCGCGCTGCCGAGTGCCACGCCGGTTGCCACGGAGGCGGGCTGATGCGAAGTCACGATGCGGTCCTTCTGGCGATCGTGGCCGCGGGGTGCGCCGGACGGGCAGCGCCTCCGGATGTCGCTCCCCGCACGCTCGAGCTGCCCTCGACACCGGCGGGATCTGCCCTGGCCGTCTGGGTCGAGGCCTACAACACCGGAGATTCCGTCCGGATCGCAGCCACTCTCGCGCGGCTCTACACCGCCGAGGCGCTGGCGCGGCGATCAGCGGCGGAACGGGCCGGTGGGGTGATGGGATGGCGGAGGGAGTACGGCGGGTTCGAGCTCGCCCGGATCGACAGCGTGCAGAACGCCATGGTGGTGGTGACGGTTCGGGAGTCGCTGACCCGTGGATTTGGCATGCTGTTTGTCGAGGTGGACTCGGCAAGGCCGGCGAAGGTGACCGGGGTCTCTCTGATCCCCTTCGTCGAGCCGCCCGACTGGCCGAGCGTGGAGCGCGCCGGCAGTGAGGGCGCGCTGGCGGAGCGGGTTTCGGGGCTGGCTGAGCAGCTTGCTGCGACCGGGGCATTCCGCGGAGTGGTCCTGCTGACCCGGGGCGACCGGGTGCTCCTTCATCGCGGTTACGGTATCGCGGCCGACAGCAGCTTCGAGCTCGCTTCGGTGAGCAAGATGTTCACCGCGGTCGGGACCCTGCAGCTGGTGGAGCAGGGAAGACTCTCGACCGACGCGACCATCGGCGAGGTGCTGCCGGAGTATCCCCCGGGCCCCTCCGCGACGCAGGTCACCATCCAGCATTTGCTGACGATGTCTGCGGGGATTCCGGACCTGTTCCGGTCCCCCCGATACCGGGGGCGCCAGGACCAGTTCCGCACCCTGCGGGATCACTGGCCGCTCTTCGTGGAATCTCCGCTCGAGTTCCCGCCGGGAACCCGGTGGTCCTACAGCAACTCGAATTTCATGATCCTCGGCTCGGTCATCGAGCAGGTCTCCGGCGAGTCGTTCGCAGACTACGTCAGGAAGTACGTCCTGGACCGGGCGGGGATGAGCCGGACGACGGTGGGGAGCCCCGCCGGGGGTGGGCGGTCCACCGCGCGGGATCTGGCGGCGTTCGGCCGGGCGTTCCTGGGCGGGCGGCTGGTCGGCCCGGAGATGGTCGCCCGCGCCACCGCGGGATACATTGCCACCGAATACGGCGGGCGAGACGGCTTCGGGCTCGAGACCCGCGACTGGAATGGGGTCCGGATCGTCGGTCACGGAGGTGCGTACCCTGGGGTCTCCAACCAGGTGGACTTTTTTCCGGCGCAGGGATATTCGGTCGTGGTCCTGTCCAATGTCAGCCGGAGCGGAGCCCAGGCGCTGGCTAATTACGCCCGGATGCTGATCGCCGGGTTGCATGGGGCTCCCCCAAGGTGAACCGAGAGGTGTGATGAGGTCATTGACCCGCCGGACCGTCCGCCTCATCTGCCTCAGCCTTACCGTTTCCACTATCGGGTGCGATCAGGTGACCAAGCAGATCGCGGCCGACCAGCTCGCCGACGGAGCCAGGCGGTCTCTCTGGCACGACGCGGTGCGGCTCCAGTACACCGAGAATCCCGGCGCCTTTCTCGGACTCGGCGGGAGCCTGCCCCCGGCCATTCGCACCCCGGTCCTCGCGAGCGCGACGGTCGTCCTGCTCCTGGGAGTTGCCGTCGCGCTTCGAGCCCACGGGATGACCCTGGCCTACCGGCTCGGTCTCTATCTCATTCTGGGCGCGGGACTATCCAACCTGTGGGACCGGCTCCTCCGGGGGCGGGTGATCGACTTCCTGAATGTGGGGATTGGTCCGCTCCGCACCGGGATTTTCAACCTTGCCGACGTGGTGCTCTTGCTCGGCCTCGCCCTCATCCTGCTGGGACATCGTCAGAAGTCCTCCCCGACGCCCGTCTGACGGATGTCCGATCTTCAGGATCAGTTCGGCGGGATCGACATCTACCTGTTCGATCAGCTCCTCAGAGAACGACTGGTCCCGGGCATGCGGGTGTTCGATGCCGGATGCGGGTCGGGCCGGAACCTGGTCTATCTGCTCCGGTCCGGATACGAGGTCTTCGGCATCGATGCGGATCCCCAGTCGGTCCGCACGGTGCAGCAGCTCGCCGCGCGGCTCGCCCCGCATCTACCTCCGGACAATTTCCGGGTGGAGATCCTCGAACAGATCAGCTTCCCCGAGGGTTTTGCCGACGTGGTGCTGAGCAGCGCCGTGCTGCACTTTGCCCGGGACGACGCCCAGTTCGACGCCATGATTCGGAGCACCTGGAAGGTCCTGCGACCCGGCGGCCTGATGTTCTGCCGGCTGGCTTCGTCCATCGGGATGGAGCAGCAGGTCAGGCCAATTGCGGGCCGCCGGCACCGGCTCCCCGACGGCACCGAGCGCTATCTTGTGGACGAGGCCTTCCTCATGAACCTCACCCGGGAGCTCGGTGGGAAGCTCATGGATCCGCTCAAGACCACCGTGGTACAGGGCCAGCGCTGCATGACCACCTGGGTCGTCCGCAAGAATGCCTAGCTGGTTTGTGGCCTCGTCACCGATTGCGCTCCTGCTCGCGTTCGGTGGATTGAGCGGCTGCAAGCCGTCGGTGTCCCCGCCCGCCGGCATGACCACCCGAGACAGCCTGGGCATTCTGATTGTCGAGAACCGGGCTCCGGCAGAGACCCAAGCGCTATGGACCCTCGATACCAGCTCGGTCATCGACATCGGAAGCCAGCCTGCCGATCCCAACCAGGAGTTCAGCGGTTTCGTCATTCCGGTCCTGCTGTCGGACGGCCGCATCGTCGTGGCCAACGGGGGCACCAGCGAGCTCCGCTTTTTCGGACCCGATGGCAGATGGGTGAAGTCGGTGGGCCGCCACGGCGACGGGCCGGGGGAGTTCCGGGATCTGGGCTGGCTGGATGCCGGAGCCGGGGACACCCTGCGGACCTATGACTGGGTCCGCCGGCTGTCGGTCTTCTCGCCCGAGGGCGACTTGGTGCGACCGGTGTCCCTGCACGCCGGCGGTGAGGTCTGGTCGCCGCGGCCGCTCGGGATGCTCGCCGACGGGCGGCTGGTCGCTCAAAGTCAGAAGGCAGTCACCCTCGACTCGAAAGCCGGTGCCGGCCGGGACACGGTGCCGCTCTTCGCCCTGGACCTTGTCCGGGGAGTCGCCGACTCGCTGGGGAGGTTTCCCAGCCATGAGCACCTGATCCACACCGGGAAGGGGAGTGTAAGCGCCGGCAGCCTGCCTTTCGGCAAGGATCTTCACGTCCTGGTCCATGGGTCGCGGGTTTACGTGGGCACTTCGGATGGACCGGAGGTATTGGTCCTGGGCACCGACGGAAGGATCGAGCGCGTGGTGCGATGGACCGCTGCTCCGGTGCCGGTGACGCCCGCCGACATCGAGGCATATACCGAAGCCAGTATTCAGGAGTTTGGCCCGGGGCAGGAGGAAAGGCGGGAGCGGCACCTGTCGCGACTCAAGCAGACTCCATTCCCGAAGTGGAAGCCTGCCTACGCCGGCCTGCTGGCCGGTCCCGACGGCTCGATCTGGGTTCGGCGGTACACCGAGCCGGACCGGTCGGCTCCAACCGAATTCGAGGTATTCGATTCCACCAGTCGGTGGCTTGGTGGTGTTCGCATGCCGTCAGGTTTCGATCCGACCAGGATCACCCCCGGCGCCGTGGTCGGGCTCTGGAAAGACGACAATGACGTCCAGCACGTTCGGGTGTACCGGCTGATTCCTCGGCGATGATAGATCGGCTGCTCCTTCTGCTGATGCTGGCACCTCTCCACAGCCTGTACGGCCAGCGCCTCAGTGCTCGCGAGGGGACCTACTTTGAAATCGGTGCGGGCGGGGCGCGGCTCACCGAGCGAATCTGTGGCAGTTGTACCGGCAGCGATCGGAGCTTTGGTCCGGCCCTGTTGCTCCGATTGGGCGAGCGGATCAGTCCCGCCTTGGAGCTCGGGGGCGAGCTCCAGGCTACAGTGAGCGGGGGACGGCACTTTGAAGCGGTCCTTGTTACGGGAACGCTCGTTGCACCCCCCGAGTATGCACCCTGGCTCCGGCTCGGCGGCGGCTTCCTGCTTCACCCGGGTGTGGGGAACGACGTCCTCGCGAGTGCCGGAGGCGGCGACCAGCATGGAATTGATCTCGGGATGGGAATTGTCATCGGAGTCGGTCTCGATATCCCCCTCAGAGGTAATCGAAGCCTGAGCCCCCAGGCTTCGTACATTCACCAGATCGGCTCCGAACGGCGCTTCAGCCTCCTGATGGTCGGTGCAAGCCTCCGATTGTTCTAGGGGTGCTCGCATTTCTCACTCCGGGTGGCGCGGGGGTATTCTTGAAGGTGGCGGCACCCGGTGCCCCGGAAGGAGATCCGATGAGTCCCGAAATCCTCAAGATGATTCTCCTCAACACCTCCATGGTCGTCCTGCCATGGCTGGTGGGCGGCTTGATCCTGATCGCGGCGGTGTCCTTCAGTCCGCTGGGCCGCCTGTTCGTGGGATATCTGCGGGACCGGCGACGCGACGGCGAAGCGCTGGAAGCGATGCTGGCTGAGACCAGCGCGCTCCGTGGCGTCCTGGGTGAAGTGGTCGAGCGCCTCGACGCCACCGAACGCCGGCTTGCCCTCGGTCCCCCGACGCCACAGCCGCGGCGGAACCCGACCGAGGACGGCGTCCGGACTCCGGTCTGACGCGACCCCGCCATGAGTGACCGGCAATACAGCGATGACGAGGTGGCCGCCATCTTCGAGCAGGCCTCGAAGACGGAGCACCCCGCGCTGCCCGCCCCCGCGCAGGGGAGGGGCATGACGCTGGCCGCGTTGCAGGACATCGGACGCGAAGTGGGGATCTCGCCCGACTCCATTGCGCACGCTGCCCGGTCGCTGGACCAGGCCGGGCGGCCGGTGTCGCGGTCGTTTCTGGGCCTCCCGATCGGCGTCGGCCGGACGCTGGAATTCGACGGCCCACTCTCCGATCCCGAATGGGAGCTCCTGGTCGCCGACTTGCGCGAGACCTTCGAAGCCCGCGGCGTGGTGCGGTACGACGGTCCCTTCCGGCAATGGACCAACGGCAACCTTCAGGCCCTGGTCGAACCGACCCCGAATGGCCATCGCATCCGGCTTCAGACCACCAAGGGAGACTCCCGCGCCCTCATGATGGGTGGGCTCGGGATGCTGGGCGTCGCAGCCGCAACCCTGCTCGCCGTCGTCGCGGCCGGTGGCCATGGGAACGCGGACACCGGCGCCGGCTTCATGGCCTTGATCGGCATTGGCATGTTCGGTATCGGCGCCTTGCGACTCCCCGGCTGGGCTCGGCGCCGGAAGACCCAGATCGATCAGGTGCTGGCGCGGCTTCGGGGGAGCCGGGCGTGATCTTCGGAGCCCACCTGCTGCTCTACAGCAGCGACGCCGATGCGGATCGCGCCTTCCTGCGCGACGTGCTCAGCTTGAAAGCGGTGGATGCCGGGGGAGGGTGGCTGATCTTCGCACTGCCGCCGGCCGAGGTCGCCGTGCACCCGCTGGAGGACGAATCCGCTCCCGCACCGGGAGATTCCCCGCTGCTGCCCGCCGCCCTCTACCTCATGTGCGACAATATTCGGGCGTACATCTACCGTCTGGCCGAGCGGGGCGTGCAGTGCTCCGCGCTCCAGGAGGAGCATTGGGGTATCGTGACCACGATTCCGCTGCCGAGCGGGGCAAGCCTGGGCCTGTACCAGCCGAAACATCCTACCGCACTCGAGGCCGGGACCTCCTGAACCACTACCTCATCCGCCAGCTCGACACGGCATGGAAGCTTACCAGCTTCCACCTCGAAGGGCTCAGCACCGAAGAATGTCTCTGGCGTCCCGCCTCGTCGGGGCCGCAGGTGCATCTGCTCCCCTCGGGAGAATGGCGCGCCGACTGGCCCGAGCACGAGCGCTACGACCTCGGCCCCCC
>Ga0209387_1000308_pt1 | contig 14249 bp, 16 predicted proteins | sample NCControl_FD_187515 | JGI IMG/M metagenome (GOLD analysis project Ga0209387, IMG submission 187515) | Agricultural soil microbial communities from Utah to study Nitrogen management - NC Control (SPAdes) (version 2) | ecosystem: Environmental > Terrestrial > Soil > Agricultural land | place: USA...
TCAGAATAAAAAAGGTACACTTAAAATATTCACGCAGAAGAATTACTTGGTCTATGAAGAATAAGATTTGTATGTCGCATAGGGAAGATGTTGACGGGGTATCTTCCGCCGCACTTATCAAAACCGCGTTTGATGTTAACACGATAGTTCTTGTTGATTATGCAAATATGATCAAAACATTACGAAGTATGGTATCAAACGTTCATAATGGCACTAACAAAATAGATGAATTATTCATTTGTGACTTAGGATTAAGTAAAAAGAATGAAAATGAATTTGTCAAAATACTGAAGGAAATGATCGAAGGAAAATGCAAAGTTACGTATATAGATCACCATGACTTGGATAAGAGAATTTTATCTGACTTGAAAAAAAATGGAGTGAAACTAGTGCACAGCACTGATGAATGCACTAGTATTCATATTTATAACAAATACAAAAAAAGATTTGGTTCTTATTCAGCTTTTATTGCGGCAGCAGCGGCACTAACGGATTATTTGGAAACAAAACCTATTGCTTCTAATTTGGTATCAAGATTTGATCGTCAGTTTTTGATGCTTGAAGCTACTGCTTTATCTTACATGATCTCCTCAAGCCAGCATGATAGTGATTTTCTAATGAAGATCGTAGATGAACTATCACAAAACAAATATCCACACGATATTGAAGGTGGATTTCTAAGGGCTGAAAGACACGCAAAGAAGGTCCTATCAGTAGTAAAGTCTATTGAAGACTCGATAGTTTTGAGCAAAAATTTGGCATATGTTCAGATTAATTCAGAATTACCGTCCAGCATGGTTGTTAATTTCGTGCTTGGTACATCTGGAAAACCAGTTGCACTTGTGTACAAGACTAAGGAGGAGATTAAATCTTGTATTATCTCCATTAGAGGATCAAATGAATGTAAAGTGCATCTTGGTAGAATTGTAAACAACCTTTCTTCAGCACTCTCTGGAAGCGGAGGAGGTCACGAGAAAGCTTGTGGGGCTGTCATACCAAAAGATAAATTTTCAGAATTTATCAAACAATTAGATAAGAAGTCAAGGTAAATACGAACATTATTTGTTTGCATTTGAAGAAGAATAGAAAAACATAAGAATTATTCTGGACAGGCGGTTAAGCCCATCCAGAATATGTTCCCCATCGGTTTGGTCGATGTATTCTAAGAGTCATTGGTAAGGCAATTTAAATGTGATGCCTCAATTCAACGGTGTCTGATCAATGGGTCTTTTGAACTTAGTTGTGCATGACTTGCCAGCATTGCCCTCTGACAACTCTTGCGTGGTTAATCTGAAGTCAACCTGTTACTATATATAGTTAAACATTAAAATCAGCAGATCTCATTAATTTGTAATCCCCATCCCTTTCAAATTTCAAGTATGGCAATTTAGGATTTTAGTAAGTTTAAGAACTATGAGATGTAAACTTCAAAAGTGAATATTCCTGATTTTCGAAAGAAATTTCTTAGGGATTTTAAATTACTACAAGAACAATTTGACTCAACGCATGGTGATAACGATAGTATGCGAATAATTATTGAAAAGCAATTACAATTGTGCAACGCTTACAAGCCATTGATTAAGAATCTACAAGAATCAAATGAGGTCGCAACTATGATTCACGATTTAACTACAAAAACGCTAGTACTAAAACTAACTGGTGATCTAGAGAAGGATGTTGCCAAATTAGCTAGTCGTCTTGATAATCTAGAAGAAAAATTGAATCGATAACTTTTTGATTAAAACCCAGTTTAATTATTGCCGACTAAATCTCGTGTATAGTCTCTGTATGGTTTTTTCCACGTATCATTCAAAACACGGAGAACAATTCCACTCGACTAGTAACTGGTAACTTGAACTAACTTTTGAGGGTCAATCCTGAAGCAAGTACTATTTGTCTGAACGTTTTATTCTTTAATGTAAGATTCACTTTCTTAGTTAAATTATTTGCAGGAATAAGGATTCTCTTCGGGAGAACTTCGTCAAAAGATAGTGCAAGAGTGGTTATTGGCACATTGCGAGTGCAAATATTATACCTGGATTGAGGGTTTGCTTTAATTTTACTTTTGTATTTGACAATCGAAATCTTTTTTACTTTATTCGTAGGACTAAACGCAGGCTTTGTCTGCAGGCAACTACACTCACAGATTTCAGGATGACCCGTAGGATACGAGCACTCGCAGGCATCGGTGCTACATGAAATTCCACATTTTTTTCCCACTGAACAGGATATTCCCATTTTAATCATATTACCTGTAGATCTTTATAAATATTTATGAGAATTATTTTCCTAATTGTCACTAGTTTCCTTCTTTAGTGACGTACCGTTATTTTAGATATCTAACTAACTTACTGACTAACCTACTTACTTGAATCGATATTTTGCCATAGTTTATTTAATTCACTTTTATGTTTCTGGTAACAAGAAACGCAATAGAATTCAACTAGTTTTATCAGTCTTTTATCTGAAGTTTATCTAAAATTTTATCAATTTTAGCAATAGGTTTATTTTCATTATCTGATATTTCCTGATGAGAAGGTGGCTTTGCAAAATATTCCTTGTTATTTTCAGCAATTCTTTCATGATAAGAAGGAATTAATTCGTTCTGATAAAAGATACCGATTGGAATCTTATCTCCCCATTCGCTTGAAAATTCTAGAATCTTTGTCATCTTCTCATTAATTTCTGATTCGTCTTTTATCGTTCCATCATAGCCGGTTTCCTCAATTTTATAGATTCTAGGCATTGACTTACCTGTCTCCTGGTTGTTTATACCCTGATACCATTCCCTAGTGTGGATGTCGTCATATGTTGGACAGGGTTGTAGAACATCTACAAACGCTAATCCTTTGTGTGTTATTGCCCTTTTTATCGTGTCTTTCAGATGTTTAACATCATATGAATATGAACGTGCGATAAAGGTAAATCCAGAGACTAATGCTAATGCTATGGGATTTACAGAATTGCTTGTATTGGGTGTTACAAGTGATTTTGTCTTTTCGCCCAACCTCAATGTAGGTGAAGCCTGTCCTTTGGTGAGACCATAAACCGCATTATTAAAAATGAGATAGGGAATGTCAACATTTTTCCTTCCTGCTCCAACAAAATGTCCTGCCCCAATACCCAGACCATCACCATCGCCTCCAACAGCAATTATCTCAAGATCTGGATTTGCAATTTTTGCACCTTGGGCAAATGGTAAAACTCTTCCATGTAAAGTGTGAATACCATATACATTTATGAAATGTGGTGTTTTGCCAGAACAACCGATTCCTGAAAAAATAATTGCTTTATGTCTTGGAATCTGCATTTCACTTAGTGCCATTTGAATTGCGTTTAATATTCCAAAATCTCCACAACCAGGACACCAATCATTATGTACTGTTGTTTTATAATCAGCTAGTTTAAGTTCCGCCATCTAATACAATCCTCCTTTCATTGCTACCAGATAATATAGCCTTAAGTGCAATATAAAGTTCCGTAGTGGACATTGGTCTACCATTGTATTTCACAATTTTATAATCAATTTCCCTACCAGTATTTTGCTGTACAAGTGATCCTAATTGCGAAGTGTAGTTCATCTCAACATCAATAACTAATTTAGCATCCTTCAGGAATTTTTTCACAGTTTCAGTAGGAAATGGATGAAGCAGGCGAATTTGAATGAATTTCATTTTGTTTCCCTCTTCAGATAATTTTTCTAATGCTTCTAAGATTGCACCTTTTGTGGAACCCCAGCTAACAACAACATTTTTACCCTCTGAATCAAAATCATGACATATCGCCATATCGTCTTGATTTATTTTTTCCAGTGCTAGGTCGAGTTTTTTCATTCTCTTGTCCATCATTTTGTTCCTATTTTCAGGATCTTCAGATATGTGACCTTCTTCTGTGTGTTCATCACCAGTATTCCAGAATATCGCGTTTTCAGTCCCAATTGGCACCCTCGTAGAAATAGGCGAATCGTCGAGTTTGAATCTTTGAAAATGACCGGCCGCACCTTCGCTTTGATTCCTGCCAATAGTATTCTTGAATTCTCCCCTTTCGATTTTGAGATCATTGCTAAATCTTTTGCAAGTTTGGATACTGCTACTAATTGCCTTGTCTAGTAAATGAATTACTGGTAGTTGAAAGATTTCTGCAAAATTAAAGGCCTTTATAGCATCGTAAAAAGATTCTTCAATATCCCCAGAGGCTAATACTATTTTTGGGAATTCACCATGCCCAGCGTTAATCGCAAACAAGAGATCACTTTGCTCGTGTCGGGTGGGCAAACCGGTTGACGGTCCCGCTCTCTGATACATTGTAACTACCAATGGAACTTCGTTCATACCAGCCCAACCAAGTGCCTCAGCCATAAGTGAAAAGCCAGGACCTGATGTAGCTGTAGCTGTTCTAACCCCTGTTAATGATGCGCCAATTGCCATGGTTATAGCAGCAATTTCATCCTCTGTTTGCACTACGACAATAGAACCACTCTTACCATCGACCTGATCGATGATCTGATTTGATTCTAAGAATTCACTTTCGTCACTTGCTGGTGTAATTGGATAATAAGTTTGAAATCTACAACCGGCCACTATTTTCCCAATTGCTGCAGCCTGACTTCCTGATAGCAATAGATATTCCTTTAGAGCATCTTTAGGGGTTATTTTGTATTTAATATTCTTGGTATCGTATTTAGTGCCTATGTAGGAATGCGCATATTCCGCGGCCTCTATGTTACTAGCAAGTAGTTTAGGCTTTGATCCAAAGACCTCTTGAATGGCGTTAATCAACATATCTTTTTTGATACCTAGCAAAGAAATAGATGCGGAGATTGCCATAACATTAACTACTCTAGAGATCTTACTAAGTTTAGGATCGTTCATTTTTTGTGCTACCGTTTCTAACATTTCAAAATAAGGTAGCCCATAGACCATGCAGCCTCTCGACTTTGCAAACTCAAGCATTCCACTCAAATTCATAGACTGTCCAGAGTCCTGTAACAATTTGCGAATTCTATTACTTGCTTCAAAATCAATTGTAGGTACCTCCTCTAACACCGTTTCAGCAAGAGACAAATCATAGATTATCATGCCACCTGCAGATACTTTGTCTGCATGCCTGAAGACGGTCTCAGCATCAAATGATACAAGCACATTGATTTCTTCCAGGTGCGAACTAACGGGCTTGTCTGAAATTCTTATTGTAAAATAGCTATGTTCCCCCTTAATATTAGAATAAAATTCCCTCTTTCCAAAAATATGAAAACCTTCTTTCGCGCACGTCTTAGCAAAAATATTTGCAGCCGAATCTACACCACTTCCTTGTGGTCCACCAATCAACCAGGATATAGAATTCACACCAGTCAAAAAAGACAATGAATTACTTTCTTCTCCAAAGTATTAATCAAATAATAGATATATAAAATATGAAATCTGAAATCATCCGCCGCCGGTAGCAGCGTCGTATAAACAGCATTCGCATGAATCACGTTCCCCACAATAAGGACAAGAACACGTGCATGCATCGATTGGAATCCCACAAATGTCGCATGTAATACCATCATCGACAGAATCGTTCTTTGCAGACATTCTTGTAAGATAAAAATAAGCTAGCTAGAACTTATACTTTGCATTAAAAATTAATTCTACTAGATTCTTTTTTGATTATAAAGAACGAAAAGTACTAAACGATAGCTGATTTAAAATTCTAAATTCTAAACAAAAGAAAATAAAAATAAAAGAGGATGTGGTTTTAATCCCACTTAGACCAGGCGGCCATCCATCTGTATGTCCAGGTATTTAGTTTTGCGCCCAATGCAGCGATTGGAACGCTAAGTACAGCTCCCGCCCCGGATCCTAGCGCCACGGGACTATTGTAGAATTTACCGACCTGAGGCTCAATTGGTGTCATGTATGGAGGCAATGTTGGACGAGGATACTTGAATGCCATCTCTAGAGGGTCTCTGACCAGCAGTAGATTTATCATGTTGAATATTGGCAATGAAAGTCCAACCAATGTTCCGCCAATTATAATGGCAGCATGTTTATTCCTTCTTGTTGCCCAATATGTCAAATCTAATAGCATTGCTGAAGGTATCCAAACTGGAGTTACGATGAAGTCGTATGGATATCCTAGTGCAAACCATGCTCCTTTGGCTACCCATGTATAGATAGTCATGATTGTTGCATAATATGTTGCAGTCCCTGGTACACCGGTGAATAGCATGTAATAGATTGCTCCCACTACAAGCATTGTTGATTGGGATACTGAGAATACAACAAATGATGTCCATGCCCAATCTGTATAGAATATGTAGTCTCCTGCGTTGATTGTCAATAATGTACTATTTACAGCAACTACAACTATGAATAGATAGTGTGTAGTGCGTCTAAGCCAGACCATTACCAAATGTCTGCTAAAGGTTCTATATAAAATTTTATTTTGATATTCTTAATTAATCCCTGGGAAAAATTTGATACATTTGGAAATTTATTCTAAAAATTAGCTTTGTGAAATATAACAAAGATGGAGTTAGATTATTCTAATGATCTGAAATTGCTACCGATTTCTAAAATTATAAAAAAAATGAATATTAATAAAAAATAAAGTTTAGGAGTGACCTAGTCTTTCTCTAGCGATTTTCATTATGAAGAAGAATCCTAGTGCTTCAATGACTGTCAATACTGATAGAGCATAAAGTCCACTTGGTAACGGATATGCCCATGGGTAAACAGTTACACCAACATAAACACCACCAGCTGTCGCAACCCAACAAAGTATGAAGCCTATGATGTAAACTGGCGTCATCTTTTCTACACGTCTACCAATCATGTGTTCGACTTCGTCGCTACTGCCGCCTGTACTGGTACGGCCACCGCCGCCGCCACCGCCACTATATCCCTTTGGATAGGTCATTGTGTTTACCATCAAAGGATTCCTTTTTAAATTTTGCGTCTAATATCTGCAAGCGTACTTTTTTGATTAGAAATTTCTACCTTACCTTTTCATGCTTTAAGAATTTTGGCGTGTTCCAGATAATATTATCGCTAAATTACAATGAAATGCACAACGAGAAGGCAATGTCATAGCAAAGCATATATCTTTGTTTTTTCTGGTAAGGCTAGGTGTGAATTATACGTCGAACATAAAGATAGCGGTAGTTGCACTATTTGCAATAGTAATGTCCACTTCGACAATGATAGCAATAGCTCAAACTGCTGAAGGACATGGAGTTCAAGCTCAGCTTCAAAGCAGATTCGTAAGAATTCAAGATGAAGCTTTCTCAGCACAAACATTGAATACGGGAGATCAGCTCGTTGTGACTGGAAATCTACAAAGTCTTGTAAATAAACCATTGAGAGCATGGTTGTCACTTTTCAGTGAATCAACCAATGCTGGTAACAGATGGGAGTTTATAGCAAGAGACCCTCCAGGAAACATATTTGATATTCCTCCACAAGGAACAATTCCGTACTCAATTACTGCAAAAGCTCTTGAACCAGGAGTTTACCATGTTCATACACAGTTGAATGTCGAAAGTGTGGGTCCTGGACTTGGTCCTGGTCAAACTATACAGGTTTCCGGACCAGCAATATTGAAAGCAGTTCCGTGGGGCAATGTTGCATATCAGGTAATACTGATTGGTGCTGGACTTGGAGTAACGTTTGCAACAAGACCGTGGCAAGTAATTTAAAAAAATCCACTATTTTTTATCTATTTTTTTAGTTCTTTTATTAAGTAACTATTTGTTAAATTCAGTAACTATTTGTTAAGGTTTCAATAAACAAAAAAGTACAGATGTATAAAAAAATTATAGTTTTAGATGTATCTTTAATCCTTTGTACCTATTTCTTATGGTTACTTCCGTTACCCCAGCAGCTTCTGCTACATCTTTCTGAGTTTTATTTTCACCATTCATTACACAAGCTACATACAGAGCAGCGGCCGCTAATCCCATAGGATCCTTTCCTGCAGAGATTTTGCCCTGTTCAGCTTTTTTCAATATCTCTAAAGCTTTTCTTTTAGTTTTTTCAGAAAGTCCTGACTTGCTTGCAATTCGTGCTACACATTTAACAGGATCTACGACAGGCATTTTCAAGTCAAGTTCTCTTATCAATAGTCTATAACATCTGGCTACGTCTTTCTTCTTGATGTTACTTGCATGAGCAATGTCCTTTAATGTTCTTGGAGTCTCGGTGTCCCTACAGGCAGCATAAAGTGCAGCAGCCACCAAGGCGGAAATTGATCTTCCCCTAACAAGTCCTTTCTCAAGTGCTTTTCTGTACACATATGCAGCTTTTTCGATAACAGCATCGCCTACTGCAAGTTTATCTTTTAGCCTATCCAATTCGCTAAAAGCTTGTCTAAAATTACGATCTACTGGTTCATGTACCTGACTTCTACTATCCCAAGTTCTTAACCTCTCAATAGTACTTTTCATGGATGCGGAGAGTGGCTTTCCGGAGGCATCCTTATCAACAGGTCCAATTATTGTAGCAAGTCCCATATCATGCATAGCAAGAGACGTCGGGATGCCAGCACGACTGCGGTCCTCATGCTCTTCCTTTGAAAAAGCTCTCCATTCTGGACCAGTTTCCTCAATACGCTCAGTAACTACAAATCCGCAATTGCCACAAAACATTTCTCCACTTGAATTATCTGTGACCATTGGACCTTTTCCGCACCTCGGACAGCGATCACTAAATAAAGAAATATCTTTAACCAATTCTAATACCCCACAAAAATTGAGACAATGTTTTTCTCTTATATTTATGTTTTATTCTCATATATATGCATTGTCGTAAATAATTCGTAGTCGATAATATATGGAGGGAATTTTAGAACTTTTCCAAACAAGAGCTCGATTTTGTGCTTTTTTTTCTGGTTTAAGGGAGAACTATTAAATTTATCAGTGTCTTGGAACGATTCGTTTTCTTCTTCTAGACTTTTCAACTTTTTTGCTTTCATTTCTCCTGACGCTATATGCATGTGATTTTTTGGATACTTTCACAAGACCATTACAATTTAGTTCAATATAAAAACCATATAGCATCAGCTTTTCATACTAACCATTTTAAGGGATTATCACAGTGGATGTATATGACCAGTACTGATGGACATACAGATGAAGAAATTAGAAAAATATACAATTTCAAAAACATAGCTGTAGTGGGAATGTCAAGGGATCCTGCTAAAGCTGCTCACTTTGTTCCTAAATATATGATAGAAATGGGATATAATGTAATACCAGTTAACCCTTCAGCTGCCGAAATACTGGGTAAGAGAACATATTCACGTGTATCGGATATCAAATCAGAAGTAGACATAGTAGATGTTTTTAGGCCATCTGAAGACGTCTATCCAGTTGTGGAAGATTCTATAAAGAAACCTGGCATAAGAGTAATTTGGTTGCAGGAAGGTATTCATAATAGTAATGCGGAAAAAATTGCCCAAGAAAGTAATATTGATTTTGTATTCAACAGGTGCATCATGGCTGAACATATGAGACTATTCAATGATGATTAGTCAAAGCTTACATTATTGCTACCTTTTTCAAGGATATATTTGATTTCCGGTATATCTATCAATTATTTTTATTGCCTTTGTAGGACAAGCTTGAGCTGCCAGAACGATCCTATCTAGAGTATCAGCCGTTTCTGATTGGACTCTTGCTTTTGGATTAATGTGCTTGCTTTTATCAACCACGAAAACTTTTGGAGCGATGGTTTCACAACCACCAAATGCCAAACACAAACTTGGTTCTATCAGAATATGAAATCTACTTTTTATGGTGTCTAGAAGCAAGTTATCGAAACCAAGATTACTTGTAGATTCAGGTTTTGCAAAATTATATGAATTCCTTTGCATTTGATCTGATAAATTTTCCTCTTTTTCTTCGTAAGTGGAATCATTTGCATCGTAAATATTAGATGCTTCCAAGTCGTATTGTTTTCTTTTTCTTCTATCAGATAGAATTTCGAATGCTTCATTAATTTTTTTGATTGCTTCTTCTGCGAGCGGAGACTTATTTTTGTCGGGGTGATATTTTTTTGCAAGCTTTCGATATGATTTTTTTATTTCTTGAAAATTGGCGCTTTGCGAGACTCCAAGTATTGCATAATAGCCCCGACTATCCATATGATTAAAGTACCAATACCCATTATTTAATTACTTTTCATAAACTAGAATATTCGATAATAATCGGGTATGGATATTATCAAACTGTCAAGCCTAATTCTAACAATACCGAGAACATTATGATTTTTTGCCAATGACAAATGAGTTGGTAACTTCATAATATTTTTCTAGAGGCATTTTATCATTATAACATCTCTTGCATATACATAGTTGTGAAACTATAGATCTATCACAGACATTCTCAAATTCACATTCAGGGCATCCTGCTAGCGAACCGCAGATAGCACATTTTAGTTGTTTTGAATTAACCAAAGCAAATGCTGGATTTGACAGGTCTCTAGTATGGCATTCAACATGTTTTATTGATTTATTTGATCTTGACCATAGTGCCAATTCACCCTTTGCTATTTTTTTTCCACATGTCTTGCAGTTACTACTAAACTTAACCGTCAGATTTATCCAATCATTGCCATTTGTTTGCAATGGATTGAATAATGCAAGTCAAAGATAATAATCTAACGAAATTTTGCTGACTAGTATTTAATAATGAAAAGGATCCAAACTCAAAAATAAAACTAGTTATCTGAAGATTACTTCAATTTTTTTTACATCGGTTTTTATTCCATCTAGTATAGTCATTACTTGTTGAAATAAATCAAATGCTTCTTGTTCAAAGGCTTGTATTAGGAAATGATCTTCGTTTATTGTTACTTCTATAGAATAATATCTTAATCCATTTAACATGAGTGATATATGACATGGGGCTTGTGTAATTTTCCCGCCCAAATTCAAAATTGTTAAAAGGGCATCAAGACTATTTTTGTAATTCAAAGATATTACTCACATTGTAGAGCCAAAAAGTCACTGAAACAATTAAAGGAGTAGATGAAAAAATTTTCTGTGATATACCGATCATCAATGTAAGATAAGTGAAAATATGATATAGTTATTGGATCATCTAGGAGAGAGGGAGACGATAAGAGAATAAAAGGATTCGGTCAAACAGTCATACTAATTAATTAAACTAGCGATTTTTGTTTGATACGATCAACTGAATAAGTGTTATTCTTATTACACTGTTTACAGATGCCAAACCAACCTGCAATTCTATTTTCCATCTTTTCTTCAAGAACGTTTGTTCCACAATCAAAACAAAAGTATCTTTTTTGCATATGTCTTGTCATTCCATTAATCGAAGGAATCATAGTATATCTTTATGATACCGCCAGTGCATGATCTGAATGGACAAAAAGAGTTCTATTAGAAATCATCATTCTTCTTGATACTGAATACATTTTCTACTTAATTTTGTCTAATAGATACTCAAAGCTATGAGATAAAAATCTCTAGAGTTATTTTTTGGTCTCGACTGCATTAATGCGAATTTATAATAAATAATTTTGAATTCTCGCCATCATATCCTAAAAGATATGCTTGGTCTGTTGAGGAATTAATGAGGATATTCTCAACTATAAAACCTGTTTCAAATTTATTGATAACGTTGTTAGTTGTGTTTACTGCTATCGCCATGCTTTTGGTGCCATTTGAATTTTTAGATAATATGTTAGTCATGTTTTGGTCAACTATATAGAGTAACTTGTCATTTGCATTATACAAGATATTTTTTACATATTCACCCTGTATACTTGAAATGTTTTTCTTGCTTGAGAGATCTATTGCATTAACTTTCCCATCACTACCTGCTTCGTATAGAATCTTTTCTTCTGCGTTAAGAGCTAGTGCTATTGGACTCTGTACTGTTATATTCTCAACAATTTCGTTATTTGACCCATCTATTGTTGAAATCAAATTGTCGTATTTTGCTCCAACATACAATAAATTAGATTCTGGATCTAATTGAATATCCTTAATTCCATATTGCCACTTTTCTAAGTAAACAGATTCTAATGTATTTCCATCTACTATATACAATCCCGGCTTACCGCCCTCAGGATATAACGAGCCAAGGTATATTTTATTGGTAACAGGATTAACAGATATCCCCGCCAGGGAACCTTCCTTGCCTTCTTCGGTTTCACTATATAATTGAATTCTCATGAATTTATTGTTCGTTGAGTTTATCAAATACAGTGTATCGTATGCAATTGTGGTGTCATTTTCATTAACCAAATGTTGACCTGCCGCATAAAGTATCCCCCTTTCAGGGTCAAGTGCAATATTGGAGAGAAAATCATTCTTTTCGGATCCAATCTTAATGGTATCTAGTACCTTGTTCTGGGCAGTGTCAATAACGTAGATTAAATTTTTTGCTCCATTTTCAGTCGCAAATATCCCATAAATCTTGCTCGTTTTTTCATCAATTGTCGCAGAGATTGGTTTATCATTTCCAAGTATGATAGAAGATACTGAAAACGTGTTAGGAACTTGTGAATAAGCTAATTGAAACATAGCGATTCCCGCCAATATAAAACTGAGTGATAATATAGTAAGAACTGCAGTATAGGAACTCCTAAACATATACATATCAATAATTACTAATTTACTTATTAAAGATATAGAAACTTAATGAGGGAAAAATGTTTGCTTCCATCTTAACGCTCAAAAATTAGAATTATTGAATCTAAAGTACATATCGAATCATGCTAATCACTGAGAGCAGGACTACGACTAATTACCTTGCAATTAAGAATTGAATTGTATGGCACATATGGCACAGCCTTGAAATTAAATCTACAGTAAATTCTTACAGGTTCGGCTATTGTAAGATTTATTAAATAATTATTGCCATGTTATATGATGATTAAAAAAATTAGTGCGGTATGTTTTCTAATTTGTTTCTCCTATACAATACTTGTCATTATGCCCACATTAAGGGAATCAGGTTTCGGTTTTTTACAGGCCCAAGCTTTATGGAATAATAGTAATACTACCGTAGCTAATAGCACGCAAATTTCAACCAATGGTACGGCGGCTAATAGCACGCAAATTTTAAAAACTGTGCAAATTACTTCTGCCGATTCCAAAGCACCTACAGATGGAAATAGCCTAAATATTGATTTACAAATTCAACCTTTTCCAATTACAAAAAATGTAGACTCGCAATTCATGATTTCATTTTTACAACCATCTTCCCAAGCAGTGCAAGTTCATGTTGACTATGATTTTGCAATAACCAATAACAACAATGAGGTCTTTCGAGCATCCTCAATAACCGGTCAGCCGCTGCTTCACACGGCTGAGGGTATTGTGAAAATTCCATATAAATTCACTCAAGATGGACAATATTCATTGCAAGTAAGTGTAATGGGAATCAACTTTATCCCAATAAAAACTGAACAAGCACTATTTGACTTGAATGTAAGCTGAGATACTTACTAGTTGATGTTATCCAAATTAGGAATCAAGTCAGCTAGATTAAACATAAATTGAGACTATTGGTTTTCCGTCTCATTGGCTGTTTCATTCCCAGGAGATGTATCAATTTCTATACGAGTGTCAGAATTTGAAATTTCATCAATGAATTTGAAATCGCTATTGTTGATAAATGCAAAGGCGATGAATAGTAATAGCAATACGCAAAATATCGCACTTACTAGCAGAAGGGAATTCATTGTTCTATTGAATATTTTTGAGTAATTTAAATCAGTATTAGAACTTGAGGTTGATATGCAAATCCAACATATGAGTTAATATCAGTATGAAACAATCTCTTGAGATACACTTGAGGATAAAAATATTAACAAAAATTGTAAACATTAACTGAGCTCAATGAATATGAGCCAATAATATCATCACAATGTCCATAAACCAAATTGAATTTATCAAGATATTTAGAAAGATTTGTGGGTAGATTTGACTGGACAACCCTTGATCTGGTGTACCTGAGAAAACGGACAGTTATCGGAATAATCATAGGAGCTCTATCTGGATTATTAGTAATTACTGCTTATGAAGCTATGAGGATTTTTTCATCGTTCTTCCTTAGTGATGTGGTGAGATACATCCAACCATATCCAGAAGATGTGGCCAACTTGTCTTCAGAATATTCCTTGTATGTGTTAAAACCCTGGCTTATACCTGTGATTTTAGGGTTAATTGGTCTAGTCATAGGGTTGCTCTCAATGAAATTATCAACTTCGCTAGGCAAAAACGGAATAGATGAG
>Ga0209387_1000310_pt1 | contig 14186 bp, 8 predicted proteins | sample NCControl_FD_187515 | JGI IMG/M metagenome (GOLD analysis project Ga0209387, IMG submission 187515) | Agricultural soil microbial communities from Utah to study Nitrogen management - NC Control (SPAdes) (version 2) | ecosystem: Environmental > Terrestrial > Soil > Agricultural land | place: USA...
CGACAGTTTGTATTTCAGCTCGTTTCGGCAGTTCGTAAGTCTTCAAGGAATCTATTGAGACCACCCATAGATAACTTCTCTCATCGCCGAGAGAGTACTCAAGCAGAATTGTGTTCGGATCCAGTTGATGTTGAATCTCTTTCAGCTCGAGAGGCTTAGGTTGAGTAAGGGCGGCGTAAGCAGGGCTGGACTTGCGAATTGTCGCTTGTAGTTGCTGGTACTCATCTTCAAGCGCGCTGATCTCCTTGTGAAGAGTATCGATCTCCTGCTGATTTCCTTTTCGCGCAGTCAATTGAATCTCGCGCTGCGCCTTAGCATTCAATGATTGACTCAGGTCTCGCTCCCGTTTTATTAAGTCTGGATTGACACCTTCGCGAATATCGACGCGAGCTTCGTTGAGCAACTCCATGAAACTGCGCGCACGTCCACGTTCGCTGGCCTTCAGTGCTTCGGCAGCGTAGCCTTTGCCGGGGTCCTTCGCTTCCAGTTGCATCAATAAGTCGACATAGAATTCGTAAGCCTTTTCGCGTGACGCAAGATAGGACGCACGAAGTTGCTGACTTCCCGAATGTGCCCTCACAGTCTCGATCAGTGACAACGACTCTTCAATACTCTTTTTTGAGGCGCGGAGATCTCCAAGTTGCTGTTCAGCGCGTGCTTGACCTTCCAAAGCCAGCGCTGCGCTGTTCAAGTCACCAATACTGCGCAGAATAGAAAGCGACTGATCAAACTGCTGCAGTGCCTTCTGCGGTTGTCCTAACAAAGTATAAACATGGCCGAGGTTCCTCAGCGAAATTGCTTCGCGGCGGATGTTTTGAGTGCCGCGCTGGATCTCAAGTGCCTGCTGATGGAGCGCGAGTGCTTTTTCCGGCTGACCCATCTCAGAATAGACTGCTCCGGTGAGGTCAAGCGTTTCGGCTTCCTGCGCCCGATTACCAGTCTTCTGCTGCATCGAACGTGCCTGGTCAAAATACTTCAGTGCCTCTTCGTAAATCTCCAGGCCTTTGTATGCATAACCAATATTACTCACCGTGTAGGACTCCGCGTTTCTGTCATTGCCGGTACGTAATATGGAAACAGCTTGCTGGAAGTAATCGATTCCTTTTTCAAACTCCCCGAGCCCGCAATAAGCGACACCAATATTGCTCAATGTAATGGCTCGTCGATTGGGCTGTTCAAAGAGCGGGAGCGACTGCAAGTAGTAATCGAGTGCTCTTTCGAAATCCCCGGCATCGTTATATAGCTTGCCAATATTGTTCAGAGCTGAAGCCTCAGCCGCACGGTTCTTGTATGTACGTGCAAGCGAGATTGAGCGCTCATAATGTTCCCGAGATTCTTTTATATTTCCCAACACGTCATGGGCACCTCCAATCACCGTCTCGATCGATGCTTCGAGGCCCTGGTCCTGAAGAGTCTTCGCGAGAGAAAGTGCTTCGCTAAGATATTGCAGCGCAATACGAGACTCGCTTAGCTGTAAATTCACCAGTCCGATCATGTGAAACGAAACAGCTTGCCTATAAGAGTCGCCAACGGCTTTAAAAACTGGTACAACCTCTTTGTATTTCGCTATCGCAGTGCGTTTTTCATTTGCGTTAGGCTGGATGCGGAGTTTTTGAGCTTCCTCGAACGTTCTTTGCGCCGCTACGTGTTGTCTGTCCGTAGGAGTTGCCTCACGTACAGCCTGTATTCGGATTTGGTAGTTTCCGGCTTCAGCCTGCGCGTCGGGACATCTGATTACCACCCGATATTCTCCGGGTGTTGTCGCTATCATGAGTATTGGTTCCGAACCCCAGCGACCGTTGGGGCTATCTGTCACAGCCAATTGAAGGCCGTCGGAGTTGGACAATACGATCTCGACGTCGATCCCCTGCTGGTCCACTAGTGCATAGATAAACTGGCCGGCCGTGACGCTAATTCGGTAAGCGTGTGACTCGCCGCCTTTCAGCGGATGCTGTGCATCAGAAAGGACCGGAAGTTGCACAGACTTATCCTGATGCTGTTGCGGGTACGCAAGTGTCGCATTATTAATCTGTGCTTGACTACATTCATTGTTCGCTAACAGAATGACGAGTGCGAGAGAAATAATTAACGCCGATTGTTTAAAGCTTTTCATCTGACTTTTGTCCTCGCAATCATTCTGCTAGTTTTTGCGTGGCTTATCCCGTCTTTAATCCTTCCAGTCGTTTCCTATGTAATTTCCGTCGTGAGGCATCGCCCTCACAGTAGGTGCAAGCGCTTGTTGTGCGACGCGGAAATCGAAGAGGGCAGTTGTAACCGCTCGGACCGCGCGAGAGCGTCTATCGTCTCGGGTCGAGGATTATCTCTCGGGCAAGCCTGCCGGCCATGACCTCTCGGATTTCGAGACGTTCCCGGTAGCCCTGCCTTTGTTTCTCATCGGGCCCGATTGTCCGTTGATACAAGGCATCCTCTTTGGCTTCGTTGGCTTCCATCGTGGCCAGGTCTTTGTACTCTGTCAGTAGCATTAGGTTCCAGTCGGTCGCGCCGTGCGCTTCGGTTTGCAGAACCTTATACGAGAGAATTAGCCCCTCCTTTTTCAACGCTTCTTGCTCGCGCTTCCAGTCTGTGGCGACGTAGTTCAGATACGCCGTTTCCATACCTGGCTTCATCCTGATAAATCCGATGCTCCACACCGAGCCGTTCCGGTAGGGGCGGCTAACCTGAGCAACGACAGAAATGGAAAGCAAGAGAACAAAACCTATTAATGAACCGACGAGAATTCGTTTGTACTTCATTTTTTTCCTTTCAGGGTTTGTATGGTTCGGTTGACTCGTAACATACTCGTAACCGTTGCGAGCCTTAAAGCTTCTTTGCCAATGTGGCGCAATCTCGTTGACCGAGCGGGTTATATCAACAAGCCTGACGTCCGACCGTGCGTTACCACACATATCAGTCCGAATATCCTCACAACGGCGAACGGGTCACATATTCTATATAGGCGATATATCCCACATTTAGCATATATCTGAAACATCTTCTACACCACTGTGGGGTAACGTAATTCCGATCCGAGCCCAGCTACGCTCTCTTCTCAGCCCTTCTGGAATTATCTGGAATATCTGAAACCCAACAGCTCAACTTCCAAAGGAGATTCGATGGGATTATTCGATAAGATGTTTGGACACGGCGCTGACACAGCCAGCCAACAGCACAATGCCGAGAAACGCTTCAATGAGTTGAAACAGAAGTACCAGACCGTGCTGACGACCGCCGATCAGCAGTACGTTCAATTCCAGAACCTGCATGTACAAGACAACAAGCTCTTCATAAAGGGCACTGCGCCAACAGAAGAGGCCAAGAGCAAGTTTTGGGACCAGGTCAAGCTCGTCAGCCCGAATCAGGATGATATAACCGCTGACATCAGTGTTGATTCCAACCGCGCGCTCGGTGCCGCAGTCGGAGGTGTCGGTAGCGGTGAGACCTACACAGTTAAAGCGGGCGATACGCTCTCGAAAATCAGCAAGCAGCTCTACGGCGACGCGAACGACTACATGGCCATTTTTTATGCCAATCGGGACAAGCTAAAGGATCCGGACAAGATTCAGGTGGGACAGCAGTTAATAATTCCTGCCAAATCCTGAAGGCTAAGATCAAACGCAGCATTCAACACGTCTGGGGCAGGCAAGGTCTTCCGGCTTTCGCCTGCTCCAGATTCTTTACAGTTAATACAGGAGGTCAAGTCAAATGGATTGGATGAATCAACTCAGCGGAGTATTGCAGCAATATAGTGGAGCTGGAGCAGCACCAGCCAGATCAAGTGTGCCCGATGATTTCGATCAAATCGCACAGACTGCGCCGAAGTCTGAGCTAGCTGATGGATTAGCCGCGGCCTTTCGTTCCGACGAGACACCTGAATTCGGGAAGATGGCCGCACAATTATTTAGTAACTCAGATGGTGAGCAGCGGGCTGGGATTCTCAACACGCTCATCCGCACTGCCGGTCCCATGATTCTTTCACAGGTCTTATCGCGCCGAACCGGATCAGACGTCGGCGGGGGTCTCTCCAGTGTCATCGACATGTTAACTAATGGGCAACAGACCGAGATCACGCCAGAGCAAGCTAACCAGGTCCCGGTCGAGGCGGTGGAGGAGATCGCGGCTCAAGCCGAAAAGAAAGATCCTTCTGTGATTGATCAGGTCAGCAAGTTTTATGCTGCGCACCCGACACTCGTGAAGGCTCTTGGCGCAGCGGCTCTCTCAATTGCTCTCTCTCAGATTGCCAAACGGAACGCGTAGTTGATCAGCGGGAGTCTTAAGCGCCGAACCTTTTGGGCGCACCAGATCATTGAGTTTGTGGGACTCTAGCGCTTTGATCGACGAACTGTCAGCTGAGTTGGAATTTTTTCGACTTGCGACACAATAAGGAGAAGTAAAGTTATGAATAAAATTTCCTTAACCAGTTCATTTTTTACAGTTCTGTGGCTGACAGTTTTTGGTTTGCTCTTTCCGCAGACAGCTTTTAGCCAGACGGAAAAGCTCGGCATTGTAAGTTACACGGCGCCGCAAGGCATGACGAAAACACCGAAGGCAAACATCGCCGCATTTACCGAATACAACCAAACCACGGGCAAGTTCTGCATCATCACCCTGTACGGCGCCACGCCCAGCACTCGGAACCCGCAGAGTGATTTTTCCAGGGAGTGGAACAATATTGTTGTGAAAACGATGAAGGTGGAAGCAAATCCCAAACCAGATACCCAGGCAACTGAAGGATGGACGGTAGTTTCCGGCGGGTCAGAGGCAGATTCGGCGGATCTCGGCAAAGCGGTCGCCTTTTTGACCGTTTTCAGCGGATTCCAAACGACTGTCAGCATACTCGCGGTCTTTAATGATCCTGCGTATGTCAAAAAAGTAGATGCTTTTATCGGCGCGATAAGTATAGACAAACCGTCCGTTGTCTCCTCCGCCGCCGCAAATAATACCGCGTCCGGCGCCGCGGCGTTCGATGACAGCGGGAACCTGATCATCCCACAGCCCTTGCGCCAGCTCACCACGGCCGATTTAGCCGGTGTGTGGCTCGATGGACCTAATCGCATGACGACGGATTATGTTCACAGCGGGAGCGGCAAGAGCGCCGGGAGGGACACGACCGCCTACGAGGTCAAGACGACGTTTAAAAGCGATGGGACATACACCAGCTTTTTCAACTCGGTACGAAAAAAATACGAGCAAGAAAGTGGCACAACAACCGGTCCATATTCGATCGACGGCCGGCTTCTCTCGATTCAGGGAAAAGGCTATGACGGAAAAGGCACCGTGACGACAAAATGGGTCATCCGCGGCTGGATGGAACTGCCCTCAATGACCGTCCTGGAGCTAGCCGGTCCGTGGTATGACGACGCACCGATCCCGGAGGTCAACTTTACCGACTTCAGCTCTTATGAAAGCAAATACCGAGGTACTACAAGATGGATCCGGCTGAAATGAAGTTCATTGAGGAAAGCCCGAAATTCGCGGAAACCCGTTTTTGTGGAAGTCCGTAGTGCACAATATTTGCGGGCGAGTCCGAGGCAGGTTTGGCGGACATCGGCAACGCGGTCGCTTTTTTGCTCGGTATCAGCGGATTTGAAACATTAATCAGCGTACTTGCCGTTTTAACGATCCTGCTCATGTCAGGCCTTCGCGATCGCTATCTGAATTTGACGAGGAAGAAATCGGAATGAATAGTGGGATTCGCCAAGTTTGGGGCAGTCAAACAAAGTTTTTGGGATTTCCTGGTCCAGCGGCGAGGGTGAACCAAAGAGGCTACCTAAGCAGACAAGGAATTCAAATCGTGGACGATCTCGAATGCCGAATCGGACGGATACTACACTTGGGAGTAGCAACCAATCGAGTCGTCTAAGCGGATAGAATTAGGGGTCCTTCGACACGATGCCGCCCTGACTCTCTAACTCCCTTGAGCGGCAGCGCGGGAAATGCTCACGCTGGAGTAGTCGACAGTTATGGCACCGTATGACAACGCGAGGTTCCGGACTTCTGGTCTCGCAAATCGGTAGCTCTGCTCGTGAAAGAGAGGAAGCAGCAGACTGTCACGTAGGATCACTTCTTCGATCTCGCGATAGATGCCATGCCGTGCAGCCGGAGATGTTTCTGACCGGCCCCGGGCTATTAGCCGGTCCAATTCGGGTGACCCGCATAACTTCCCCAATAACCCATTCTTGGTACTGAGGATGTTAGCGAAAGTGTCGGGATCGGGATAGTCAGCTCCCCAGCGTCCCAATACCACATCGACCGAGCCCTGACTGACAGCGTCCATCCATTCTTCCATAGTCTTGTTCACCGTACGGATTTTTATTTTCTGATCGCTACTTGAGCGCGCTATCTCACGCGCGAGTGCGGCATACTCTCCGAAGTAAACCGGGTTCACGGCTGCGGTTAATTCGATCTCTTCGTTTGCTGCGGCGGACGATGAAGTTGCTGGTGCAGACACTCTCGGAGCGTAAGTTGAATCATGTCCGAGCAGACCCGGAGGGATCAGCCCATGAGCCGGTACGGCAAGTCGACCTAAAGTCTGACGCACAACACTCGCAACATCGATAGATCGCGCGAGTCTCTGTCGGAGGCGTTTGTCCTTTAGTGGTCCACGGTGGCAGTTGAATACAGCATAGTAAGTCAGCAGGTTGGGAATTTCATGATAACCAGAGGCAAACTCAGGTTCGCGTCGCAAGGCCTCCGCGTCAGCCGGCAACAGGTCCGAGGCCAACGAAAACCGACCCGCCCGAAACTGAGAGAGGATGTCAGCCGGCGGTACATTGAAGTCAAAGTTAAGTCGGTCAACCTGAGGATAGCCTTTGCGCCAGTAAATCTTATTCCGTTCGAGTTCCACGCGAACGCCGGGCTCAAACTTCACCACACGAAACGGACCGGTTCCTACAGATCCCGCCTCCCAACTCGGACCAAACTCATCGCTACCTTCCGGGACTATTGCTGCCACGTGGTACGAGATCAGCGCCGGAAAAAATGAGACCGGTTCTTCCAACTCAATCGTGAACTCATCGGCAGAATGAATACGAAACCCTGTCAGGTCCGACTGCTCTCCATTGAGAAGCGCCTTGGCACCGCGGATAGGTGAATAGAAGAATCGGCCGAGGCTCTCGGGACTCAATAGCAACCTCTCAAACGAGTAGCGAACATCGCGAGCTGTTAGTTTGCGACCATCGTGAAAGCGAACATCATCGCGCAGCCGGAACCGATATCGCTTACCACCCTGTTCAGCATTGAATTCCGAAGCTAACCAGGGCGCGATCCGTGCGCCGCCAATATCGCGAGTTAGTGTTTCGTAGATATTTGGCAACACCTCGGTATCTTCTACCGTTCCAGCGCGCGAAGGATCGAGATGGCCCAGTGTTCCGGTAATCGGAATCTCTAAAGTTCCACTGCCTGCCCTCAAGGCGTCAGATGCCATAACCGCAGATTCCAACTTGCCTACTTCAGCGTAGTTCACATACGGTGCGCTACCTCGAAGCCGCAGGCCAACAACCTTCGAGTTGGCCAAGCGATAATCAACGTCGTGAAACAGTGGTAGGACCATTCCTGATTCCTGAAGGAAACTTTCGTACTTTCGATATAATGTTGCTCTAACTGCGGGCCGGCTTTCTGTGCGTGCCTCTTCGAGAATCTGGTCGCCATCAGGCGACGATATATAGGAGCGATAAAGACCCATTCGCGAATGGAAAAGTCCGTAGGTGAAGTCGTCCGGGTCGTCATAGTCCGCATTCCATCTGCCGATGAACAAATCAAGCCCGGTACTGTTTTGGAAAGATTCCAAATAGGAGGCCATGGTCGGAGTTGCAACTTCTACGTTTACTCCGAGTTCGGACCAGATTGAGAGCAGAGTTGTCAGTAGCGACTTATAGCGATCAAGGAAGAGCGGATGGACGGCTGCTTTCAGCGTGAGAGGATCCTTAAACCCTGCTGAACTCAGCGTCGCTAAAGCCTCGTCGCGAGTCGTTGTTTGACGTCGTCTGCCTGGATCATATCCCAGCATCCCTGGTGGGATCAGGCAAACAGCGGGTTGCGCAAAGCGGCCCAATGTTTGCCAAACGAGATCGTGCGTTCGCACTACACTCGATAGTACTCGACGAAAATCCGGGTTTTGCGCAACTGAACCGCTCGTAGAATTTAGGATTAGAAAGTAAGTGTTCTTGCGGGGTGATTCAACCAGGCCGCCGCGAAAACGCTGGTCGCGCAGAAACTCTTCGAGATCCTGCGGCGAAAGATCGCGTGCAAGGTCAACTGCACCTGACCGCAACCCCGACGCGATTTCGGCAGCACTTAACCCAGAGCGAAATTCAACTTCATCAAGATGCGCGGCAGCGCCTTTCCAATAGCTCGCGTTGCGCTCGAGCACAATGCGGTCAGGGTTGTATGAGGTCATTCGAAAGGGACCCGTCCCGACCAGAATTGCTGTCGCTCCCTCCTCGGCCTGCACCGCGATGCCGGTCTTGTAGTCGGTAAGCAGCGCAGGATAGATCGAAAGCGGTTCATGCAATTGTATTTCCAATCTGTGTTCTGAGTGCACCAGAATTCCGGCTAGCATCTCGTCACTACTCTTGGCAAAATCGGCCGCACCGCGGATGGCAGCCAAACCCGGGGGTAGCTCACGAGCTACATGAATGCTTCGCTCAAAGGAGCGCTTGATATGGTGAGCAGTCAAGGCTTCGCCATTTTGAAATCGGGCGCCTTCTCTCAGATTGAAGAAGACTGAAGTACCGTCCTCAGACACTTCCCATTTCTCGCAGAGCGCTGGAACCAGATTGCCTTCGAGGTCGGTTGCCAGAAGAGTCTCAAAGACATTCGCCAAAATCTCCTGTTCCTCAACCAGTTCCATGTTGACCGGATCGATATCGCCCAGCGGCGACGCCATCGCAACAACGAGTCTTCCTCCGCGTGGTATCTCTTCCTGGAGTTCGGTGTCTTTTGCCGCGGGCGCCAGCGAAACAGACTCTTCGAGGAAATGGTTGGCTCTCTCATACTCTCCGCGCAGGTTCGCGAGGGTGGCGGCTAAAGAGAGCGCATGACGAAGACTCTCGTTGTCTCCTGCCGAGCGGGCAGCTTCCATTACTTGTCGGACCAGACGAGTAGTCTCCTCGACCTTTCTTGCCTGCCACGCGGTCTCGGCAGCGAATAGCAATGCCGTTACAGCGCGCGCCTGGTGGTTCTCGCGCCCCAGAATCCGCCCCGCACTTTCTGCTTCTCTTAAAGCTGCATCTACATCTCCAGTCATTCGATATGCCTGGGCCAAAAACATTCGCGCGTCTCCCTCATGCGCGCGATCTCCTTCCCATTCGTCATCGAGAAATTCGAGGACTGTTCTTGCGGCTCGAGCTGCTTCCTCACTGCTGAAAGCGTCCAGCGCAGCCTTGGCCATCCGCAAGCCATACTCGACCGTCTTGTCGGGAACGTCGCCCTGGGAGAAGTGATGGACCAGTTGTGGGTAAACCCGCTCCAGTCTTCCACCATGTCGTTTCTCGATCTCCTCGGCATACTTCCGATGCAACGACCTTCGTTTGCGGCGTGAAATGGACCCATACAGGAAGTCGCGGACGACACCACTGGAAAAAGTCAACCGATCTCCACGTGACTCACGCTCTTCTTCGAGGAGACCCTCTTCCACGAGGCGGTCGATCGCGTCTTCAACGTCCTTTGTACTAGCCAGCATTTCTAAATCTCGAAAGTCAAAGGCCTTTCCCATGACAGAAGCAATTGAGAGCACCTCGCGCAACGCTTCCGGCAGCCGCTCAATTCGTTTCTCAACAGCTTGTTGGATCGTCGCCGGCATGTCACCAGTCGAGAGATCGGTCGCCGCACCTAGACTCCAGGCACCCGTTTGATCCTTTGAGATTCCGCCGGAATCAAGCAGCGAGCGCACGAGTTCTTTCGTGAAGAATGGATTTCCTTCGGTCCCCTCATAGAGTTTCTGCACGAGACTATCCGACAGGTTAGGTCCGCCAATCAGGGTCTCCAGAAACAGTCGATGTTCTGCCTGTGTGAACGGTTCGAGCTCTATCCCCGAAAAACGGCGATCTCCGCGAAAACTATCAAGCATCCGAAGCAGCGGATGAGAGCGATCGACTTCACTCGACCGATAGGTACCGACGATAAGTGTAGGTGTTGGTCCCAGGCGTCGCACAATATATTGCAGCGCGTCGATGGAAATCTCCGCCGCATGTAGATCTTCGAGAAATAGAATGAGGGGCTTTCCCGCCGCCAGCCGCGTAAGTGTTCGCGCCAATAATTCAAAAATTTGCGTGCGATTTTCAGGTCCTTGCGAGCCAATCTGTATGAGCTTCGAGTCGCCGGAAGCAGCAGCGCGAATCTCACTGATTTCCGTCAGCATCGGAAAGAGAGAAACGAGATCAGGAGCAACGTCTGAAAGCTCGATAAGGTTGGCAGGAGAGCTGGAAGTATCCTTTTGGCGGAAGTATTCCTGAATAGCTTCGCAAAATCCCTGGTAAGGAAAGGCGCCGTCCTGCTCAATTGACCGGCCATGAAGTAGGAGTAATTTGCGGGCTTTCGCCAAATTCTCAATTTCATCAAGGAGTCGGGTCTTGCCTACACCTGGCTCACCGGAGACTACAACGAATTGGCATTCGCCACTAATCGCGGTATTGAGCCGCTTCTGCAACTCGCGTTGTTCCTTTTCGCGGCCGATAAACGGGGACAGCGCGGGCCGCGGCGTTAGTAGAATTTTCGTCAATACTACTGACTTGCTTAGATCGCTCTGGTGTAATCGTGTCTGGTAACGCCGTAGCGAATCAGCAACCTCAGCCGCGCGCTGTGGTCTCTTACCGGCCTCTTTGCTTATGCAGTTGAGAATGACCGCTTCGAGATCCTCATCGATATCGGCACCCAATGAGCGCATCGGCTGTGGAATCTCGTGAACTATTCGATAAAGAATCGACTGAAGCTCACCGGCAAAGGGAGGTTCGCCCGTAAGACACTCGTAGAGTACGGTTCCCAGAGAATAAATATCTGAACGGTGATCTATGGCGCCGCCTGCCACTTGTTCCGGGCTCATATAGGAGAGGGTGCCGGCTATGGTACCGGTCTTGGTGATACGGCTTTCGGTGGCACCGCGCGCCAGACCAAAGTCCATAATACGAACTCTAATCCGGGCTCCCTCTTCACGCACGACCATAATGTTCTCGGGTTTGATATCTCGATGAAAAACGCCGCGCGAGTGACTGTATTCCAATGCCTCTGCAGCCTGAATTCCAATGTCGAGAACCTCGCCGAGAGTGAGCGCCGCTTCGCGTTGGAATGACCGCAGAGTTGTTCCCTGAACGATGGGCATAACGAAGAAGAGCGAGCCTTCGTGTTTGCCGAAATCGAAGATCGGAACAACAGCAGGATGGTCCATTTGCGCCACCAGCTGTGCCTCGCGCTGGAAGCGCTGCTCGGTTTCCGAGCTCAGCAGTGTGGGAGGGATAAGCTTAATCGCGACCTCGCGATTCAATAGTGGGTCGTGAGCGCGATACACAATGCCCATCCCCCCGCGACCCAATTCGGTGCGGATGTCGTATCGGTTAGAAAGCTTTTGACCGATCATCTTCCCCTCCCTTAAAAAATACAAACCCAAAGCTTATAAGACGAACGTGAGTGTCTTGTGAGCTGACGAAAGGCAGCGCTGGTAAGCGCCTACGCGCTCCGAACGAGCGAATCAAGAGTAGAAGTCTGGAACATAAAACTGGAGATCTCGTGTTAGCCCGCCATTATACTCGGTTCGCCTGCTAAGCAAAGAGCCTCAACACATTCGCTCACTACCGCGCACGAGAGTTCTGGATGTGGTGCAGTTCAAATTGAATATGCTGCAAGAACTCATGGACCTACTCCGCTAAAGATCGCGGGGGCAATTTGGTGGCGCAGACCTACTATCAAGAAGCCGGTAAGCAGGGGCGCGCATACGCAACCGCCCTCGAAACCTTTGGGTTGTGTGTCATCGCTGTTTCACTCGGCTTGGGTGGAATACTTCCGGAATGTGGTTTACCGCACATACGGGGATGTAAGATTTTCGCAATTGGCCACGAGCCGACTCGTCGGCGAGACATGAGGCGCGGCACTGCTGTGCTGAACAGGGTAGCCCCCCTTCACTTTGTTCCACACTGTAGCTCTCACCGCCTGCGCGCCAATCACGTCGGGATGCGCAAGGCCGCTCTTTTCACACCGGGCGCGGTAAATCTCTAGGACGGCCCCGGCGTCGAGCACGCTTTCGACGTTTCCCGCCTCGTCTAGGTTGAGGTTCGCTCCGCGAATAGCGAACCACACATCGGTCACCTCTTTATTAGAACCGGGCACATAGAGCGTATGGATGGATCCGGCAGGTTCGAACAGATATGAACCGGCCGTGTTGAGTTCGGGGTATTCCACGTAGTTCCACGAACCCCTAATAGTGAAGGCAAAGACCTCGCCGGTATGGCGGTGCCGTTGGATTGTGACGCCTGGCTGGAAACGGACTCGGATTACCCAAAGCCCCGTCGCGACATCAGCTTGCAGCAACTGGAAAACTACACCCTCCTGATACTCGACAAAGGGCAAATCTTTCTCTGCCCGGTGAAGCGCCTCGGGAATTCCGGGCATCGGTGCAAAAGCGGCAGCTATGTTTGTTCTCCTTTTAATTTAGCAGCAGCGGACACGATGCTATTTAAAAATTACGACTTACGAATTAAAGAAAATAATCCCGACATTCATAATTCGTAATTCTCAATCGATCTACTATGGAATGCGTGTCCCTTGTGTCGCCCAGACTTGCCAGCGTCCGTCGCGCTTGATAAACGTATCGGTAAAGCTCACGCGCCGGTCGAACGGCTGATTTTTGTCGTCACGCCCTTTGGAATGAACAACGCCTGTCACAATTGCCGTGTTACCGTCAATACGAATGTTCATGTTTGACAGATCATTCCATTCGGTAACGCTTCGATCCGTTTTCATATCAGAGAGGTCTTCGGTTTTGGTCGAAATCTTGGCTGTGCGGCTGCTGATACTGCTGTAATCGGCGGCCAAGTTTCGTTCAAACCAGCTCATATCTTTGTTTCTATCGGCAGTGTTCCAGTCCAATTCCATATAGCCGAGCACCGCGGATTCGTCCAAACTGTTTCCGGCGTTGCCGACGACCTGCCATTTTCCGCCGCGTTTCTCGAGAAAATGAACGCTGCGCGTCCAAAAGGTTTCCTCTTTGCCGCCTGCGCCATTTTTCGTTGTCACGATGTTGCGATGCGTGATAACGGCCGAAACGGGCGTGCAGGTTATCAAATAGTTATCGTGCGTTAACTTATCAACTGTTTGCGGATTCACTTTGCCGCGTTCAAATGCTGCCATCGTGGTTTCGACCGTCTGCGTTTTATTCTCCATTACGGGCAATCCCATGTAATCGTCGGCGTAGATTGTCAACAAAGCGTTGCGGTCGCCTTTCACTCCCGCATCGCCCCACGCGCGGTCAAATGCTTCGAGAGCTTTTTTGTCCGACTCGCCGCATTCACCGAAAGCGGATCCGGCAAAGGCAAACGTCAAAATGAACATTAAAAAGATGTGTTTCATGATTTATCCTTGGAGTTGGAGCGGTTGGCTTCAGGTGATCTGGAGGATTCCAGAGAAGCTGAGAAGAGAGCAGGCTAGACTCGGTTCGGCGCGCACTCTATCACGTCGAGCTTGGATTACCTAACCGGCCTTTCGACGGATTTGGTGTTGAAGCAAACTGAGGTAGCATTATGGTTGATGACTCCTTAACCTCAACCTTGGTACGTTTAGATTTGGGCAGGCATTCTCGTTTCTTCCATCCGTTCTGCAAACTGAAACCTCTTCTTCAGGGCTGAAACAGAAGATTTCGTCCGCACCATCTTTGTCACCATCACCAGCGCCCTCTGCCGAGGCGACATTAAGCCCAACGCCCCAATTATTCTCCGCCAATCAAGACTATCGACGTATCAGTGCAGTGGGTTTCTCGAGGGGGAAGCATCGGTGACTGCCCACTGCGATTTAGCAAGGTGACATTGAGAACCATTGACAAAGAGTTAACGGCAATTACAAACGAAAGAGGTGTAGCCGTTTTTCACGATACTCCCTGCGGAGGTTCGGCAACTATTATCTTTACACGAGGTACAACTCTGCGAATCGAGAAGTTGAACTGCGAAAACGAATTAATAGATTTAGGCGCATACGGAACTGTATGG
>Ga0209387_1000319_pt1 | contig 13884 bp, 13 predicted proteins | sample NCControl_FD_187515 | JGI IMG/M metagenome (GOLD analysis project Ga0209387, IMG submission 187515) | Agricultural soil microbial communities from Utah to study Nitrogen management - NC Control (SPAdes) (version 2) | ecosystem: Environmental > Terrestrial > Soil > Agricultural land | place: USA...
AATCGCGAGGAACGCAATCGCCGCCTGCCTTCTGGTCCACCTCTCAACCGGCAGCGACCTAATCAACACAAACCCCCGCCCATTCAGCACCTCATCGAGTAACACCCGCAGCCTCGGCGCTATTGTCGAGAGCAGAACATACGCAGCGTTCATTGACTCGACATCTATGCGAGATCCTTCGTTAATACGCGATTCTAAGTACTGAACTGCTCGCCGGAGTTCCTCAATTTCCTCCTCGCTGAAGTGCTCAATCCAATCCTCGTGTGCCGCCATCTCCGCCCCATACCACGCCGACCCATCCCGCACCTGCGGTGGCAACGTTAGAGATTGAAAGAGAATCAATTCCGAAGTCATTCGCTGCCTGCTGTTTCAAGTGCGCGGGAAGCGTGTTGTGCGAGAAGTTCGGGATCTGGCCGAAAGCCGGAAGGTAGAAGCAGTGGTTCGCCTTCGAAGCTAAGCAGCCACGCTAGGCTTTGATTCGAGTCACTTAGCCCTCCTCGAAGGAGGGGAGCGAATCTAACTTTGAGGTCTCTATCGATCCACATCAAACACCGATCGAAGGCACGATCGTGAAGAGCATTGAGGCAGAGGCCATTCCGTGGATTCAACCGGTTCTTTTCGTCTCTGGCCCAACCTACTTCATCGCGAGTCCAATCTTTACCGTCGCGTTCGGTTGGTATGTCAAGGCCGGGTCGTGCATTCTGACAGTTAGGGCATTTCCTTTGCCACCCATCGGTGCTGTTGCTGCCGTAAACGTTTTCGCATAATGCGCATTTCAGTATCCATACACGAGCGTTGTAGTCACTCCCCCGTTGCTCGCTCTTGCGCAGGAGTCGCTGTCGGTTTCGATTTCTATCGCCTGGTGTGTTCAATACTGGTCTGTGTGGGTCGGAGTCGTTCAGAACGACACGATGTTAATCCGAAAGTGCCAGGTATTCCAGAGGTTTGCGAAGCTCCGTAAGAACTGCTGTTCCAGACGCGATTAAATCCCTCCAAACCCGCCTAACTTTTTGCTCGTAACATGTCTCAATACTAATGAGCGGTAACGTGGAGAGTCGATGACGTCTGAATCGCCTGATGAAGTGCTCGTGCTGGGGGCGATTCTCGGGAATTTGGAGGCGTTTGAGCAGCTTGTCCTACGCTATCGACCCGCCGTGGTGAGGTTGGCGCGAACCGTGGTCGGCGCTGATGATGCGGAGGACATCGCACAGGACGCGCTACTGCTCGCGTTCAAGGCGCTGCCGACGATCGAGGACCCGAGCAGGTTTGCCGCCTGGCTATCGGCGATAACGCGGCACCGCGCATTGCGCTTTACTCAGAGTGAAGACAAGCACGTCCGGAAACGAGTCGCGTTGGACGAGGCGCTGCTTGAGAAGATCGACTCGCTTGCAAAACCAGCGGCGATTAGACAGAGCGTGGAAGATAACGAACGAGACGCCCTGATGAATAGCGCGATTGATAGTCTCGCGCAGGATTACGCGATGCCGTTACGGTTGCATTACTTCGATGATATGCCGCTGAAACGTATCGCTGCGTTCATGGGACTGCCATTGTCGACTATCAAATGGAGAATTCATCACGGCAAGAAACTGTTGCGCGCAAAGGTGGGAAACACAGATTAAACACACGAATCCAAAGAATGGATTAACAGAAGTGCAAGGAGATCCAGATGGAACAAGAAACAGTGAAACTGCTCAACGTGCTGCGACGAATCGCACGCGCCGCAGGATACGCGTCCTGGACCAAGCCAGGCCCGGAGGCGACTCAATTCTGCGTTGGACAATACAATCGCGTTCTCGCGAGACTGGCCGAACTCGAACCTTCAGTCAAACCATTGTTCACGCCGCTCGCCGAGACCTCCTCCGCTGAAGTAATTCGTATCGCTGCGCGCGAGTTGCTTGCTTACTTTGAAGCTGACGAGCCGGAAGCAGTTCGTGGCTTCGGCCGCGCGTATTACATCGGTTGTCGCCCACGTAAGCCGCGTATCAAGTGCGTGCCTATCGCGATGAAATGGTGAGCTGCGATTCAAGGAGTTTATATGGAACGAGAGCAAGAGTTAGTTAAATTAATTAACGTCCTGCGCCGCACAGGACGCATGGCGTTGCAATCAGAATGGACCGGCGGAAAAGAAGACGCGGCCGCGTTTTGCACTGACCAGTACAATCGCGTGCTAGCACGTTTGAAAGAATTGGACCCTAACGTCAGCGTGGTTTTCGAACCGCTGCCCGCCGGCAGTTCGCTAACGGTGGTGGCGATGGCCTCGCGTCAACTCGCCGCCTACTACGAAGACGAGCTTGGACCAGCCAGGGGATTCCGCCCAGGGCGGTTCGATTTCGTTTTCGATCCACAGAAGCAGAAGTTCAAGGATTTTTGGGAGAAGTCGGCGCGCGAGTTTGAGGACATGGGTGAGTTCATTCGCGAAAGCATCGACGAATGGTTACGACACAAGAAGGAAGCGGGTCGCGAGCAGAAAGGCGCCTCAAAAGGGACCAGCCAACCGCCAAACACCGGCACTTCTTAATCAGAAATTGCACGGACTCTTCAGCGCGGGCTTTTTCGCCGGAACAGTATCCCGGAAGTTGATCTTCCTGCGTCGCATATCAGCGACTGCCGCCTCAACCTGTTCCGGCGACAGAGCGACTCCCGCCTGGTGAAACACCCAGTCAATGTCTTCGTGGTAGGTACGCCGCTCATTCGATTTGATCATACCGTCGCGTATGAACCAGAGATTGAAGTTGATCGACATCGTGTCTTCCGGATAGTACTCGCCACCGTGCTCGGCAAATAGCTTCCCGTCGACGAAATACGTAACTTTCTGATTCATCACCTGCTTCACGAGCGTGTGCCAACCAGCCTGACTTCCATTCGTTGTCTTGAACACGTTGTCTTTCTTCCAGTTCGGTTCGGGGCTGAACGTTTCCCACGTCGTTGCATAAAGCGTTGGTCCATCAATGCCCCAGCCTCCGTTTGGCAGGTACTCGAAATCGAGCTCGCTGTAGTCGAGATCCATCGGCGCCTTCAAGGGACTGATGCTGTAGAAGCTCTGAACGAGCTGGTCGCCGCGCGGGCCCGAAACCGGATCGTCAGTGAACCGAACACGAGCGGCATACGTGCCTTCGAGATATTTGCGCTGATGACAAAACTGCGTCTGCCTCGTATTTGGACCAGTACCGTCCGTTGATGAGGTCATGCGAACGAAGCGGTTGTTCGGCTGCGATGCATCTTTATGAAGCGAGATTCCGTCCTCGGACCACGTCGCGCCGGGAACACCGGGCCAGCCCGGTTCAGTTCGAAGGATCCAGCCGGTTCTTTTCATCGCCTGATTGTTGTTATAACTGAAATCGTCGAAGAGGATCGCGTCGATAGCACTAGCATGCGGCGTCGGAACTGAACTAACTGTCGAAGCGACAATCATCAGAACAACGCAAGACGCAAGCACAGACAACATTCTTGATCTGTTCATCGCTGGGCCATTCCTCTCGTTTTGGATAGTTCGCACTGTCCACGGTAGCATGTCTACAGGGTTCGCGGGAATTACTCAGCTGAGGAAACATGAGCGAAGAGAACGCGCCACGTCGTGACAACACGTCTACCGGTCGAACGGCCTTCCTGTTCGACCTGGATGGTACGCTCGTCGACAGCGTTTACCAACACGTGCTTGCATGGCGAGAGGCACTCGAATCAGGTGGAATTCATCTCGCGGTGTGGCGTATTCATCGCCAGATCGGCATGAGTGGCGGTTTGTTCATCAACGCGTTGCTCCGCGAGACGGGACACACAGTTTCGGCAGAAGAAGCAGAGCGGCTACAACAGGTGCACACCGAAGCCTTTAGTCGTTATGCATCGCAGGTTCGACCATTGCCCGGGGCGGAAGAGCTCCTGGCGTATCTCACAAACTCCGGCGTTCCCTGGGCCATCGCCACGAGCGGTCGCATGGAGAGTGCGCGTCTCTCGCTTAAACTGCTCGGCTTGAATGAGGATGTTCCAGTGATCACGCGTGACCTCGTCCGTCATGCAAAACCGGATCCCGATCTTTTCCTGGCCGCGGCGGAAAAGCTCGGCGTAGAGATTAGCGATTCGGTCGTCGTTGGCGACAGTATTTGGGATCTGCTCGCCGCCCGACGTGCACGAGCGCTGAGTGTCGGGTTGCTGTCCGGCGGTTATGGACGCGAGGAATTAGAGCGAGCAGGCGCTTATCGAGTCTATAACGATCCCGCCGATCTGTTACGCCACCTCGACGAGGTCGGCGTGCGAAGTGCAGAGTGATCAACACCGGCTCACCTGAAGCCATCACTCAAAGAACACCGGTAGTATCCTAATTCAACTCCGCGTAGCTCTGCGTTCCTCTGTGGCTCTGCGGTCATTGCCTTTGCTACAGATTTACCGCCGAGACGCAGAGGAACGCAGAGATGCGCAGAGAAAATTTCAGTTCAGGGCACCTCAAACACCTGAAGCCTTGCCATCTTAGGTATCATTCGGTAGCATGCCTAAAACATTTAGGCATGGCACGCACACGATGACAAACCCGAAAGCTGATCTGCTCCAAGGCACACTCGACATGCTGATTCTAAAAGCGCTGTCCCTGGGGCCGTTGCATGGCTACGGCATCATTCAGCGCATCCGAAGGATGTCTGACGAAATGCTTACAGTCGAGCAGGGAGCGCTCTACCCCGCGCTTTATCGCATTGAACTGAAGGGCTGGGTGAGTGCCAAGTGGGGCGAAAACGAAACCGGCCGCAAAGCCAAGTTCTACAAGCTTACAAGAGCCGGCCAAAAACAACTTCGCGTCGAGGAAGAAAGTTGGGACCGGCTGGCGCTCGTCGTTGCAAAGATGCGCGCGGCAACTTAACAGGAAACAAGCAATGAAGTGGTTCAATGTTTTAGCGGCGCGGTTGCGCGCTCTCGTGCGACGCGACGAAGTGCTAAACGACATCGACGAAGAAATGCGGGCGCATATCGAGATGGAAACCGAAGCAAACCGCGCTCTGGGAATGACAGCAGACGAGGCGCGTCTTTCAGCGGCGAAGAGTTTCGGAAATGTCGGCAGCATGCGCGACCTCGCGTACGAGGTCAAAGGCGGCGGCTTTATGGAGACATTCTGGCAAGACGTGCGTTACAGCGCCCGCATGCTTATCAAGCATCCCGGCTTCGCGCTTATCGCAGTGTTCACAATCACTTTGGGCATCGGCGCGAATACCGCGATCTTCAGCATCGTGAATGCTGTTCTACTGCGTCCATTTCCGTATCAGCAACCAGAACAATTGGTAATGGTGGGAGAGAGTACGGGAGGAGGAGGGAGAAATTCTGTCTCGTATCCTAACTTCGTCGATTGGCAACATCAGAACAACGTTTTCGATGCGGTATCGGTGATGCGGTCCAACGAAAACTATAACTTAACCGGGGCGGGAGAGCCGGAACGCCTGCAAGGTCGACTCGTTTCCGCAGGATTCTTTAGCCTACTTGGAATCAAGCCATTGCTCGGCCGTGATTTTCTTCCGGAAGACGATCGTGCCGGCGCCGCTCCATCAGTGATTCTCAGTCACGCATTTTGGAGTCGCAAGTTTGGCAATGACGCGAGCGTCGTCGGCAGACAGATCACGCTCAACAATCAGGCCTACACGGTCGTCGGCGTTGCTCCAGCAGACTTTCAATTCGGATTGGACGCCGACGTTTCCGTCCCGATCGGTCTTTCAGCACAGCGTTTCAGCGCTCGTGGCGCCGATCCCGGCGTCGGCGTTGTCGCGCGATTGAAACCGAATGTTTCGCTGCAACAAGCGGAAACGGAGACAAACCTAATCTATGCGCGACTTGAACAACAGTATCCCGAAAGCAACACAGGGCGTCGCGCAACCTTAACGCCACTCCACGAATTTTTTACCGGCGACGTGCGGCAGCCCCTGTTGATCCTGTTAGGTTCGGTCGGGCTGGTGTTACTCATAGCGTGTGCCAACGTCGCTAACCTGCTGCTCGTTCGAGCATCGACGCGGAAACGAGAAATGTCGGTGCGCGTGGCGCTGGGGGCGAGCCGCGGGCGCGTCATTCGTCAGTTACTGACGGAAAGCCTGATGCTGGCGACGATTGGTGCGGTGTTAGGAACACTCCTCGCGCTTTGGGGGATGAAATTTATTGCTCACCAGCTACCCGATGGAATTCCGCGTCTCAATGAGGCTAACGTGGATCTGCGAGTGTTGGTTTTTACTGTCGGCGTGTCTCTCGTCACCGGCTTGTTGTTCGGGTTAGCGCCGGCGTTACAAGCATCACGTCTCAACTTAACCGATGCACTGAAGGAAGGCGATCGCGGTTCTTCCGGAGGCAAGCAGCGCGTGCGCAGCGTGTTGGTAGTTGGTGAAGTCGCTCTCACGCTCACGCTGCTCGTCGGAGCTGGTTTGCTGATACAAAGTTTCCGCAGAGTGTTACAGGTGGATCCGGGTTTCCAGCCGCAGAATCTCTTGACGATGCAGATCTCGGCAAATAATCCCGACGGTCATCAGGTGGTGGGCTTCTTCAACCAATTGCAGGAGAATGTCCGCGGATTGCCGGGCGTCAAAGCCGTCGCGATCTCAAATGGGCTTCCACTAGGAGTAGTTAACCGCCCGGTATTCTTTATCGAAGGCCAACCGCGGCCGGAGAAAGGCAAGGAACCCGGCGGTATTCGTTACACTGTCAGTCCTGATTACTTCCAGACCATGGGTATCGAGCTGGTGAAGGGCCGCACCTTTACAACCCATGACACCCCAATTACTCCGTTGACCGTGGTCATCGACGAAGCGCTCGCACAACACTTTGGAAACGAAGACCCGATCGGCAAGCGTCTGTCTCAATCTTCGTCCCGCACGCCGAGTTACGAGATCATCGGCGTGGTCCGTCACGTAGAACAGGACAACCTCGACGGGTCTGCCATTCGAACTCCGCAGTTCTACCTCAATTTCAACCAGATTCCTGCCGAACGATGGCCGGGATCTGTTCGGCGCGTCAACTTACTAACGCGTACCGACGTCGAGCCGGCGAGTCTTGCGGCGACAATACGCGACCAGATAGCACGTTTAAATAAGGACCAGGCGGTCTTTAACGTTAGGACGATGGATCAGATCGTATCGCAATCGCTCGCGTCGCGACGGTTCTCCATGTTGTTGCTGAGCGCGTTCGCGATTGTCGCGTTGGCCCTCGCAAGTATTGGCATTTACGGAATGCTTTCATACGCGGTCGCTCAACGCACGCGCGAGATCGGACTGCGAATGACACTCGGCGCACAGGCGGGCACCGTGCTCAGATTGGTGATTGGACAAGGAATGAAACTGGCGCTAGCCGGCGTCGCATTAGGTTTGGTCGCATCGCTGGCGCTTACGCGAACGATGAAGAACTTACTGTTTGGTGTCAGTGCGACCGATCCGACAACCTTTGTCGGGATCGCGTTGTTACTCAGCTTAGTCGCACTGCTGGCATGTTGGATCCCCGCTCGACGCGCGACGAAGGTGGATCCGATCATCGCGCTCAGGTACGAGTGATCTTCACCAGTGCCACACATGATTGTAGTCGTCTAACAACAGCGCGACGTCGTGGCGCCGGATTAGTTTCACTCCGGTAACGCAGTTCGAGGGATCCAATCCGCGCTCCTCGAGATCGTCACGGATCGCAAAAACCGTTACGCCTTTTTCGAGCAACCGCTTGATATCTTCGTTGGGGCGCGCCGGATGCTCCACTCCGATCGTTCCAATCTTCACGCGCGGGCACTCCTGCGGCACCAGATAATTCACGGCGTTGGCCCGAAGCATGACACCCAGATCGGCGCCAGCATTCTTCAAGGCTCCACTCAGCCACAGGATCGTGTCGTCCTGCTCTTCCAACGTTGCGCGATAAGCTGTCTCGACGATGTTCAAAATCCTCATGGGAAACTCCTTGGTCACTTGGTCGGGATAACTAGTGTGTTGGTCGACTCACTTGCCATCTTGAAGAAGTCAGCCGGGCTGCCACGCTTAACGCCGTCGACAACGTTCGTCGCACCGCGTTCGTCAACACAGAGTCCGCAATTCACCCACGTCAGCCGCGGTTTGTCCTGGCCCATTGCGAGCAGGGAACTGACGAAAGCTTTCGTCGTCGGATGTTCCTCGTCCTCAACGCTCGTTCCTTTCACTGGATTCGCATGGGGCGTCTGGTCCTTCAACGGCAAACAGACGGCGCCCTCGTACGCGAATACATTCACGTCGATACCTTTTTCAAGAGCGGCCGTGATGATTCGCAGCGCGGTGGTCGAGTTTGCTGACTCGTACGGCGGATCCATCAGTGCCAGTGTTAAGCGTCGCTCGTTCATGATTCACACTCCTTCCTCGAATTGCTTGCCCTAAATCGTCAACAGGTTTTCTCTGTGCTCTCTGAGCCTCTGTGGTTAATGATTTGCTCAGGAAAATAACCACAGAGTCGCACTGAGGCACAGAGGCTGCACAGAGAAGCAGTTCTGCAAGAGACTTTTGAAGCAAGCCTCCGCGAAATTAATGCCACAGTGCTTTCGTGTTCTCCTGGACGATGGCGTCAACCAGCGCCTCGATTCCTGCCTCCCGAATGCCGGGTGCGAGATCGTCGGGCTTGATGCCGCGTTCGCGCAGTGAGACATCGTCCGCCAGCACCGAAACGCCGGCATCCGTCAACCGATCCAATCGCCGAGCGCTGTTGCGGGCAGCGAAAACGCCATTCTGCACCAGAAAAACCGTGACTTCGTGGCCGCGTTCCTTTACTTCGACGGCTGTTTCTTCGATAAACCGTGTGTCCCGCGATTCAAACGGGTCACGGGATTCGATAAAGACGTAGCTGCTCATCTGGGAGTTCTCCTCTCCGGTGCACGTTCTCAACCTCTAAGCGAGATCGAGGGAAAAAATGGCTCATTCCCGCGTTTATATTTCCTTAGGGACCAGAACAGCCTGAGATAGAATTCGCTGGCGCGTATTTGATTAGGAAGATGACTAACCCCCAAACCCATCAAGTCACAGAGTTGCTTCTCGCCTGGAGCAATGGCGACCAGTCGGCGTTCGACAAACTCCTGCCGCTGGTCGACGAAGAGCTGCGCCGTCTAGCGCATCGCTACATGAGTCGCGAGCGTGCAGGTCACACGCTTCAGACCACAGCGCTCATAAACGAGGCTTTTCTTCACCTGGTCAACCGGAAGAATCTGCAATGGCAGAACCGCGCGCACTTCTTTGGACTTGCGGCGCAGGTGATGCGCACGATTCTGGTGGACCACGCTCGCAGTCATGCCTCGGTTAAACGAGGTGGCGGCACTCGCAATCTGGAACTCGACGAAGCCCTCGTCGTGTCACAGCAGAAGGCAGCAGAGGTTGTTGCTTTGGATGAAGCGCTGAAGCAACTCGCACTTATCGATCCTCGCCAGAGCCGGATTGTCGAGTTGCGGTTCTTTGGTGGTCTAACTGTCGAGGAGGCAGCGGAAGTACTGCACGTGTCTCCCGTTACAGTCAAACGAGAGTGGAGCACGGCCAAAGCCTGGCTTTACCATGAGTTGGCAAAATGACGCCCGAACGCTGGCAGCAAATCAAGGCTCTACTTGAATCGGCTATCGAACGCGATCCATCTACGCGTGAAGCGTTTCTAGACGAAGCGTGCGCCGCCGATCCTGAGTTGCGGCGCGAAGTAGAAGTCCTGCTTGATTCATATGCGCGCTCCGGCGAGTTTATCGAGTCACCCGCCTATGCAGTGATGGCAGAGTCGCTCGCGGCGAGCGACATTGTTCCGGGCTCGGCGATCGGTCCTTACCAAATCGTCAACCGGCTAGCCTCCGGCGGAATGGGCGAAATCTACCTCGCGGAGGATTCGCGACTCGGACGGAAAGTCGTACTCAAGGCGCTGCCAACTGCTTTTACAAGAGATCCGGAACGAGTTCGTCGTTTTCAGCTCGAGGCGCGAGCGGCCTCGGCGTTGAATCACCCAAATATTATTACCGTTTACGAAATCGGACAGGCGGAGCACTTGCACTACATCGTCGTCGAGTTTATCGACGGTGAGACCTTGCGCCAGCGTCTCGCGAATGGACCACTGGGGATCAACGAAGCGCTCGAGATTGCGACCAGTGTTGCGACGGCATTGCTGGCAGCGCATGAGGCCGGCATCGTGCACCGCGACATCAAACCGGAAAACATCATGGTCCGCGCTGACGGCGTAGTGAAAGTGCTCGACTTTGGTCTGGCAAAGTTAACAGAGACGAAGCCGACTGTTTCCGACGCCTCCACGCTGTTCCAAACGCAGCAGGGAATCATCATCGGGACTGCGCCCTACATGTCGCCGGAACAATCGCGCGCGCTGGCTGTCGATACGCGCACGGATATCTGGAGCCTGGGCGCCGTTCTTTACGAAATGGTGGGCGGAAGCGCGCCGTTTGATGGACCAACGTCATCCGACGTCATCGCGGCGATCCTGAGCCGCGAGCCTGTTCCGCTAGTGCGTCATCGGACAGAAGTGCCAACCGAACTCGAATGGATCATCAAAAAAGCTCTGCGCAAAGACCGCGACGAACGATATCAAACAATCAAAGAGTTTCTCGCGGATCTCAAGAACCTGCGCCAACGTCTCGAGTTTGAAGAAGAGTTGAGGCGATCCCACGACACGAGCGAATTTCGGCGCGATACGCTTTCGGATCGCGAGTCGCCCACGTGGCAATCACGAAACGGCACCGACAACATTGAGGCTTATCACTCGTACCTCAAAGGACGATACTGCTGGAACAAGCGTACCGACGAGGACGTGAAGAAGTCGATCGAATACTTCAATCGAGCCATCGAGGCAGATCCGAATTACGCCATCGCTTATGTTGGGCTCGCCGATGCCTACCTCGTGCTTGGCGGTTTTGGAATTGCGACGCTTGCTCCGAAGGAAGCTTATCCAAAGGCTCGCGAGGCTGCCGAACGGGCCCTCGAGCTCGACGAGACGCTAGCGGAGGCTCACGCTTCGCTCGGTTACTGTCTTGCTAATTACGATTGGAACTGGTCCAGAGCAGAACGTGAGTTCAGACGCGCGCTGGAGCTGAAGCCGGGTGACCCCGTCGCGCATCATTGGTATGGGTTTCTTTACCTCGCGTCGATGGGACGATTAGACCAGGCGATTGACGAGTTACGACAGGCGCTCGAACTGGATCCCCTTTCGTTGTCAATCGGGTCGAACATCGGACTGCTGCTCTACCTCGCGCGCCGCTACGACGACGCCTTGGACCAGTTTCAGCGAAACCTCGAGATGGATCGAACTTTCGTTTACACGCACTTTCAACTCGCTTTGACTTACGAACAGTGTGGCAGGTACGACGAAGCGATCAGCGCTTTGCAAAAGGCGATCGCGCTCTCAGGAACCAGCACGTTGCCGCGCGCACTGCTCGCACGCGTGTACGCATTGGCCGGAAGAAAAAAAGAAGCGTCGGCGTTGCTTGACGAGTTGAGCGAATCATCAACGCAAACCTACGTTTCGCCTTATCGCGTTGCGGCAGTTCATGCCGCGCTTGGTAACAAGGACCGCGCGTTCAAATGGCTCGAGCACGCGTACGAAGGACGCGACGGCTGGCTGATCTGGCTGGCGGTCGATCCAGTTGTCGATAGTCTTCGTTCGGACAAACGGTTTACCGATCTGCTCAACAGAGTCGGGCTTGCTTCCGTTCGCAGCCCTGCGGAAGACGCCGCACCACCGAAGGAGTACGCAGCACTGGCGTCGATGGCGAAGCGTACTCTCAGCGTGGGAAGCGTAATGGTGATTGTAGTAGCGATGCTCGTCTTGTTCACTCTCGGATATTTTCTCATCAACTCGCTCACTCGAACGGAGACCGCCAGCAATCCACGAGCAATCAACTTCGAACAAATCACACAGAAATCTGGTCCGGAGTTCTTTCCATCACTATCGCCTGACGGGATTTCGATCGCATACGCGGGCCGCGAGTCAGGTAACTGGGACATCTATTTCCAAAGCATTGGCAGCACCAACTCGACAAACCTTACGAGAAATTCGTCAACCGACGACTCCCAACCTGCATTCTCGCCAACCGGCGATCGCATTGCGTTTCGTTCAGAACGCGATGGAGGTGGCATCTACGTGATGAGCGCCAATGGCGGATCGCCGACGCGAGTCTCCGACTTTGGTTACAGCCCCTCGTGGTCGCTCGACGGTGGAACGATCCTGATCGGAACCGAGAAGATTCCTCAACCCTCAACGCGTCCGACTCGAAGTGAGCTGTGGAGGATCGATCTGGAAACAAATCATCGACAACGAATCTCGGAAGGTGACGCGCTTCAGCCTGTGTTTTCGCCGCGCCAGAAGCGGATCGCATATTGGAGCCGACCAGACAGGTACGGCCAGCGAGAACACATATGGACCATTCCGGCGAATGGCGGTACAGCGGTAGCGGTGACAGACGGTTCGTTCACCGATCTGAATCCGGTTTGGTCTCCCGACGGAAAGTATCTCTACTTCTCCAGCAATCGTGGCGGCAGTTCGAACATTTGGCGCATCGCGATTGATGAAAACACAGGCGCAACTTCCGGCGTTCCCGAAGCCGTGACCGCAATGGGCGCGACGACGTCTGTCCTGCATTTCAGTTTTTCACGCGACGGGCGGCTGGCGTATTCAGCACAAACTGAAATGAGAAATCTCCGCAGCGCGTCGTTTAGTCCGGCTCAAAAAACAATTGGCAAGCCCGTTTCGATCACTGAAGGCTCGATGCAATTCTGGTTTCCGGATCCGTCACCGGACGGTGAATGGTTGGCGGTTAATTCGATGGGCCAGCAGCGACATATTTTTGTCATGCGAACGGACGGTACAGAACAGCGTGACATTACGCCCGGCGAGTACCGGTATATGTGGCCTCGCTGGTCGCCGGACGGTCAACGCATCGTTTTCAGTTCGCGACGAACAGGGGATTATGAACTTTGGATCGTAAATCACGACGGTTCGGGGTTGCGACAACTGACGCAAAGCTCCGGTGGACATTATTCGCCCTGGTCCGCTGACGGCAGCATGATTGCGTATTCGATCCACGCGCCGAAGAACGACGGCGTCGTAATTAGTCCCGACAAGGCGTGGAGCGATCAGAAGCTGCTTTATCTGTCGCCGCTGAGCGATGCGAGTCTTTCTTTCGAGGGTTGGTCGTGGTCTTCGGACGGTAAGAAGTTGGCGGGGATCAAACATCTTCCGAACGGCGTGCATTCGGGCATCGGCATTTACGATCTGGAAACAAAGACTTACGACTGGTTGACCGATTTTGGTGATTGGCCCATCTGGCTCAACGACAATCGTCATCTGCTCTTTGTTAGTCAGGGCAATCTGCTGTTATTCGATACGCTCACACGAAAGCACCGGCAATTGATGGTCGTGAGTGACCAGGACGTTGACATCGGCAGCCCTGCAATCTCACGCGACAATCGCACAATCTACTTCACGTATGTCGCCGTAGAAGCTGATATTTGGCTCATGCAGACTGCCGCCAATTGAGTATCACTTGAAAGGATTGCGCTCCGGCGGTTCTTCGTGATCGTCGATGGTGTGCAGCAGCCCGCGGACTACGAGGTTCAACATCGGAATCCGGTGACGAATCCAGACGCGCATCGGATCAGGACGCGCGCCGAGGCGTGCTTTTGGTTCCAGAGCGGTGCGGCCGAGCGAGAGCCGCGTGCAGCCAAGCGAGATTGCGTGATCGATCACCGCTTGCAACAAGCGGAAGTAGATCGGGATGTCGGCATTAGCTGCGCGATCGAATCCGATGTAGTAGCCAACCGCGGTCTCGCCATCTTTCACTGTCGTTACAAATCCCAGCAACGTTTCGCCTCGCTTTAGAACTGTGAAGCGCATGTCGTCGCCCAGCTCTCGCGCGAGTGTTGGAAGGAAGGTGACCGGTAGTGTCACCAGTCT
>Ga0209387_1000326_pt1 | contig 13691 bp, 5 predicted proteins | sample NCControl_FD_187515 | JGI IMG/M metagenome (GOLD analysis project Ga0209387, IMG submission 187515) | Agricultural soil microbial communities from Utah to study Nitrogen management - NC Control (SPAdes) (version 2) | ecosystem: Environmental > Terrestrial > Soil > Agricultural land | place: USA...
GATTGATACCTGGCAGCCGAAGCACTATGTCGTTGATCTAACGCTTAACGATCAACTTTCGGAGATCGTCACCGGCAGCGCGCGTATCGACGTACTCATACTAAAGAAGACCTCAGTGATCGATCTCGACTTCGGCGAACTGAAGACAAACAGCGTCAGGGTTGATTCGAAACCAGCATCGTTCACACACAGAAACGGCAAACTGGAAATCACACTCTCGGAACCGGCAAATCCTGGCACTAAACTCGTCGTGGACGTCGCCTATCAAGGTAGACCCAAAGACGGGTTGATTATGAGTAAGGACAAAGACGGGCTGCCTTCCGCGGTGGGTGACAACTGGCCCAACCGCGTTCATCACTGGATACCGTCGCTCGATCACCCTTCAGCGAAGGCAACGATCACGTTCAACATCACGGTTTCCGCTCGCCAGGAAGTCGTAGCGAACGGACGTTTGCAGGATGTTCAGACAAGTGCCGGCGGCAATCGCACCTGGACCTATTCGATAGGCGCTCCGATTCCGCCTTACTGCATGATTATCGCAGTCGGCCAGTTTGCTCGCATCGAACCGAGCGCAAAGACTCCGGTGCCAATTGCTTATTACGTTCCCGGTTCGGACCGCAACGTCGCAGTCAAAGGTTTCGCGCCAACGATTCCCTCACTGGAATATTTTAACGAGATCATCGCACCTTATCCTTACGAGAAGCTCGCGATGATCGTGGGCGCCACGCAGTTTGGCGGCATGGAAAACGCGAGCGCCATCGTCTTCACCAGCACGTTGTTTAACCCAAAACAGAGAGTGAAGATCAGCAAGCGTTATGGCATTCCGAAAGGGACCGTCGCCTTGATAGCGCACGAGATCGCCCACCAGTGGTTTGGGGACTCAGTGACGGAATCGACTTGGGCCGATCTGTGGTTAAGCGAGGGCTTCGCCACGTACTTTGCCGGTTTATTCGTGCAGCGGTACGAAGGTGAAGATTCTTTTCAGGAGTACATGAAAACCGCCGCCGACAGTGTCTTCGCTTACGAGAAGAGGAAACTTACGCCAATTTTCGATCGCGACACTGAAAACCTGATGGATCTCCTCAACGCCAACAATTATCAAAAAGGCGCATGGGTGCTGCACATGCTCCGCTCGTCTCTCGGCGACGACGTCTTCTTTCGCGGTATTCGCGACTATTACCACGCGCACAAGGATGGAACAGCAAGCACGGAGGATCTACGCGCCGCACTCGAGAAGGCCTCAGGAAAAGACCTCAAGGATTTTTTTCAACGGTGGGTTTATGGTGTGGGCCACCCGAAGTACCACGTCGACGCGAAGTATCAAGCACGACAGGGAGAAATCAGAGTGGTGCTGCGACAGGTTCAACCGGGTGACCCCTTCCCCGACCCGGTTCCGATCAGAGTAACAACCGACGAGGGCGGCCGGCCGTATGAATTGATAATGAAACCTAACGGCAAAGAAGCCGTGGCGACGCTAAAACTTAGAAACGTACTACCAGGAAAAACGTTGCTGAGATACAACGTTCAGGTCGATCCGCAGAAAACGCTGCTCAAAGAAGTGACTATCAGGCCATAAACCCAAGGTTCGCTGACGGAAACCTGCCGATCAGTGGAAACACCGCTGAGAGATCCGCTGTCGATAACCCGTACCATGTCGCGAGCGTCGCCGCATACTGTTCGACTGAACTTGTCGGGATCCAGCGTCCCCGTGGATTCGTGCCTCCGTCCGTATCATCTGGTCCACCCAATCTCAAGATTGGATAGGTCCCGTACAGCGTGTGGCCCAATACGGATCCGCCGACGATCAGTTGATTATTTCCCCACGCGTGGTCTGTGCCGACGGCGTTAACGCCGGTTCCGGCCGGTTGAAATGTGCGGCCGAAGTCAGACATCGTGAACGTCGTTACGTTGTTCTGTATTCCGAGTTCTACGGTCGCCGCATAGAACGCTCCGATCGCCTGACTAACCTGCGTCAGCAGATTTCCCTGCCCGTTGATTTCCGCTGAATGCGTGTCGAATCCGCCGATCTGCGTGAAGAAGATCTGCCGCTTCATGTTGATGCCCGCCGTTGGGTCCGTGCAGGCCTTAATCAGAAGCGCAACTTGTTTGAGTTGACGGCCGAGCGACGTGTTTGGAAACACGGTAGACAACGTAGGATTGACGCTGCTCAACGCAGCATCGGTTTGCATGGAGCTTGATCGCGTGTCGCTCGCGGCCCTAACCAACTTGAACTCGTTATCCAGTGTGCGAAGCTCGTTGAATGAAGCGAGCCGCGAATTCGTTTCCGCGGTGCTCGCGCCCGGCGCGTTGTTCAACTGGAGCACATTCGCGAGTGTCGTATTTGAATCGGCGACGGCGAGTTGACGTGTGTCGACGCCGGTCAACAGCAGGTTGATGCCTGCGATTGAAACGTTGTTCGGGAACGTCGCGAGTCCGTTGAGACCAATTGTCCTGTCCGCCAGACGACCGCCCCACCCTGTTTGACTCACGCTATTTGCAATCGCCGTCTGAAACAGCCCAACCTGGTCCGAGTGTGAAAAAAGCTGCAGTGGCTTTTTGCCGGTGCCGTTTTGATAAGTTGTGCGATTGATGGGTTCGACAAGTGGTCCATTGTTGCAGAGCACTGCGAGCTTGCCCTGATTGAAGAGGTCGCGGACCTCGGGCATGTTCGGGTGAAAACCATACGATCCACCGCTCACCGGCGAGACAGGAAGCAAACTCGCCTTCGCGATCGCCAGTCCCGAAGCCGCGCGCACGTTGGCATAACCTTCAACGAGACTGCCGGCTGGTCCATCGTACTGGTCGAGCGAAACGAACATGTTGTTACCGTCGTTGCCGCCGTTCAGAAAGATGCAAACGAGGGCTTTGTAACCCGTTCCTGTCTGCGGCGTAAGCGCCTGGACTACGCCAAACGTGTCGATACTGGAAGCCAGCGCCATGCCGCCGAGCGCGCAGGCAGTTGTACGTAAGAAGTCTCTGCGGGATGTTGACATGGTCGTTATCTCTGAATGTCGTACTGGGAAGATGTGGCAACCAGATAAACCGCGAGTCGCGCTCGCTTCTGGTGACGAGTCGTAACGTTGGCATCATTAATCGCGTTCATCGCGGTGATGATCGACGTGCGCATCTGCGAATGCATCGTGCCGTGCAAGAGCAACGAATCGAGCGCGTTGACCACGTCAACCGGATTTCCCGCTAACGCTTCGAGGTTCGCGATGTCAATCGACGTGCCGCGTGGGCGGTCCGGACTCGCCACAGTTGGCGACGTGTTTGGCTGAACACCGGAATACACGAACGTGTTTACGACGTTCGCGCGTCGCAAAGTCGTCGTGGTCGAAAGAATGCCGAATGCCGGACCGAGAATCTTCGTGCCGGGCACTTCGTACATCGGCTGGTAATAGCTGAACACCGTCGGCGGCTGGAAGATCGGCTGGTCCAACGCACCGGTGTTGTTACCGCCTCTGCTGTCGAGTACCCCGTCGCTGGTCTGAAGTTTGTCGAACGACTTCGCGTTAAAAGCACGGAGAAAGCCGTTGACGTATTGCGCCGGTTCGCGGAGCTTGCCGTAGTTTGGCGCAGTCTTGAGGTCGCCGCGGGCTTCGGGATCCAACAGTATCGCCTGGATGACGAACCTCAGATTACCGCGAGCGTTTGTGCAATTCTGCGGGTACAGCCCGTTACAGTCGTTGTTGAAAACACGTGCGACACGTTCAACGTAAGCCGGGCTTGGATTGCTCGTGACGAGATGTTGGATCAACTGTTTGCTGATGAACGGTCCAACGTTCGGATGGTTCGCCACGTGGTCCATCACCGCGTTCATGTCTGACTGAGCACATGCGATGTTCTGCGCCGAGTTCGTGCTCGTACACGAGGGAATGGAAAACCCGTTCAACAGCGTCTTCGCGCCGGCGTCGTGGTTTTGACCGCCGCGCGGCACCATCGGATCGCGAAAGTTTGTAATACCCGTACCGAGCAATGTCGGATTAAAGTTCCAGCCGGTGAAAACACGCGTGAATTCATTAACGTGCGCTTGCGTGTACGTGGCAATCGGAACGCCTTGCGAATCCAGTTGCGGCGTGCCGTCAAGATTGAGCACCTCGGTTCCAATCGAGAAGAGCTGAAGAATCTCACGCGCGAAGTTCTCGTTTGGATTTGTTCTCGTGCTGAGACGCATGTCGAGATACTCGCCCATCGCCGGCGTGAGCGTGATCTCATTCAGCAGCGTGCGATAACTGCCGAAGGCGTTGCGATCGAGCGGCTGGAGATAAACAGTCATCCAGCTCGGCCGGTTGACTTCGCTGGCCGCTGAAACGACGAAGATCTGGTGCAGCGCAAACGCGACACGCTGGCGCAACTGATCGTTGCCATAAAGCGCGCGCGAAAAGAAGGTGCGTTGGAGCGGGTAGATCGTATAGTTATCGCGTAAGCAAACGGCCTGGTTGTAATTCGGATCGGCCGAGGTTGCGGGACACTGTTGTGAACTATCGTCGAGCGGGAAAACCAGGTCGGGATAGTTCGATCCTTTCGCCGGGTTGGCGGGCGCAATGTTGAATTGCTCATCGAGATACGCTCTGAAGCCCATCGCTTTCACGCGCGCGACTTCAGCAGGCGTTGGACCCCAACTCGCCTGTTCGAGAAAACGAACTGTGTCGGCGTCGGTTGCTGGTCCAGTATAAGGATCGGGCACTAACGGAGGATCGGCGCCAGGTGGAACCGGAGGTGCGGGCGTTGCGACGGCGCCTGCATCGTCGGCTGGTCCACCGCCGGAGTGACCAATCGCGACGCGCACGCGATTGCTCGCCATGCCGTGCAGGTTTAGTCGCAACAGGACGTCGCCGACGTCTCCCAGATCGTCCGCGAGCCGGACAACGATCATCGTGATGCCTGGAAAGTTTGGTACCTGGCCCGCGAACTCAACGCGCAGGGGGTAGATCTTGCCGTTTCCATCCTGCACGTCGGAGGTGAAGGCATTTGCGCCCTCGCCCGGCAGGAGCTCGAGGTCCATCGCAAAGATCGCGATTCGCGTGCGTCCGTCAGGGGCGTAATTCCACGAGGAAGTGAGCGCAAACGGCTCGGCCTTCATCGTCACTGCTTCAAAAGCGATGGCGCGCGTCGAACTGGCCTGACTGATCAGGATCGGTTTCTTATTCGTAGCCGCTGAGACTGTGCCGGCGCCGCAGAGTACGGCAATTAATAAAAGAAACAGGTGCCTAAGATACCGAGCGTCGCACGGGAGACTGCGTTTCATAGGGGAATCGCTCCGTTACAAATTGCGAAACAACTGCCGATTTCAGGTGAGTTTGTCGGTGGAGGGGCCACCAAGGTCTGCAACCCGGGTTGAAAGCACTATACCCCTGGTCCAAGACACCGATCAAGGTTTTTAGACGATTGAACTAACCGGCTGGTCTGGAGAACTCTCTCGGCGGACGCAATCTGTCAGTTGCGTCCTGGCTTAGATCTGAATTAAGTCTGGCACGGGCTTTGTCCCGTATCATCCTGCCAGTCCAAATTGGCAGTTTCCTGCCTTGACCGCTTCTCTGTTCAACGGTATAAACGGGGGTCCAAACCAAAGATATATAGGGGGTTCCATGGCCCAGATAAACGCAAAGAGAATATTCCTCTCGTTATTCGCAATGATCCTGTTGAGTGCGGCGACAGCCAAAGCGGATACGGTTACTGTTGTTGGTACGGATAGCGGTCAATTTTCCACAGCAACCGTGGTCTGCGAGTTTAATGCTCAAACCAACACATTCACATTTACAATCACCAACACGTCGGCCATCACGCAGCCTACTTCGACGTCGACCATTACCGGCATCGGCTTTGATTTGCCACCTCTCGGCAACGCCAGCGCTTCAGGACTGAATGGTTTCACTGGTAACCAGGCGCCGAGCCTGTCCTCGAACTTTGTCTTCTCTGATGCAGATCTCGGGAACGTGCCGCACGGATTCGGTTCTGTTGTGCTCGACTTCGGGTTCCTCACGGGAAATTCGGGGAACTTCAACAGTGGATCAGTCAACGACGGACTCCTACCAGGAGAGTCCGCATCTTTCACTGTTAGTGGCGCCGCGTTTGCCGGTTTTACGGAGGAGCAGATTTGCAACGCCATCTTCGTCCGGTTCCAGAACGTGCCGATCGAAGCTAATAGCGGTGGAAGCGACGTTGGCTCGACGAACCCGGTTCCTGAGCCTGCAACGATGTTCCTTTTGGGGACCGGCCTACTCGGGGTGGTCGGCGTGGTCCGGAGAAAACTCAAACCGCGCGGTTGAGTGCTAAATCTCACGACAGGGTTTGAGTGTAAAGGCGTCATCGGCAGGGACACCGGTGACGCCTTTGGTTTTTAGTTTCCAACCTTCAACCAAAGGCCTCTCGGCTAATATCCCGCCTTTCAGTTTCTCTCACCGATCTCCCGCTATTTATTGACAGAATTACACCTTGCAATGTATACAGCAACTTAGTTTTGTTGCTTGCCTAAGAAGGCCATTACTATCCGTCCTCTTCTTTCCCAGAGACTGGTTCATGCCCCATAAGTACGACATTTTCATTAGTTACGGACACCTTGACGACGAAGATCCGGCTGGCGATGTTAAAGGCTGGGTCGACCTGCTGGTCGACCGCCTGCCACGGTTGGTCAGTAACAATCTCGGCTACCTCCCCACCGTCTGGCGCGACGAGCGCAGTCTTCATGGAAACGACCTGCTAACCGCCGCAATCAGTGAAGGTGTGACGACTTCGTTGTTGCTGATCCCGATCCTCTCGCCGCGTTACGTGCAGTCTGACTGGTGCCGTCGCGAGTTGGACGCTTTCTGTCAATCAGAGCCGCCGCCCGGCGCACCGGCATATCGTTCGCGCATTTTCAAAGTCATCAAGACACCGCTGCTCTTTCACCTTGTGAAAAAGGAACCGGAAGCTCTACGTGAATTGATCGGCTACTCGTTTTACGAAATGGACGGGGAGATGCCGGTAGAGTTTGGACCTGAGGTCGTTCCCAGCAAAGACCCGCGCTACTGGACGGCGCTGCGTCGTCTCGCCTGGGACGTCTCCAACATGCTCGTCATGTTAAAACATGCCAAGGACGCGACGACCGGACCACTCGTCATGCCCACGCAACAAACAACTCCGACCGTCACGATCACTCCATCAGCTACTGCAACCAACGGCGACAAGAAGTATGTCTATCTCGCGGAAACTACTTCCGATCTAGCCAGCGAACGCGAGCTCGTACGCGACGAGCTGCGACAACGCGGTTATGGCGTGCTCCCTGAAGAAAGGCTTCCGGCTGCCGAACTACAACAGATTCAGGAGGCCGTGAATCAATCGCTCGCGCGTTGCGTACTCTCAGTTCACCTGATCGGAAAACGTTATGGTTCGACGCCCGAAGACAATCCTCGTTCGCTGGTTTGTATTCAGGACGATCTGGCTGCGCAACGGACGGCGAAAGATCAGAACTTCTCGCGTCTGCTCTGGATGCCCCAGGGATTGATGATGCCGGCGCTCGAAATCACCGACGAACGACAAAAAGAGTTCGTGACCGCGTTACAGAACCGCGTCGGCAAACGTGCGGAGCTTCTGCAAACCAGCATTGAAGACCTTAAGACGCGCATTGTCGAAAAACTTAATCCGCCGGCGAAACAAGCGGCGGCGAAACCCGCCCGTTCAAAACTGAAACAGGTCTACCTCATCTGCGAGAACCGCGACCGGAGTTTCATTCGGCCAATCAAAGAGTATCTCTTTAAACAGAACATCGAAGTCATTACCTGGCTCGACGGCGAAACGGGCCGGACGCTAATGGATTATCACCACAAGAACCTGCGTGAGTGTGACGCAGCCCTCGTCTACTTCGGCAACGGCGATGAGCCATGGGTGCGTAAGAACCTTGAAGATCTCGAAAAGGCCTACGGCTACGGTCGAGAAAATGATTGGCTCGCCAGCGCCGTTTACGTTGGTGCACCGCCCAGCGATCAGAAAGAAGACTTCCTTACGCATCTTGTCCCTTATGTCATTCGCAATTTTCAGTCGTTCGACCCTAACGACCTGCATGAGTTCGTCACGGCCGTGCAAGCGTCGGAAGGAGAGCAAGGATGATCGAAACAAATCGCAATAAGAATCCCTTCCCCGGTTTACGACCGTTTGAAACGGAGGAGCACCGCCTCTTCTTCGGGCGCGAAGGACAATCCGACGCGTTGCTCACGCGCCTCCAGCGCACACGATTTTTGGCGGTGGTAGGTACGTCGGGCAGCGGCAAGTCGTCGCTGATACGGGCAGGTTTAATGCCGGCATTGCGCGGTGGTCTGATGGCGGGTGCGGGATCGGGTTGGCGCATCGCGGTCATGCGACCGGGCGGCGATCCGATCGGCAATCTCGCGGCTGAACTCGTTAAGGACGATGTTCTTCCAGCAGCCGGCGCGGGACTCCGTGCGTCTGAAGCGGAAGCAGTGATCGATGCGACGTTGCGCGGCGGGTCGCTGGGCATAGTCGACGTCGCGTACCAGGGCCGTCTCGGCGAACATGAAAAGCTGCTGATCGTTGTGGACCAGTTTGAAGAGTTGTTTCGGTTTCGCGCGGCCCAGCAAAACACAAACGCAGACGAAGCGTCCGCCTTTGTGAAGCTCTTGCTTGAAGCGGCGCAGCAGCGCGAACTCTCGATCTACGTCGTGCTCACGATGCGTTCCGATTTTCTCGGCGACTGTGCTCAGTTTCAGGGACTACCGGAAGCAATCAACGACGGACAGTATCTGATCCCGCGCATGACGCGCGACGAGCGACGCTTCGCCGTTGCTGGACCAGTCGGCGTTACTCGCGGAAAGATCACTGAACCTCTCGTCAATCGACTGCTGAACGACGTCGGCGACAATCCCGATCAACTTCCGATTCTGCAACACGCGCTGATGCGCACGTGGGAACACTGGCAGGCTAATCGTCGGAACGGCGAACCGATCGGCATGGAACATTACGAAGCGATCGGAACGATGTCGTCCGCGCTTTCGCGTCACGCTGACGAAGCTTTCAACGAACTGCCGGACGCGCGCAGTCGCGAAATCGCGGAGAAACTTTTTAAAGCGCTTACCGAACGCGGTTCGGACAATCGAGAGATCCGTCGTCCCACTCGCATGGGCGCACTCTGCACTATTGCCGGCGCGAGTTTGCCGGAAATGACAGCCGTGATTGACGTGTTTCGTCGTGTCGGACGTTCGTTCCTGATGCCGCCGGCGGGCGTTCCGCTACACGCCGACACAGTTATCGACATCTCGCATGAGAGCTTGATTCGCAACTGGGAGCGGTTGAAGCAGTGGGTGAATGAAGAGGCGCAATCCGCGCGTTATTACCGTCGCCTCGCCGAAGCCACCGTCCTTCATCGCGAAGGCAGCGAAGGCCTGATGCAGGACCCGGCGTTACAGATAATTCTCGACTGGTATCAGGAATCAAAGCCAAATGCCGCGTGGGGTAAACGCTATCACCCGGATTTCGATGAAGCTGTGGTCTACCTCGACCAGAGCACACGCGCGCGGGACGCAGCGGTCGCGGAACGTGAACGTCAGCGTAACGCGGAGCTGGAACGAGAGCGTCACGAACGCGAGCAAGCCGAACACTTCGCGGAGCAACAGCGTCGCGTGGCAGCGCGTCTGCGCCGTTTCACGTTCGCGCTAGTTCTGATTTCACTGCTTGCGGTAGTTGCTGCCGGCGTATCGGTCTACGCGTTTGCGAAGGCCAAACAAAACGAAACACTTGCGCGGAACCTGGCCCAGGAAGCGCGTGCGCGCTTCACGGCAGAACAAGCAGCGCGAAAAGAATCCGAAGCACATCGCGTGGCGGCGGAAACTGCCCAGAAGAAGGCGGAAGAAGAACGACAGCACGCGCGAGCGGAAGAAAAGAGAGCAAAGGAGGAGAGCCAACGCGCTGACACGGCCGCAAAAGAGGCGCAACGCGCAACCCTTGAACAAAGAGCCGCTGCAGAACGCGAGAAGAAAGCAGCCGACGAGGCGGAAGCAGCTCGCGACCAGGCCCAACGAAGTGCTGAACGGCTCCAGTTGGATTCGATGAGCCGTAATGGTCTCGACTCGTTTCAACGTGGTAACTACAGTGGCGCGCTTTACGAGTTCAACATGACGGACCAGATGATCCGGCAAAGGCTGAATTCCGATCCGAGCTTGGCGAAACTCCAGGCCTGGGTGTTGGCGAATGTGGGCGCAGCAAATCGCAAGCTCGACAAATACAAGGAATCGCTCGCGGCATACGAGGAGTCGATCGGGATTCATGAGAAAGTATCGGGCGGGCAGAGTGCGGAGATGTTCGACGCTTTGCACGGTATCGGACACACGTATCTTGAAGCGGGCGATCCGGCTAAGGCGGAAGAATATTACACCCGTGCGGTGAATTACCTAGTCGCCAATCCCAAACTGATTGACCAGATATACGAGACGGCGAACCTGGAAATGATCGCGCGGTTGTACCGAGACGTGGGCCGCTACTCCGAAGCCGAACCGTATTTCAAACGCGTACTCGCAACTAAACAGTCTCAAAACGATGAACTCGACACGCTCAAGGAGGTGGCTCAGTTCTACGCAGTTCAGAACAATTACTACGAAGCTGCAAAGTACATGCTGCAAGCCATAGACCTTCAGGAAAAGCAGGTTCTCCATGGTGAGGACCGTCAGCTGGCGCTTCGTGAACTAGCTGATTCCTACAGTGAACTGGGAGAGATCTATTCGAACCAGAGTTTGGAGATACCAGCGAAATACGCCTTCAAACTGTCGCAAGCGCTTCAAAATGCGGAACTTTCGACGCGAGAAATTATTTCGCTCCAGCGAGCGGCAAACGACAATCATGAGGAGATAGCGAAAAAACGAAAAGTGAATGCGGCCCATCTTGAAGAGTGCGCTGACCTGTTCTATAGGCTAAACCGGATATCGGCTGCTGAGAGCGTTTATCTCCTGGCTTTAGGTCTGAGGAGGCTGACACCCGCTCTTGACTCGGAAGCCAACGAAAGCTTGGCCCAAGTCTTAGTAAAACTCGGAAACTTTTATCGGTATAGCCGTAAAAACTTCACCGAAGCGGAAGAGAGATATAAAGCCGCACTGACGGCTTTGTGGCGTGATCGGTCGGCAAAGTCGACAGTTTATGGTGGGGCCTTGACTCAACTCGGCAGCCTCTACGCTCATGATTTAAAGAAGCCTGACGAAGGCGAGAAACTCTTCAAAGAAGCTTTGATTTCTCTTGCAAGGTTACCCGAGTCTGAAGACGCAACCTGCGACACGCTAGGGGAGCTGGTCACGCTCTACATGAATCAATCAAGATTTACCGAGGCCGTTGAAGCGAGCAAGCGCAGACTCACAGCCGCTCATACGTTACTGAAACGCACTTCAGCGAAAGTGACTGGAAGCGAAAAGTGGAACGGGCAGGCATACTCCGACGCGTTTAGCGGTTATGCGTGGGCCATATATTATCTGGAAGTTGCTCATCGAGCAGCGGGCGATTCACAGAAAGCCGCGTCGATCTCCAGCTCCCTGCTCGACCCCGAGCTGCGGATCAGTGAAGTGATCGATTCGAAAGTGCTCGGCGAGTATGCCGACATGCTGGTCAGACACCGACAGCTGCTTCCGCCCGCCGTAGCTGAGAATCTTGAACAGCATCTCGAGGCCATCGCGGTCAGGAGAAAGTATATTGAAGCAGTTTTGAGCGCTGCGGATTGAGAAGTGCGGCCAGCGGTCGCCGGGCGCGGTGCTGCGACCGAACTGAGCGAGACGTCCCTGCAAAGCTCTCACTTCCTTCTGCGACGCAGCGTATCTTTCAGCGCATCATACTCAGCGCTCTTATAGTCAGCGTAGTCGGCGCCGTTGTCGTGCTTTCGTCGCTCGATCAGCTTGCGCGTTGTGGGTAACTGATGAAGCAACAAATTCGAAAGCCATTGTTGTCTCCTTGAAGGTGAAGTCTTGAGAACGGAGCGCGCTGGGACTCCCCTGCCGAGGTGCGATTGTAAGCGTCACGCGGCTGCTAAAGTCAATGAAATTGGGGGCAGGATTTGTTTTGTGAGGTTGGTTGGATGAGTGTTTCGATCGATGAAACTTGTTCGCACGTCACACTGGGCGAGGAACTGCGTGTTGACGAAGTTTGACACGCTTACCGCCCTTCCCTATTATCAGCAAGCATTTCGGTTAGATGTCGGGGCGTGGCTCAGCCTGGTAGAGCGCACGGTTCGGGACCGTGAGGTCGGAGGTTCGAATCCTCTCGCCCCGACCAGTAACTCACACTCTATCAAGTATTTACCGTCGTTAACGTTAACGGTTTATTTTCGTCGTGTGGCCAATTTGTGGACAAAAGTTTTTCGATTTACGGAATTAACCATATTAGCTGCCAGACTATCTACAAGAAACTGCCTAAAAACGAGAAACGCTGAAAGCGGTGCTCACACATGGTCCAATTCTTCAAGACTCGGAACCATGCGCTCTGTCAGGATCTAAAGGCTTTATCTACTTAGGATAGCGTTAGACAATCAGGAGACCGACCGTGTGGTCGATGCACCCCAGACGGAGTCACACTGAGGTAAGAGCAGATCGTTGGTTCTTCTATAGCATCCTGGTTTCTTCTTTCAAATGTTCTTGCGAAACCGTTTGATGAGGTATTGTAAGAATTGAGCTTCAGGCTCAACGGGTGCCACCGAACGGTCAGGTCCTTCTGCGACCCTGAGGTTTTGCCGCTTGTGCTTCCCGAAGTACGTCGGTGCTTGTCAAGGATCGCATAAACTCAACTAGATTATTCATTTCCTCATCAGTCAGGTTAAGAGGACGTATCTTTTCATCGAGATTCGGATTCGGATTACCGCCACGGTTGTAAAACCTCACTACATCGAGCAAAGTCCCCAGTGAACCATCGTGCATGTAGGGCCAAGTCAATTCGACATCGCGCAGCGTTGGCGTCCTGAAGGCTCCGATCTCCGCCTGTCGCCCAGTAACCAAAAAACGCCCGAGTTCTGCGAGTTGTTCATTGTGTGCTAATTCACTCGCTTCAAGGCCTGGATGATTGAGGCGAATCTCTCCTGCACGAGCCTGCAATTCTGCGAAATGCTGCCCGCGCGCAATAATACCTGTGTTGTAAAAGCGCGAGTCAGTGAAAAACGGAGAAGTTTCAGTGAATTGGTGACACTCGATGCACCGCGCCTTGCCGCGAAACAGTTGCCATCCTCTTCTCTGATTCTCTGTTAATGCGTTGACGTCACCTTGCATAAACCGATCGAACGGTGAAGTATCCGATATTAACGTTCGCTCATATGCAGCGATAGCTTGGGCAATCGTTTCGAGTGTAATGCCGCGCTGCGGAAAAATGTCTCCAAAGTCTCGGCGATATTCACTGATCCTTCTTAGACGTTCTATCAGAGCCGCTTCCGTTTGCATTCCCATCTCGGCGCGGTTAAGCAGTGGTCGCTTAGCCTGCTCTTCGAGTGTGCCTACTCGCCCATCCCAGAAATAAGAAGCGCGGTATGCCGAGTTCAACACGGTCGGAGCATTACGTGTTCCGATCTGACCGTGAGCGCCGACAGCTCGTGGTTCCCTGCTGGTGAACGCTCTCGCGGGATCATGACACGTTGCACAGCTAACACCCCCGTCTGCGGACAGTCGTGTGTCAAAGAATAGAGCTTTGCCGAGTGCAACCTTCCGCGCCTGCCGGGTAATGCTTCTCGTAGGTTGCTCTGACAA
>Ga0209387_1000335_pt1 | contig 13484 bp, 11 predicted proteins | sample NCControl_FD_187515 | JGI IMG/M metagenome (GOLD analysis project Ga0209387, IMG submission 187515) | Agricultural soil microbial communities from Utah to study Nitrogen management - NC Control (SPAdes) (version 2) | ecosystem: Environmental > Terrestrial > Soil > Agricultural land | place: USA...
CGGGTATCAGCGAGTCAACAGAACATCACGTTAGGAGACGGGTGTCGCAAGCCTGATACCACATGTTGCAATCGGGCTCGACAGGTGGGTGCCCTGTTGGACAGTGGCGGGAATGCTGTTGCACAAATCCATCACTTGCAGTATGATAGCAGCAATCGTCGCTGCGAGGCCATGATTCTTGTTGCTTCGGCGCACGCGGGGCACAGAATTCGCAGCACACTGGATGCACCATCGCAACATGGTTTCAGCGGACATCTTCAACGACGCAGGCCGGCATGAGCAGTCCACCGACCGCAGTTCCGAACGGCGCAGCGGCCTTCCCCGAGCCGGGGGGGACTCGCGACCCGCTGTCTATTCCTCCGGAAGTCAAAGCCAGCATCAAGATTCTCCTGGTGGACGACGAGCGGACCTTGCGGGAGAGCTGCGCCAGCGTTCTGCAGATGGATGGGTTCTCGGTGACCCTGGCGGGCCGGGGTGAGGACGCCCGGGATCTGGTCCGGCGCCGCAAGTTCGACATCGTGCTGGTCGATCTTTACATGTCGCAGGTCTCGGGGCTGGAGCTGCTCCGGGCCGTGCTGGAAGAGCACCGGGATACCATCGTGGTGGTGATGACCGGCAACCCCAGCGTGACCTCGAGCATCGAGGCGCTTCGGGCCGGGGCCTGGGACTATCTCCCCAAGCCGTTCAGCGCCACCCATCTCCAGGTGCTGATCGGCCGCGCGTCGCACGCAGTGATGATGAGCCGGGAAGCCAGCGAGCTGCGCCAGCAGGTGCTCGATCAGCACAGCCACAGCGATTCGGTCGCCCTGATCGGCATCTCACCGCTGTTCCGCAAGGCGGTGGATCTGGCGCGGAAGGTAGCGCCCACCGACGCGTCGGTCTTCATCAGCGGGGAGAGCGGCACCGGCAAGGAAGTCATCGCGCAGTTCATCCATCAGCACAGCCGGCGGAGCCGGAAGGCCATGGTGGCGATCAACTGCGCCGCGCTGCCCGAACACCTGCTCGAATCGGAGATGTTCGGCCATCGCAAGGGCGCCTTCACCGGGGCCGACCGGGACAAGCCGGGCCTGCTGGAAATGGCCAATGGCGGCACCCTGTTCCTCGACGAGCTGACCGAAATGCCGATGGCGCTTCAGGCCAAGCTGCTCCGGGTCATTCAGGACGGCGTGGTGCGCCGGGTGGGCTCCGAGACCACCGACGCGCAGGTGGATGTTCGCTTCATCTCGGCCACCAACCGCGATCCCCAGCAGGCGGTGGAGAGCGGGCTGCTGCGGGGCGACCTGTTCTACCGGCTCCGGGTGGTGCCGATCGCGCTCCCGCCGCTGCGGAAGCGGCTGGAGGACATTCCGCTGCTCACCAACCATTTCCTCACCCACTACTGGACCCGGCACCGCGGGACGGCGGCCCGACTGCCCCGGCTGAGCGAAGAGAGTATCGCCTTTCTGCGGTCCCGCCCCTGGCGGGGCAACGTGCGGGAGCTCCAGAACGTGATCGAGCACGTCGCGGTGCTGGTCGAGCCCGACCAGGACATCCAGCCGGCCGATATTCCGGTTTACGACGATGCGGGGGCCGATGGCGCCGGCGATCGGTCGTCGCTGCTGCCGGCCAACGACGAGCCCTATCATGCCGCGAAGGAGCGGGTCGTTGCCCGGTTCGAGAAGGAATACTTCGCCCGGCTGGTGGCGCGCGCCGGGGGCAACATGTCCAAGGCGGCGCGGCTGGCCGGGGTGGACCGCACCACCCTCTACCGGCTGATGGACAAGCATCACATCCCCCGCGATGAGCGAGGCGGAGAAGCCGAGTGAGCGCGACCGCACCCCCTGAAGCGCTTCGCGCGCTGCTCGACAACGCGGCCCAGCAGGTCACCGACGACTGGCACGTGGTCCGCCAGGACGCCGGGTCCCGGGAGGATGTGTTCAAGACCCTGGGGCTGTTGACCCGGGCGATCGGCGCGGCCCACGACGGGGGCCAGGAGGATGTCCAGGAGCTGGCCAAGTCGCAGCTCCCTCGCCGGCTGCTCAGTCTGCTTCGCAGCCGGGTCATCCGCCTGGTCGGGGAGGGGGAGGACCCCCCCGACGGACGCTCCCTGCTCTCCTGCCTCCAGGCCTTCGAGTCGGTCGCCAAACAGCTCGAGCCGAACTGGGACCAGCGTTTCGCCGACCGGCTGATGGGACCCGACGGTCTCGAGCTGGTGGTCGAGCTGGCGCACGACCTTCGCTCCCCCCTGACTTCGATCCTCTTCCTGGGCGAGACCATGAAGCGGGGCCGCAGCGGCCCGGTCACCCGGCTTCAGGAGCGCCAGCTCGGGCTGATCTACAGCGCGGCGTTCGGGCTGAGCTCGGTCGCCAGTGATGTCATCGAGCTGGCCCGGGGCGGCGACCGCCTGGTCGACCTCGAGCCGCTGCCGTTTTCGGTGGCCGACATCATGGAGTCGGTGCGGGACATCGTGCAGCCGATCGCGGAGGAAAAAGGCCTGGAGGTGCGGCTGGTGCCCCCCCAGCGCTCTTCCCGGATCGGGCACCCCGTCGCGCTGAGCCGGATCCTGCTCAACCTCACCACCAACGCGCTCAAGTTCACCGACGAGGGGTTCGTCGAAGTCACCTGCACCGAGGTGACTGAGCTGGGAGTGGAGTTTTCGGTGCGGGACACCGGGCGGGGGATTCCACCCCAGGCCATGGGGATGCTGTTCGAGCCCTTCCGCCGCCGGCAGAAGGACCGGGATTATGCGTTCTCCGGGTCGGGACTGGGACTGTCCATTTGCCGCAAGCTGGTGGAGGCGATGGACGGGACCCTCCAGGTGGAGACCGAGGCGGGGCGGGGAACCCGCTTCTATTTCACCCTCGACCTTCCGCTTGCGGCGCAGCCCGAGCCCTCGTGAAACTGCTCCACGTGGTGGGGGCCCGCCCCAATTTCATGAAGGTGGCGCCGGTGCTCCGGGCCGGCGCTGCAGCCGGTGGAGTCGCCCAGCTGCTGGTGCACACCGGGCAGCACTATGACCCGGCCATGAGCGACTCCTTTTTCCAGGACCTCGGTCTCCCCACCCCCGACGAGAACCTCGGGGTCGGCTCGGGCACCCATGCGGAGCAGACCGCCCGGATCATGCTGGCCTTCGAGCCGGTGCTGGACCGGCACGCCCCCGACTGGGTGGTGGTTTACGGTGATGTGAACTCCACCGTGGCCTGCGCGCTGGTCGCGGTCAAGAAGGGGATCCGAATCGCGCACGTGGAGGCCGGCCTCCGGAGCCGGGATCGCACCATGCCGGAGGAGATCAACCGGATCCTGACCGATCAGCTCGCCGATCTCCTGCTCACCCCGAGCCGGGACGGCAACGAGAATCTGGCGGCCGAGGGGATTCCGGCGGAGCGGGTCAGACTGGTGGGCAACGTGATGGTCGACACCCTGCTCCGGCTTCGGGGCGCGGCCGCGGAGCGGGAGATGCCCAGGAAACTGGGGGTCGAGGGAAGCGACTACGCCTTCGTGACCCTGCACCGGCCCTCCAACGTGGACGACCGGGACACCCTGGCCGAGCTGCTCGGAGCGCTGAACGATCTGGGTACCCGGATGCCGGTGCTGTTTGCGGTGCATCCCCGCACCCGCCGGCGGATCGGCGAGTTCGGTTTGCCGCTGCCCAACGGGCCGGTCCGGCTGCTCGATCCCCTGGGATATCTCGAGACCGTGGGCCTGGTGGATCGGGCCGCACTGGTGCTCACCGATTCGGGGGGACTCCAGGAGGAAACCACCGTGCTCGGGGTGCCCTGTCTCACCGCCCGGCCCAGCACCGAACGGCCGATCACCGTGACCGAGGGCACCAACCGCCTGGTCGCCTCCCGCCGGGAATCCATCGGAGCGGCGGTGGCGGAGCTGATCACCCGGCGGACCGGGGGCGGGTTCCGGCCCTCCCGTCCGGAGGGGTGGGACGGGCACGCGGGCGAGCGGGTGATTGCCGCGCTCCGCGACCCGCGCACTACCGTCACCGCAACGAGTTAGGTACTTTCACCACCGGACGACCGGTTGGCCAATGGGGCCGGACCGGAATCCGGAACAGATGCGGCTCCTCCCCGCGTGTTCCCGGCCGAATTCCTTGACTGCCAGCGTGGTCCGGGAAGCGGCGGGAGCTCGAAAGGGCGGGGCCCGGAGAACGAGAACCCCGTGAGTCACCCGAACCAGAGGGCCGGCCGACAGGCCGCCCAGGCGCACATCGCGCCTCCCCCCGCGCCCGTGCACGTTCATCACGCCCCGCACGCGGCACTCCTGATCGACTTCGACAACGTCACCCTGGGCATCCGGAGCGACCTGACCAAGGAGCTTCGCACCCTGCTCAACAGCGACATCATCAAGGGCAAGGTGGCGGTCCAGCGGGCCTACGCCGACTGGCGCCGCTACCCGCAATACATCGTGCCGCTGTCGGAGTCGTCGATCGACCTGATCTTCGCGCCGGCCTTCGGCACCAACAAGAAGAACGCCACCGACATCCGCCTCGCGGTCGACGCCACCGAGCTGGTGTTCACCCGTCCGGAGATCGGAACTTTCATCCTGCTCTCCGGCGACAGCGACTTTTCCTCCCTGGTCATCAAGCTGAAGGAGTACGGGAAGTACGTCATCGGAGTGGGCATCCGCGAGTCGGCCAGCGATCTGCTGATTCAGAATTGCGACGAGTACTACTCCTACAGTGACCTGGCGGGCCTCACCAAGGAAGCCGATACCCCCTCGGCGCAGCGGGATCCCTGGGAGCTGGTGGGGGAGGCGGTGCAGCAGATGGCCCGCAACGGCGACGTGATGCGGTCCGACCGGCTCAAGCAGGTCATGCAGCAGATCGACCCCAACTTCGACGAGCGCAACGCCGGGTTCAACCGGTTCAGCAAGTTCGTCGCGGAAGCCGGCGTGAAGGGCCTGCTCAAGGTCGCCAAGCTGGACAACGGCCAGTTCGAGGTTGGGCCTGCCGAGGCAGGCTCAACCCTGAGCCCGCAGGGCGAGGGATCCCGTAGCGGCGGCAGGGGCCGTGGCGCCGTCACCCCGAGCGCGAAGCGCGAGGGGGCCCATGCCCGCGGCGCCGTTCCCGCACCCAAGGCCGAAGCCGAGCGTCGTCCCGACGAGGCCCGTCCCGGCCGCCGGGGCCGAGGCCGGGGCCGGGCTCGCGCCCGGGGAGACGAGCCGGCGCGGGAGCGCCCCGCCGAGGCAGCCGCCCGGGAGAGCGGGCAGCTCACCCTGGCTGCGGCTTTTCAGCTGCTGACCCGCGCGATGGCCGAGCTGCCGCTTCCGGTCGGGGGAGAAGCGGTGCGCGCCCGAATGGCGGCCCTCCTGGGCCGGGAAGATCCGCTTCTGGATCCGGCCCGCTTCGCCCGGTTCCTTCGCCAGGCCAACGACGCCGAGATCGCCGATGTCCGGAAGCTGGCAGACGACAGCTTCGAGGTCTCTCCCCACAAGACCGATCTGTCCCTGTTGCGCTCGGTGGCGGCCCGGCCGGCCGAAGTCGCTCATCCCACCGGCAACGGGTCCGCTCCTGACAGCGCGCCGGCGGCCGAGCCGGCACCGCGGGGACCGGCGGCGCTCCGGTTCCGCCGGGGTTCCCGGGCCCCGATCCGTCCGCTCGAGCTCCCCCTGGTCGGAGTGGTGCGGGTGGACGATGACGTCCCGGTCCATGTCCCGGTGGTCGAGGCGGTGGCCAAGCCGGCCCGGGCTCCCCGGGCCCGCGCGGTGAAAGAGCCCAAGGAAGGGGCCGCGGCGAAGAAGCGGACCCCGAAGCCCAAGGTGAAGAAGACGGAGTGAAGCCGCTCCCGATCTCGTTTTTCCGTCGCCCCGCCGCGGTCGTTGCCAGAGACCTGCTCGGGGCGACGATCGTATCGGCCACCGGAGGGCGCCGCACCGGGGGAATCATCGTCGAGACCGAGGCGTACCTGGGCCACGACGATCCCGCTTCCCACGCCTACAAAGGACGGCTGCACCCGGGGAACCGGAGTCTCTACGGAGCGCCGGGCACCTGGTACGTTTACCGCTCCTACGGGATTCACTGGTGTGCCAACCTGGTCTGCGACGGCTCGCCGGCCGGGGGCGCGGTGCTGCTCCGGGGGATCATCCCAAGCGAGGGAGTGGAGACGATCCGGCAGCGGCGGGGACCGGTGCACCCGCGCGACCTCGCCAACGGTCCCGGAAAACTCTGCCAGGCGCTGGGCATAACCCGGGCGCTCGACGGCTTGCCCATGGTGTCCGCGCCGGTCCGGATCCTCCCGGCATCGGATTCCCCTGAATTCAGGGTCCGGAGCACGCCCCGGATCGGGATCTCCAAGGCGGTGGACTGGGAATTGCGCTTTGTGGGTGACTTTCACAAAAGGTAGCATCGGAATGGAGCAGCTGGGAGGATGGGCCGAAGTGGTGGTGGGATGGATCGTGGGGCACTCGTTCCTGCTCGACAACGGCTTCAGCGCGTTAGGCTGGGTGACCCATCCCTGGACCCTGGTCATGGTCCTGGTCGCGCTGCTTGAGGTCAGATTTCCCGCCCGGCAGAAGGCGTTCGGCAGGGACAATATCCTGACCGGCTGGTACTTCCTCCTCGCCGGGAAGGTGGCGCTGTTCACGCTGGTCGTCCTGCCCCTGATCCGAGGGGCGTGGCTGCGATGGAGTTTGCCGTCACTCCATCTCGATCAGGCGCTTCCCTTCGTGGTCTTCGCCCTGCTTGGTGTCCTGGTGGTCTCGTTTTGCGATTACTGGGCCCATCGTGCGCTCCACCGCTGGCCGCTCCTGTGGCACATCCACAAGATCCATCATGCTCCCGCCCACCTGAACTTCGCCACCCGGTTTCACGAGCATTTCGGGATGCAGATCATCCACGTGCCGCTGGTCACCTGCGCCATGCTGCTGCTGGGCACTACAATCGTCGCCCCGTTCGGCATAATCATGATCACGGTGGACTACTTCCAGCATTCCAACGTCAATTTCCGGTGGGGGTGGCTCAACTATGTCTTCTCCACGCCCGAAGTGCACCGGTTCCATCACTCCAGGGATCCGCGTCACTACAACAGCAACTTCGGGGGTTTCCTGATCATCTGGGACATCATGTTCAGAACCTACGTGTTCGACAAGGACCACCCGCCCGCTCAATACGGCCTCGACGAGGAGATACCGCAGAGCTGGATCAAGCAGCAGCTGGTGCCTTTTGTTTGGATCGGCCGCGATGTACGAGCCATTGCGCGCCGCCGGCTCGGCAAAGGCCGGCGCGGGGCCGGCAGCACGATAGCCTGAGGGCCGCGATCCGATCCGGATCGCGGCCCTCAAGGTGTTGCGGGACGCAGGACGGGCGGTGCGATCAGTACCCGCCGCCCTTGAGATGTTGCCGGGAGCTTCCCAGGGAGAACCGGAGCCCTCCCGAGAGCAGGTGGAGCGGCCCCCGCAGGATGTGCTCCTGGGCGGGCGGGGTGTTGATCTGGTACTGGCCGAAGGCGGCGAGGCGTCCCACCCGGAACTGTACCCCCGCCATGAGCGAGGCATAGCCGTCGGCGGAGACTTCCTTGGCGAAGAATTCGCTGGTGGCGGCGGCATCCTGCGACGCGAACACACCTTCGACCTGCGGGCTGACCACCTGGGTGAATCCGAAGCCCAGCCCGATGTAGGGCTCCAGGGCCCCCCGCACCGGATACCCGGTCAGGGTGAATCCATAGCGGCGAATCCGGTCGAAGTTGACGGTGCGGACGTTGAAGTCGTCGCTGGGATCGAGGAATCGCGAGGGCTCGTCGTTGCCGAACGCCTCGTCGATCCCGAGCATCAGCCCCCCGCGGCGGTTCACCACGGCGATGTGCGCGCCGACCGTGGGCACGCCGCTCTGGGTCTGAGCCTGGGTCTCGAAGAACATCGCACCGGCCGATGCCCCGAAGAACCACTTGAACTGGTTGTCGCGCACCTGCGCGACCGGCGCCCGGCTCGACTCCGCCGTTTGTGCCTGGGCCGAGTGAGCCGTGGCCACCGCCGTCAAGGCGAGGAACGGGAGAACTCGGGAGGAAATGCGCATGGGCCTGCCTCCGAACGGGAAGTCGTTGATTCACCGATCCACGGCAAACCCCGTGCTCGCCAGGTTTCGGGGGCTTAAACCCGCCAGGATGGAGAGGACGGGTGGACCGGCCGATCGACGAGCCATTTCGTAACTCGTTGTATAACAATTAGATAACAAGACGCTGCCGAGGCCTCACCGGATGGGGACGAGGCCCCGACCGGGGATGCCGGCCCTTCCGAATCGCATCCTTTCGGCAAAAGGCCAGATGGCCCGGCGGACCTCCGCTAGATGATCCCGAGCCCCAGGCCGGCCTTCCGGAAGGCCCGGAGTGCCTGGTCGAGATCGTCCCGGGAATGGGCCGCCGAGATCTGGCAACGCACCCGCGCGGTCCCCTGGGGCACCACCGGATACCCAAAGCCGGTGACGAATACTCCCTCGGCGAGCAGGGCGTCGCTCATTCGGATGGCTTGGGCGGTCTCGCCGACGATGACCGGGATGATCGGGGTCTCGCCCGGAAGCGGCTTGAACCCGAGCTCGGTGAGTCCCTCCCGGAAGTACTTGGTATTTTCCCGCAGCCGGGTCACCCGCTCCGGGTGGGCCTCGAGCAGGCGTACCGCGGCCAGCGCGCTGCCGGCGACGGTGCAGGGGAGGGCGTTGCTGAACAGCTGGGGACGTCCCCGCTGGGTCAGGTAATCGCAGAGCGCTTCCGAGCCGGCCACAAAGCCCCCCGCCGCGCCGCCCAGAGCCTTGCCCAGCGTGCTGGTGATCACGTCCACCTCGCCCAGCACGCCGAAATGCTCGGCGGTGCCCCGCCCGGTGGCGCCCAGCACTCCGGTGGAGTGGCTGTCGTCGAGCACCAGCATCGCCCGGTGCTTCCGGCAGACTTCGAGGAGACCGGGGAGATCGGCGATGGCCCCTTCCATGGAAAACACCCCGTCGCTGATCACCATCTTCACCTCGCGGTCGGCGCCCGCCGCCAGCTTGGCGTCGAGATCGGCGAGGTCGCCGTGCTGGTACACGCCGGACTGGCATTTGGTGATGGACTTGGCGAGGCGGATGGCATCGATGATGGAGGCGTGATTGAGCTGATCGCTGAGCACCAGGTCGCGCTCGGTCAGCACGGTGGCGGGCAGGGCTTCATTCGCGTTCCAGCAGCTCACGAAGCTGAGCGAGGCCGGGGTGGCGACGAACCGGGCCAGCGCCGCCTCGAGCTCCCGGTGAATGGTGAAGGTTCCGCAGATGAACCGGACCGACGCGGTGCCGGCGCCGAACCGCTCCAGCGCGTCCTCCCCCGCCGCGATCACCTCGGGCTCTCCACTCAGGCCGAGGTAGTTGTTGGAGGAGAGGATGATGACCTCGCCGCGTCCCTCCATGCGAACCCGGGGTCCCTGGGGGCCCTCCAGGTAGTTGAGCGTCTTGTAGACCCCGTCCCGCCGGAACTGGGCGATGCTGTCGCGGAGCCGGGACTCCAGCGGCCCGGTCATGGCGCGATCTCCAGCATCACCTTGCCGGCCTTGCCGTCCTTGATGACCGCGATCGCGTCGGCGATCCCTTCGAGCGGAAACCGGTGGGTCACTACCGGGCGGGGATCGAGCTGGCCGCTGCGGAGAAAGCGGGACATCTGGTGCCAGGTGGAATACATCTTCCGGCCGGTCACCCCGTAGAGGGTGAGTCCCCGGAAGATGATGTCCCGCGCAAAATCCACTTCGGTCGACCGGCTCGGCGTCCCCAGCAGATTGACCCGGCCCCCCAGCCGCGCCGCCGCGAAGGCCTGGGCGTGGCCGGCCGGATGTCCGCTCATTTCACAAACCAGATCGGCGCCATCTCCCCCGGTGACCTCGCGGATCCGGGCCAGCACGTCGTCTCGTCCGGGGTTGAGGGTCAGGTCGGCGCCCATTTGCCGAGCGAGGTCGAGCCGCATGTCGTTGAGGTCGCTGGCGATCACCAGGGACGCGCCGGCCGCCTTGGCCACCCCGCAGGCAAAGCACCCGATCGGTCCGCACCCCAGCACGAACACGCTGCTCCCGGGCACCGAGCCTCCCTCCAGCACGGTGTGCACCGCGTTGCCCACCGGATCCATGATGGCGCCGATCTCCAGCGGAATACCCTCGAGCTTCATCACGTTGGACGCGGGCATGGCGATGAAGTCCGCGAAGGCGCCGTCCCGGTCCACCCCGATGATGCGGGTCCGCACGCAGAGGTGGCTGTTGCCGGTGCGGCACTGGAGGCAATGCCCGCAGACGATGTGTCCCTCGGCGGTCACCGCGTCACCCACCTGGAGGAGTCCTTCGGCGCGCGCCTCGGCACCGAGCTGCTCGATCCGGCCGGCGAACTCGTGGCCGATGGTGAGCGGGGGCTTGAGGCGGCCGCTGGCCCAGGCATCCCACTCCCAGATGTGGAGATCGGTTCCGCAGACTCCCGCGGCGTGGACCCGAATGAGCACGTCGCTGGGACCGCACCCGGGCGTCGGCACGTCGCGGAGCTCCATGCCCGGGCCGGGACCGGGTTTGACTACAGCGCGCATCGGAGAAGTGGGGGTAGAGGGATATCCAAGAATAGTCTCGCCGCAGCGTCAGCGCATCACCTCCCGCCGATACCAGCTCCACAGCTGACTCAGCCCCGCATCCACCGGGGTCCGGGGATCGTAGCCGAGCAGCCGGCGGGCCAGACCGATGTCGGCGAAGGTGACCTGCGGCTCGCTCTCGGGTGCGGGCGGAGTGACCAGTCTGGCCTTCTTCCCTACCAGCGCCTCGATGGTGGCGACGAAGTCGGACATGAGCACCGGCTCACCCCGCCCGAGATTGATGAGCTGGTAGCCCAGCGGACGGGCGAGCGCGGCGGTGATCCCGGCTACCACGTCGTCCACGTAGGTCCAGTCCCGCTTGAGCCGCCCGGCGTCGAAGAGGGCGATCTCCTCCCCCCGGACGATCCGGTCGGTCACCAGGTACGGCATCATGTCCGGTCGCCCGCGGGGACCGTACACGCTGAAGAACCGGAGCGCGGTGAAGTTGAGCCCGTGGAGGTTGTGATAGGAGTACCCCATCACCTCGGCGGCCTTCTTGGTGGCCGGGTAGGGCGCCAGAGGAAGATTGCAGGCATCGGTCTCGAGGAACGGCAGGGCGATGGTATTGCCATAGACCGACGAGGTCGATGCGAACACGAACACCTCGACACCCTGGCGCCGGGCCGCCTCCAGCAGGTTCACGGTGCCGAGAAAGTTGACCTCGGTATAGAGCCGGGCCCTCCCGATGGAATAGCGCACGCCGCCGTAGGCGCCGAGGTGGGCCACCGCGCGGGGCCGATGCTCGGCGAAGACCCGGGCGATCCCATCCGCGTCGCGAATGTCCATCTCGTAGAGGTGGGCCCGGGCATGACTCTTGAACCCGGCCACGTTCGCCCGCTTGCGGGCCGGATCGTAGTAGTCGTTGAAGTCGTCGATCGCGACGACGGTCTCGCCCCGCTGCAGCAGCGCGTCGGTCAGCGTGCTGCCGATGAATCCCGCGGCACCGGTCACCAGGACGGTCATCGGGGGCGCGCCCGTCAGTCCTCGACCACGTGGCTCTCGAACACCTGGCGGTGCTCGGCCCACCGGGTGGTGTCGAACCGGTCGCCGTCGAGGCAGTCCGCGGCGGCGTAGGCCATCGCGAGAGCGTGGTGGGTGTTGTCGTGGGCAAAGAGACCCTGGCGGCCGTAGCTCAGCAGCCGGGGGATGCCCTCGACCCAGTCATCCAGCACCCGGAACCAGCGCTCGTAGCCGGTCCGGTACACCGGATAGGCCTGGCGCAGCTTCCGGACATGCACCGCCACCGGTGGCGCGGGAAGGGGCACCCCCGCGGCGGCGAGATCCGCGGCCACCAGCGCACCTAACCCGGCCTCATCCATGTTCCACCAGGGATCGTAGGGACTGCAGGGCAGCTCGGCGCAGAGCACCGTCCGGCCGGCCGGGGTGTCGAGGTCGGCATAGTTCTTGGGCTCGGAGAGCCGGGTGATCCGGATATCCCTGCCGGGAAAATAGTGGGCGTCGAATTCGGTAAAGCGGGAAACCGGGAGCGCCAGATAGACCAGAATCATCGCCCGGTATTCCAGCTTCGAGGCGGCCTCGTGCACCGCGGCCGGCGCCGCGTCTCCCAGCATCCGGGCCAGCAGCGTTACCGGAATGGTGGACCAGAGCTGGTCGGCTTCCACCTGGACCTGCCCCCGGTCGGTCTCGGCTTCCACGATCCAGGGGTCGGTCGGGCCGGTGGGAGGCCGGATCGCCGTCACCCGGTGCCCGTAGCGGATATCGGCGCCGGCCGCGACGGCGGCCTCGGCGTAGGCTTCGCAGATCTGGCCGTAGCCGCGCCGGGGGTAGAAGAACCGCCCCGATCCCTTCGGCTTGAGGCCGGGCAGCTGGGAGAGAACCTTCCGGGCCAGCTTGGTAAAGGTGCCGGCCGACACGCGCCGGCGGGCCTGGATCGCGGAGAGCTGCTCGGGGGGCCGGCCCCAGATCTTGAGTGCGTAAGGAAAGTAGAACGACTCGCAGATGGTGGGGCCGAGGTTGGTGAGCAGCACCTCCGCGAAGCTCTCTCCCACGGGCGGGCGGCGGAACGGCTTGGCCAGCATGTCACGGAAGGTTCCCAGGGCGAACCCGCGGTCCAGCCGGAGCAGCAGGTCGGCCGGCTTGAGTGGAAAATGAATCCACTTGCCTCGGAGACCGATCCGGCCGTGTCGGGGACGATCGAGCAGGTCGCCGCCCAGGAGATTCCGGATGTCCGCCATGATCGCGGGCGCGGTCGCCGGGTGCAGCCGGTGGCTGCCGAAATCCACCCGCATACCGGAGAACTCGAAGCTTCCCGCGTTGCCACCGGGCTGACCCTGCTGCTCCAGCACGGTGACCCGCGCGGCGTCGCGCCCGCGAAGCTTCCAGGCAGCGCCCACGCCGGCGGGACCGGCGCCCAGGATCACGATCCGCGGCTTGGACGGGGTCATTCGGCTCCGGTGCGCGAGACCGTGAGGTGACCGCCCGCGGTCCGCCAGGTGATGCGGCGGGTGCGGTGGAGCACCAGCCAGATCAATCCCCCTATCAGCCCGCCGGCGATGAGCACCGTCTGCCAGAGCAGGGAGCAGACCACGCTCTGGGCCACCGGGACCCCGAAGGGCAGCAGCAGCGCCGCCAGACTGGCTTCCCGGACCGCGAGTCCTCCGAGACTGATGGGCGCGAGGCTCGCGATCTTGGCGAGCGGCCACACCAGGAACCAGACCGCGAGATCCACGTCAATGCCGATGCTCCCGCCCAGCCAGGCGTTGAGCAGGACGAAGCTGCCCTGAATGGTGAGGGACAGGGCCAGGCCGACCGCGGCAGCAGCGGGGCGGCGCCAGAGCTGACGGAGGCCAACCAGTCCGCGGCCAACCGGGCGGCGGAGTCGCCGGGGCCAGCGGGCCAGCGGGCGGCGAATCAGCAGCGGCAGCAGCAGGGCGAAGAGTCCTGCGCCCACCAGCGTTGCGGCGGTGAGCACCTGTCCGA
>Ga0209387_1000338_pt1 | contig 13374 bp, 7 predicted proteins | sample NCControl_FD_187515 | JGI IMG/M metagenome (GOLD analysis project Ga0209387, IMG submission 187515) | Agricultural soil microbial communities from Utah to study Nitrogen management - NC Control (SPAdes) (version 2) | ecosystem: Environmental > Terrestrial > Soil > Agricultural land | place: USA...
ATTCTTGGGGTCGCCAGCAAAGTACTGGACCCGGGGATCGCGGAGCGAGCGGTTGGTGTAGGCGCGATCGCGGAATTCGGCGGCGAGCTGGATGAAGCCGTTGTCGCCCCAGCTCATGGCGCGGGTGCCGTTCAGGTTGATCAGGTTGCCGTCGCCCTTCGCGGTCTGGCCCAGCTGCAGGGAGAGCTCGTCGGCGGCGTTGGCCTTGAGGATGATGTTGATCACCCCGGCGATGGCGTCGGAGCCGTACTGCGCCGCCGCGCCGTCCCGGAGAATCTCGATCCGGTCGATCGCGCTCGAAGGAATGGCGTTGAGGTCCACCATGCCCTGGCCCCGGCCGATGAAGCCGTTCACGTTGATCAGCGCCGAGGTGTGGCGCCGCTTGCCGTTCACCAGCACCAGGACCTGGTCGGCACCCAGCCCTCGCAGGGTGGCGGGACGGGTATGGTCGGTCCCGTCGCCAACGCTGACGCGGGGGAAATTGAACGAGGGCGCCAGCTGCTGGATGATGGCCGCCGTTTCGGTGCGGCCGGTCTGCCGGATCTCCTCCTGGGTGAGGATGTCCACCGGCACCGGCTGGTCCACCGCCGAGCGCTCGGTCCGGCGGGAGCCGGTAACCGCGATTTCCTCCAGTGCGACAGCCGCGCGGTCGAGGGCGAAGTCGTGGGTGGCGGTGCCTCCCGCGGTGACCGGAACGGTGGCGCGGCCGGTGGTGTACCCGATCGCGCTGACCCGAAGCTCCTGGGTTCCCGCCGGGACCGCCAGCCGGTAGGTCCCGTCGCCGCGAGTCACCGCCACGGTGAGGCCGCCGACCACGAAGACCCGTGCGCTCGCCAGCGGCTCACCGGTCTGCTGATCGGTGACCTTTCCGGTGATGGCGCCCCCCTGGGCCAGGAGCGCCGCGGGGAACAGCAGCAAGCCGAGCCAGGCCCGCACCGACCGCAGCACACCGTCGCGCGTAGTTCTTCCTGCCATGTTTCCTGCTCCGTTCGGTAGTGAGTCGTTAGAAGCGGGTCGTGATGCCGGCCAGGACCCGCCGGCCGTTTACCGAGCCACCGTAGATCTCGAATTTCTCGTTGTCGAAGACGTTGGTGCCGGTCAGGAAGACCTTGAAGTTGTTGTTGATGTCGTACGCGGCGTTGGCGTTGACCGTCACGTTCGGCTCGATGAAACCAGTGAACACCCCGGCGGCCCAGGCGTAGCCCTTGACCGCGCGCAGGCTGGTCCCCAGGGTGAGACCGCGATCCGCGAAGGAGAGCCCGACCGTGGCCTTGGCGCTCGGGGTGTTGGCCAGGAGGCTGTCGCCCCGCGCCACCAGGTCCTGATCCACCGAGTAGTCGAACAGGGTGAGGGTGCCGTCGGCGCGGAGCGCCCGGCTCAGCTGCACGCCGGCGCCCGCCTCGACTCCCCACTGGGTGACCCGGCCGGCGTTGGTGTAGCTCAGCACGATGGCGGTGCCGCCGGTCTCCAGCCGGGTCAGCCCCCGCCCGGCGGTGACGCTGGCCGGATTGGCCAGCAGGGCGTTGCGCACCGCGTCCACCAGCGCGGGCCGGAACTGGGCCGGCACCTGGCTGGGAGCGGTCCAGTACGCAAAGGCCGGATTGACTCCCGGGAGGAGGTCGGTGACGAAATTGCGGATCCGGTTCACATAGGCGTCGAGGGTAAAGTACACCGTCGAGCTCAGGTCGCCCCGGTAGCCGAGCTCGAAGCCGAGGGTGGTCTCCACGTCGAGCTTGCTGTTCCCGCGGGCGAACACCGGCACCGCCGAGCTGGTGGTGAACAGCGCGCCGGCGGGAACTCCGGCGAGCGCGGGACCCAGCGGCGAAGCGCGGAGTCCGGCTTCCAGCGCGGAGAGGTTGGCCGGCGCGCCCGCCGCCACCCGGAGATAGAACTCCGAGTAGTTGGGGGTCTGGAAGGCGCGGTTCACGGTCAGGCGGAAGGAGTGCTGGTCGCTGGGCGAGTAGACGATCGCGAGCTTGGGGGAGAACTGGGGGTTGATCAGGGTCCCGATGTCGAAGCGGGACGCCACGGTCCCGCGCACATTTTCGGCGAGCTCATACTCGATCTGGCCGAAGATGGAGTAGTAGTAGTCGCTCCGGTCGTCATCCTCGGGTCGCATCAGGGTGGTGTCGGTATTGACCCGGTAGTTGCGCAGCGAGCCGCCGAACACGGTGCGGCCCTTTTCATCGTGGAACCGCCGGATGTCCTGCGCCTCGAGGTGGAGGATGTCGGACCGCTCCTCCAACCCCGCCCCGGAGGCGAGGGAGAACTGGGGGTCCTGGGTCCGACGGCCGTTCCAGTAGGCCATGACGTTGAAGGTCTGGCTGGCCCAGCCGAGCCGGGCGTAAGGACGCAGCGCCTTGGTCACCTGCACCCGCCCGATCCCGGTGACGAAAATCTCGTTCTGGACCTGGGCGACGCCGGTTTCGGCGGTGAGCACCGAGCCGCTGTTGGCGTAGTAGTCCAGCCGGGCGGAGCCGTACATGTTCTTGACCGGATCGGCCTCCCCGGTGATCGCGCCGGTGGCGGGATCCGCGGTCTGGCCGTTCAGGGCCCGGAGCTCCCGAGCCAGCGGAATCGGGTGGGCGACGCTGTCGTCCACCACCGGTCCGTACTCGCGCTTGAGATCCATCCGGTCGGCGCTGGTGCGGGAGCGGGACCAGCTCTCGCTCTGGTTGTACCCGCCGTTGAGCCGGTAGCCCCAGCGCCCGCCACCGACGGTCCCCGCCTGACGGAGGTCGGCCCGGAAGGTGCTCAGCTCGCCACCGCCGACCGAGACCTTGGTCCCGGCCACTTCGCGCGCGGACGGGGTGGTGATGTTGAGCACCCCGAAGAAGGCATTGGCGCCGTAGAGCGCCGAGCCGGGGCCGCGCACCAGCTCCATTTTGGAATATTCGTCGGTCGGCACCGCGAGCGCGTTCCATTCCTGGGAGCCCAGGAACGCGATCGCCAGGTCCCGGCCGTCCTGGAGCACCAGCACCCGGCGGTTGAGGGTGGAGTTGAACCCGCGGGTGTTGACGTTATAGTCGTTCATGCCGCTCTGGACCAGGTCCACCCCGGGGACTTCCCGGAGCGCGAGCGGCGCCTGGCCGGTGATCCCGGTCGCCTGAAGCACGCGGGGCTCGATCACCGAGACCGCGGCCGGCGCTTCCACCGAGCGCTCGGGCACCTTGGAGGCGCCGGTGACGGTCAGCTCGGAAAGCTGAATCGGCGCCTGCTCCATCCGGGCATCCACCGTGGTCACCCCGCTCGGGGCGACGGTGGCCTGCACCTCGATCGGCCGGTAGCCCAGCCAGCGGAACACCAGCGTCTGGGGCCCGGTGGGCGCCCGGTCGATGGTGTAAACTCCGCGAGTATTGCTCACCGCCTTGATCGTGGTACCGCCGACGGTCACGATCACCCCGGCCAGCGGCTCATTGTTGCCGGTCTGGGTAACGGTGCCCCGCACCGTGCCGGTGCCCTGCTGGGCCGGCAGGGATACCGAGCCGGCGAGCAGCCCGAACAGGAAGGTGAATCCGGCACGGGTGCAGGTGAGCAGCGAGGTCGGAAGACGCATTGGTCTAGCCTTGGCGTGGGTGACGGAATTCTGGTTGCAAACGAAAAACTGACGGGCGGGACATTGGCCGGATAAAGTGCATCTTCCGGGGACAGAGCGGAAGGGCCCGCCCCCTACGTTCCAGGGGGGGTGAGCCGCTCGATACGAACCCCTCCATTCGGACCCGGCGCGGTCCACGCCACGAAGAGCGTGCCGTCCGATAACGCGGTCCGGGCAAAGCCTGCCTGGCGGGTCCGCGGCGCGGCGCCCACGGTCCACCGGCCCAGGACCCGGCCCTCGGCGCCGAAGCGTTTCACCCGCCATTCCGCCTGATCCCCGACGATCTCGAGCCAGGTCACCAGGACGGACCCGTCTCCCAGCAGCTCGACATCGGTTCGTCCCAGAGGATTGCCGTCGTCCACCTGCAGCGGGGTGCCGAACGCCGCGCCGGCGTTTCCCGACCGGGCCAGCTTGACGCGGGGTTTGCCATCGGCCGAAGTGAACCAGGCCACCACCACCTCGCGTCCCGCGGCAGCGACGGAAGGCCCGTTGACCGGGCAGGCCCGGTACACCCAGCCGTCGGCGGCGACCCGCACCGGCGGGGCCCATTTTCCATTGACCTGTCGCACCACCGCGATGTCGCGGACCTCCGCCTCGCTGCGGTCGCGATAGACCGCGATCAGTCCCTCAGAGGTCCGGGCCAGCGCGGTCTGGCAGCAGTCGCACACCCGCGGGTCCACGATCAGGTCGGGGCCCGCCTTTCCCGAGGCATCGATCGACCCCACCGCCAGCGCCATCGGGCCGTGGCCGCCGTGCGCGGCGGTGTCGGCGGTCTGCCGCCCATCCAGCCATACGAGATCCACGCCCCCGCGGCTTCCGGGGATCATGGCGACGAACCCGTGCTCGGTGGGCGAAAGGTCGCTGTGGGGGGTGATCGGTGCGCTCCAGGTCCTGCCCCGGTCGGTCGAGCTGCTCATCCGGATGTGGTAGGCGTAGGCCTTGGTGGCGGTCTTCTCCAGCCAGTGAACCACCCAGCGGCCGTCCGCGGTCGCGACGACCGAGGGAAAATCGGCCCAGTTGACGAAGAATTCGGCCCGTTCGGCTACAGTCACCGGCGTGCTCCAGCGACCTCCCCGGCGCTCCGCGATGCGCAGCGCCTTCCGGTCTCCGGTTCCCGGCTCGAACCAGGTGGCCAGGAGTCCGCCGCCCTGGGTTGCGGTGAGGTGCGGCTCGGCGCTCCCCGGGGGGGCGGAGAATTCCAAAACCGGATTGGGAGGCAGGGTAGCGCTCCCGGTCAGGGCCAGGAGCAGTGCGGGAAGGAATCGCATGGGTATCAATATAGCCAGCAGCCTGCGGCCGTCAGCCTTCAGTCGGTCACGGCTGCGTCCCGGAACCGCCGCACGATCTCTCCCGCCGGCTCGATCGCGTCGATTCCCTCGACGCTCTTGCCGGCCTGCCAGTAATCCTTGGCCCCGGTTTCGTCGAGTGACGATCGTTTCAGCTGCCAGATGGACTTGAGGGCGTAGAGGGTTCGCATCCAGTGTTTGGTGCGGCGCCCCCGGAGCATCCAGCGGGCCAGCGGCCCGGCCCGGAGTCCCATGCGGCGGATGTAGGGCGTGTTGATCACCGCCACCGGCACCCCGGTGATCCGCTCGCTCAGCACGATATCGTCGGCATCGGCATCGACGATCGCCTGCTTGTAGGCCGCGCTGGCCCGGCACTCCGGGGTGGCGATGAATCGGGTGCCCATCTGGACCCCCGCGTACCCCAGACGAAGCGCCGCCACGAAATCGGGCGCGTCTCCTACTCCGCCGGCGCACACCAGGGGCAGGCCCAGGCCGCCCAGCTCCTCGATCAGCGCCTCGGCGCTCCGCGGTCCGGCGTGGCCGCCGGCCCTGCGATTGACCGCGATGAGCCCGTCCACCCCGGCGTCGAGTCCCTTCTGGCCCCACTTGCGTTCGGTGACGTCGTGATAGACCCGGCCACCGGCGGCGTGGACCCGCTCGCAGACCCAGCGCGGGTTGCCCAGCGAGGTAATGAAGAACCGAATCCCTTCCTCGAGGGCGATGCTCACCCACTCCACCATCCGCTCGTGATAGCGACGAGAGGACGCTTCGATCAGGGCATTCATGCCGAAGGGCCGGGGGGTGAGCCGCCGGATCAGCCTGAGCCCTTCCCGGAACTCGTGGCCGTGCACGTAGGTGAGCGAAATAGGCTGGACGATGCCGATGCCCCCGGCGTCCGACACGGCGGCGACCAGCTCCGGATTGCTGCAGGGATACATGGCGCCGCAGATTATTGGCACCTCGATCTCTGCGTCCCGTGTGAGGGGAGTATCCAGTAGGCTCATCGGCACTCGCTACTCCCTCTTCGATCGAGTCGCCAAACCGCCGTAACCCGGCACACCAGGTCTCCCGCGGGATCGGTGATATCGGCGGTGATGAGGTGCTCGACCGGCTCGGTCACCTCCGGAACGGTGACCCGCGATGTCGCCGTGAGGAGGCCGCGCGCCTTCTTGAAGTATTCGGCGGAAAGCCGGGTGACGATCCCCCGCACGCTCACGGGCAGGGTGGCCAGCATGGCGAGACCGCTGGTGACCTCGCCGAGATTGAGGAGGGCCACCGCGTGGACCGAACCGAGGTGCTGGCGCACCGACCTCCGGTCCCGCAGGGTGATCCGGGCATGCCCGGGTCCCAGCTCGCGGACGTGGGCCCCGATCGAGCCGGTGTAGGGCACCTTCCAGCCCAGCAATCGGCTGAAGACCCAGGTGCCGCCGGGGACCCGGCGGAGGCGGTTCCAGGCCGCAAAGAGGGGCCCGGGGGAGCTCGGCATATCGCGTAATCCCAAGTCAGAACCGCACTTAATCTAGCCTTGCAGAGGGATGCATTCTCGTTCACGCTGGCGGCGGAGCATTAAGAATCCTATATATGCAGGGCAGCTTCTTCCCCCATGAATCGGTTCGACCCTCCGGAGGTGTGTGATGGTGCGTTCGCGTCTCTTCCGGCCCGTGCTGTGCGCGGGCCTGTTGGTGGTTGTCGCTTGTGCGGATTCCTCGAACCCCGCCGAGCCCGAAGGCGGCATGCTGGCCTCGCGGGGCCAGGGCGGGCCGCCGGCGGGCCTGCCTTCCGCCGATGAGCTGGCCCGGCAGGTCCCCGGCTTCGGGGGCTTTTATCTCGATGGGACCGGAACCCCTACCGTCCATCTGACCCGGGGCTCCGACCGGGGGAACGCCGAGCGCGCTCTGGCCGGCTATCTCGCCGCGCAGGGGCTGGGACCGGCGGCCCTGCAGGTCCAGGAGGGCCGTTATGGTTGGCAGCAGCTGGAGCGCTGGCAGGAAGCCGCGACGATCGCGGCGTTCGAAGCGGCAGCCACCGCGGTGTTCGTGGACAACGACGAAACCGTCAATCGCATCGTGATCGGGGTCGAGGACCTGAACGGCATGGGCCAGGTCCGCGCGGCGATCGCGCGGAGCGGCCTGCCCGACGAGGCAGTGATCATCCAGCGGGCCGAGCCCATCGCGCTGGTCGCCACGCTCCAGAACGTGGTGACCCGTCCGGTGCAGGCGGGGGTACAGATCAACTTCCCCGGCTTCGTGTGCAGCGTAGGGTTCAACGCGACCTCGGGCGGGCAGAACTCGATGATCACTGCGTCACACTGCACCAATACCCAGGGTGGGGTCGAAGACACCCCGTACTGGCAGCCCCTCCAGTCCAGCCAGCCGACCCAGATCGCCCGGGAGGTGGACGATCCGGTCTACCTGAAGAACGGCCCCGGATGCCCCAAGGGCCGGTCGTGCCGGCGGAGTGATGCCGCGCGGGCGCTCTATATCAATGGGATAAGCGGCGCGGTCGGGACCATCGCCAAGACCACCGCCCTCGGCTCTCTGGAAGTCAATGGTACCTTCACGATCACCTCGGATGACGCGAACAACAGCACCCCGGTTGGCGCCACGGTGAACAAGGTGGGGCGGACCACCGGCTGGACCGCCGGCACCATGACCAACAAGTGCGTCAACACCGGGGTTCAGGGGAGCAGGATCGTTCAGCTCTGCCAGAACTTCGTGACCGCGGGCGTGGCCGGCGGCGACAGCGGCTCCGATGTCTTCCTCATCACCGGCGGCACCAGTGTCAGGCTGCTGGGCGTATTGTGGGGCGGGGGCGGCGGGCAGTTCGTCTTCAGCCCGCTCCAGAACGTGATCCAGGAGCTGGGACCGCTCACCACGCACTAAGCGATCGCAGCGACGGTCGAGACACCGGCTCGCGCCAGTATGGGCGGGCCGGTGTTTCGCGTTTCGGGGGATACATTAGGAAGACGCGAGGACGCGAGGACGCAAAGAGGCAAGATGGCAGGGTGGCAAGGGAATCCACTTCAGCGGAGGCATTTGTGGGTCATCTAGTTCGAAGCCTGTTGTGGAGCTCGGTGCTGTTGACCGGTGCGGTGGCAGCGGTCCCTGCGCAGGGGCCGGCGGAGTCGGCGCGCTATGTCCCGCCCCTGTCCGATCTGCTGAATCGCCGCACCAGCGAGCTCCGCGATCTGGTGGAGCGGGTGGATATCGACCTCCGGAATCTCAATCGCCGCTGGCCGGTCGGATACTCGCCGGCGCGGGCTGGGGTGCTCCGGGGATTCCACTCCGCCTGGCGCACCAGGGTCGACGAGGTGGACTTCGGCAAGCTGAGCCAGGATGGCAAGGTGGACTACCTCCTGCTCCGGAATGGCCTGGCCTCCGAGCTCTCGCTGCTGGGGCGGGAAGACGCCCGCTACACCGAGATGCAGGCCCTGCTCCCCTTTGCGCCGGCGATCATGGAGTTCCACGAGCGGCAGCGGCGCATGGTCACGGTGGTGCCCGACTCCATCGCGCGTGGCCTGGCTGCCGCGGCAGAACAGATTCTCGCGGCGACCAAAGCGCTCGATTCGGTCCCGGCGCGGCCTACCAAGATCGTGGCCTGGCGGGCGGCGGCGACCACCCTGGCGCTCCGTGAGACCCTGCGCCGGTGGTACGACTTCCACGCCGGCTATGATCCGATGTTCACCTGGTGGAACAAGGCTCCCTACGAAAAGACCGCGGAGGCGATGCAGAAGTACGCCACCGCGCTTCGGGAGAAGGTGGTCGGGGTCAAGGCGGGAGAGGACGATCCCATCATCGGCGATCCGATCGGCCGCGCCGCGCTGGTCGAGGACCTGGCCTTTGAGATGATCCCCTACAGCCCCGAGGAGCTGGTCAAGATCGCGGAGCGGGAGTTCGCCTGGTGCGAGGCGGAGATGCTCAAGGCGTCGCGCGCGATGGGATTCGGCGACAACTGGCGCGCCGCGATGGAAAAAGTGAAGACTCTGCATGTCGAGCCCGGCAAGCAGACCGATCTGGTCCGGGACCTCGCCCGGGAAGCGGTGGCCTTCATCGAGCAGCGCGGCCTGGTGACGGTGCCGCCCCTCGCCAAGGACGACTGGTGGATGGAGATGCTCTCACCCGCGCAGCAGAAAGTGAGCCCCTTCTTCCTGGGCGGCGCCCTGATCCAGGTGTCCTACCCCACCGACGCCATGGCCCAGGAAGACAAGCTGATGACCATGCGGGGAAACAACATCCATTTTTCCCGGGCGACGGTGCAGCACGAGCTGATTCCGGGGCACCACCTCCAGTGGTTCATGACCGACCGCTACAATACCCACCGCGATCTCTTCGGCACCCCGTTCTGGACCGAGGGCTGGGCCCTGTACTGGGAGATGCTGCTGTACGATGCCGGTTTCCCCCGGACGCCCGAGGACCGGGTCGGCATGCTCTTCTGGCGGATGCACCGCGCCGCCCGGATCATTTTTTCGCTCCGGTTCCATCTCGGCCAAATGTCGCCTCAGGAAGCGATCGACATGCTGGTGAACCAGGTGGGCCACGAGCGCGCCAATGCGACCGCCGAGGTCCGCCGCTCCTTCATCGGCACCTATCCGCCGCTCTATCAGATCGCCTACATGATGGGAGGACTCCAGTTCCGGGCGCTGCACCGGGAGCTGGTGGGGAGCGGACGGATGACCGACCGGGCTTTCCATGACGCGGTGCTCCGGGCCGGCAGCATGCCGGTGGAGATGGTGCGCGCGCTGCTGACCGGTGCGCCGCTCAGCCGGGACCATCGTCCCCAGTGGAGATTCGCGGGGGAGTTGCAATAGGGCGGCAGGACGGTAAGGACGGTAGGACGGCAGGTCACACTGGGCGCCAGGAGATCCTGATGCGGATCGGTGGATTCATCTGGACAGGGCTGATCGGACTTTCGGTGCCCTGTGCTCACGCGCAGGCTAACCGTACCGTCCAACCGTCCAACCGTCCTACCGCCCTGAAATTCATGCAAACCGCCGAATCCACCCTCGCCGCGCTCAGCATCCGGGTGAACCGGGCCCAGTGGATCCAGCAGAATTTCATCACAGAGGATTCCGAGGCGTTGTCGGCCGAAGCGCAGAGCACCTTCGGGACCGCGGTCCAGCGTCTGGCGATGCAGGCGCGCCGGTACGACGGGGTCAAGCTCCCGGCGGAGCTGCGGCGGAAGTTTCTCCTGCTCAAGCTCGCACTGGCGGCCCCGCCTCCGGCCGATCCCGCCGAGGCGGCGGAGCTGACCCGACTTACGGTCAGCATGGATGCCGACTACGGGCGGGGCAGCTACTGCCGCCCCAGCAAGACCGGCTCGGGAGAGGACTGCCGCCAGATCGGTGAGCTCGGCAAGGTGCTGGCCGAGAGCCGGGATCCGGCCGAGCTGCTCGACGCGTGGCAGGGATGGCACCGGGTGGGTGCGCCGATGCGGGCGCGCTATCAGCGGTTCGTCGAGCTGGCCAACAAGGGCGCTCGCGGAATGGGATTTTCCGATGCCGGCGCCATGTGGCGGGCCGGGTACGACATGCCGGCCGACGATTTCGCCCGGGAGGCCGACCGGATCTGGGAGCAGGTGAAGCCGCTCTACCTGTCGCTGCATGCCTACGTTCGGACCCGGCTGTCCGAACACTACGGCGCCTCCCTGGTTCCTCCGGGCGGGAAGATCCCGGCCCACCTGCTGGGGAATATGTGGGCCCAGGAGTGGGGAAACATTTATCCGCTGGTCGCGCCCAGGAGCGGCACCGCGGCGTACGATCTCACCCGGCTGCTGGAAGCCAAAGGGCTCGATGCCCGGGGCATGGCCAAGGCGGCCGAGAACTTCTACACCTCGCTGGGGTTCGCACCGCTACCGCCGACCTTCTGGACCCGCTCGCTCTTCGTGAAGCCCAAAGACCGCGAGGTGGTCTGTCACGCGAGTGCCTGGGACCTGGACAACAAGGAAGACCTCCGCATCAAGATGTGCATCGAAGTGACCGCGGATGATTTCGTCACCGTGCACCACGAGCTGGGGCACAACTTCTACCAGCGTGCCTACCAGGGGCAGTCGTATCTGCACCAGAACGGCGCCAACGACGGCTTCCACGAGGCGGTCGGCGACGCGGTGGCTCTGGCCATCACCCCCGAGTATCTCCGCCAGGTCGGGCTGCTGAACGAGGTGCCGGGGCCGGAGGGCGACATCCCCCTGCTCCTCCGGCAAGCGATGGACAAGGTGGCCTTTCTGCCCTTCGGGCTCCTCATCGACCAGTGGCGCTGGAAGGTCTTCTCCGGCGCGATCAAGCCGGCCCAGTACAACGCCGGATGGTGGGCCCTGCGGGAGCAGTACCAGGGGATTTCGGCGCCCCTGCCACGCAGCGAGCAGGACTTCGATCCCGCGGCCAAGTATCACGTGGCGGCCAACGTCCCCTACATGCGGTATTTCCTGGCCCGGGTGCTCCAGTTTCAGTTCTACCGGTCGCTCTGCAAGAGCGCGGGGCAGACCGGGCCGCTCCACCGCTGCACCTTCTTCGGGAGCAAGGAAGCGGGCGCTCGTCTGGCCCGGATGCTCGCGGCCGGGGCCAGCAAGCCCTGGCAGGAGATCCTGTTCGAGATGACCGGCGAACGCCGGATGGACGGAAACGCCATTCTGGAATACTTCGCGCCGCTCAAGACCTGGCTGGACCAGCAGAACCAGGGCAAGCCCGTTGGGTGGTGAGACGTGAGACGTAAGACGTGAGACGTAGCTTTCAGCCATCAGCCATCAGCCATCAGCCATCAGGACTCCTCATGACCCGTCAGCGGTTTGGCACCGCCGTGCTCGCGCTGGTTCTGGCCTCACCCCTGGCCGCTCAGCAACCGACCCAGCCCCCGGCCGGCGCGCCGGCCTCGCCTCCGGCCCCGCAGGGTGCTCAGCAGGGACCCCGGCCATACGATCAGGTGATCACCCGGGCGGCACGCTCCGACTCAGGGCTGTTCCTGGTGCACCGGGTGGCAAACCGGCTCTACTTCGAGCTTCCCGACTCCCTGCTGGGCCGGGACATGCTGATGATCACCCGGATTCACCGGGCCCCGGAAGACCTGAGCCCCTTTCTCAATGCGGGCTCGAGCCTGGCGGAGCAGCTGGTGCGCTGGGAGCGGGAGGGGGACCGGTACCTGCTCCGCTCCTACTCGTTCCGCTACGTGGCCGATGATTCGCTGCCGATCGCGCGCTCGGTCGAGGTGAACACCTTTCCCCCGATCATCAGGGCCTTCACGATCGCCGCGGAAAACCGGGATTCGTCGGCGGCGGTGCTCGACGTGACCGCGCTGTTCGAGGACGACATTCCGGCCATCAGCGGCCTCTCGAATGCGCAGCGGACCCAGTTCCGGGTCCGGCGATTCGATCCCTCGCGGAGTTTTCTCAATACCGCCAGGAGCTTCCCGCTCAACGTCGAAGTCCGGCACACCCAGACCTTCGATGCGGCGGAACCGCCCTCGCAGGCCAGCACCGGCACCATCTCGATGCAGCTGAGCCAGTCGCTGGTGCTGCTGCCCCGGGTGCCGATGCGCCCCCGGATCGCCGATCCGCGGGTCGGCTGGTTCACCACCGACCAGATCGACTTCAGCACCCGGGAGCTCAAGGCCTCGACCCGTTCGCTGATCCAGCGCTGGCGTCTGGAGCCGAAGGATCCCGCCGCCTACGCGCGGGGCGAGCTGGTCGAGCCGGTCAAGCCGATCGTGTATTACCTCGATCCGGGCACCCCGACCGAGTGGCGCTCCTACATCAAGCGGGGGATCGAGGACTGGCAGCCCGCCTTCGAGGCCGCGGGGTTCCGCCGGGCCATCATCGCCCGCGATCCACCCACGCCGGCCGAGGATCCCGATTTCGATCCGGATGACGTGCGCTATTCGACCGTGCGCTACGTGGCCAACCTGACCCGGAACGCCACCGGGCCGAGCGTGGCGGACCCCCGCACCGGGGAGATCATCGAGAGCGACATCATCTGGTACCACAACCATCTCCGCTCCTACCGGAACCGGCTGATGGTGGAAACCGGAGCGGCGAATCCCAGGGCCCGCAGTCTCATGATCGAGCCGGACCTGATCGGGGAAACGGTGCGGCAGGTGATCGCCCACGAGATCGGGCACGCCCTGGGTCTCCCCCACAACATGGGGGGCAGCTCCGCCCTGCCGGTGGATTCGCTCCGGTCGCCGTCCTATACCGCGCGGATGGGGGTCAGTCCCTCGATCATGGACTACGCCCGGCAGAACTACATCGCGCAGCCGGGTGACGGGGTCACCCGGTTCGTGCGGAAGATCGGACCCTATGACCACTATGCCATCAACTGGGGCTACCGGGTGCTGCCCGGCGCGCGCACCCCGGCCGACGAGAAGCCGACCCTGGACCGCTGGATCCGGGAGAAGGCAAACGATCCGGTGTACCGGTTCGCCAACGGATCCGCCGTGGATCCCAGCGCGCAGACCGAGGACATCGGCGACGATCCGGTGCGGGCGAGTGGATTCGGGATTGCCAATC
>Ga0209387_1000340_pt1 | contig 13336 bp, 6 predicted proteins | sample NCControl_FD_187515 | JGI IMG/M metagenome (GOLD analysis project Ga0209387, IMG submission 187515) | Agricultural soil microbial communities from Utah to study Nitrogen management - NC Control (SPAdes) (version 2) | ecosystem: Environmental > Terrestrial > Soil > Agricultural land | place: USA...
CTCACTACGTCGGAGGCAGCTATCCGAGAAGTCGAGGAACGTTTCGGGAGTAGTGGTACGAATGTTCGAGTGCTGCATGTCACTGGGAGCTCGCCTGCTAACAGTATCTTCACGGCGCATCTTCAACCGAAAGAGTGATGACTGAAAAGAAACGAGTTCTTATCCTTTGCACTGGCAACTCTGCCCGGAGTCAGATGGCAGAAGGCTTGCTACGTCAGGATGCAGGAGATCGATTTGAAGTCGCGAGCGCCGGCGTCGATCCCAGCCAGGTCAGACCGCAGGCCATCGTAGTCATGCGCGAGGTTGGTATCGACATATCGAGTCATCATTCCAAATCAGTTGATGAATTCACCGGGCGAGAGTTCGATTACGTGATTACGGTTTGTGACAATGCAAACGAAAATTGCCCAATTTTTCGCGGCGATACAAAGCGAATCCATTGGAGCATTGACGATCCTGCTCTCGCCCAAGGTGACGAGGAGAAAAAGTTGGCGCTATTTCGGCGCGTGCGTGATGAAATCCGACATCGACTCCGCCTCTTTGCTGATGCTGCAAGTAAGCGTGAAGGATGATCGACTGCCGCTACGACGGTTGCAATTGACCATGCGGTCAGTTCAAATCGTCAGAACGAAGGGGGTAGGATTGTCGATGCTGATCGGAAAGTCAGTGCTGTATTTCATCCTTGCCGGATTCTGCGAAATCGGCGGCGGCTATCTCGTCTGGCTATGGTTGCGTGAGGGAAAGAGCATATGGCTCGCGGTTATTGGCGCCCTGGTGCTGATTCTCTATGGCGTTATCCCAACTTTACAACCAGCAAACTTCGGTAGTGTCTATGCTGCATACGGCGGCATCTTCATCGCGTTGGCCATTTTGTAGGGCTGGCGGATCGATAAAGTCATGCCGGACAGATTTGATCTCATTGGCGCCGGTGTAGCGCTGGTGGGGGTGGCGATTATTATGTACGCGCCCAGAAGCTGAAGGTGTCCCGGAGGTATCTGTAACGTGGATCTGCCGATAGCATGTAACCTAACCGACACTCAACTGCAGGAGCGAAGACGTGACATGACGTGGGCAGCTTCGTGAAACAGTGTCTTGTGCAGAAGTTGGGCCACAGGATTGATCGCAATCTGTCGCGTTTTTAGCCAGCTGAGCAGCAAACCAGCGAATCGAACGCCACATAAGTTTAAGGCTCAGAGCGCGCAGGATCAGCCTTGATTTTATCGCCAAGGCTTGTCACCTTCGGAGAATTCGAGCCACGGCTGATGCCGGGGCGTTAGATGCTTCCGTGTGTAATCCTTAGCGGAATCTATGGAACAAATTTCTGAGGTTGATGGTCTAAACGGCTTTGCACAGAAAGGGAGTTTTTGGGATGAATCTTCTCTGCGGTCCTCCGTCTAATCTTTGCGTCTCTGCGTTTAACGGCCATTTCAACGCAGAGGCCGCGAAGATACGCAGAGCGCCGCAGAGAAAACGAATCAAATTTGCGACTTTTTGTGCAACGCCGGTCTAAACTGTTAATCATGTATAGAGCCATTTTGTACAGCATTAAGGGTATCTCTATTACCTGTGCGATGGTTTGCGTTCTTTGGTTGGTCTTGGTCTCTATGTTCCTGCTATTAACCGGCGGGACGTATTCCCGCACCTATGAAGATGGAAGTATGGCGTGCGGCATCCCGGTATTTAAAAGTGAGGAGTGGTTCTGGCCGGCGTTTGAGTTATTTGGAGTTCCCCTCATAGTATTAGCTGCGTCATGGCGAACCGTAGTTTACTGTTCTAGCCGAATAAACGTTCGCTGCTAGGCCTGCTTCAGATCATTGTTGTGGTTATAACGCCACATCTGACGGGTATGCACCGACCCGGATTCAGCGGGCTTCTCAAATTCGATGTCTTGTGCGGGTGAAGCGCTAGGCGCCCATGTCATACGACTACGGCCGCCACATAACTTCGAAGCCAACATAGGTGGGCGGCTTAATGATAGGCGTCTTCTCTGGAAGTTTGCGCGACCGGATTAATGGCGAGTTGACGGGCGGCTACTTGCTGCGTCACCGATGATTTCCATAGCGCGCGCGCAAGTTCCCTACCCTGATATCTCTGACTCTGATCTTTCCGAAAAATTCTTTAAACTGTTTTAGGTGTGCTTGATAAACGCTGGTATCCCGAACCCAAACAACTTGTTTCCCGATTCGTCGTACTCAGCCTCACAATACTTTGTTTGCTGGCAGTGGTTTGCTAAGTCTTCGAAGGTTAAGTCATCTGAGTACAGCGCAACCTCGCCACCCTCGAGATATTCATCTTCGAGTTCGCGGGCCATTCGCTTGGCTTCGCTGGAGGAAAACGATGTCCTACGTTTTTGCCGGCGCTCGCCGCTCTCATTGTAATAACTGAGAACTGCTATGTAATCGGTTCTGCCCGCCGTTTTCTTCGTGAGATGGAAGAAGAATATCGCACTGCAATGCGCCTCCTTCACGCTTATGGCAAAGTTCGATCCAAGGAGTCATCACAGAAGTTGTGTGACATTCTGTGTGACCGGTTTGCAGTGGATGTTTACTAGTGCGGAATTATTGAGGAAATTGGTAGGCGCGTGGGGATTTGAACCCCAGACCCCTACCGTGTCAAGGTAGTGCTCTACCCCTGAGCTACGCGCCTAAAATCGAAGGATTATCAAAACCTCAGGAAAAAACGAACTCTTTCTAATTCCGCATTGTCCGCTTATCCCGCTTTGACCGCTTGTTCCGCACTGAATTGTGCGGGCAACTGTGCGGGCAAATTGGAGCGAGATAATAACACGTCATTTCAAAATCACGCACCAGCGGGCGTTCTTCATGATGCGATAACGGTTGTCCGAAATTTGTTACGAACGCAAACTTCTGCTGGTCCAACTCCGAGATGTCAAAACCCCGGAAACCTCTAGTTTTCAATGGCGCTGTTTTGAGGGAGGCTTACAGTCGCGAACAGACGACAACCGCTGGGCGTGAGCTTCCTACTATGAAGTATTCGAGCTGCCTATTTACATTTTGAAGATTCAGTCCCAATAGGCTCTCCCACGTATCTGATTTCGTCTACCTTGCCCTGGCCGTTCAGAGCTAATGCGATTCCACGTTGTCGATACTCAATAAACACGACGGCGCCTTTCGCCGATTCGAAGAGTGGTGCGGATTCTTCATCTCCCAAGCAAGAATCAAAGTCATATTTTGTAACTATGTAATCGGGACCAAAGTGCTTGATAGCTTCTTCCTTCTTTAAATCCTTTGGATGCAGGTCAACTGCTTGCACGATATTTGTTGCTTTATCTACTACCACCCTTAAGGTTCCGGGAAAATCCAAAGAGCCCTCATAGTGGTGCCACACTTCCGGATTTGACGTCCCCTCGTTAAATAGCTCGGACTTTGTTGGTGTACCGAAGATGCGTAGCATTTCATCTTCAAACGACCTACCCATCGTAAGTCCACGGTAGTTCGCGGAGCGCCAAACACGCTTAACATCTGTCTTTAGACTGGCGGTTGCAGCGGATTGTCCCGTGTCTTTTGGAGCAAAGCGATGACAACTGTAAGCAAAGAGCGATTGGCTGAGAATGATGCAGAATAGAATTGCTGCGTTCATAGTTCTCCTATTACGGACAGGGCTGGTTCAGAAAGACCTCGGGGTCTTGCGGAACGTTATTTAGTTTGATCCAAAAATGAAGATGTGGAGGTGTATTTCCTGCATTCCCGGAATTGCCAAGAGTGCCGATTTGTTGCCCTTCGCTGACTTGCTGGCCGGCCGCAACGTCTGCAGGAATGCTCCCGTGTTGTAGATGCACATAGCTAGACGTGATTCCGTCGCCATGATCAACGTTAACTAATGTTCCGCCATCTCCGCCGGTACGTCCGGCGAACGTAACTGTCCCCGCGAGAAAGGCGCGCACTGGGGTAACATCAAGCTCGCCGGCAATGTCAATTCCGGCATGAAATGGTGGACGGTTTCGCGGTCTGCGCGCTCTGAACCACCCATCGCCTCCCTCTGAAGCGCGCATGTGCCCGGTTTCTCCCATCGGATTTCGTGTAAAGCCCGGCGTGCCAGTAACTGGATTCACACCACAGAACGGGAGCGGCGGCGGAATGTAGTTGGTCCAGTCAATTGGACGCGGAGGCGGCAAATCGGGATTCCGCCTTCCTCCCTGGTTCAGGGCGTTCCGATCGATGACGGCAACGGTGACCCATTCATCACCATCGCCACCTCCAAGAAATTGCCTCCAACCTATCCAGACATTAGAAGTGGGCGGGCCCCCTAAAGCGGTAGCAACGCCAATGGCGACCCAGCTACCTATTCCTCCCACGCTGTCTATTATCCCTTGGGGATCGAGTCCCATGGGGTCGATAAAATTCACTGGATCATTGCCTGCGTATGTATATGCGTTAAAGCTTTGTGGAGCGCCAATAGTTCCGCGCAAAGGATCGGGACTGGTCCATCTGCCACTCAAGTTTTCATGCTTGCGCCACAATGTGTGGTCTAAGCCAGTCGTTGCGTCTCGCTCCGTGAGCCCGTACCTTTGCCGGTTCGTATCCGTTGCCCCAAAACCTTGCCCGGTGGTGCGCAGGCCGATCCCGGCACCAATCTCTTCCCCGAAGGGCAAGTAATCATGGCGTGCGATTACTGCTCCGCTCGAGTTAAGGATGGCGCGCGCTGAGCCTTGGCTGTCCATGAACACATATTTAAGGATGCTTGTCCCAGCTTCATAGATTGCCAGCAAACTACCCGCGCGATAGATATGCTCTCTTTCCAGCGTGCTTCCGGAATACTCCGCCACGTTCTGGCCAAAAGCGTCATACACAATGGTCCGCGTAGTTGACCCGACAGTGGTCTGCACTCGTTGTCCCGCAGCATCGTAAACCTGTGCCTGGGTCCACGTACCATTAGCGGCGGAGGTTTGTCGTCCATTCGCATCGTAGGTATAAGTCAGCGAACGAAATTTGGCATCAGTGAGTATGTTACCGGCAGCGTCGTAGGTCGACACACTCGAGACAAAGCGATTGTTATTGTTTGAGGTATCGTAATCGCTGCTGGAAACAGAGGGTAAACCGAGCAGAGAGTGAGCATTTTGCGTGCGATTGCCGAAACGATCATACGTGTATGCTTGCGCATACGTTGTCGTCGACATGCCACTGCCTTGATGCTCAGTGATATTCGTCAGTCGTCCCAAAGCATCGTAACTGAAACCCTGGTTCCATTGCGCAGTGGTGCCAATGATCGCATCAATCTTTCCAATTTGTCCGTTGTTCTTACTCGTGTCTACTGACCCGGAACTAGTATTGAACTCTCCGTAGCTGTAATCATATTGCTGTTGGACGGCGCCACTTACAGTCAGTTTTCTTTGACTAAGCTGGAGGCGTCGGGTGAAGGCCAGCGCGTGCACGGCAGAGTTGCCCCAAGTCTCGGAATTAAGCCCGCCGTGAGGGGAATAGCTAAGGGAACTTGCAAAAGTAGTGCTCGCGTCGCTAAGGCTTGAAAGCCGTCCACCGGCGTCGTATGAATAACTGAGCACCCTCCCACTCGGATAGGCTTTACTCGTGAGCAAACCTCCGTGATTGTAAGCATAGCTGAGCGAGTAAGTGGTCGATCCGGTGACCTGTTTCTGCGTTACGACGCGGCCCATAGCGTCATAGGCAAAATAATTCCCAGTCGCTCCACTGCCGTAAGTTGAGGCTAGTAAACGGCCTGTTGTGTTGCTTTTTGTGTAAGAAGGCGCGCCGCTCGGGAGTGTTTGTGAATCGTAATAATAATGCGCCGTGGGGGTTGAGTCCGAATAGCTGACTTGTGTGAGGCGATTCAGGCCATCATAACTGAACGTCGCCTGGGTGCCGCGCGCATCATAACTATTGGTTACCAAGCCGCTGGAGTTGTATTCGAATTTGTTCGACCACGCACTGTTGCCGGTTAAAGCGTCGCTGAGATTGTAACTGGAGTTCGTCGCTTGTTCGACTTGCCGCTCGCGGATCATTCGCGACAGCGAATCGTACTTGAAGTAGCGATGCTGTGCCCCCTGAGTGATATGGACAAGATTATTGAGAACGTCATAGTCATAAGTGGTGGCTTGATTTGGTGAAGTCGTCGAACCCAACCCAGAGGAGGTAGGTTCATCCAACCGAACCAAGCGGCCGAGCGCATCCGTCTTTCGTCGTCGGGTTTTGCCGGCCTGATCTGTCGCCGTGATGTACACGCCATCATATATAACGCTCACCGAACTCGTCAGGGTATTATTATTGTCACCACGCGGCATAGTTACCTGCGTAACGCGACCCATAGGATCAAAGCTGCTGGTGGTCCAAAAACCGTCGGCATTGATGGCGGCACTATTGCTGCTGGCGTAATAAGGATTGCTCGCGCGGTAAGCGCGTCCCATGACATCGTATTCGATGTCCACAGCAGACCAACCATTGCTCGACGTATAGTTGGAAAATACTCGCGCCGCTGCACCGCGACCATCAAAAAACCGTCGGGTGGTGACATATCGCGGAGTGCCCCCGGGCGCATCCAGCTTGACAGCTTCATCAATGTAAGAGTGGTACTTCCCGTTAGCATCGGCAGCAAGAGCATCGGAGTAAGTCAGATAGGTAGCCCCACCGTCTGGATGGTCGATGTGATCCAAACGCAGAGAGTCGCTGTTGTAATAGTTCGTGGTAACCTGGCTGTTTTCGTCGGTCGTAGTGGCGACGAGGCCAGTATTGAAACTGTAAGTTGCGCTCGAAGTTAGATGGAGTCCGCCAGGATTACCTCGCGTAACGGAAGTCACATAGCCGTTGTAGAAAGTGTCCGAGTATTCGAAGGACTTGAGTTGACAGCAGTTCACCTCGGCGCTGGTTACATTTCCGGCGATGTCATATTTGATCGCACGCGTTATCGACCCTGTGGCATTTCCGGCATCAGTGTAAGTTGTCGTGCTGGTTACGTTCCCGCGATAATCCGTTCCGGGAAGATAGGGATTATAATAACTGCACTCCCACTCCCAGTTGAGGCATCCCCAGTAACCGGTCTCGTTGAATCCCCACTCGGTGCATTCCCAATCGCAATTCTCCTGATCCTCCTGAAACGGATCGTAGGAAGGCTCGTGCATGATGATGTTCGGACGCGCAGTCATATTTGCATGGCTGGTGCCGTAGCTGTCATAGGCATAGTCAATCCTCGAAATCGGAGTCGACGAGCCACCCGGATAGACCTTCACGCTGGAGGGCAGGTGGAAGAGACGTCTCGAAATGTAAATAGAGTCGGTCACATACGTGGTCTCGGTACGACGTAACTCAGTGGATGAGACGGTCCCACTAGGCGCGAAATCGCGCTCGCTAACCGATGAGAGGTTGTTGTAGGTCGTGTAGCTGAGGACTGTTGCTTTCGTTAGGCCGGCAACAGTGTCCGTTCCCAGCATTTGATAAGGTCTTGGGTTTTTGTTGTTCGAGTCTAACTGCCAATCTAAATGTGTCTGCGTGTAAGTTGTTGAACCATTCTTAATGTAGATATCGCTGACCAGACCATCGTTCCACTGTCCGGCGTTCACAATCGTATGAGTCTCAGTTATGGTTCCGTCAGGTCCCGTGACTGTGGAGACTCCGGTTGATTCGTTGGTGGTGAAAGTGTAGTAGGGGGCACCTCCACTCACGCTGGTGGTGCGGCCCGCCCAATCATCGGTGCGAGTGCTATACACCGGCAAATCAATTAAGGCTGAGGCGCTGGTTGGATAGCTGTAGGTACTCTGGGCCGCCATCGCACCTTCGCTGGTTACTGAGCCGGCGCTGCTAGTCGATGTGGAACTCACGGACATTCCACGCAACTTCGTGATCTGCCGCACCATGCCATATGGCGAGTACTCAAACTTGTAGCCTGAGCGTGCCCCGCCGGATTCCGAGCTGGTCGGGAAATAGACGTACTGGAGTGTGTGTACTGAACTTGGCCCTGATACACCCAAACTGGAATCAAACAACCCGGACGGCAGCGTCACGTCTGTGTAGTAGAAACGGATCGTCTGCACATCGGAACTGCTCATACCTGGCTGAGTAATTGCAACTAAATCACCATTAGTCGCATAGTAGAAATTGATGTAACGTCCGAGCGTATCGGTGATACTGGAGATTTTCGGCCCTGCGCCGTTAGTGCCGGCATAACTGATTAGAATGTAGTTCCCATTCCGGTCCTGGATCTTCGTCGGAAAAAGGCGGTAGCCTCCTCCGCCAGCGCCGTATGTCGCGATCGTTCCATTCGAATAGTACAGAGTGCCCGACGTGGAACCTCCGTGGTAATGAATGAATGTACCGTCCGTCGTGTCGTAATGCGAAGTACTCGTCAGGGAAAGAGCGTGTCGCGTTCCATCAGGATCGATAAGCGTGAAACCGGCACTACCCTGATTTTCAATGTGACCCAAGGTCATTCTCCACCCGGTCGCTGGCCAACTTGAATCCACATCGTAAGTCATCCACGTATTACCGCTGCCCGGAGCGGTCGACTTATGCCAAACCGAACTGTTGTAGACCAAAGATACCGACGCGTTAATGCCGCGCCCCGGTAAACCTGCAACTGGAAGTGCGAAGGTGAAGTTTTTATTGCCGTTTGTCTCAGTACCCTTGATTGGCGACCGCAGAGCGCCGCCCCGTTTTCTTCCTGGCGGCGAGCCGACGATGTTTATTGGCTTGTAGAGAGAAAGTGTTTCGTTATCTGGTAATGGATCATCATTCGGACCTCGCAAGAACATAAATGACGGCGCACCAAGTCTAAGTTGTTCGTTCGCCGAATGATGTCGCCGCTTCACCGACGATGCGATTCTGCTGCCGGCTTGAGCAGCGGATCTGGTGGGATGTTGACTTACGCGAAGATTATTCCGAGTGGAGTCGACTTTTTTCTTACCAAACGGTTCGTCGTCTCCTTTAGTTACCACAATGCGAACGCTCTCAGTCAACGAACCAACCCGAGCGGTCACGGTCGCCGTACCAGGTCTGCCGGCGAGAGCCTCGCCGGATTTCTTTAAGAAGACAACTTGTTTGTCGCTTGATTCCCATTCAGCTTGCAAGCCGTGTATTGCCGATCCCTCGCTGTCGAATGGTACCGCTAAAAGAGTTATAGACTGACGCTCCTGCAAGGCCACGGCACCGTTCGGATTGACTTGCAATCGAACCAAACGATTCAGTTTATCGCTCCTCTGTTCAGGCGGTGGCGGCTTTACACCACGAGCGGACTGATCTTGCGAGGAAGATAGCTTCAGCCAATTCAAAACGCCGCGCCAGATCCCGACAGCAGCGATACCTGATCCGTTGATCACGTCAGCTACTCCCGCTGATAGGGCGGGAGCCGGACTAAACAGCAGTTGTATGACAAGGACCAGCGAAACAAGCCGTCTTGGTAAGCAAAATCTACAGAATTTGAAAACGATTGTTCGAACGTTTAAAAGGAGTAAGGGTTGAGGAATCGGCATCGTGAGATCTCCGAACTTAGTGAAGTTTTTTGACCGTTAGAATCGCGAGCTAGCTTTGCTCCCGGTCAACGGAATGATTCATTAAAATGATGTGCGTCCGAGGCGGGAAGAACCCGCCGCAACTTGTCTAGATAAGGCCTTGAGGACTCGTGCGATCTCCGTATTAAACCGGATTTATGTCAATTGCGAGGCACGCAAAACCATACCGCACGACATTGCGCGAGTCAATAGCTTTTCCACAAGCTGGTCCAACAGAGAGCGGTTAGAGTGATCTATCATTCAAGCCGACTGCCTGGCTCACGGCAACATCCTGCTCTCTTGCGTGTCTTAAGGTCATGGGCCCGCCACCAGAAAGACATCCCACGCCCACCGGCTAACTTCTGCGCCCTTAAGGTCCTTAACTTTCGCTCGGTAACGAAATCGATTACCGTTAGCGTCAACTCGCTTCGATTCTTTGTAGTCAAGATGTAATGTTGCAAGATTGAAGTGTTCGAGAGTTTGGACCTCATTGGATTCAGAAATACCATTATGGTTGGCATCGTGCCACAACCGCAACGAGGCAAAAATGCTGTCACTCTTGTTTATCACGCCATCCTGATTACCACCCTGCATGGGTTTGTCGTATTCGGCAAGAGCAAGAAAGCCGTTCTTTGAAACTTCGCCGACTGGACGTGGTTGAGGCGTGTAATTGCCAAAGAGTTCTCCACCATTGTCGATCATGCCATTGTTGTTTCTGTCGAGGACCAAAAAAGCGTCGTCTGATTGACCTTTGGTCCAACTTAACTGCTCTTTCGATCCGTCAAGGTCGATATCAAACATGACTCCCGTCTGAAAATCGGTCAGGTCAAAGCCATTGCCAAGCACGTCTATTATGATCGGACTATCACAACCGGAACCGACACACGTCCCGAAGCTACAACTCCAGGCGCACCCTGCTTCGCACTGTTGAATGATGCATTCAGGTGATGGAGTCGGCGTCGGCTCCTCTTCATGAGTATCAATATCGAGTGTCTCCCGATTAAGCTGAGATTCACAGGTAATTCGGGCGGCAGAGTCCATCGCCTTACGGGATTGATTGACATCTCGTTGGGTCACCGTCGAACCGTGACTCGCACAACCCGGAGCCGCCGGAGACATAATGCTCGATAGACCACAACTGGTATAGTTTGTGAGATTCTCTAGGCCGATGGAGTGCCCAATTTCGTGCGCGATCGCACCCACAATTGCCCACAGGTCTTGACTCGCGATCGAGGTTCTTAGCCTCATTGTGTACGGTCCGCCTGGAGGGGACATGGTCATCTGACCACAGCCGGGAATGCTGTCATCTCTGACTATTGTGATATTAGGCGTCTGTGTGTTCTGATTTATTTGAATATTGAAGTTAGCCGGTAACCCTCCGGTTCCCGTGGCTTCGTTCCACGTGCCAGCGGCACCGTTGTGTGGAACACAACCGGTGCAGCCGGTAACGCCATTCCAAATATTCGTGTTGGTCCCTGATTGCGGATTTCCTGAGTTGTCAACGTTCCAGGAAGAATCGATTTTAACAGTCAGAATGGGACGACCGTCCGATGCAGTGCCGTTACCAGTCGTATTCGGCGGTGTTTGGTTATAAAAACATGGTGGACATTCTTCGCCAAGCGAAATAATCACCATCGCTACTATTAATAAAGGAGTGGCCCAGAGAAATCTGACAAGTTTGTGAGACGCACGGAGAGTAATCATGTGAAGAACCCCTTTCGGCTTACTGCTGAGCGCTTCGGTCAACCCGCCTAGTTCTTTGCTTTACCCGCTTGTTTTCTAAGTTGCGCGCTTAAGCGATCGAGATTGTCGCCAAACTGAACGGCCAGTTCTGTTCTAAGCGGGTGATCGAGCTTCTTGTCGATCGGTTCTAGCGTTCCCTGTGGTGTTATTACAAACACGCCCCATGGACCCATCTCAAACAAACCAACGATCTTTTGAGGATCAAATGAGACGAAGATTAAGTATCTTTGGCCGTTTCTAAACCGCGCGAACTTAGGATCCTTGCTGGTGATCCTGACACCGTCGACAATGGTCTCGCCGCCGACTTGCGCGGCGAGGAACTCATCTGCCTTAAGGGGCAGCATTTCTGGTGGCGCAGAATCGGTTGTTGGGCACGAGGTACATGCCCTGACCGGTGCTGAAAGCTCTTCAATTCGTCGAAACTTGTACCAAGTCCTTATGTCATCACTGAGAGGATAAGACCTGCTTTCGAGGGGCTCCGCAACGACTACGTGGTAGTAGTCCACGCCCTCTTGTAAATTACGGGGAACGGCATAATAGACCATCGAAGATTGGATCTCGGCTTCACTCTTCCCCTTCGCCTTAGCCACTTCTGCATGCCATCTTATTGAGCCGCGGTCCTTCGCCTGTTGTAGTTCCGCAAGTCTGGATTGATTTCGGAATGAAATGGCTCCAACAAGAACAGAACCCAACACCAAGATCCCAACGATAATGAGTATCTTCGTCATAACTTCCTCCACTTGCCGATGAGGAGCGGAAAACCGTTGCCAAAGGCGAACGACTGTTACCGTCAGCTACTCGCGGCGGAACCCGATCTTGGCAAGCTATGGGAACCAGTAGGAAACTGAACTAACGCTTGAGTGTTCCCAGAGTGCCCTGATACGGTCCTTTGCCGTACCAAAACAACAAACCATTCAGAATCACTTCTGGGCTTTGTCATTGGGTGGAAGTACTTGCATGTTACATCCACCTGAGGAATTGAGGAAACGTGGGCATGCTTATTACACAGCACACTCGCGGAAGTCAAGGTTTTGGCGGCGGGATGAGTGGAACCCTCGCCACGAATGCTTGACCGTATTCTAAGGTTCTTGGAAGCATTAGGATGATTTCGTTAAAGCCTCAAGAGTTATCCGCATCGGGTCATCTCTGTTATTCTCATTTAACCCCTCGCGACCATTCAGCCCTAACCACTGATCCGTTTTCAGCTTCAACTTCAAGGCTGAAGTTAAGAAAGGGACAGCACAGTTTTTAGATTGATATGAATGCGGCTGCTTTCAAGATGTTCGTTCCATCGAGACGAAATTCGTATCCGTTCGACAGCTCGCGGATCTGTCGCAGACTTGAAAAGAGATCACGGCTTGTCCTGATTGCATTTCTATTTGTTCCGGTGACAGGCACTTATATCGCAAGCTATCGGTTAATTGAGCTTCGCCACTTATACTTTTAGATCCTTATCCAATCAGTCTCTTGTGGTCGAATTCCTGCGCACAGTACCCGTAGATGAAAAACCCTCATTCGAGCAGGGAACCGTTAACTTCGGAGAGTGTTGTGGAACGCAGGTATCAATATTCATGTGTTGATTCTTCTCTCAAGATCGATCAGCGTTTGAAGAATCGAGGCAAACGATGCCGGTTTGTTCAGGAACATAGGCGCCATCGCAAGATAGTCCTTCTCCAATTCAGCCCTGCGAGAGTCTGGCGGAACGAGATGGAAAGTACCGGGTTTAGCCAAATCATAACGCGCCCAGCTTGACGGGAAGAATCTACTTTTCCAATTCGTGACATGCTGTCTTAGCTCATTGTTGGATAAGACCGGGCTGATTTCAGCATGCGTCGCCATCGCGGCCGTGTCCGCATAATGTCGCGAGAAACGATCCCGGATGGGCTTTGCGGCATCGCGATGATACTCCGCATGCAAGATAGTAGCTTTCTCCCAAAAGGTCCGCTCAAGTTCAAGCGCGACCAACTCACAATCGAAGTCAACGAGCAATTCTGGAAATTCTTCTGCAAGCCAAGGTTTGATTGTGTGCTTTCCGGCTGGCCTTTGATCAGTCAACGATCCGAATTCCATCTTCACTGAGCGACGAAGATATTCGAAACCAGTAGTTTCGTTAGATGGGTAATGAAAAAGGATGACGGGCGA
>Ga0209387_1000345_pt1 | contig 13279 bp, 6 predicted proteins | sample NCControl_FD_187515 | JGI IMG/M metagenome (GOLD analysis project Ga0209387, IMG submission 187515) | Agricultural soil microbial communities from Utah to study Nitrogen management - NC Control (SPAdes) (version 2) | ecosystem: Environmental > Terrestrial > Soil > Agricultural land | place: USA...
GAGTGTAAGTACGAAGACTTCTTCCTGTCGGCATGGGCTATCGGCGACCCGGCTCAGATCGTCGATGTTCCAGCCAACGCAACTGACGGCAACGGTAACTTGATCCCAGGCGCAAAAGCGACCAAGGTCCTGTTCCCTGACGATCCGTCTAACGTTCACCACAGCTACATCAATGACCACGTGAAGATGCGTGTGGTCCATGCCGGTCCAAAAGAACACCACGTCCACCACTTGCATGCGCACCAGTGGTTGAACACGCCTGACAGCGACAACTCCAGCTACCTCGATAGCCAGCACGTAGGACCAGGCTTCTCCTTTACGACAGAGATCGCGCACGGCGGCACCGGCAACCGGAACAAGACGCCGGGCGACTCGATCTTTCACTGCCACTTCTACCCGCACTTCGCGCAAGGCATGTGGGAATTGTGGCGCGCACACGATGTCTTCGAAGAGGGCACGGAACTCGACGGTGATGGCCGTCCCGTGACTGGCGCGCGAGCCTTACCTGACGGCGAGATCATGGCAGGAACTCCGATCCCGGGGCTCGTGCCGCTTCCAACTCTCGCCATGCCTGCGATGCCAAACGCGGCTTTTAAAGGCTTTCCGTTCTACATTCCGGGCGTGGCCGGACACCGTCCGCCGCACCCGCCGCTTGACACCATCGACGATGGTGGTTTGCCACGTCACGTCATTGTCGGTGGCGAGGCTGAAAGCGTCGAGACGCGTCTCGACTTCAACAAGGAAATTCTCGTAGCCGACGCGAAGGCGCTTCCCGAAAATGGAACACCGGACGAAATCGCCGCGATGAACTTCCACGCGCAGGACCAGGTCGCAAGCTTCCGTCCCGACGGAACTGTTGCCAGCTTTACTCTGAACGGTCTTCCGCCACAGGCAGGAGCGCCGTTCGCCGATCCATGTCGCGACGATGCCGGCAATGCTGCCGGTCGCGCGCGTCTCTACAAAGCTGCTGCGATTCAGCTCGATCTCAAACTGAACAAAGCAGGCTGGCACTTCCCGCAATCGCGCATCCTGACGTTGTGGGATGACGTCGCCCCGACTTTGGAGGGCACGCGTCCGCCGGAGCCGTTCTTCTTCCGCGCAAACACTAACGATTGCATAACGTTCCAACACACAAACCTGACACCGCACATCTACGAGCTCGACGACTTCCAGGTGCGCACGCCGACCGACATCATGGGTCAGCACATCCACCTCGTGAAGTTTGACGTGACCTCGTCCGATGGCGCGGGTAACGGGTACAACTATGAAGACGGCACGTTCGCGCCCGGCGAAGTGATCGAGCGCATCCATGCCATCAACGCCGGCGGCGGCTTGCAGGCCTTCAACAGCACGACGAGGACCCAGCTCGAAGCCGAGGAGCATCCGTTCTTCGGTACCCTCGGTGCACAGACGACCGTGCAGCGTTGGTTTGCCGATCCGACTTTGAATCTGGCGGGCAAAGATCGCACGCTGGGTACAGTCTTCTCGCACGATCACTTTGGACCTTCAACGCACCAGCAGGCCGGTCTCTACTCCGGTCTCGTAACGGAGCCTGAAAATTCAATCTGGAAACACAACGAAACTGGGCAGATACTCGGCAACCGCTTCGACGGTGGTCCAACGACCTGGCAGGCGGTGATTCAAACTCAGAACACAGCGGACAGCTACCGCGAATTCATGTTTGAGTTTGCTGACTACACCCTCGCTTACAAAGCCGGTGGCGGCGTAGACGGCGCGGGTAATCCGATTCCTGATCCGGCCAACGTTATCAACCCGCCGGTGAGGGACGAGGAAGATCTGCCGATTAACATCAAGAAGGCTGAGCAATGCCCAGGCGGCGTGCCGCTTCCGTGTCCTGAAGCAGTTTCGGCTGCTGACCCCGGCACAATAACGGTTAACTACCGCAATGAGCCTGTCGCATTACGCGTGCAGGATCCCTCCAACAACAAGCAGGCCGCGGGCGACGCGGGCGATCTCTCGAACGTCTATCGTTCGGATATCACTCGTGCGAACGGCGACCTCAACCAGCAGCCCGGTTTCTATCCGGCGCTGACAGGCGGTCTCCAGCCGGGCGATCCTTTCACCCCGCTGATGCGCGCCTATGAAGCTGACAAGGTGCAGGTTCGCATCCTCGTCGGTGCTCATGAGGAAAGTCACAACTTCAGCATCCACGGTCAGAAGTGGCTCTATGAACGCTCCGATCCGAATTCGGGTTACCGCAATTCGCAGTCGATGGGTATCTCAGAGCACTTCGAGTTTGAGCTGCCAGGTATCGCGGCGATCAAGGGCAGCGTCCCGTTTGTCGATTACCTGTATCAACCGGGTAGCTCCGTGGATAACCAATGGAACGGTACTTGGGGTCTTCTACGCGCCTACCGTGGCGCCGCCGGCCTTCAGCCCGATCTACAACTGCTTCCAAACAATCCCACCGGCATGGCGAAAGCTGCCGACAATAAGAAGGACTTCAACGGCACCTGCCCGACGTCGGCGCCGAGCCGTAAGTTCAGCGTGACGGCCGTGGCTGCGCAGAATGCGCTGCCCGGAGGAACGCTCGTTTACAACAACCGCACGAACAACGGCGGCAAACTGCATGACCCAACGGCGATTCTCTACGTTCGCACGAACGACATCGATGCCGGAACCGGCAAGCTCAAGGCTAATGTGCCGATCGAGCCGCTCGTGCTAAGAGCCAACGCCGGCGACTGCATAGAGGTGACGTTGTTCAATAAGCTACCTGTTGACGTTCCCGATCTTCCCGGCTGGAACACGGTGCCGATGATCGTCGAAGGGTTCAACGCAAATCAGGTGAAGCCCTCCAACCAGGTTGGTCTCCACCCGCAACTCGTGGCTTTTGACGTAGTGTCGAGTGACGGCGCCAACGTTGGCTTCAACGTGTCGGCTAATCCGGAGACCGGTAGTCCGGACGGGCGTCAAACCGCTAAGCCCGGCGAATCGGTGAAGTACAAATGGTACGCCGGTGACATTCGCATGAACGGATCGACTAAGGTTGCCACGCCGATCGAGTTTGGCGCGACTAACCTGATCTCGTCCGATCCGATCAAGCACTCGAACAAGGGCGCTATCGGATCGCTTATCATCGAGCCGCAAGGCGCGACCTGGATTGAAGACGCGAACTCGCGTGCGCAGGCCACCGTCAGCAAGACCGACGGCACCTCGTTCCGCGAATTCGTCCTGCAGTTCCAGACCGACGTTAACCTGCGTCGCGGTGATCTAACCGGCGATGCGGCAGCAGTGCCCAACGTAGCGAGAGAAGAGGATCCGGAAGACTCCGGTCAGAAGGCCCTCAACTATCGCGCTGAACCATTGTGGAAGCGGATGAACTATGCGCCCGACCTGCCGCTCGAGGAGACTCGTAAGGTCGACTACACCAACTCCCTCTCTAACGCGCAGGTTGGTGGGGATCCTGTGACTCCTATCTTTACGGCTAAGGCCGGAACCGCTGTCAGGTTCCGCGTGCTCAGCGCGAATGGTCACGCACGCAACAATGTGTTCCAGGTTCACGGACACATCTGGCAGCAGGAGCCATACATCAACAACTCGACCCAGATCGGCAACAATCCGCTCTCCGAGTGGAAAGGCGCCCAGCAGGGTCACGGCGCGTCCAATCACATGGACGTTGTTCCCGAGAACGGCGCCGGAGGCGCGCGCCGCATAACCGGTGATTACCTCTACCGTACGCAGGCGTCCTTCCAGTTCGACAATGGACTGTGGGGAATCTTCCGCGTCACGCAGTGATCGCGGTTTAACACTAACCACGGATGACACAGATCCAATCTGTGTCATCCGTGTTTACTTTTGTTCCGCCATGGAACACGCTTTTGAGGGAAGTTAAAGTTATCTCGCGCTCTGCGCAAGGCACGATGCTTGCTCAATGAATAGCGTCTAATCACATCTCGATACACAAGGGAAGATGAAATCAATGATGAAGAAAATCTCATTCGCCGCTATCACGTTCGCTCTCGCCATGCTCGTTGCCGCCCCTGTGGCGCTTGCTACAACGGTAAGCGAAGTTCAATCAATGATCACGCAGCTCAAAGGTAAAGTTGCAATAATCGTAATCAACGGCAAGAATGCCGAATCTAAAGACCGACCCGGCCTGCAAGGCCAACTCGACGGCGTTGCGCTGACATTGGACCAAGGAAAGTTCTGCGACTCAGTCAAGAAAGTCAAAGACTTTCAGAAAAAGGTCAGCGATATGATCTCCGCCGATAACAAAATCAATCAGGATCCGGCTGTCGGCGTTACCGCGCAGGAGCTTCTAGCTGATGGCGACGCGATCATCGGAGGTCTCAACGAACTCTCTGTGCAGAGCAAGGGTTCACCCTGCGGCTACTAGACCTTCTGAGAATGCTCGATGCGTTTCGCACGCATCGAGCATTTCATCTTACTCAACCTTACAACACTCACCTTCGCGGCGTCAGGCTTCGTTCTGAGTGCTAGTCTCCCGCTGCGTCTGTTGCGCGACGGGCCCACAGGAGGTGTCTTCAGATGATGAAAATTTCCAGCTCGTTGGAAGAGTCAACAAAGATGAAAACGATACTTGAAACTATTTCGCCCACCGTGAAACAGACGTTTCAGACCACCGACCTGACATTAACCAGCTTCCTGCGCTGCCGGGGCTTCCAGATCGAGAACATAAAGCAGAATAACGGACGAACACTCTTCATTTTTCACGAGTCGCCGGAATTGCGATGTGCGATTCTCGACTTCGCGAATGACGCAACCGTTGCCGTTCGCTCGTTTTGCGGCACCATGCGCGACCTGAAGGCTATCACGCGCGTGTTGATACTTTTCTTTGCGGCAGCGGCGAGTGCAGGCCCTGCGTTGGCCCAGAAAAAAACCGTGCCCCAAAAGATCGAGCGAGGCGGTGTCGAGATTGAGTTCACCATCGAGCCGATCGAAGAGGCAGGCAAAGCCGCCGAGGTGATGGAAGCCAAAGAGGCTAACGTCCGTTTCACGATCAAAGACAAAGCGACCGGGACGCCGCTATCAGGAGTCAAACCATCGGTATGGCTGACACAGCGAGGAGAGAAAGAAACTGACGAGAAGTTGTGTCGCGAGAAAGTTCAGTCGTTTCTCCAGGGCAGTCTTCGCTCACGCCCCGATGTCGATCTCAATACGTACTACCTACTCGCGCTGAACCAGGAAGCAAATATCTCCGTCATCGATCCGCTACTCGGTTTCGGCACGAGCAAGCTCTTGACACTCGTGATGCTCAAGGGCCCGGGTGAAGACTGGGCGCAGAAACCCAGCGACGACAAACTTTTCGTCAGCATGCCGCAGGTCAATCAGGTTTCTGTTGTTGACACGGGCACGTGGAAAATCCTTGCGAACATCGACACTGGGTTGAAGCCAACGCGTGTTCGCCTGCAACCTGACGAACGTTATCTTTGGGTGGGTAACGACGGCGACGAGCAGAGTGGCGTTACTGTGATTGACACAACGACTCTCAAGGTGGTCGCACGCATCGCAACCGGAAAAGGTCATCACGAAGTCGACTTCAGTAGCGACAACCGGTTCGCGTTCGTCACCAACCAGGTTGACGGCACACTCTCAGTGATCGACATTCAAAAACTCAAGAAGATTAAAGATGTCAAGACGGGTTCTGCGGCTAATTCTCTGACGTTCTCGGCGCTCGGCAACGCACTCTATGTTGTGAACTCCGTGGACGGAATTATCACCGTGGTCGATACGCGAAGCCACAAGGTCGCTACCCGTATTCAAACAAAGCCGGGCATTAAGAGCGTGCGCTTCACGCCAGGCGGTCGCTGGGGCTTTGTTCCGAATCCGACCGAGAATGTTGTGTACGTCTTCGACGGTTCGACAAATCGCCTTGCTCATACGATCAGCATTGAAAACGGTCCTGATCAAGTCGTTTTCACGGATACGTTTGCTCATATTCGCTCAAACGGCTCAACCGAGGTCAGCATGGTCCGTCTGGTCACATTGGAGGGCGAGCCCGACATCGCGAAGTTCCCCGGTGGTCAGAACGCTCCCGCGGACGCTGGGATCGAGGCCAGCGCCGACGTCATTGTGCCTGCGCCGGAAGGCGGTTCAGTACTGGTTGCAAATCCGGCTGATCGCGTCATCTATTACTACTCCGAAGGCATGGCTGCGCCGATGGGTAGTTTTCAGAACTACCGTCGCAAGCCTCGCGGGTTGATGGTCGTGGACCGTTCGCTGCGCGAGATCACTACCGGCGTTTACGTTGCCACGACGAGATTGCCAAAGAGTGGCATCTACGACGTTGCGTTCCTGCTCGACTCGCCTCGAATCACACACTGCTTCAATGCCGAAGCGAAGCCGAACCCGGATGTCCGCAGAGAAAAACCAATCGCAGTTCGAATCGAATATTTAAATAAAGGCACCCAATTGCGCATCGGTGAAAACTACAAACTTCGCTTCAAGCTTTACGACACTTCAACGTCCAAAGCGAAGAGTGATTTGAAGGACGTGCGTGTGCTGACGTTTCTCGCGTCAGCGACCTGGCAGAAACGCGACTTCGCCCGCTCGGTCGGCGATGGCGTTTATGAACTCGATATAAAAGTTCCGCAAACCGGTTTGTACTTTGTCTTCGTCGAGAGCAAGTCTCAGGGCGTAACTTTCAGAGAACTGCCTCACCTGACTCTGCAAACCGCTGAGGCCACCGCGACCAACTCGTCTGGAGCACAGAAGAAGCAGTAGCCGAGGGCGCTGACGATGAAAAGAGAAAACATGAAACACCTACACCCGAAACATCTGACTCTCAGCCTGCTCATCTGCACGCTTGCGTTCATCCCTGCGCTGGCGCAGTCGGAAGCGCCGAACCACGGCGCTAAAACAGCGTCAACAAAAGGAACCAGGCAGAGCAAGCAGCGGCCGCAAGCAAAGGATAAGGTTCATTACTCGTGCCCAATGCACCCGACTGTGAGATCTAAGTCGCCGGGCAAATGCCCGAAGTGCGGCATGGAGCTGCGAAAAGATGAGGCTGAGGTCGCTTCACACGAGGAGGAGGCGCAAACCTCGAACGCCCAGTTCACAGAGACGGCCGGTGCATCCCCCGGGCAATTATCGAAAATGAATATTCCGGATATCGAACTACTGGACCAGAACGGACGCAAGATCCTTTTTTACACCGACCTCGTCAAGGGCAAGACGGTCGCGATCAATTTCATCTTTACGACCTGCACGACAATCTGTCCGCCGCTCGCCGCGACCTTCGCACGTGTGCAGAAGGCACTGGGCGAAAAGGTGGGTCGAGACGTGCGGTTGATTTCCGTCAGCGTCGATCCAGTGACTGATACGCCCGAACGGCTCAAGGCCTGGGGCGCGAAATTTCACGCCGGCGATGGCTGGACCTTCGTCACCGGGAATAAACCGCAGGTTGACGAACTGCTACGCGCCCTCGGCGCGTCTTCAGCGCGCCGTGAGGATCATACGCCGACGGTAATCATCGGCAACGACGTGCTTGGCAGTTGGACCCGTACTTACGGTTTGGCGAAACCAAGCCAGTTGGTGCAAATCATTAACGACGCCATGGCAGGCAAGAACGCAACTGCCAAAGCGGAGGCATCGAACCAATGAGACGGCAAATTTTGATTACGCTTGTATTGTTAGCAGTCGTTTTGACGGCGACGCATAACAGCTTGGCCCAAACACAATCCACGCAAGAGACTCCCGCGCAGAATTCCGCACCGCCAGCGAAGCCTGCGACGAAATCTCCGCCACCTCCACACGATCATTCGCACATGACGAACGCTTCCGAAGCGGCTTCACCCGCACGCAAGTACTTTACGGACGTTGAGCTGCTTAATCAGAACGGCGAAAAGGTGCGCTTTTACACGGACGTGCTTAAGGGTAAGACGGTCGTGGTCAATGCCTTCTTTACGACCTGCACTTCCGTCTGCCCCCCGATGAATCGCAACATGGAGAGGATTCAGGAAGCCCTCGGCGACCGCGTCGGTCGAGACGTCTTTCTGGTCTCAATCACGGTCGACCCGGAGATTGACACGCCTACGCGGCTCAAAGACTACGCGAAGAAGTTTCATGCTGGACCGGGCTGGGTTTTTCTGACAGGCAAGAAAGAGAATCTCGATTGGGCACTCTACAAACTGGGCCAGTACGTAGAGGCGAAAGAAGACCACAAGACGATTTTCATTATAGGCAACGAACCAACCGGGCTCTGGAAGAAAGCCTTCGGAATGGCGAACGTGGGCGAACTTGTGCAAATAGTCGAAAGCGTTGTTAACGATAAAGGCGCAACGCAATAGTCTCTGCGTAACCTCCGCGTCCTCTGCGCCCCCGGCGGTGAATGCATAGCTAAGTTAATTAAACCGCCGAGACGCAGAGGACGCGGAGGATGCGGAGGTTACGCTGAGGTTACGATGAGCGATTAAGGCAGGCGCATATTTAGTGTCTAAAAAGATGAGTCAGAGAGCACAGTTCTTCGCGGTTTTGTTTTGGGCCGCATTAGCGTTTGCTGTTTCATGCGTTCTTTTGCCGAATGGGGCGTCGGTGGCCCAGGTACAGGAGCAGAGGGCAACGTCCGCAGAGCGTGGGTTGTCACCGGCGGAGAGGCGGGGCAAGGCTATCTACCTGCGAGGCGAAAGCCCTTCGGGAAAAGAGATCACGGCGATGGTCGGCGACATGGACTTGCCCGCCTCAACGTTAACCTGCGCCGGCTGCCACGGTCTTCGCGGCGAGGGCAAAACTGAAGGCGGTGTTACGGCCGGAGATCTGACCTGGGCGGATCTCGTCAAGCCTTACGGCCACACGCACCCAACGGGGCGCAAGCATGGTCCATTTAATGAAAAGCTGTTTACTCGCTCGCTGGTCCAGGGGTTGGATCCGGCGGGAAATGAAATGGCTGTCGCGATGCCGCGTTATCAGATGTCCGACGAAGACATGGCCGACCTCATTGCCTATCTCGAACGCATCGAGTCCGACCGCGACCCGGGTCTTACGGCAACAAGCGTTCGAGTGGGCACGATCCTCCCGAAACAAGGAGCGCTCTCGGATATAGGCGCGGCGATGAAGGATGTGCTCACTGCATACTTCGCAAACGTCAACGATAGGGGCGGGATCTACAACCGCAGCATTGAACTGCAAACGATCGAGACGGGCTCTGACGCTGCGGCAACGGCAGCGAACGTCAGGACGCTGGTCGAAAATGGCCAGCTTTTCGCAATGGTCAGTGGGTTAAGCGCCGGAGCGGACAAAGAGCTTGCTGCTTTGGCGCAAGAAACCGAGATACCGTTCATGGGCCCTTTAACGCTTCTGCCGCAGACGGGTTTTCACTCGAACCGCAACGTCTTCTACTTGCTGCCGGGTACGACCGAACAAGCACGCGCCCTTGTCAACTTCGCAGCCAATAAGCCGGAGTTGCAAAAGCGGCGACTCGTAATCGTCCACTCCCAAAACGAACTTGCTCTGGCCGCTGCGGAAGCCATAGAGGATCAGGCCCGAAAAAAAGGGTGGACCATCACCAGGAAATCCTATTCAGGCAAACTCGCCGATGCGACGGGAATCGCCGCAACTCTAAAAGGAGAAGGTACGGACGCTGTTTTCTTTCTCGGTGCAGGCGGTGAGGAGGCAGTCTTCATCAATGCTGCGGCCGCCGTCAATTGGACTCCGAATGTTTTTCTGCTCGGTGCATTAGCGGGAAGAGAGCTGGTCCAGAGTGTACCTTTGAGCTTCAAGGATCATGTATTCCTGTCCTTTCCGACCGTGCCGGGTGACGTAACCCCCGAAGGAATGGCGGAATTGCGCGCGCTGCAGGAGAAGTACAAGTTTGCGACGCGACACGTTGCATCGCAACTGATGGCTTTCGCCGCCGCCAAGATTTTTACGGAAGCGTTAAAGCGTGCCGGAAGAGATTTAGGCCGTGAAAAGCTTGTTACCGCTCTGGAGGGACTCTACGAGTATGAGACAGGCGTGACCCCCAGCATTACTTTTGGACCAAACCGTCGCGTCGGGGCAATGGGTGGCTACGTTGTCTCAATCGATCCTGCAAAAAAAGAATTCGTCTCAGCCAGCGGTTGGATCAAGAACAATTAATTCTGATAAACCAAAGGATGAAATATCTACGTCATGAAAAAACTTTTATTCGGTCTTCTTATTATGGTTGTGGCCGGTGCACCGGTCGCAGCGCAAGCGGTTGAGCAAACAGGCTCAGCCCCAACAAAACCAGCGGCTGCTCAAAACGCGCCCGCAACTTCAACGACGTCACCGGGTACCGACGACTGTGGATGCGAAGATAAGCGACTGTCGGACATTCTCGGGGTGGTCAACGGAGTAAAGATCACCAAGCACGATCTCAGTCCTGAAACACGGACGCGCATCGAACAGTTACAGCGCGAGGTAATCGACGCTCGTAAGCGCGAGCTCGATCTGCAGATCGACACGCTACTCCTGGAAGCTGAGGCGAAAAAGCGGCAGACGTCTCCTTCGCAGGTCATCAAGGATGAGGTGATCGCCAAGGTGCAAGGGCCGACCGATTCCGAAGCTCAGACCTTTTACGACCAGAACAAGGGGCAGATTAAGACGGAGTTCAAAGATGCGAAGGAAGACATTTTGAGATACCTCCGCTTTCAGCGTCAGCAGGAACTCGCCCGAAAGCTGGCCGAGCGACTGCGGGCCACCGCGCAGCTACAAGTTCTGGCCAAGCCATCGGCACCGCCCGCAAGCGAGGCAGATCGCTCGCGGCTGTTGGCAGTCGTTAATGGCAAGCAGATCACAATGGGTGACATCGAAACCAGCTTGCGTCCCTTGATCTTCAATGTTCAGGAACAGGTTTATGCCCTGCGTAAGCAAGATCTCGATCTGAAAATCAACGATACGTTGCTCGCGCAGGAAGCGCAGAAGAGACAGATCACCAGCCGAGCACTGCTCGAAGCAGAGGTGACAGCTAAAATGCCGCGTATAACAGAGGCGCAGGCTCAGGAGTTTTACCAGCAAAACAAAGAACGGATCAGTGGCGAGTTTACGCAGACCAAAGACCAGATCATTCAGTACATGCAGGAGAACAGGGAGCAGGAAGCGACTCTTGCATTCGCTCAGCAGTTGCGGCGCGCGTCAGTGGTCCAGGTAAATCTCTCTGCTCCGGAGTCGCCAGTCTTCAAGATCTCAACTGATGATCAACCGATAAAGGGGAACGCCAACGCGCCAGTCACGATTGTCGAATTCACCGACTTCCAATGCCCGAGTTGCGCGCAGCAGCACCCGGTTCTCGAGCGGATCGTTAGCGAGTTTGGCGACCGCGTGCGCCTGGTCGTGCGCGACTTCCCGCTTTCGCAGCATACGCACGCGCCGAAGGCTGCTGAAGCTGCCGAGGCCGCGCGGGAGCAGGGCAAATACTGGGAATACATCGCGGTACTTTTCCGTAATCAATCTGCGCTCGAAGTGAATAAACTTAAGCAGTACGCGAGCGATCTAGGTCTCGATCGCGCTCGATTCGACGCGTCGCTTGACAGCAGCAAGTTTGCTGAGAAGGTTCAGCGCGATCTGTCAGATGGGCAGACACTCGGCGTCAACGGCACCCCAACTTTTTATATCAACGGCCAGCGGGTTTCTGACAGGTCTTATGAAGGTCTGAAGGCTACAATCGAGGCAGCCCTGAAGCAGACGACGAAAAATCAAAAAGCAGGATCGCCCAGCAGCAATAGTTCAGGTACGTTGATGAAGTAATTCCGTTCCCTAATCGCAAAACTAATTGATGGAACAGAAGGAGGATAAACCGTCACGGCTTTAGCTAACCCTCTGTTCCTTTGTAAGCCCCTAACAAATTCTGCCTTGCGTGTTGCAGGCCGCGCTGCGCCCACTCACTTGAGTACCTAAGTGTTCTAAAAGCGAATGCCGGCACCTTTTTTCTAAGCAGACTCAAACAGGTTTCCCGGACTTTGAACGAAAAGTACGGTTTTCTGAAAGAACTCTCGCGTAAAGATGCAAAGGCGCAAGCGGCCACCGCGTTGTGCATTGTGGATTAGTCTGATTCTTTGATAACGATATATCGATCAATCGGCGGGTTCGTGAGAGTTTGAACGCGTCTGCTGGGCCAACGTACCTCTACCGAGCGTACACCCTTCACTTCGCCAAGTCCGATGAGTAGGCGCGGGTCACTTGCTGAGATATAACTGCTAGCCGTGGTTACGTCGAAAACCTGTTTCCTGCCTGAATTATCAATGACCGTCACGCGCGCACCGAGCCCCTGACGATTGGATTTTGAACCAGTCAAGGATAGTCCAAGCCAGTGATTCCGTGTGCCGGTGTTGCGAAGCACCAATGGACCACTGTCGAGCACGCCGATGACGATATCTAACTGACCATCGTTATTGAGATCACCGAAAGCCGCCCCACGTGCGGCGATAGGATTCTTAAATGGCGCTCCGGCAGTCGCCGACACATTCACGAAGCCCTTGCCGGTGTTACGCATCAACAGCAGGGGCTGCTCGTATTTCAGATAAGCTGTCGACTTTTCCACCGTGTCGAGTACGTGTCCCTGCGCAACAAAGAGATCCCGCAACCCATCGTTGTCTACATCGACAAAGCGCGTTCCCCAGCCCGAATAGAGCAACGTGATTTGGCCGACCCCCGAAGTATTCGTCACGTAAGTGAAACTCAGATCGCCGTTGTTGCGATACAGGGCATACCTCTCGTTTGACAGAGTAGTGATGAAGACATCGCTATAACCGTCGTTGTCATAATCGGCGCAGTCGACACCCATGCCGGCAAAAGTTCTGCCGTTATCATCATATGCGGCGCCCGACATGACGGCGATGTCCTCGAAGGAACCGTCGCCTTTGTTTCTGTACAGTGACTGGCGAACGCTGTCGTTCGCAACAAAAACGTCGGTCCAACCATCGTTATCAAAGTCCGCGAATGCGACTCCGAGGCCCTTGCCTGCAGGATCAGCGATGTGGGCGCTGGTGGTTACATCTTCGAAGGAGCCGTCCGGCTTCTGGTGAAGCAGAATATTCGTGGCGCCTTTGAAGTTGTCAGGATGGCAATACGCGCGCAACGTCAGTGCCGGTCCGCCGCAAAACATCGAACCACTCTCAAAGTCCCACTCCATGTACCGGACTAAGAAGAGATCCAAACGACCGTCGAGGTCGTAATCAAACCAACCCGCGCTGGTGGACCAGCCGCTGTTGACTGCAAGTTTTTTGCTGACATCGCTAAACGTGCCGTCGCCATTATTGTGATAAAGCTGATTGGCGCCGTAGCCGCTGACAAACAGATCGACGTAACCATCGTTGTTGTAGTCAGCAGTTGCCGCGCCCAT
>Ga0209387_1000347_pt1 | contig 13182 bp, 13 predicted proteins | sample NCControl_FD_187515 | JGI IMG/M metagenome (GOLD analysis project Ga0209387, IMG submission 187515) | Agricultural soil microbial communities from Utah to study Nitrogen management - NC Control (SPAdes) (version 2) | ecosystem: Environmental > Terrestrial > Soil > Agricultural land | place: USA...
GCTCCGGGGAGTGACACCGGCCGCCGCGCGGTGGCGCCCGGCTCGGAGCCGTCACACGATCTGGGAGCTGGCGCTCCACGCCGCCTACTGGAAGTACGCGGTGCGCCGCCGCCTGCTGGGCGCCGACATTCCCCACTTCCCCCGTTCGCCGGCCAACTGGCCCGCCATGCCCGATCCCGCGGATGCGCGGGCCTGGGCCAGCGACCGTGAGCTGCTCGCGGTGGAAGGTCAGCTCCTGCTCGAAACGATCGAGGATTTTCCCGCCCGGCTGCTGGGCCGCTCGGCCGGAGGCCGCAAGCGGTGGACCTGGGGAGACCTGATCATCGGGATCCTGATGCACGACGCCTACCATGCCGGTCAGATCCAGATAATGAAGCGGCTGTGGGCCAGTCGGTAGCTCGCGCCGCCGGGGCCCCGCGCCCCGCCATCATTTCTCCCCTGATCGATGCGCTTTGTGTCGGGGGATTGTCGCTCCTGCTCCTGCTTCCCCTGCTGCTGAGCGGCAGAGCCGATCTGGTCATCGTTGGGGTGGGGATGCAGGCCTGGATCGCGGCGCTGGTCAACATGCCGCACTTCATGGCTTCCTACCGGCTGGTCTACCGAAACCGGGAAACCATCAACGCGCACCGCTGGGCGGCGATCTACGTCCCGCTCATTCTGATTGCCTACATCGCTTTCGCGGTCTGGCAGAGCCGGGAGACCGATCTCTACGTCTCCATTCTGATGACGCTGCAGGGCGGCTACCTGGCGTGGCACTACACCGGACAGGCGTGGGGCATGATGGCTACCTACACCTATCTGGACGGCCGCTCTTTTCAGACGGTCGAGCGCCGGCTGGTCCGGAGCGGGCTGTATCTGCTGCTGGCCTGGCACGTTGCCTGGTTCTTCCGCTGGGGCTTCGGCGAAACCCGGTTCGGCCCCCTGCTGGAGTCGCTCTATTTCATCCTGTCGGTGCTGAGCGTCGTCGCGCTGGTGGCCGGCCTGGTCGGGCTCGCGATGATGAAGGCGCGGACCGGGCGTTTCCCTCCGGCACGCGCGCTCATCGCCTGGGGAGCGATTTTCGTCTGGTATGCCGCGATGGCGCGGGACCCGAGGGCCATTTTCTGGGTGCAGATCGCCCACGCGCTGCAGTACCTGATGTTTCCGGTCCGGGTGGAGATCAATCGCACCCGGCGGAGCGGATCGGGGCAATCCCGGCTGGTGACCCACATGGCCGCATACCTGATCGTGCTGGTAGCGGTCTCCGTGGCCATGGCGGTCTGGATTCCGGCCCGGGCGATGGACGTGGTGGCCGACTGGCTGGGGCGGCGGCCCGGCGAAGTGACCGCCCTCTCCCTGCTGGCTTTCCTCAACGTCCATCACTACTTCACCGACGGCGTCATGTGGAAGCTGCGCAACCCGGCGGTGCGCGAGGATCTGTTCGGCCATCTTCCCGCTCCGGAGAAGGCCGCGCCGGCGGCGCCCCCAACGCCCCCCGAAAAATCCCGGCGTGCCCGGCGGGAGCGCCGAGCCGGGTAGCTCTCTATCTTGAAAAGCATGCGGCGCCTCGTTTTTGCCCTGCTGGGAGCGGCTCTCGCCTGCAGCTCTCCGATCGAACCCAGCGTGCCCACGCTCGAGTTCGAAGTCGGCATCGTCTTCGGGATTCCCACCCTCCCCACCACGGCGATTCCGGAATCCGGCGCCCTGCTGGTCACCGGGGTGATGCAGACCCAGACCACCGGATACACACTGTTCGGCACGCTCACCGTAAGCGGACCGCGCGCGCTCCGGATCGACATCGACGCGTTCGAAACGGTTCCGGGCTTCTTCGTCCCCACCCAGAACTATTTCCGTGCCCGGGTCAAGAACCTCCCGGCGGGCGATCTCGACGTCGAGGTATATCACACCAATCACGCCCTCCCTGAGGCATTGCCGGTCCGGGTGTATCACGAGACGGTGCGAATCCGGTGAGCAGGTTTGCCGATCATTTCTCCCGCGATTCGGTGGCCTACGCCCGGTTCCGGCCCAGCTATCCGCCCGAGCTCTTCGCATGGCTGGCGACGCTGCCGACCGCCCGGTCGGTAGCCTGGGACTGTGGCACCGGCACCGGCCAGGCCGCGGCGCTGCTCACGCCCCATTTCGATTTGGTCGTGGGGTCGGATCGCAGCCGGACCCAGCTCGCCGCCGCCGATCGCACGTCCGGCACCCGGTATTTTGCCGGCCTCAGCGAATCGAGTGCGCTGGCAGCGCACCGGGTGGACCTGGTGACCGTGGCGCAGGCCCTCCACTGGTTCGACCGGGACCGGTTCTACCGGGAAGTGAGCCGGGTCATCGCCCCGGGCGGGGTATTCGCGGCCTGGAGTTATGGCCTCCTCCGCTCCACACCCGAGGTGGACCGGGTGATCGTCCGGTTCTATGACGAGACGATCGGACCCTGGTGGCCGCCGGAGCGCGCCCTGGTCGAGAAGGGGTACCAGAACATCCCGATTCCGATCACCGAAGTTGCCGGACCTCCATTTTCGATCGAAGCGCGGCTCACCCTCGAGGAGCTGCTCGGCTTCATCCGGACCTGGTCCGCGGTGGGGAGATTCATCGCCGACCAGGGACACGATCCGATCCCCGAGCTCGGCAAAGCGTTAGGTCCGGTATGGGGCGAGTCCTCGGCCGCACGGCAGATCACCTGGCCGCTCACGATCCGCGCGGGCCGCTGGCTCGGCACCCCGGAGCCGGCGGCGTGAAGACCGTGCGAATCGCCCTGGTGGGCGATCATGACCAGGGCGTGACCGCACATCGCGCCATTCCCGGCGCGCTGGAGCTCGCCGGCCTGTCCCTCGGTTTGCCGCTGGCGTGGGAGTGGATCGGGACCGACCTGCTGTCCGAAGGACCCACCGCGGCACTGGCCGCGGCGGACGGCATCTGGGTGGTTCCCAACAGTCCCTACCGGAGCGAGGCCGGAGCGATTGCTGCAATCCGGCACGCCCGTGAAACCGGTCGGGCGTTCTTCGGCACCTGCGCCGGGTTCCAGCACGCGGTGCTGGAATTCGCGCGGCATGTGGCGGGGCTGAGCCAGGCGGCGCACGCCGAGCTCACCCCGGATGCGGAGACCCCGGTGATCGCAGCGCTCAGCTGTGGACTGGTGGAGCAGTCGGGCGAGGTGCTGATCGAGCCGGCGTCGCGGCTGGAACGAGCCTACGGAAGTGCGCGGGTCAGGGAGACCTACCACTGCAACTATGGCCTGAATCCGCGGTACGAGCACCTGCTGTCTACCGGTCCGCTCCGGGTCTCCGCTCGCGACTCGGCCGGAGAGGTGCGTGCCGTGGAGCTGGATGGGCCGGCGTTCTTCGTGGCGACCCTCTTTCAGCCGGAGCGGGCCGCGTTGGCCGGCCGGGCTCACCCGCTGATCAATGCGTTCGTCGGAGCGGCGGCGTGAACCGTCACGGCCGGGGACTGCGGATGCTGGTGCAGGAGTTTCTGGATGGGACCCGGACTTTTGCCGATTTCCACGAGGCCTTCCTGTCCCGGTGGACCCGGCTGCCCCCGAGGGCGCTGACCCCGGCCGCGCGGGCGCGCTGGAATGAAGTGTTCGCGCTGGTGTTGACCGCCATTCCCGATCCGGTGGCCGGGGAAGACCTGGCCCGCGGGGTGATCGGCGAGGCGGAGCTGAGGCGACGGCTGCTCCAGCATCCGGTGCTCGCCGGCCCGGCGTGACGCGAGCGAGCTTCCGCTCAGTCCTCCAGCACGAAGGTGACCCGCATCGTAACCCGGTAGGTTGTAATCTTGTTGTTCTCGATCGTGATCTTCTGCTCGGAGATCCAGGCGCCCCGCAGATTCTTGAGGGTCTTCGTGGCCCGGCTGATCCCGGCCTTGATCGCATCCTCGAAGCTCTTGGTTGAGGTGGCGGTGATCTCGGTGACTTTCGCGACTGACATGGAACCACTCCTGAGTGAGGGCAAGGGGGAACCTACCTTTTCATGATTCCGACCGCCATCCGGCTCGCGCTCGCCGCCGCCGCCGCGCTGCCGCAAACGCCGGCGCTCGACGCCGGGCATACTCTGATGCCGGTTCCCGCGACCATGGTCCGGCAGCCGGGCCTGCTCCGGCTCGACTCGACCTTCGGGGTGACCGGCGCGCCGCCGAGCGACGGCCGGCTTCAGCGCGCGATCGCGAGAGCCATTGCGCGGCTGGAGCGGAGAATCGGTCTGGGAGTAGCGAAGAGCGAAGAGCGAAGAGGGAGTCGGGCGCTGCTCCTGGAGGTCGCTGGACCCGGCGAGGCGGTGCAGTCACCCGACGAGGACGAGTCCTACCGGCTCGAGGTCACGCCGGCGGGTGCGCGACTCCGGGCGGCCACGACGGTGGGAGCGCTGCGGGGCCTGGAAACTCTGCTGCAGCTGGTCGAGAGTGACTCGGCGGGCTGGTATGTCCCCGCCGTGCGGATCGAGGATACGCCGCGATTTCCCTGGCGGGGCTTGCTGATCGACGTGGGCCGGCACTTCGAGCCGGTCGAGGCGATCAAGCGGCAGCTCGAGGCGATGGCGGCGGTCAAGCTCAACGTGCTGCACTGGCACTTGTCCGAGGACCAGGGCTTCCGGGTCGAGAGCGTCCGCCATCCGCTGCTGCATCAACGGGGCTCCGACGGGCTCTACTACACCCAGGCGGAAATCCGGGACGTGGTGGCGTTTGCCCGGGACCGCGGCATCCGGGTGGTGCCCGAGTTCGACATGCCGGGCCACGCCTCGGCGTGGTTCGTCGGGTATCCCGAGCTGGCCAGCGGGACCGGCCCCTACTCGATCGAGCGCCGGTTCGGGGTTTTCGCGCCCACGTTCGATCCGAGCCGCGAAACCACCTACCAGTTCCTCGATTCCTTCATCGCCGAAATGGTCGGGCTTTTTCCCGACCGGTACTGGCACATCGGCGGCGACGAAGTCGAAGGCGCGGAGTGGCGTGAGAATGCCACGATCCGTGCCTTCATGCGGGCCCAGGGACTGGCCGACAACGCCGCGCTGCAGGCCCACTTCAATCGCCGGATGTCGGAGATCCTGACCCGGCACGGCCGGCGCATGGTGGGCTGGGACGAGATCCTGCATCCGGCGCTTCCCACTACCACGGTGATCCAGTCGTGGCGGGGACAGCAGGCTCTCCGCGATGGCGCCGCGAGAGGATACAGCGGCATCCTGTCGGCGGGATACTATCTCGACCACATGCGGACCGCCGAGTTCCATTACCTGGTGGATCCCCTGCCCGCGGGGCACACCTTGACGCCGGAGCAGGCCCGCCGGGTGATGGGTGGCGAGGCCTGCATGTGGCATGAACACGTGACCGAGGAGTCCATCGATTCGCGGATCTGGCCCCGGATGGCGGCGATCGCGGAGCGGTTCTGGTCGCCGAGGGAGGTACGCGACGTTTCCGATATGTACCGGCGGCTTGGGGTCATGCGGGGGCGACTCGAGGCGCTGGGGCTGGGCCACGAGTCGCACACTCCCCGGATGGCACGACGACTGGCCGATGGGCAGGACCCCTCCGCGCTGATCCGGCTGCTTTCGCTCACCGAGCCGGTGCAGTTCGGGGAGCGCTCGAGTCTGCAGCGGCCGACTCAGCTCACCCCTCTCACCTTCGCGGTGGACGCCGCCCGGCCCGATCCGCCGGCGCACTGGCGCATCCGCGCGCTGGCCGCGGCCGCAACCGGGTCGCTGCCCGACGCCCCGGCGGCCCGGCGCGAGCTGGCCGCGCGCTTTGCCGAATGGACCGCTCTGTACCCGGCGCTCGATTCACTGGCCCGGCGCACTCCCCGGGTCCGGGACGTGCTGCCCGCCGCGCGAGCACTGGCGCGGGTGGCCGCGATCGGTAGTGAGGCCCTGACCCGGGGGGCATCGGGACCGCCCGATGCGGAGTGGACCCGGGCTCGGCTGGCGGAGCTTGCGACCCTCAGCGCGCCGCAGGGCCTGCTTCGGATCAGTGTGATAACGGGGGTCGCGCGGTTATTACGTGGCGGCGGGGGACCGCCGTAGCGGAGGCAAGGAGGGAAGGTGGCAAGGTGGCAATGTGAGCCGCGTCCTTGCCTCTTTGCTTCCTTGCCTCCGTGCGTTTTACCGTGGAGTCAGCTCCGCCAGCGCCCGATAACACCGCTCGTCGAGCTTCCGTCCCACCAGCGGCGCCAGCTCCTGCAGCATCGCATCCCAGGTGAAGGCTCGGCGGTGGGGGCGATCGGCGAGCAGCGCCTCGGCGCGAGTCGCCACCGCGAGGACCCGGGCCGGCAGATCCATCTGGCGCGCCACCAGCCCTCGGGGATACCCGGTCCCGTCCAGGTGCTCGTGGTGGGAGCCCGCGATCTCCGCGACCCGCTCGAATACGCCGACCCGCCGCAGGATGTCGTAGCTGAAGGCGGGATGGCGCTCGAGCGCCTCCTGCTCCTCCGGGGTGAGCGCTCCCGGCTTCTCCAGGATCAGGCTGGAAACCCCCAGCATCCCGATCTCGTGCAACATCGCCGCGCGGACCAGGTCGCGCTCCTCGTCGGGCGCGAGACCGAGGATGCGCGCCATGGTCCGGCTCAGCAGGGCCACCCGTTCAGAGTGCCGCGCGGTCCACGGCGATTTCGCGTCGATCACCCGGGCGAAGGCTCGGGTCACCGCATCCATCCGGTCCTCGGTCGCCTCCAGGATCCGGTCCGGCGGCTCATGCGCCGCGGTCAGCAGGGCGGGGTTGTCGGTGCGCAGTCCATCCCAGAATTCCCGGTCCCCCATGAACGCGGTCAGGTGGAACACCAGGTCCGGATCGAACCACCGGCGCTGCCGATTGGTCAGCATGGTGGTCATCGCCTCGAGCCCATAGGCGCAGTAGAACACGTCGGCGGTCTGGGCGAGGCAGAGAATCCGGCCCAGCAGCGGAATCTGCTCCTCGACAAGTCCCTTGGGGTGACCCTTGCCGTCCCAGTGCTCGTCGAGGTTGCGAACCGCTTCCGCGGTCGCCTCCGGCAATCCCAGCATCCGGATGATCTCGGCGCCCCGGTCGCAGCGAATCTCCATCATGCCGCGTCCCACTTCTTCCTTGCGGAGCGCGATCTCCAGGATCCGGCGCACCCGGTCGAAGAGGGTGCCGTCCGGTGCCGCCAACCGCATGGCGTAGCGGAACGCGGGAAGAGTCCGGGTCCAGTCGATCAGCTTGTGCTCACGCTTGAGGGTCTGGTCGTCGGCCTGGAACAGCGAGGCCAGCCGCCCCGCGTTGCTGGAGCAGCCGGCGTCCTTGAGGAGGAGAGCGTAGAAGAGCGCGTGCCGCTGATCGGGGGGAAGATCGAGACGCTCGGCCAGCCGCATGCCGATGAGGCAGCTGCGGGCCGAATGGCCAATGCTCTGGCCCTCGGTGAGGTCCAGCGCCGAAGACAATGCGGCAATCACCTCGGAGAGGCGCAGCTGGACCGACGCGATGGGCATGGGTGGCGGGGAATTTAGCTCGGCGAGGGACCAGCAGCCATCAGCCATCAGCCTTGAGCCGTCAGTAGATTGAGAAGTCTTCATCCAGGATTCGTCATGGATCGCCGAGAGTTTCTACAGAGTGCGGTGCTGGCGGGTGCGGTTCGCGGGGTTGCCGAGATCAAAGGCGAAGCAGCCCAGGCGCCTGGCTCGCAAGTCCCCGCTTTCGAGCTGGAGGAGGCCACTATCGCCACCCTCTCGGAGGGAATGAGCTCGGGGAAGTGGACGGCGCGGGGGATCACCGAGCAGTATCTCACCCGCATCGCCGCGGTGGACCGGGCCGGACCGACGCTGCAATCGGTTCTGGAGATCAATTCGGAAGCGCTCGCCATCGCTGACCAGCTCGATACGGAGCGAAAAGCCTCGGGGCCGCGGGGGGCGTTGCACGGCATTCCGGTGCTGGTCAAGGACAATCTCGACAGCGGCGATCGGATGAGCACCACCGCGGGGTCGCTGGCGCTCGCGGGGACCGGCGCCTCCCGGGATTCGACGGTGGTGGCGAACCTGCGCCGCGCCGGCCTGGTCCTGCTGGGAAAGACCAACCTGAGCGAGTGGGCCAACTACCGCTCCACCAGCTCGAGCAGCGGCTGGAGCGCCGTGGGCGGACTCACCCGGAATCCCTACGTGCTCGATCGCAGCGCGTGCGGCTCGTCCTCGGGATCGGGCGCCGCGGCGGCGGCCAATCTCGCCGCGGTGACGATCGGCACCGAAACCGACGGGTCGGTCACCTGTCCCGCCTCGATCTGCGCACTGGTGGGGATCAAGCCCACGGTGGGCCTGGTGAGTCGCGCCGGCATTGTCCCGATCTCCGCGACCCAGGACACCGCGGGTCCGATGTGCCGCACCGTCACCGATGCCGCGCTGGTGCTCGAGGCCATTCAGGGCGTGGACTCGCGCGATCGTGCCACCAGCAGGGCGGGGGACCGAATGGCCGGGTCCTACCGCGATGCGCTTCGCCGCGGCGGGCTCAAGGGTATGCGACTCGGTGTGGCGAGGCGGGGATTCGGATTGCCCTCGAGCGTCGAGCCGGTGTTGACCGAGGCCATTGCCGCGCTCAAGGCGCTGGGCGCGGTCATCCTGGATCCCGCCGAAGTACCGAACGCGGAGAAGCTGGGCGACCCCGAAATTGTGGTGCTGGATTTTGAAATCAAGGCCGGGCTGGCGGACTACCTGGCGACGAGAGATCAGGGGACAGCGGTCAGGACCCTGGCGGACATCATCGACTTCAACAGCGCCAACCGGGAGAAGGAGATGCCCTGGTTCGGTCAGGAGATCTTCGAGCGGGCCCAGAAGCGGGGTCCGCTCACCGATCCGGTGTACCGCACCGCCCTGGCCTCCTGCCGGCGGCTGTCCCGGGGGCTCGGGATCGATGCCCTGATGGCCCGGCGCCGGCTCGATGCGATCGTGGCGATCACCGCCGGACCCTCCTGGCCGATCGATCTGGTCAATGGCGACCGCTACACCGGAGGAGCCACCTCGCCCGCGGCGGTGGCCGGGTACCCCCACATTACCGTGCCGGCGGGATGGGTGCATGGGCTCCCGATCGGGCTTTCCTTCTTCGGGCGAGCGTGGAGCGAGCCCAAGCTGATCGGGATGGCGTTCGATTTCGAGCAGGGTACGGCAGCGCGGCGGCCGCCGGGGTTCGCGCCGTCTGTGTGAGCCATCAGCCTGCAGCCTTCAGCCTTCAGTCGCTGATGGCTGAGGGCTGAAGACTGAAGGCTCCGCGGGTCGTAAGGATATATTTCCCGGGTGATCAGCATGCCAAAATCCCGTTGGTTCTGGCCGATTCTCGGCACCCTGGTCCTGGCCGACTGCTCAACCAAGGAGCTGGTGGAAACGACCCTGGCCGGAAACCCCGGTCCCCATTCGCTGATGGGCGAGTGGCTTCGGGTCACCCTGGCCTATAACCCCGGGGCAGCGATCCCGCTTTCTTTCGGCGCCGCATCCCGGGTGGTGTTCGGAGGCTTCGCCGTGGCGGCGATCTTCGCGCTCCTGGTGCTCTACCGCCGCACCGCCCCCGAGGCCCGGCTGCGCGCCGCCGCCCTCGCACTGGTGGCAGGCGGGGCCCTGGGGAACCTGCTGGACCGGCTCCGCTCGCCGCAGGGTGTGGTGGACTTCATCGACGTGGGCATCGGCGATGCGCGGTTCTGGACTTTCAACGTGGCGGATGTCGGCGTCACCGTGGGCGCGGTGCTGCTGGCCCTGGTCTTGTGGCGCGACGAGAAGCCCCGGGCGGAGGCAGCATGACTCGATGGCTGCTGCTGCTTTTCGCCGCGGTGTCGCTGCCGCCGCAGAACGGCACCGGACGGATCACTCCGGCCGGGGTCGCCCGAGCCCAGGCGGTGGTGGATTCCGTCTTCCTCGACCGGAAGCTCCGGGAGGGATTCATCGAGGGCGGTGACTGGGCCTCCTACCTGATGGTGCGGCTCGGCGTCACTCCGCTTCCCGACAGCATCGGCATCCAGGTCAGCACCGACAGTCAGGCTATCGCCTTCACCGGGCGGATCCAGGATCTTCCCCCCGAAGGCCGGGATATGATGGGGCCGCTGCTCGCGCTGATGGATTCCACCACGGTGCTCCGGGCGGAAGTCGTGCTGCTCCCCTCGTCCAAGGGGCTGGCCCACTTCCAGCTCAGCCGGGTGACCGTCGGGGGATTCCCGGTGCCGGAGATCGTACTGCGCTCGATGCTCTTCAACGTCGGCGACCGCTACCCCGAGCTGACCAAGAGCGGACGCGACCTCTTCGTTCAGATTCCGCCCGATGGGTCGGTTGCCCTGGTGAAGGACGGGGTCCGCATTGCGGCTCCGGCACTTGGGCCGGCGAAAGGATCCAACCGGTGAACGAGCTCAGTTATCCGATCGGGTCCTTCTCACTCCGGGAGGTGACCGTCGCCCCGGAAGAACGGCCTGGACTGATCACCGAGATCGCCGAGCTTCCGGCCCAGTTCCGGAGCGCGGTGAAGGGACTCAGCGAGGCGCAGTTCGATACACCGTACCGGCCGGGAGGGTGGACGGTGCGGCAGGTGGTGCACCACGTGCCCGACAGCCACCTCAATGCCTATGTCCGCTTCAAGCTGGCGCTGACCGAAGAGAATCCCACCATCAAGCCATACGAAGAGGCGCGCTGGGCCGAGCTTCCCGATACCGCGGGCACCCAGATCGGGGTGTCGCTGGTCCTGCTGGAGGCGCTGCACCGCCGCTGGGTCGTGCTGCTCAAATCGATGACCGACGAACAGTGGGGCCGCACCTACATCCACCCCGACTATCAGAGCTCGTTCCGGCTCGATGCGATCCTGGCGATGTACGCTTGGCACGGGAAGCATCACACCGCGCATATCACCCGGCTTCGGGAGCGGATGGGCTGGACCTGAATGCTGAGGTTGTCCCGGTCGCGGCTCCGCTGGCTGGTGGTCGTGACCGGGGTGCTGCTTCTGGCCGGATTGCGTCTGGCTCCCGCCCTCCCTCTCTCGCTGGTCACCCCGGTCTCCCTGGTCTGGCTCCTCCTCCTCGCACTGCTGCTCTACGCCGGCTACACCGTGCTGGGTGCCTGGATCGGCTCCCGCGCCGCTCTGGTCATCGTGGTGGTCCTGGTGCTACTGCCGGTGGCGGGGACGCTGGTTCCGGCGTCGCTTTCTCTCGATACCCGGTTCCCCTGCCCGCGCAACTGGCGATCGCCGGCGACCTGGATGCTGCGCCCGAGTCCCATGGGCAGCATGCTGCTCGAGGAGGAAGGGGTCTCACTGCGAATCTGCTACGGCCGGCCGGCGGCGCGGGGACGCACCATGCTTGGCGGGTCGAGGGTGCCCTACGGACAGCTCTGGCGGACCGGCGCGAATGAGCCTACCACGCTGATCACAACCACCGGGGCGATGATTGCCGGGGTGGAAGTGCCGCCGGGCCGGTCGGCGTTGTACACGGTACCGGGGCCGGAGAGCTGGGAGATCATCCTCAACCCTTCGACTTCGCAGTGGGGAATCGAGACCGAGTACACCGAGGAGATTCGGGCAAAAGAGCTGGGCCGGGCCATCGTTCCGAGCGAGCGGAGCGACCGCTTCGTCGAGCGACTCACCTTTTCCCCGGATTCCGGGGGGGTGGTGCTGGAGTGGGAATGGACCCGGGTCCGGATTGCCGTAGGCCCGCGGCAGGGCGGTTTGCAGGACGGTAGGACGGCGGGACGGCAGGGCATGAGACGGTAGGACGGTAGCGCAGTAGGACGGCAGGTACTTCTGCGGGCGAAGTGTCGAGAAACTGTTCGATTCTTTTTGACCCATAACCGGTTGTGGAAGTCCCACTTGAAGTCCCCATTAATATTAGTAATATAGTAGTAATCACTACTATGTCTAGGAATTCTCTTTACGCTTTTGCATCTTTGCGCCTTTGTGCCTGATGTAACTTCATGCTGGATCGATAAATGCAGTAATCATCGAAGCCATTTTCTACGTCGGTCCCACCGTCCAGATAGAGGACGGCTGGGGAACCCGCATGTCGGGAGGCTTCGTGCTGGATCGGCTGGGCGATCCTCTGCTGCGCGCGTTCGGCTCGCTCGATGCGTTGCCGTCGGCCTGGCGTGAGCTGCTCGATGGGCTGAACCAGACCTTGGCCGAATCGGCGCAGGAGCGCGACCGGCTCTCGATCGCCTTCGAGCGCGCCAGCACCGAGCTCCGCGAGCTGCTGGTCGAGGTGGATGCGCTCCGGAGGGCCCGGGCCGCGGCGGAATCCACCAACCTGGTGCGGGGGGAAATCCTCGCCACCCTGAGCCGGACCATGCGCACCCCGGCCGATACCATTCTCGGACTCACCGCGCTGCTTCGGGGCGGCGCCCTGCAGCCGACCCAGCGAGCCTACGTGGACGCGGTGCAGGGCGCCGGCGAGGCACTGCGCAGCATTCTCAATGAAGTCTCCGATTACTCCCGGTTGGAGAGCGGGACCCTGCCGCTGGAACCGATTCCGTTCGACCTCCGGCTGATGATCGAGGACATGGCCTGTACCCTCTCCTCCCTCGCCGAAGCCAAGGGACTGACCCTCCGGATGGCCTGGCGCCCCGATACGCCGAGGCGGGTGCTGGCCGATCCGGGGCGGATCCGGCAGGTGCTGACCGCGCTGATCCGGGATGGCCTCAACCGGCTGGAGCGGGGCGAAGTCGTGCTCGAAGTCGGTCGTGGCACCATGCGGGCGCCCAGCGGCGGGGTCCGCTTCACCGTCGAAGACAGCGGTCCCGGCATGGCGCCCGATCTGCTCCCGATGCTCTTCGAGCCGTTCACCCGGGGCGATGCCTATCCGGGGCGTGACGGCAGCCTGGCCCTGCCCATCGCCCATCATCTGGCTCGGTTGCTGGGCGGTGAGCTCGCGGCGGCCAACGTCGAGGGGGCGGGAGTCCGTTTCACGCTCTCCCTTCCCCTGCCGGTGGTGGATGGTTCGGAGGAACCACTGCCGATGGAACCGGAACTGGCCCCGCACCAGGCCACCCTGGGACTGATGGTGGTGGACGCGGATCCCGATCAGCGGGCCGGATGGGCCCAGGTTGCCGACGCGGCCGGCTTCCAGGCCGTGGAGGCAGGCCATCGCGAAGAGGCGATCGAGGAGCTCCGGAAGCGGGCTCGGGAGCGCCGTCCGGTCGCGATGGTCCTGTTCAGTGACCACGATGCGGACGGATACGACGCCATCGCTCGGCGCATCCAGAGCGAGCCGGAGCTGGGCCAGCCGGCGCTCATCATGCTACCCGCGGTGGGCAATCCCGGCGA
>Ga0209387_1000350_pt1 | contig 13111 bp, 11 predicted proteins | sample NCControl_FD_187515 | JGI IMG/M metagenome (GOLD analysis project Ga0209387, IMG submission 187515) | Agricultural soil microbial communities from Utah to study Nitrogen management - NC Control (SPAdes) (version 2) | ecosystem: Environmental > Terrestrial > Soil > Agricultural land | place: USA...
CCTGCCGGCAACCGCCCCAGCAGATCGACCAGAGGGCGGACCGCGCCCCGGGAGATCAGCACTCCCACGGCCCGCTCGGCGGCATGGTCCAGCGCGCCCATGTCGAGCTGCATGGTGAGGAGCCGAAGGGGATCGCTCCGGTACGCCTCCGTGCTGGTCAGGCCGGGTACCAGCGGCGGAGGCAGGTGATCCACCGGCTCGACGAGCGTGCGGCCGGGCGATCCCCACGACGCCAGCAGATCGCCCACCACCGCGAAGAACTGGTCCTCGGCCGGATGCCGTGACATCGCGGGTCCGTGCTCGGCGTGCCGGGCGAGTTTGCTGAGCAGCCGGTCGAGCGGCAGAGAGATCTCCCTTCCCTCGATGGCGGCGGCGGCGCGGACCACGCCGAGCGTCCCGGCGGCCGACGCCACCCCGGCCAGGTCGTGCACCAGGCGGTGTCCGCTCGTCTCGTCCAGGTCACGCCGCAGCAGACGCTCGATGGTCTCGGGGCGGAGCCGCTCGAGCAGCCCGGCCACCTGACGGCGGATCTGCTGTGCCTGGGGAGAGGTCCGGTCACGGGAGGCATCCGCCGCTTCGTGGAAATACTGGATGACCGCTCCGTCGCGGGCTGGTGTTGCGGGCTGGGCCTCGAACGCCAGCGCGACATTCTCCGGACTGGGAGCCGGCTCACCGCCGGGAAGCGGGCTTTCTCCCAGGATCGCTCGGGCGAGCGCCGGCCAGATGGCCGCGCCGCGCATCCCCGATCCTTCGGCCGAGTCGCGCTCCAGCGGGTCGAGAGTGAGCCCGGCAAAGTTGAGCGGCTCCACCTCGACGTGGCTGGACCGATGCGGCAGCAGGTCGGATCCCTCCCGGGTGAGCACGACCAGGGTAGCCACGGCCTCTTCCCGGGTTATGCCCCGGGCCAGCCGGATGCTGCCGACGTTCCGGCGGAAGAGCCGCCCCGCCATCTCCCGAAGTTGAGGATGATCCGGGTCGCTCGCGGCGGCGCCCACGAAGACCTGGGTAGGTGCGACCGCGAAAGTAGCGGCGGGCCGCTCGGCCAGCATGGGGGCCAGGACCCCGAGCATGTGGCCCACCGCCCGGTCCAGGGTGGGGTGCCCCTCCGGGTACATCTGAGCCCGCTGCAATGCCGCAGCGAACGCCGTGAGAAACCCAGCGAGGTCGCGCGCCAAAGGCGGAGCAGCGACCGGCTCAGGAACCATGGGGTCTCCGGAAATTGGACGGTATGGTGTTCGTCGGCGGGGGCCGAGTCGGGCCGGGAACGAACGCCGGCTCGATGAAGAACTGGTCATCATCGAGCCTGGAGGTAACAGTTTGGAAGAATCGGGCCGCGGAGGACCGACGGTCGCACCACGGGGAAAGGGTCAGATCGGCCTCCGGAAAAGGGCCTCAGTGTCGAGGGACAAGTGCTACATGTTCTCGACCATCGCCTCCGCGAACTGGCTGGTCCGGAGCAGCGTGGCCCCGTCCATCTGGCGGTGAAAGTCGTAGGTGACTCGTTTTTGTGCAATCGTCCGGTCCAGGGCGGTGATGACACGGTCGGCCGCCTCCCCCCAGCCCAGGTACCGAAGCATCATCTCCCCGGAGAGGATAACTGAGCCCGGGTTAACCTTGTCCTGATTGGCATACTTTGGCGCGGTGCCGTGGGTGGCCTCGAAGATGGCGTGGCCGGTCTGGTAGTTGATGTTGGCCCCGGGGGCGATGCCGATCCCACCCACCTGCGCGGCCAGGGCGTCGGAGATGTAGTCCCCGTTCAGGTTGAGAGTGGCAATCACATCGTATTCGGCGGGTCGAAGCAGGATCTGCTGGAGGAACGCGTCGGCGATGGCGTCTTTGACCACCACTCCCCCGGGCAGCTGACACCAGGGCCCCCCGCCGATCTCGACGCCGCCGAATTCTTCCCGGGCCACCTCGTAGCCCCAGTCGCGGAAGCCGCCCTCGGTGAACTTCATGATGTTGCCCTTGTGCACCAGAGTGACGCTCTCGCGTTTCTGGGCAACCGCGTATTCGATCGCGGCGCGCACCAGCCGCTTGGAGCCTTCGATGGAGACCGGCTTGATGCCGATGGCACTGGTCTCGGGGAACCGGATCGTCTTCGCCCCCATCTCCCCATTGAGAAAGGCAACCACTTTCCGGGCTGCCTCTGTCCCGGCCTGATACTCGATGCCGGCGTAGATGTCCTCGGTATTCTCCCGGAAAATCACCATATCCACTGCGCCGGGATCCTTGACCGGCGAGGGGACGCCCTCGAACCAGCGGACCGGCCGCACGCAGGCGTAGAGGTCGAGCTGCTGGCGCAGCGCGACATTGAGCGATCGGATGCCCCCGCCCACCGGGGTGGTGAGTGGTCCCTTGATCGCCACCAGGTGGCTGCGGATCACCTCCAGGGTCGCGTCGGGAAGCCAGTCGTTGACCTGATTCTTCGCCTTTTCCCCCGCCAGGACTTCGTGCCAGACGATCTCGCGCCGGCCGCCGTAGGCGCGCTGCACCGCCGCGTCGAAGACCACGCGGGAGGCGCGCCAGATGTCGGGCCCGGTTCCGTCGCCCTCGATGAAGGGAATGATCGGGCGGTCGGGTACCCGGAGGGTGCCGGCTTCGAAGGCGATGCGCTCTCCCGCTGCCGGTGGGGCCGATGTGGTCATGTCAGTTTCCAGGTTTGTACACCGCGAGCCACGCTGCCGCTGCGGCGAGAAGGGGGAGCCCGAAGAGCAGAATCGGGCGGGCGAGTGCGGGCTTCTGGCGCGGAACGGTGAGCAGGATCCCGGCCAGCAGCCAGATCACCAGCTTGCCGATGACCCAGCCGGGTACCCCGCCACTCAGCAGATCGAGCCGCGCCACCAGGCCGAAGCCGGCGATCAGGATGATCAGGAGCCCGGTCCCGTGCAGCACCGTGATGGAGCGCCGGGCGGCATTGGTCGCTGAGGTGCCGCCGTTGATCGCGTGCACCATCGCCCCGCCCAGGACGCTGAACAGGACCAGCACGCCGACCAGATGGATGACCTTGTACAGCTCGTAGGAAATCATGGTCGCTCGATGGGGGCGCGCACCGCGTTGCCCCACTCGGTCCAGGATCCGTCATAGTTGCGGACCGAGGGATAGCCGAGCAGGTAGGTGAGCACGAACCAGGTGTGGGAAGAACGCTCGCCGATCCGGCAGTAGGCGATGATCTCCTCGCCAGGGGCGAGGCCCTGCTCCTGCTCGTAGATGGCGCGGAGCTCCGCGGCGGTGCGGAAGCAGTGGGTCTCCGGATCCACCGCCCGGGCCCAGGGCACGTTGCGGGCCCCGGGAATGTGGCCGCCCCGGAGAGCGCCTTCGTTAGGGTATTCCGCCAGGTGGAGCCGCTCGCCCCGGAACTCCTCGGGACTGCGCACATCCACCAGCCGGCGGCCGGCCTTCACGTGGGCCAGCACCTCGTCGCGGAAGGCGCGGATGCTTTCCTTCCGGTCGCCGACTTTGAGGTGGCCGGGGGTCACTGCTTCGCGCCCGGGAACCAGCGGCCGTCCCTCGTCGGCCCAGCGCTGCCGTCCCCCGTCCATGATCGCGAGGTTCTCGAGGCCGAAGAGGCGCAGCACCCAGAACGCGTAGGTGGCCCACCAGTTGTTGCGATCGCCGTAGAGCACGATCCGGGTGTCCTGGCTGATTCCTCTGGCCCGGAGCAGCTGCTCCATGTCCTCGCGACCCACGTAATCGCGCTGCACCGGGTCGTTGAGGTCGTCCACCCAGTCGAGCTTCCCGGCCCCGGGAATGTGGCCGGAATCGTAGAGCAGCACGTCCTCGTCGGATTCGAGCAGCCGGACGGCGGGATCCTGGAGATGTCCGGCCACCCATTCGGTCGATACCAGCACCTCGGGGTGGGCGTAGCCGCGCTCGGCGATCGGAAGGGTCACGACGGCGGGCCCGCCTCGCCCAGCAGATCCTCCAGCACTTTATCCACCACCTCGCTCACGTCGCCCTGCACGATGGTGCGCAGCACATCCATGGTCTCGAGCGCGAGGTCGTCGGGGTGCTTGCGATCGTGGTCGAAGCGGATGATCTGCCCCAGAAACACCGCGGCCTGGCGCTCCCGCCCGGAATCGTCTGCGTCCTCGTCGTCCTCTTCATCCTCGTCCTCCGCGTCTTCCGCGTCCTCCGCACCCTCCGCGTCTCCGGCCGGGTGGACCGGACCCTCCTGCATGGCCCGATCGTAGGCGGTGCCCGGCACGCTGTCGGCCCAGGGCGAAGCGCTTTCCTCCTCCTCATCAGGCGTGTCGAAGAAATCTCCGGGGAGGTCTACCAGCGCGAAGAGCTGGCACTGGAGCCCCGGTGCCTCTTCGCGCGCGGCCAGCGCGAGCCGCACCGGCTGGGCGAAGAGCCCGCGCTCCAGGAGAAAGGCCGCGGCATCGGGGGGTACCACGCAGCGGGCCACCAGCTTGGGACCGAGGAAGGAGCCGATGCAGGCCATGCCGTCGGGGGCGCGCTCGTCCTCGATGGTCGCGAGCCGGAGCGGCAGGGGACGATCGGTGGCGGCGAGCGCGACCGGAGACTCCGGAGGCTCGGGTGACTGGGGCGATTCGGGGGGCACAGGCTCCATGGGGTCAATTTACACGGCGCCCCCTTGTTCCGCCCGCGGCACGGCCGCGATACTACCGGAGTAATGGAGCTTCCCCGCCCCAACGCCGAGATCAATCCGCCTCCGCCGCCATGGCCGGCCCGCCTTCTCGCGGTCTGGCTCGGTGTCGGCGCGCTTGCGGTGGTGCTGGTGGCGGTGCCCTCAGCGCTGTTCGACCTCGACCGGTTCGGCGCCCCCAAAGAGCTGGTTCTGCACTTCGTCGCCCTGGGTGCGCTGGTCATGCTGGGATTCGGCGGGAGGGGCCGGCCCGGGTTGGTGGCGGCCGAGCTGCCGCTGCTCGGATTTGCCGCCTGGAGCACCCTGTCGGCGGTCTTCGCGACCAATCACTGGCTGGCCACCCGCGCGCTTGCGATCACGATATCGAGCCTGGTGATTTTCCACGCCGCCTACCGGGTGGCTCGCCGGGGCGCCGGCCGCTGGCTGCTGGCGGGGCTGGGGGTGGCATTCGTGGTTGCGGCACTCACCGGACTGGCCCAGGCCTACGGACTCACCCTGCCGATTCTGGCCGAGAGCCGGGCGCCGGGCGGAACGCTGGGGAACCGGAATTTCCTGGCCCACCTGATCGCGATCGGAGCGCCGGTCCTGCTGCTCGGGCTGGCAGAAGCGGGCGGTCCGCGGCGGGGGGCGCTCACCGCGGTGGGGCTGGGCCTGATGCTGACGACCCTGGTCCTCACCCGGTCGCGGGCCAGCTGGCTCGGCATGATGGTGAGCGGAGGTGTGATGCTGATCGGGTGGCTGATCGCGCGGTATGGCGGCAGGGAGATCATTCCGCCCGGGCGGCTCCGCGCCGGATTGCTGGCGTTGCTGGCCGGAGTGGCCGCCGCTCTGGTCATTCCCAACGGATTGAGCTGGCGATCCGACTCCCCCTACCGCGATACGGTGATGGACCTCACCAACTACCGGGAGGGCTCGGGGCGGGGCCGGCTGATCCAGTACCGCAACAGTGCCCAGCTGGTCAGGATCGACCCGGTGTTCGGCACCGGACCGGGCAACTGGCCGGTCAAGTATCCGTTGGTCACCAGCCGGGGCGATCCTTCCTTTGCGGGCAACGACCCGATGCCGACGAACCCCTGGCCCAGCAGCGACTGGGTTGCAATGCTGAGCGAGCGGGGCATCGTGGCGGTGCTGCTCCTGCTGGCGGCATTCGCCGCGATGGCGGTGACGGCCATGCGACGGCTCCGGCATCCGGATCCGGCACTGGCCCGCCGGGCCATTGCGCTGCTCGGGGTGCTGACCGCAACCATCGTCACCGGGGCGTTCGACGCCGTGCTCCTCCTCGCCCCGCCGGCGATCCTGGTCTGGGCGTCCGCGGGGGTGCTGCTGCCGGAGACCGCACTCGCCGGGTCGCTCCCGCTCTCACGCCGGAAAGCGGTGGGGCTCGCCGGGCTGGCACTGCTGATCGGCGGGGCAAAGAGCGGAGGACAGCTGCGATCGATCGCCCTGGCCGGACCAGGATGGCCGGTGGAGCGGCTGGAACGAGCGGTGCGGTTGGATCCGGGGAGCTATCGGCTGCACCTCATGATCGCCCAGCGGACCCGCTGCGCTCGGGGCGCGGACCACGCCGCCGCCGCCGCGCGGCTCTTCCCTCATCACGTAGCGCCGAAGCGGGCGTTGGCGCGGTGTAGGTAAGGGCTATTCGCTATCGGCTATCGGCTATCCGTCAGGCTATCGGCAGTGCCCGCTCACCGCTCACCGCTCACCTCTCACCGCTCACCGCTCACCGCTCACCGCTCGACCGGCGGCCCGTCGGGACGTCCCCACTCCGCCCAGCTCCCGTCGTACACCGACCATTCAGTGACTCCGGCGAGCTCGAGACCGAGGGCCAGGGCGCACGCCGTCACTCCCGACCCGCAGCTGGTGATCACCGGCTTCCGGAGGTCGAGTCCCGCCGCCTGGAACTTCTCCCGGAGCGCGTCGGGCGACAGCAGCAGGCCGTCGGCCCCGATGAGCTCGGCATAGGGAAGATTCCGGGCGCCGGGAATGTGCCCGCCCCGAAGCCCCGGACGGGGTTCGGGCTCGGTGCCGGCAAAGCGGCCCGGAGACCGCGCGTCGAGCACCTGCGCTCCGCCCTTCGATTTCACCCAGGTGACCTGGTCCCGGGAGCGCACCAGCTCTTCGGTGAGGGTGGCCCGGAAGCCGCGCGGCCGCCACGGCGTCCACCCCGCTTTGATCGGAAGACCCGCGGCGCGCCAGGCGGCGAGCCCGCCGTCCAGCACCGCAACCTGCTCATGCCCGGCAATCCGCAGGGTCCACCAGACCCGGGCCGCACTCATGTTGTACCCCGAGCCGTCGTACACCACCACGGCGTCGTCATTGCCGATGCCGAGGTTCCCGATGCTCCTCCCCAGCGACTCGATGTCCGGCAGCATGTGAGGCAGATCGGTGGCCCGCTCGCTCAGCGCGTCGAGGTCCCAGAACACCGCTCCCGGAATGTGCGCCGCCTGGTACTCGCCGACCGCGCTGCGATTCTGGGCGGGGAGGTACCAGGAGGCGTCCACCACCACGAGGGCGGGATCCTCCACCCGCGCCGCCAGCCAGGACACCGGCACCAGGGGCCGGGGGAGCGCCGTGTCCGTCATCGATGGAGTCCTCCGGTTACGTTGGGGGGGTGACCGCGCTGCTCGACAGATACATCACCCGCCTCGGCGCCGCGGACCGGGATACCCGGCTGGAAACCCTGCTGGATCTCTCCCGCAAGCTGCCGCCGCTCCCGCCCGAACTGGACGACGCTCACGCCCGGGAAGCGCACCGGGTGCCTGAATGTCAGACGCCGGTGCACCTCTGGGTCGAGGTCACCGGCGGGGTGGTCCGGCTCCATGCCGAGGTACCGAGGGAATCTCCCACAGTGCGCGGATTCGTCGCGCTGCTGGTGCAAGCGCTGGACGGCGCCACGCCGGCGGAGGTGGCCGCGGTCCCCGACGATCTGCTCCACGCGCTTGGTCTCGATGACGCGCTCGGCATGACCCGCAGCCAGGGACTCTCCGCGATCGTGCGCCGGATCAAGCGCGCGGTGGCCGATGGGTCCCCTCGAACTCCTTCATGAAAGCCACCAGGACCTCGACGCTGGCCCGGGGGCAGGCATTGTAGAGGCTGGCCCGCATCCCCCCCGCGGACCGGTGACCCTTGAGCCCCTCCAGCCCTCGCGCAGTTGCCTCGGTCACGAATTCGTGATTGAGCTCCTGGCTGGGCAGCCGGAAGCAGACATTCATCAGCGAGCGGCTGTCGGGATGCACGCTGGTCTGGAACAGCTCCGACTGATCGAGGAAGTCATACAGGATCTTCGCCTTGGAGGCGTTGCGGTCCGCCATCGCGGCGAGACCGCCTGACGCCCTGATCCACTTGAGCACCTGGCCGACCATGTAGATCGCGAAGGTCGGCGGAGTGTTGTAGAGCGAGCGCTCCTTCACGTAGGTCCGGTACTGCAGCATCGTGGGCAGGGCGGTCGGGGCGCTCTCGGTCAGGTCCTCCCGCACGATCACCAGCACGATGCCCGAAGGCCCCAGGTTCTTCTGGGCCCCGGCATAGATCAGCCCGTACCGGGTCACGTCGATCGGCCGGCTGAACATGTCGCTCGAGGTGTCCGCGACCAGGGGAACCCCGTCGGGCACCGGCGGCTCCTCCTTCCACTGGGTCCCGTAGATCGTGTTGTTGGTGGTGATGTGTACGTAGGCCGGATTCGCGGAGTACTTGATCTCGTCGAGGGCCGGGATCCGGGTGAATTTCGTTCCTTCGCCGGTCACCGCCACATGGGTGGTGCCGAACTTCTCCGCTTCCTGGTGCGCCTTCTGGGCCCAGACCCCGGTGAGCAGATAGTCGGCGGTCCGCCCCGGGGGAAGCAGATTCATCGGCACCATCGCAAACTGCTGGGTGGCCCCGCCCTGGATGAACAGCACCTTGTAGCGGTCGGGAATATCGGCCAGCCGCCGGACTTCCTCTTCGGCCTCGGTGATGATCCGCTCGAACAGCTTCCCCCGGTGGCTGTGCTCGGCAATCCCCATCCCGCTGCCGGCGATGTTCCAGATGTCCTGCTGGGCCTGCTTCAGGACAGGCTCGGGGAGCACGCCGGGGCCGGCGCCGAAGTTGTGGATTCGATCTGACATTTGGTCTCGAGGTTAGGGCTATCAGCCTTCAGCCTTCAGCCTTCATTCGGCTGATGGCTGACGGCTGACGGCTGATGGCTCTCAGTCAATGGCCGTGAGATCCACGCTGATCACGTTCTCGTTTCCGTTCCGGATCTCGGCGACCGCCTGCTCGGAGGGCGGAGCGGAGACCTGGATCCGCGCGGCGGATGCCTGGGCGCCGTGATAGGCGATGTTCTCGACTTCCTCCACGTTCACGTTCGCTTCGTAAAGCACCCGGAACACGTGGGCCAGCACGCCGGGCTTGTTCTGGTGGCGCACCGTGAGCACGTGAGTGGCCGAGCTCCGCGCCAGCCGGTTGACGCAATGGGGCGCCACCCCGGTCTTGAGAAAGCCGTCCACGATCCGGATCACTTCGTGGGCGATGGCCACCTGGGCCTGATCGGTCGAGGCGCCTACGTGATGGGTCCCGTACACCCCGGGAGTGGAAGCCACCTCGGAGCGGAATTCCCCCTTGGCCCCGCCCGGCTCGTTTTCGTAAACGTCGAGCCCGGCCCGGATCCGCTTCTCCTCGACCGCGCGCTGGAGGGCCGCTTCATCGACGACGCTGCCCCGGGCCGCGTTGATCAGCAGCGCGCCCGGCTTCATCGCCGCCAGGAAGCGCTCATCCACCAGATGTTTCGTCTCGGTCCCCCCCGCCACGTTCACCGACACCGCATCGGAGAGCCGGGCCACTTCGATCGGCGTTTCGCAGTAGCCGATGCCCAGCCGCTCGGCCGCTTCGTCGGTGAGATTCCTCGACCAGGCTACGACCTTCATCCCGAACGCCTGGGCCCGTCTGGCCACCTCCCGTCCGATCTGCCCCACGCCGAGAATGCCGAGGGTGCGGCCGTGCAGCCCCCGCGCCTTGGAGTACTCGCCCTTCGACCAGACGCCGTTGCGGAGGTCGATCACCTGGTCGGGGATCCGGCGGTCGAGCGCCAGCAGGAGCCCCAGCACCAGCTCGGCCACCGCGATGGAGTTCTTTCCCGGGCAGTTGGAGACGAAAATGCCGAGCCGCGATGCGGCCGGCACGTCGATGGTGTCGATGCCGGCGCCGGCCCGGATCACCAGGGAGAGCGCCGGGCCGGCCGAGAGTGCGGCTGCGCCCACCTTCTTGCCGCGGACCACCAGCACCTTGGGGTTGACCTCGCGAATGACCCCGGCGAGGTCCTCCGCCGTCACGTCCGGACGGAGCACCACGTCGCAGCCGAGGTCCTTGAGCCCGTCAATCCCGACGGTCTCGAACTTGTCCGCCACCAGCAATTTCATTGTGTCCCTCCGGAGGGACCGTCAGTCGAGCGAATGCACGAAGAGGCCGCTCTTCAGCTTGGGCTCGAACCAGGTGGACTTGGGGGGCATGATTTGTCCGGCATCGGCAATGGCCATCAGCTGCTGCATCGTCACGGGATGGAGCGCGAACGCCACGCCAGCTTCTCCCGAGGAAACCCGCCGCTCCAGCTCCGCGATCCCCCGGATGCCTCCCACGAAATCGATCCGCGGATCGGTCCGCACGTCCCCGATCCCCAGCAGCGGCGCCAGGATCCGCTCGTGCAGCAGGGTCACATCGAGCGAAGACACCGGATCGTCCTCGTTGATAGTGGCCGGGTCCAGCACCAGACGATACCAGGCCTGCCCCACCCGGATGCCGAAGGTCCCGGCGCGGTCCGGCGCCGGCGCACCGGTCGGGGTGAGAGTGCCGACCCGCGCGAGGGCGGCAAGAAATGCCTCCGCTGTCTGCCCGTTCAGGTCCTTCACCACCCGGAAGTAGGGGAGGATACGAACCTGATTGGCGGGAAAGAAGACCGCCAGGAACCAGTTGTATTCCTCGTCGCCGGTGTGCTTCGGATTGGCCGCCTTGCGCTCCGCCGCGGCGCGGGACGCGCTGGCCGAGCGGTGATGACCGTCGGCGACGTAGCCGACCCCGATGCGCCGGAATGCGTCCGCGTACTGGGCGGTATTCCGGACCCGCCAGACCCGGTTGCGCACCCCATCCGGACTGGTGAAGTCGTAGAGCGGGTCTTCGTCGGTGACTTTCGAATTGAGCTGGGCGATAAACGGCGTCGAGGGATGGGTCAGGAATACCGGCTCGGCGTGGGCGTTCAGGGTCAGCACGTGCCGGGTCCGGTCGTCTTCTTTGTCCTTTCTGGTCTTCTCGTGCTTCTTGATCACATCCCGGTCGTAATCCTCAACGTGCACGCACCCCACCACGCCGGTCTGGACCCGCCCATCCATGGTCAGCTCGTAGAGATACAACATCGGCTCCGCTTCGCGGATCAGGGAGCCGTCCTGACAAAAGAGATCGAGATTCTGGCGGGCCTTGGCGTAGATCCGGGGATCGTGCGGATCGGTATCGGCAGGCAGGTCGATATCCGACCGGCAGACGTGGAGAAAGCTCAGCGGATTTCCCGCCGCCAGCGCCACCGCCTCGTCCCGGGTGACCACGTCGTAAGGAGGACAAGCAATGCGCGCGGCGAGGGCGGGCAACGGCCGCCAGGCGCGAAATGGACGAAACCGGATGGGGACGACTCCAGGGAGCTAGGGAACTAGGAGCTAGGGAGCTAGGAACCTACCCAACAAGTCATGCTACCGGACCCTGCGCCCGGACGTCAAGGGCGGATAACATTGCCACCCTTCATCACCATCCGGACGCTGCGAAGATCTCCAATCCGCTGGCTGGGATCTCCTTCGACCGCAACCAGATCGGCGAGCAGGCCGGGCTTGACCTGGCCCAGCCGGTCGTCGAGGTGAAGGATCCGGGCATTGACCGAGGTCGCCGACTTGAGGACCTCCAGGGCCGGCATCCCGTACTCGACCATCAGCTCGAGTTCGCGCACGTTGTCGCCGTGGGCAAAGACCCCGACGTCGCTGCCCATGCAGATCGGCACCCGTGCGGCGAGGGCTCGCTTGAAGCTGGCCCGCTTCTCCGTCACCTCGGCCGGCTCCGGTCCGGCGCCCTTCTTCCAGCCACCATACTGGCGCACCGCTTCATTGGCCGAGAGGGTGGGACAGAGCGCCACGTTGCGCTGGGCCATGAGGCGGAACACCTCGGTGCTGCCGGCATCGCCGTGCTCGATGGTCTCGACCCCCGCCAGAGTCGCCCGCCGCATGCCTTCGGGGGTCGCGGCGTGGGCCACCACCGGTCGTCCGCTGCTCCGGGCGGTCTCCACGATCCGGGTCAGCTCTTCCAGTGAGAAGGTGGGCCGGGCCTCCCCCGCCGGGCCCCAGCGGTAATCGGCGTACACCTTGATCCAGTCGGCCCCTCCGGCGATCTGGCTTCGCACCACTCTGGTGAGCTCCTCGAGCCCGCTGGCTTCCTCCGCCCCCTGAGGCACCTCCCAGCGCGGGTCGAACCCCCTCGGCCCGTAGGTTCCCGTGGCGACGATGGCTCGGGTGGTCACCAGCATCCGGGGACCCGGGATGATCCCTTGCTCGATCGCGTCCTTGAGCCCGGCGTCGGCCTGGCCGGCTCCCTCGGTCCCCAGGTCGCGCACCGTGGTGAATCCGGCCTGGAGGGTCTGGCGGGCGTGGTTCACCCCCCGCGCGACCCGGAGGGTGAACGACTCGTGGAGCACCTGGTCGTCCCAGGAGGTCTCATTGTACGGATGCAGCAGAAGATGGGAGTGCCCCTCGATCAGACCGGGGAGCAGTGTGGCTCCGGCCAGGGCGATCCGCCGCGCATCGGAAGGGGCCGACGCTTCGAGGTTCGGGCCCGCCGCAAGGATCCGGTCTCCCCGGACCAGCACCGACCATCCGGTGCGCATGGCGACGCCGTCGAAGACCCGGTCCGGGGTGAGGAGAATGACCGGAGCGTCGGGCGCCGCCTGTGCAGGGAGCGAAAAAGGCAACAGGCAACAGGCAACAGGCAACAGGCTGAGCCGCATTGCAGGTCTCCAGTTCGGGAAGCTCACTGGGGCGGCACCGGATCGACGCCTACCAGTGCCAGCCGGTCGCCGGCGGGGCTCACCGCGAGCCGGGTGATCCGCTGTAGCCCGGGCTCGGTGAACCGGGTCACTTCGCTCCAGTCCTTCTCGCCGGCGCGCCAGCGGAGCAGCCGGTTGCCGCTGGCGGAAAGCAGCGAGCCGTCGGAGAGCCAGATGAAGAATTCGTTCCCCTCGGGCAGCCGGATCAGGGTTTCGCCCTGGCCGGTGACCGGGTCGATGGTGCGGACCAGGTAGCCGGTGGAATCCCGCTGGGCGTAGCTCACCGCCCGGCGTCCGGGCACCTTGAGGAGGGCTCGGCCGATGTCGCTCGCCACCACGGCCGCGGTGCCCCGGGCCAGCTCGGCCCGTCGCAGCGTGGCGGGCGAGCCGAGCACGAAGACGAACACGGTGTCCGGGTTGAGCCAGGTGTGGTACCCGATGGGCCGGATCGAGTCGAG
>Ga0209387_1000351_pt1 | contig 13107 bp, 9 predicted proteins | sample NCControl_FD_187515 | JGI IMG/M metagenome (GOLD analysis project Ga0209387, IMG submission 187515) | Agricultural soil microbial communities from Utah to study Nitrogen management - NC Control (SPAdes) (version 2) | ecosystem: Environmental > Terrestrial > Soil > Agricultural land | place: USA...
TGGCCCGCGCGACACGCGTTCGCGCCCGTATGCATCTTCGCAAAACGTTTTCTGGTTGATGTTGATGTTCTTGTAACCGAGTTCCGCGAAGTAACGATTCACGGCGTTGCGTTTGTATTGCCACTCTTCCATCTCCTTCGGCGGCAATTCATACCCGGAAGTGGTATGGGTAATGACATCGACTACATATTGCGTCGCTTCATTTGACGAATCGACAATCATGTCGCGCAGAGCGCGCGTCAATTCCGGCGTCTGCTCGATCTTCCTGTCTTCCAGCCAGCGATGAGCTGCAACGAGATAGAAGAGCTTGGAAACACTAGCCGGATAGATTCGTTCGTTCCCGCGAAAGCTTGCGGTGACCGGACGGTCAGGGTTACGAAGATCGATTAGCGTTATCGAAAGCTGCTTGTCTTCAAGCTTCTGCGCTGCAAAGCGATCGATGGTGGTCCGGGCTGCTCGGTTGACGAGATCCTGAAGCGAAGTTTGCTGGGCCACTTGCTGACTGGCGGCCTGAGCGAAGGAGAACAAAATCAACGCGCAAAGCGCTGGAAGGGTTTTGATCTGCATAGGTTTCCAAATTAACACGGATCTAACGGATACGCGCAAGATGTGTTATAACCGCGCGCGTGCAGAAACCTGATGAGGGTCTGGTCCGCGGCATCAGGCGTTGGGACCTGGTCGCAATTGCAGTCAACGGCATCATCGGCGCGGGAATCTTTGGACTTCCTTCTCGCGTCTACTCATTAATCGGCACTTACAGCATCATCGCCTTCGTCGCGTGCGGACTCGTCGTCGCGCTAATCATAATTTGTTTCGCGGAAGTCAGCAGCCGGTTTGAAGAGACTGGTGGTCCATATCTCTACGCGCGCGAAGCGTATCAACCCGCCGTTGCTTTCGAGATCGGGTGGTTGATTTGGCTCGCGCGTGTCACCGCATTCGCCGCCAACTGCAACTTGCTGATCAACTATGTGAGCTTCTTCTGGTCGGGAGCAACGACGACCCTTTGGCGCGCGTCGCTCATCATTCTCATCGTCACTGTACTCACCTTCATTAACCTACTGGGAATCAGACAGGCGGCTATCGTCAGCAACGCATTCACGATCGGCAAGCTTGTACCGCTGATCATCTTCATCGCTGCCGGGTTGTTTTTCCTGAATCCGCAGGCCTTCGAACTTGGACCCGCACCCGCATCCGACGCCTTCTCAAAATCCGTGCTGTTGCTTGTTTACGCCTTTACGGGATTTGAAATGGCAACGATTCCGGCAGGTGAAATACGCGATCCGCAACGCAATCTGCCGCGTGCGCTGCTCATCGCGATCTCCGTCGTCGCAATTATTTACATACTGGTGCAGATCGTTTGTGTAGGCACGCTGCCAGGGTTGGCCCAGTCACAGAAACCGTTGGCGGACGCCGGCACGCACTTTTTAGGAACCGCGGGCGGTGCGATCATCTCCGCGGGCGCCGTTATTTCGATCACCGGTAACTTGAACATTCTTATTTTGTCCGGTTCGCGGCTGCCGTTTGCGATGGCTGAACAGCAACAGTTGCCAAGTCTCGTCGGCAGTATTCACAAACGGTTCTTCACGCCTTACATCGCAATACTGATCACGGCGGGACTTATGCTGTTTCTCACGTTGAAGAGCTCGTTTCTTGAGGCGCTGACGATCAGCACGCTCGCGCGACTCGTCACGTACGGCGCGACATGTCTTGCACTGCCGATCTTTCGCCGACGGCGCGACACATCGCCTGCGGCATTTCGTTTGCCGGGCGGGACGGTGATCGCGATCCTCTCGCTGATATTGATTGTCTGGCTCCTCGCACACAGCACTATGGCGGAAGCACAGGCGACTGCCAAAGCTGCCGGCGTAGGACTGTTGATCTACATTAGTTATTGGATATATTCCCGTTTTGTTCGTAAACCACGCGACCGTCAACCATCGTCAGCTCCACTTTCACCTTCTCAATCTCCTCCGGATCGATCTTGAAAATGTCGCGCGATAGAATCACCAGGTCCGCCAACTTTCCGGGAGTTAGGCTTCCCTTCACGTGCTCCTGAAACTCTGCGTATGCCGAACCAAGCGTGTATGCGCGCACGGTCTCTTCGACGGAGATCTTCTGCTCCGGCACCCAACCTTTTGAGTTCTTGCCGTCGAGAGTGCGACGAGTGACGGCGGCGTAGATCGTCAACATCGGATCGAGTGGGGCGACGGTCCAATCAGTGCCAAAGGCGAGCGTCGCTCCGGCATCGAGTAACGAACGAAAAGCGTAGGTCGTCTTTGCACGATCCTTTCCGATGCGTTTTTCGGCCCAGCGACCATCGTCGATCGCGTGATACGGTTGCATCGACGCGATCACGCGATCGCGCGCGAAGCGAGGCATGTCCTGAGCGCGCAGGTGTTGCGCGTGTTCGATACGAAAGCGTCGATCGCGCATTCCGTTTTCGCGTTCAACCTGTTCGTAGATACTCAGGATGAGATCGTTTGCGCGATCTCCGATCGCGTGGATCATGATCTGTAGACCAGCTCGGTCTGCTTCGACGACACGTTTGAGCATCGAGCCCTCAGGATACATCTCGTCGGTTGCGATCCCGCTGGTGGACGGTTCGTCGCGATACGGGTCGTAGAATAGCGCCGTCGTCGATCCCAAACTGCCATCAGAAAACCCCTTGAGACCGCCAACGCGCAACATCTCGCTGCCAAAATGCGCGCGTACGCCTGTTTGGGCCAAACGTTCCCACGCCGGCAGTGGCGCGACGGCGTAAATCCGCGTGTGGAGTCCAGCGCTATCGAGCAGCGCGTGGTAGACGCCGACGTCCGTGCCAGCCGACATGTCCTGAATGCTCGTGACTCCGAGTTTCGCGGCGTGATGCGTAGCGGCTCTGGCGGCTGTCATCTTCTCGTCAAAGCTGTCGGGCGGTTTCACCTTCCAAACGAAACTCATTGCCGCATCTTTCAGAACGCCGGTTGGTTCTCCGTTCTTGTCGCGAACGATCACGCCGCCAGGTGGATCCAGCGTTTGGCGTGTCACGCCCGCAAGGTTGAGAGCGGCGCTGTTCGCGAGTGCCATGTGACCGTCGAGACGGCTGACGAATACAGGCCGATCGGCTGTGAAAGTGTCGATCAGTTCTTTGGTTGGCAACTTCGCATCCGGCCAAAGCTCGTGATCCCAGTCGCCGCCGGTTATCCAACGTCCTTTTGGCAGGCTCGACCCGTAGGCGCGAATTCGCGAAGCAAACTCCTGCGGCGTATCGGCGTCGCGCAGGTCGACGCTCGCGAGCTGGAAACCGCCGCTAAGAAAATGCGTGTGAGCGTCATTGAAACCAGGTAGCACCAGACGCTTGTTGGCGTCGATTGTGCGCGTTTTCGAGCCCGCCAGCTTCTTGATCTCTTTTGTCGAACCAATCGCGACGATGCGGTTACCAAGAATCGCAATCGCCTCAACGGTTGGGCGAGCAGGATCCATTGTGCGCACGGTAGCGTTCACGATGATCGTGTCCGCGACAAGCGGCTCACTTCGCACGGCTAGATTCATTAGAATCAAGGGTAAAACACAGATCAGAATTAGTAGTCGGAACATGACTATAGTCTACCACCGTGCCTGCGGTACACTGTCGGGTAAATTGTTGGCGTGGAAAAACTAATCGACAATTTGGCAGCAATCTTAGGCCGCGAGAACGTTCTCTCCAAAACAGACGAACTCATGGTCTATGAATGCGACGGTCTGCCGCATCACAAGCACCGCCCGCGCGCAGTGGTCTTCCCTTCTTCGACCGAAGAGACGTCGGCCGTGATGCGCGAACTCGCGCGAGCCATGGTTCCATTCACACCGCGCGGCGCGGGTACGGGTCTATCCGGTGGCGCGTTGGCGCTAGACTCTGGAGTGGTGATCGAGATGGCGCGCATGCGCAAGATTCTTCGGATCGACGCGGAGAATCTTCAGGCAGTCGTGCAGCCGGGTGTCGTTAACTTGCACGTATCGCGAGCGGTGGCGGCGCAAGGTCTTTACTACGTTCCGGATCCCTCGAGCCAGCCCACCTGCACGATTGGCGGAAACATCGCCGAGAGCGCGGGTGGCATTCATTGTTTGAAGTACGGGACGACAACGGACCACGTGCTTGGTTGTCGCGTGGTGCTGGCGGGTGGCGATGTGGTGGATCTTGGTGGAGCTGGCGTCGAAGTGCCCGGTTACGATCTGCTCGGAACGTTTGTTGGCTCTGAAGGTACTTTCGGCATTGCGACTGAAGCAACGCTGAGACTGTCGCGAATTCCGCCGGCGGTGCGAACGCTGCTGGCGGAGTTTGGCGAAGTCAACGACGCGAGCCATGCGGTGTCGGCGATCATCGCCGCCGGCGTGATGCCCGCGGCACTGGAGATGATGGACCGCGAAATCATTCGCGCCGTCGAGGCAAGCGCTTTTGCCGCCGGACTGCCGCCCGATGCAGGTGCGGCTTTGTTGATTGAGTTGGACGGGATAGAAGCGGGCATCGACGTCGAAGCTGAGCGCGTTAGATCAATCTGTTTGGAATACGGCGCGCGCAGCTGTCGCAACGCTCGTGACGAAGCTGAACGCAAGCAACTGTGGGCCGCACGCAAAGGCGCGTTCGGCGCGATCGGTCGCATTTCACCTGATTCAATGATTCAGGATGCGGTGGTGCCGCGTTCGCGTCTGCCGGAAGTGCTCGGTGCAGCTTACGAGATCGCGGCACGGTATCAACTGCGAATTGCGAACGTATTTCATGCCGGTGACGGAAACCTGCATCCGCTCATCTGTTTCGATTCACGATTCGCAGATCAGGTGTTGCGGGTGCGAGAGGCGGGACGCGAATTGATGGAGGTTTGCGTCGGCGCCGGTGGGACCATCACGGGCGAGCATGGTGTCGGGCTGGACAAGCGCGAGTTGTTGCCGTTGGTCTTTTCAGATGCCGATATGAATGCGATGTTGAGCGTACGCGCCGCGTTTGATCCGTTGGGAATTTGTAATCCGGGGAAGATAGTGCCGTTGCTGCGCGGCTGTGGCGAGGGAAGAGCGATAGCGGGAACGTTGGACCAACCGGGGATTGCAAGATCTCCGCAAGTTGTCTCCAAACCGCCGCGAACTTCGCTCGCCGAAATAGCAGGTGAAGATAATATTACATCGCTCGGTGAATCCGTGTTGGTGTTGCCGGAATCAGTTGAAGAGTTGTCGGAAGTAGTGAAGTTTGCGTCAAGTGTTATGCCGGTCGGCGGTATGACGTGGCTCCGCCGAAAGGCGGATGTTTTAGTCAGTACGGCTCGGCTCAATCAAATGGTTGAACATGAGCCCGCGGATCTGGTCGCCGTCGCGCAGGCCGGAGTAAAGTTGAATGACTTTAACGCAACACTCTCGGAAAAGGGCCAGTGGTTGCCACTCGATCCGCCTGACGACCGACGCGCGACGCTCGGGGGCGTTGTAGCAACGGGGCTTGGGGGTGCGCAGCAGTTTGGTTACGGCCGGCCGAGGGGTTCGGTTATCGGAATGAAAGTAGTGCTCGCCGACGGCAGCGTTATCAAGATGGGCGGGCGGGTGGTGAAAAACGTTGCGGGGTACGATCTCTGTAAGTTGTTCACCGGCAGCGATGGCACGTTGGGAATTATTGTCGAGTTGAATTTTAAACTGCGACCCCGGCCGGAATGCGAACGAACAGTGATCATGGATGGTCCTATAAGCAAGTTGCCCGCCAAGGCAAGATCGATCATCTCCGCTGGTTTGTTTCCGGTTGCGGCGGAAATCGTTTCACCGGCGTTAGCTTCGCTGTTAGGGATCGCCACGAATCAGCCGGTGATGTTGGTCCGGTTTGCAGGCAATGAGGTTGCGGTTAAGTATCAGATCGAACGGACGCTGGCGTTGAGTGAAGAAGGCGAAGTCATTAATGAGGACGCGACGGTCTGGCAACAGCTCGCGGCTGCACCTTTGGGATATTCATCCGGCTGGTATGCCAGCGTTCTTCCGAGCGAACTTGACGCCGTCTGCAAAGACATCGACGTACCCGAGGCAATATGGCAAATTGGCGCAGCAGACGGACGAATACGAATGCTGGACGATGGCGCAAAGAAACCCGTGATGGATCGTGGCAACGCAGGTTTTTTAATGGACCGCGTCAAGCAACAACTAGATCCCTCGAATAAATTTGGGGTGTAACGATGAACACAATTCGCAAAATTGGACCAATCCTATTGGCGATCGCGCTGCTCTGCAACATGGTTGCGGCACGCGAACCAGTGCGCGCCAAACACGGCATCGTCGCCTCGACCAACGAGGTCGCTTCGCATGTCGGCGTGGAGATTATGAAACGCGGCGGTAACGCTGTTGACGCGGCAATCGCAGTGGCGTTTGCGCTCGCGGTTACACATCCAGCTGCGGGTAATCTCGGCGGCGGCGGTTTCATGATGATTCGTCTCAAGGATGGCCGCACGACCTTGATCGATTATCGCGAGATGGCGCCCTCGCTTGCGCATCGCGATGTTTATCTCGACAAGAACCAGGAACCAATCAAAGGCGAAGGCGGCTCACTTGTCGGTTATCGCGCTGCTGGTGTTCCGGGCACTGTGCGCGGAATGGAGCTCGCGTTAAAAAAGTATGGCTCCGGAAAACTCACATGGGCGCAACTGGTCGAACCCGCGCGACGGCTCGCCGCAAATGGCTTCTCCGTCACTTATTCCCTCGCCCGATCGCTGCGCAGCAGCAGGGACTATCTTTCGACCTACGCTGAGACGAAGCGGGTTTATTTAAAGGGCGGCGCACTCTACAACGAGGGCGAGCTCTTTCAACAGCCTGAATTGGCCGCCACGTTCGCACGCTTGCAACGATTTGGACCAAACGAGTTTTACGAAGGTGAAACAGCACGTCTAATTGCCGCCGACATGAAACGCAACAACGGTCTGATGACGCTGGAAGACCTGCGCGGCTACATCGCTAAGGAACGCACACCGCTTCGCGGGAACTACCGCGGCCACGAAATCATCTCGGCGCCGCCGCCGTCGTCAGGTGGCGCGGTGCTGATCGAGATGCTCAACATTCTGGAAGGCTTCGATCTGCGCAAGCTGGAGGCGAGTTCTTCCGATCGCTATCACCTGATGGCTGAAGCAATGCGTCGCGCGTTTGCCGATCGTGCCGAGTACATGGGCGATACGGATTTCGTGAAAGTCCCGATTGCTGGTCTGATCGACAAGTCGTATGCAACCACGCTGCGCTCATCGATCAAAACCGATCGCGCGTCGACGAGCGCTGAAGTTCGCGCCGGACGTCCGGCCGGTTACGAATCTGAAGACACAACGCACTTCACTGTCGTCGATTCTGAGGGTAACGCTGTGGCAAATACTTATACGCTGAACGACTCGTATGGTTCGTCCGCTACAGCCAAAGGCACTGGTATCCTGCTGAACAACGAAATGGACGACTTCGCCACCAAACCGGGAACGCCAAATATGTACGGTCTCATTCAGGGTGAGCGAAACGCAGTCGCGCCGCGCAAGCGACCGCTTTCAGCAATGACGCCGACGATAGTGCTGCGGAAGGATGGCAGTCTTTGGTTCACGATTGGGAGTCCCGGTGGGCCAACGATCATCAACACCGTGCTCTGCGTCATCACCAACGTGATTGACTTCGACATGAATATCCAACAGGCGATCGACGCGCCACGCATTCATCATCAATGGCTGCCGGATGAGTTAACGGGCGAGCCATACGGTCTGTCCGGCGACACGCAACGGGCACTGACCTCGCGCGGTCACGCACTCGCAAAACCACGCACCCTGGGGGACGCTGAGGGCATTATGATCGAGGAGAAGACCGCTGTCCGCCTCGGCGCCACGGATCCCCGACGCAGCGACGGCCTCGCGGTCGGTTATTAGATTGGCAACGCAAATTAATACTGGCACGAACATCGTCACGGCGCTCGCGGCTGAGCAGCAGGAACTGCTCGCCTGTATTCATTGCGGGTTGTGCCTGGAGGCGTGTCCGACTTATGTGGCTACCGGAAACGAGAATGATGGACCACGGGGGCGGATCTATCTGATGCGCGCTGTCGGTGAAGGACGCCTGGAGAATACGTCGTCGGCATTCCGCACACACATCGATCGTTGTCTTGGGTGCAGAGCGTGCGAGCAGGCGTGTCCCGCAGGTGTTGGATATGGACAGTTGCTGGAGGCAAGCCGCGAGGAGTTGATGCTTGCGCAGCCGAAAACAGATCTGACCAGTAGGCTGTTGCGATTTGCACTGCGGCACGTGTGGTTGTCGCCGGCCCGATTGCGTTTGTTTTTTGGCGCGACGAGGCTGTTTCGCAACCTCGGATTGTCGAAATTGGCGTTGAAATCAGGTATAGCTCGTTTGATCTCACCCCGGGCGGAATTCGCGATGGCGCTAATGGAGAGCTCACGTCCGATCTTTGTGAGCCGAACAAAAACACGGATTAAAAGCACTGCGCATTCCGAGCCCGTGATGTTGTTCAAGGGTTGCGTGGGTGAAGGGCTGTTTGCTCGCGTCAACAGGGCCACGACGCGTGTGTTGCAAGCAAATGGCTACGAGGTCGTGGCGCCCGATAACCAAGTCTGCTGCGGCGCGCTGCATGCGCACGCGGGCGATCTTGAAGGAGCGCGTGAACTCGCGCGAAAGAACCTCGATGCGTTTGCTGAATCGGAAGCGCCAGTCATCACAAACGCCGGCGGATGCGGTGCGATGTTGACGACCTACGGTCACCTGCTGGCGAACGATCCAACAGTTGCCGACCCGGCGCGTCAGTTCAGCGCGCGCGTGCGCGACGTAAGCCAGCAACTGGCAACGCGCGAGATGCGCTCAGGCGAATCGCCGGTAAACAAAGACCAGTACGTTGCGTGCGATCTATCCTGTCACCTGTTGTACGGACAAAAGGCAGGCGACGCGTCACTAAAAATGTTGCGCAGCGTTCGTGGCCTAAACTTCGGTGAACTCCTTGGCGCTGAAAAATGTTGCGGCGCTGCGGGAATCTACAACATGCTGCAGCCCGAACTGTCGCGGCAGATTTTGGAAGAAAAATTGAATGCGATCGACTCGGCGGACATTGATATCGTGGTCACCGGCAACGCCGGTTGCCAGATGCAGATCGGCGCCGGCAGTAAGTTGGCCCAAATGGGCGTGCAGGTCTGTCACCCAATTGAACTAGTCGACCAGTCGTACTCTCGCGCCGGATTTTACGACGATGGAAAACAAGACGCTTAACCAGAGGACGCTGATGGTTCTCGCGCCGCTATTGATGCTGACCGGCATTGCGGGTTTTCTCATCCCTGAGCAGTACAGCCTGATGAGCGGCGCCGCGCCGTACAACATGTTTCACCTGATCTTTGGCGCGCTCGGTCTCGTGTTGATCTCGGCAAATAGCGATCTGGTAGCCAGCTTGTTCAACTTCGGTTTTGGTTTGATCGATCTGTACCAGGTGCTGGCCAGCGTCGTGGGTTTGACTCCGATTCAGTATTTCCTCTGGACCTACGTAGACGACGTGGTCCATGTGATACTCGGCTTTGCGCTAGTAATCATTGGTGGTTACGGAATACACAAATGGAAGGAATCAAGCGCGAAACGCCACCTGACCACCAATCAGAGTTAGACGGACGTTGCCAGTTTCATCCAACGCGACGAGGTCCGCGCGCTTTCCAACTTCGATCGAACCGCACTCATGATCGACGCCAAGTAAACGCGCGGGGTTCGACGCCGCGAGTTGAGCCAATCGAACATACGAGACATCGAGCGCATACATTAGCCGGACAGCGTCGAGCATTGTGATCACTGATCCAGCGATGCTGCCCGCGGAATTGCTCGTGCGGCGGTCTTTCACGCTGATGGTCTCTCCCCAGATTCGATAATCGCCATCTCCCTTGCCTGCGGCACTGATGGCGTCGCTAATCAAGCTAATGCCACGTTCGCTCTTCACCTTCAGCAGTAAACGCAGCATGAACGGGTCGAGATGGATTCCGTCGGCGATGACGTCACAGGTGACGTCGTCGTGCGATAGTCCCCACGCAATTGGACCAGGAGCACGATGATGCAGGGGGGCCATCGCGTTCATGAAATGCGTCATGTGATGCGCGCCCGCGGCGAGAGCGGCATCGAGCACTTCAAGAGAAGCCCGCGTGTGTCCGATCGAGATTACCCAACCGCGAGATTTCAACTCCCGCACCAGTTCGACGCCACCATCAATCTCCGGCGCAAGCGTAGTCATGCGCACCAAGCCGGAAGGTACCGGCAACCCATCCAGATCATCCGGACAGGAGTACGTTTTGAAATACTCAGTGTGCAACGCGCCGCACTGCGCTGAATTAACAAACGGCCCCTCGTAGTGAACGCCAAGCACGCGCGCGCCGCTCGAGTTCTGGGCCGCCCTCGCAATCGCCGCGACTGCGCTCGCATAAGCTTCATCCGCTGCGGGTACGAACGTCGGCAACCAACCGGTCACACCTTGCGAAGCGAGAAAAACGGAGACCTCAGCCAACTGCTCCGACGTCGCATCCATCACGTCGAGCCCCGCCGACCCGTGAATGTGAACATCAATAAAACCCGGCAGCAGCGCCATTCCCGTCAAATCCACAGTCACGGCTCCGGGAATGGCCGGCGCCAGATCAGCAACGGCAGCAATCAATCCCGAGTCAACGACCACGGAGCCCCTTTCAAGCTCGCGGTCCTGCAAAACGATTCGCGCATTATCGAGGACCAACGGTTGTTGGAATGAATCGGCGTTCATAGTCGGATTAAACCAACAAACAGATCGCCTTCAAAGTAAAAAATGTCAGCCGTGTATAATGCTTGTGCATACATGAGGCCCCTTAATGATAAGGTTGAGCGTTATACGCGCTTCGCTGGTTTGTTCCTACTGCTTCTGATCTGTGTTACAGCACTCGGACAGAACTCATCGCCAAACTCTGAGCAAATCCGCGCCTACTACGAAACTGCACGCAGATTCGAGGCAGACGGTGATTGGAAACAAGCGGAACTAACGTGGCGTGCCGTTCTTAAACTTGCCGCCCAGGACGCTCGCGCCTGGACCAATCTTGGTGTCGCACTAAACCGGCAAGAAAAAACCGACGAGGCGATGGAAGCATGGCAACGGGCCATCGCTATTGATCCAAAATTGCCTGGACCTTACTTCAATCTCGGTCTTACGCTCGTTAGAAAAGGTGACTACGCCAAGGCAATTGTTCCATTGCGGTCTACGCTCCGGCTGGAACCAGCTAACGATGGAGCCAGGCGCGCTTTAGCTATCGCACTCATGGCGCAGGAGAAATTCGCGGAAGCAAGTCGTGAGATTGCCCAACTGCTCTTCCGCTCACCCGACGATGCGGCGCTGCTCGAGCTCGCCGCTAAGAGCTTTCTGCAACAACGACGGTACCGAGAGGCAACCACCGTCCTCGAGCGACGCTTGCGCCTCCCAAACACGACCGCCCTTTTGTTAAGTCAGTACGGAGATGCTCTCGACGGCGCTGGTCGAACACCGGAAGCGCTGGCAGCCTATCGAAAAGCCGTCGAACTGGATGCCGAATCCACACTGGCACGCTACGGTCTGGGTTATCTCCATTGGAAGTTGTACCAATACGACGAGGCAGAACGCGAGTTACGCGAAGTTTTGCGCCGTGAACCAAACGAACCTCGTGCTTCTTTTACGCTGGGTGATCTTTATCTCACGCGCGGAGAAGCAGAACGCTCGCTGCCGTTGCTCGAGGTTGCCCGCGCCGCGTATCCGAAGGAGTTTGACACACGCTTCGCGCTGGGCCGCGCGCTCGTGCTCACCGGAAATCTCGATCGGGGCATCGAGGAGTTAAGGGCTGCCGTATCGATTGATGGCAACATCGCTGACGGGCATTTTCAGATGGGCCGCGCTCTGATTAAAGCAGGTCGAACTCAAGAAGGAAAACTGGAGTTACAAAAGGCCCAGGCGCTGCATGATCAGCAACGAAAAAAGGAAGCTGAGAGGTTCCGCAAGAAGCTTCCCTGAACAGTACCCGCAAACCGGCTTAGCCCAAAGACTCCCGTCGTGAATCGGCTCTGACGTCGGATGTGCGGCGAGACTTGCCTCGCGTGTGACTGGGGCTAGAGTGCGGCTTCGCCGTCCGTTCGGGCTTGGTCCTGTAGGCCCGAGGCCGAACGAGGGGCGAAGCCCCATCCGTTTAGCTCAGCGGCCGGCGAGGCCAAGCCTCGCCGCACATCCGGCGGCACAGCCGGAAAGTTGCTTGCCGCATATCCGGGCACAGCCGGAAAGTTACTTGCCGCATTCCGGGCAACAGCCGGAAAGTTGCTTGTCGCATATCCGGGCAACAGCCGGAAAGTTGCTTGCCGCATATCCGGGCACAGCCGGAAAGTTGCTTGCCATATCCGGGCACAGCCGGAAAGTTGCTTGCCGCATATCCGGGCACAGCCGGAAAGTTGCTTGCCGCATTCCGGGCACAGCCGGAAAGTTGCTTGCCGCATATCCGGGTAACAACCGGAAAGTTTGTTTTAGAGTAAGGCTCCATAAAAGTACAAAGGCGCAAAGCAGACGTGAGTCTGACTTTGCGCCTTTGCAGTAGACGTCTCGCTTCCTTAGAACGATAACTTAGCGCCGAATTGAAACTCGCGCGGTAACCGGGTACCCGACGGCAGACCAAACGTCGAAGTGGTAGTTAAGACAGTACCGACTCCGGTGAACTGCGTTTTATTGAAAACATTGAACGCTTCTGCCCGCAGTTGGAGCCTATACCGGTCCTCGTTCTTAAAGTAGAAATTCTTAGTGAGCGTCAAGTTCGTCTGGTTGCGACCAAACAAACGTGCGAACGCACGAGGAGCATTACCATACGTGCCGGCAAGCGGCGCGGCGAAAGCCTTTGGATCGAAGATGTAAGGCAGTCCCGAGACGGGATCGATCGTTCCGGCGAGGCCTGCATTCGGATCGGAAACCACGTTCGGATATTGACCGATCGTAGCAGCGATATTACTAGCGCCTGAGGTGACTCTCGCCACCGGTTGACCTGACGAAATGTCTGTGATGCCGGCGAACTCTCAACCACCAAGAATCCCTCGTGCCCAGGCATTGGGGTGCCTGCGGAAAAACGGTAGTTCGTAAACGTAGCTGGCGCTAAAGATGTGTGGTCG
>Ga0209387_1000357_pt1 | contig 13049 bp, 11 predicted proteins | sample NCControl_FD_187515 | JGI IMG/M metagenome (GOLD analysis project Ga0209387, IMG submission 187515) | Agricultural soil microbial communities from Utah to study Nitrogen management - NC Control (SPAdes) (version 2) | ecosystem: Environmental > Terrestrial > Soil > Agricultural land | place: USA...
ATCGCCAGGTCGACATCTTCAACTGGCACATGAAGTACCCGGACCGCACCTGGCCCAACCTGGTCTACTGGGGCAAATACGTCGCGCACGACAACAACCGTGACGCGATGGGGGTGACGCTCAAGCTCACCGAAAACGTCCTCAACACCTACGTCGACTGGAAGGCGCAGGTCCTGCACGACCTGCACGAATCGGTGCCGTACCTCTACGACAACACGATCGGCGACGGGCCGTACAACGCATGGGTCGACCCGCTGCTCACCAATGAGTGGCACATGATCGGCTGGAACAACGTCCAGGAGATGACGCGGTTAGGCATGCCGGGGGTATTCGCGTTCGGGGCTTTCGACACCTGGTCGCCCGGTTATCTGATGTTCATCGCGGCCACGCATAACGGGATCAGCCGGCTGTACGAGACGTTCGGCAACGGTGGCAGTGCGGAGACGCTCGAACGGACGTTGTCTGAGGCTCAGACTTCGCGTACATGGTTTCGGCAGAATCCGCCTTTGCCGCGCGTGAAGTGGTCACTCCGGAACAACAACAACTATGAGCAGACCGGCGTGCTCGTCTCGCTCAACTACTTCGCCACCAACAAGCGGCTCTTCCTGCAGAACTTCTATGAGAAGAGCAAGCGGTCGATCCTGAAGGCGAAGACCGAGGGTCCGGCAGCGTACATCCTTCCGGCAGACGATCGCCGCCTTGGCGCTCAAGCCGAGTTGCTCAAGATCATGCAGAAGCAGCGCGTTGAGATCTCGAGAGCGACGGCTGCGTTCACGGTCTTAGTGCCCCGTCGGGGCGGGCCGGCGGGCAATCGGGCAGGCGGGCAGACGGACACCACCGCGCGTCGCGACACCAGCGCCGCGCCACGAGTCACGGGTGCCGTCTCACGAGAGTTCCCCGCCGGATCCTACATCATCCGAATGGACCAGCCGTACTCGCGCATCGCCGACGCCCTGCTCGACTACCAGTACTGGGCGCCTAACGATCCCCAGACCAACCCCTACGACGACACCGGGTGGACGTTCCCCGAAGGGTTTGCCACGCAGGCCATTCGTATCACCGATACCACCGTCCTGAAGGTTCCGGTGCAAGCCGTGACGGGGCCTATCGTGGCACCGGGCGGCGTCACGGGCACCGGCGACGTTTTCCTCATCAACGCTAACGGCGACAACGCGCTGACGACACTCCGCTATCGCCTTCGTCAGGCAGACTTCCAGGCCGCCGAAGAGCCGTTCGAATCAGGCGGGCAGCGTTATGCGCGCGGGTCCTTCATCATCCGCGGCGTGGCGTCGAACATCATGGACGTAGCGGCAAAGGACCTTGGCCTCAAGGTGGCGGCGACGGGGTCCGCGCCGACGGTGAAGACACATCCGGTTCGCGCCGCTCGCGTCGCGCTCATGCACACCTGGGCCAGCACGCAGACCGAAGGGTGGTGGCGGATCGCGTTGGACAACCTGCAGATCCCGTACGAGTACATCAGCACGCAGGAGGCGTCACGCGACGCGAACCTGCGGGCCAAATACGACGTGATCCTCTTCCCACCGGGCGGGGGCAACGCACAGTCCATCGTGCAGGGCCTCCCGATGTGGCGGAATCCCATGCCGTGGAAACAATCGGAAGAGACGCCTAACATCGGCACGTACGCCCAGACCGACGACATCCGCCCGGGGCTGGGCTGGAGCGGCCTCGCGAATCTCGAGACATTCGTGAAGCAGGGCGGCGTGCTGGTTGCGGTGGAGAACACGGCGCAGTTCGCAATCACGTTCGGCTACACGCAGGGCGTGACCATGACCACGCCAACCGGGAACGTGGTGGTCGGTTCCCTGCTCCGTTCACGCCTTGTTGATGATGCCAGTCCGATCGCCTACGGCATCAAGGACAGCCTGACGGTCTACAGCAGTGGCGGTGAAAGCTTCAGTGTCGGCGTCACGCGCGGTGGTGGCCGAGCGGGTGGTGGAGGTCCAGCCCAGCGCGCGACCGGCCGTGGAACGCCGGACGACGTGGACGTTGTGCAGGGTCGGCCGGCGATGGAGGAGCGTTTCGCGCTTCCACCACGTGTCACCGTCCAGCCATGGCAGACCGGTCCGGTGACCGATGACATGTTGCGTAACCCGACGCAGCTCATTCCTCCCGAACAGCGCCCGCGTGTCATCCTGCGATTCAGCGAACAGCGCGACCTGCTTGTGTCGGGGCTGCTCAATGGCGGCGGAAACATCGCCCAGCGGCCGGTCGTTGTGGATGTTCCGGTGGAGCGCGGTCACGTCGTCCTCTTTGCGAACAATCCGCTCTGGCGCGGATCGACGATCGGCACATACGGGCTCGTGTTCAACACCATCATGCACTTCGACAACCTTGGCGCTGGGAGAAAACTCGACGAGAAATAACGTGCCCGAACGATCTCTCATTCCTGACCACGTTCCCGACTGGCTCGACCGAACGGAGTACCCGTTCACCTCGAGGTGGGTAGACCTCCGGGACGGTCGCATGCACTTCATCGACGAGGGCAAGGGACCACCGGCGCTCTTCGTCCATGGGACGCCGACCTGGTCGTTCGAATATCGGCACGTGATCCGGGCCGCGATGAACTCGTCGCGGTGCATCGCGCCAGACCATCTCGGTTTTGGCCTCTCTGAGCGTCCGCGTCAGGCATCGTACACACCGGAAGCGCACGCCCAGCGATTGCGTGAGTTTGTCGACGTGTTAGGGCTCGATCGTTTCTCGCTGGTCGTACACGACTACGGCGGCCCGATCGGCCTGCCGCTCGCGCTGGTTGGACGCGTCAATCGGCTCGTTATGCTCAACACCTGGATGTGGCCGTTCGACGACGACAAGGAAATGGTGAACCGGGCCCGGCTCGTGCAGGGCGCGTTCGGGCGCTGGATGTACCGTCACCTGAATGCGTCGCTCAAGATCCTGATGCCGTCCGCCTACTCGCAGCGCTCGCGCCTGACGAGGAGCGTTCACCAGCAATATCTCGCGCCGTTCCGGAACAAGGACGATCGCGTGCTGGTCCTCTGGCCCCTGGCGTATGCGATCCTCGGGTCCAGCCCGTTCTATCGGGAGCTGTACTCGCGGATCGAGGCATTACGCCCGATCCCGACGTCGATCATCTGGGGACTGAAGGACACCGCCTTCCGCCCGCACCTGCTCGAACGATGGAGAACTGAGCTGCCTGAAGCGAGTGTGCTCGCGCTGGACAACGCCGGCCACTGGCCGCACGAAGAGGCGCCGTCGGAAGTCGCCGAAGCGATCGCGGAGTTCCTCGCTTCAGCCGTGGCGTGACGGCAGCGAATCCCGCGGTCGCGCTTGCGTCTGGATAGAATTCTCAGGCCTATCGACTTCAGCGCGCGTTCTGACTGGAGGATTCACATGCGCCACCTTTTCTGTCTGCTTCTGCCCGCGCTTCTCGCTGATTGTCAACGCGCAGAGGCGCCTCCGCCTGCATCGTCTGTGACACCCCTGCAAGTTGACGCGCGTCAGCTGCGATCGCTCCTGTGGCTCGAAGGCATGTGGCGCGGAACGCAGTCCGATACGGCGCCATTTTTCGAGCGCTATCGTTTCATGGATGACAGTACTATCGGCACCTGGACATACGCCGATTCGCTCGCCACCCAGGTAGTCGATAGCGGGTCGATCCGGTTGCGCAGCGGCATCGTCACTTCCGGTGATTCGGCGAGAGGGTATGTGCTGACTGCTCTCGATTCATCGTCCGCACACTTCGAGCCGAGAGGTGCAGCCGTCAACGCGTTCACATGGCGGCGGATGAGTGAGAGTTCCTGGAGCGCTACCCTCACGTGGCGCGATGCAGCCGGGCAACCCATAGAGCGTGCCTACGTGATGCGACTGCTCAGTCGCTAGCGCGCGGGTACAGCGGGGTCAGACTCGAACTCGACGGGAAAGGGACGGCGCGCTCCCGTACGCGTGGGCCGGGGCCGCGCTGATCCCGGCCAGCGCGCCGATGCAACCGGTGGACATGTCAACCGCCAAGGAGATCTCCTTCTGGGCGCGCGGCGACGGCAAGGTCTATCGCGTGATGCTGTTCGCGCAGAGCAAGGGCATGACGCCCATGATACGCACCTTCCAGTCGACGACGGAGTGGAAGGAGCATACAATCCCGCTGGCGGCCTTCGGTACCGAAGGAAAGGATGTCGTTATGCTGATCATTGCCGCGGGACCCGCAACCGGTGCATTCGAACTCTTCGTGGACGGTGTGAAGCTCAGGTAGCGGGCAGCTAACGCTTCGCACGGACGCGATGGCGCCGGCGCGTCTACCGCGCGTAGGCCGACCTTCCCTTAACGACCGGCGAGGATCAGCACACCGGCAGCCAGTGCCAACACGGCCATGATAGTGCCGAGTCCCTCGATGCTCAGATTGAGAAGGGCAACAAGACCAGTGATGATGAGCCAGATACCCAACAGGAGCATACCAAGGTTTTTGTTCAGTCGAACTGGACCCGTTGCGATCATGAGTGACTCCGTGTGAGGTGGCTCATTCCAGGACCGGCATCCGCAGTGCGACCAACCATAGCGCGCAAGCTCTATTCAGACAACATCTCCATCCGGGTGCTCGGGACAGTTGTGTGCCTCCTCGTGGTCAGTGGATGCGCTGGCCGACCGTCCTCCAACACGGATCGCGTGCAGAGAGCCGGATCTTACGAGGTCTACGCCGTGCGCTATGGCACCCTGGCGCAATTCCCCGTGGCATCACTTATCGCCGGCGCCGACCCTGCGCGGCGAATGGACATCGCGCTGATGATCTGGCTGATCCGTCCGCCGAACGGCAGCCGAACAGTCCTGATGGACGCCGGATTCTACAGGGAAAAGTTCGTGACTCGATGGAAACCAATCGACTACGTACGCCCCTCCGTTGCTCTGGAACGGTTAGGCGTCCGCCCTGAGCACATCACTGACATCATTGTCTCGCACGTGCACTGGGATCACCTCGACGGAGCAGACCTCTTCCCCAATGCACGGATCTGGATCCAGCGCGGTGAATACGAGCATCACATCGACAGTGCCGGGCGCCCGCGCCGAAGCACGATTGACTCGCTCGACGCCCGGATGCTCGCCGACTTGCACCGCGCCGGCCGGGTGCAGCTCGTGGATGGCGATTCGGTTGAGATCCTGCCGGGGATTCGTGTCTTCACCGGTGGCAAGCACACGTTTGCGTCGCAATACGCGACCGTGTCGACCGCGTCAGGCACCGTCGTCCTCGCGTCCGACAACGCTTACCTGTACGATAACTTCGATCGCCGCCGACCGATCGCACAGACGCTGGACTCCTTGAGCAACCTCGCCGCGCAGCAGCGGATGCTCGGCCTGGCCGGAGATATCAGTCGCGTCGTGCCGGGGCACGACCCCGCGGTGTTTTCACGCTTCCCGGCACCAGGCGGAGGCGTCGCGCGAATCCGCTGACGTCACGCGACGATGCTCTCGCCGTCGCTCCGTTGCCCGAGCCAGCACTGGCCATTCGCTCCGTACGCCGTCCTGCGCCATAACCACGCGAACGGCCCAGTTTACCTGACAGGCTGGCGCCAAATCGTCGCTCAATCACGTCGGACGATCGCTTCGTCGCGCCTTCGTGGACTGGAGGCCGGATTTTCCTGACGGGTCCAGGCTATTTCGAGAACCACGCCACGACCCGCTCGAGCCCGTGCTGATCGCCGGCGTCGAACATGGACGGATGCTCGGAGTCGACGTCGAGAACAGCGATCAACTCGTCCCCGCGATTGCTCACGGGAATCACGATCTCGGATCGGGCCCGCGCGTCGCAGGTGATGTGACCCGGGAAGAGGTTCACGTCAGGCACGATGATCGTGCGACGATCCGACGCCGCAGTGCCACAAACTCCTTTCCCGAAGGCGATGTCCAGGCAACCCACCGAGCCCTGGTACGGCCCAACGCGCAGTAACCCGGGTGACACCACGCGATAGAAGCCCGTCCAGAGGAAGCCGAAGCCGTTATGCAGCACGGAGGCCATCGTGGCCATGGCCGCGACCGGATCGTCGACGCCGTCGAGCAGGCTATCGATAGCCTCGCCAGCCTGTCGATAGGCGTCAGCCTTCGGGATATGCTTGAAGTCAAAGAGGGATTCTGCCATTACCGGAGTCTAGCATGATCCTCACATCGAGTGCATTCACGAACGGGGGAGCGCTCCCGGCCCGCTACACGTGCGATGGCGACGATGTCTCGCCACCGTTGCGCTGGTCGGGCACGCCCGACGGGACCAGATCGCTTGTGCTGATTATCGATGACCCCGACGCACCGGATCCGGCGGCACCCAAACGCGTCTGGGTTCACTGGGTGCTCTACAATCTTTCCGCCTCGCTCGGAGAAATTCCCGAAGGCGCTTCAGCAGAGACGCTTGGGTCCCGCGTCCGCACGGCGCTCAACGATTCAGATGATCCAGGCTATGGCGGCCCGTGCCCTCCGATCGGACGACACCGCTACTTCCATAAACTGTTTGCGCTTGATACCGAGTTGCCCGACCTCGGGCCACGCGCAAAACGAAGTGATGTGGAGAACGCGATGGCTGGTCACGTCCTCGCGGAGGCGTCGCTGATGGCGACCTACGAGCGACGGTCAGAAAGGTAAGCCTGCTACAGGAGCCCCACCGTGAAGGCGAGGTCACCGCCGCTGGCGACGTCAGCACCGCGGACCGCCGGACCCCGGCGACCGTGAAGGCATCAGCCATGGCCACCGAGCTCCGGCTCGTGGTCAAGGTCTCACGCGCCGATCAAGGAACTCACGAACTGATGCGGTCACTTCGCTCACTTCGTCGGAAATCGCGGTGCCGGCGCGGGTTACTCGCCTTATCGCCGAATCATGGGCTGCCAGAAACCCGAGAGTGGTGAAATGGGAGTGATGAAGGCTCCTGGTCGACTGCAGCGTTAGGCGGTGCACGTCGAGGGTGGTGAGAAGCGAGAAATCAGGCGACATGAACGAATCCAGTCTTTCATAGACGTGCAATATGGCCGGAAGTCGGGTCTTCGCATCGAACGATGGCGCTGCTCGGAGCTCGTCGATGCCAACCGCCGTGCCGATACCGCCGTCGAGACTGACAATGGCCAGGACGGATGGCTTGCGCATGCTGTAAAGCAATGCGGCACGCGCGCCGAAACTGTGGGCGACCAGGGCGGCGCCGTCATGGCGAATCTTCGCCAAGCGCCTGGCGATCGCTTCTGCCTCTCCGAGTGCATCAGCCTGCAGTTCGGCGAATTCAGCCATCTCTTCCATCGCACGCATTGGCCGCGCCACCATCGGGGAAGGCACACTGACCACGACGTACCCGTTGCTCGCCAGATATTCGGAAAGGATGGCCTGGTCGATAGCATTCTGCCCATTGCCGTGCGCGATCAGTACCAATGGGAAGGAGTCGCGAGATGCCGGCGCGCCGTCCTGAGCGTACACGCGTTCGGCGAGCAGGCTGTTCATGCCTGCTTTCGAGATACCAGCGCCAAGGAAGGGTTCAGCGAATCGTTCGGGGCTGTCGGCGTAATCGGCCAGCGTCATCGGCTTTCCATCCGAAACGGCCGGAATCCACAGGTGGACAGTTGTTGCTCCTGAGGTCACCCTGGAAAATCCGACGTAGCGATAGGGGCCCGGGGTAAGCGCTGCCCAGAGAGGCGGCGCTGTTATCGATTGGTGCCCTTCGCCTGCAATCGCGGCGGGAGCATCGAACGCCGCGGCGCCGCCGATCAGGGACCCGATAAACAATGCAAACATTGTTTTCATGTGAGCCGTGGCCCGCCGTGTAGTGGAGTCACTCAGAAACTCTGTGCTGTTCCCTGCGCCGAAGATCTCGCTGCAAACGACATTGCGCGACTTCGCCTGATGGTCAAACAGCGCACATGGTGGTGCTTTCCTGAGCCTGGAGGCAAGCGGTCTGTGTCCAGCGGAGAGCTGGAGTGACGAATCCGCCTCAGCAGGCGTCTCCCGGCTCCCTTCCCGCCGCCGTGGCCATCGCCGCTGGCTCGCAGTGGCGACGCTGAGTTCCAGCGTCGTCAGGCTGGCACGGCCGACTCAGGATCAGCACACCGCAGCCGGGCTACCACGGCCACGTTCTAACGCGCGACATCCACCTAACGAGTCACCAGTCGGTTTTAAGCGATTCCAATGCCTTTTTTGCCATTGCTGGATCGACGCCCGCCCTATGCAACGCTTCGTCCAGCGCTTTCTCCGCCGGCACCTTGACGTGCGGGTCCACGCCGGTCTGTTCCCAGCCTTTCCCGGTCGCGAGGGCAAAGGGGCGGCCGACGGGATTGAAGGAACGGTAACCACCGGTGAGGGGTGTGGTTCGGCCGAGATGTCCAGCTCCAGCAGTGGCCTCGCCGATGATGGTAGCGCGACCCGTGTGTTTCATCGACAACGTGAATCCTTCGCCGCCGGAGGCCGTAGCCCTTGACGTCAGGAGAAAGATTCGCGCCTGTCGTAATTTGGTGGCCGCCTTCGATGGAACAGCGACCTGTTCGCGACGAACAACACCCTTGGGACCGGAGATGCGCCTCAGCGTCGCGCTTTCGCCGAGCGGACTGAATCCGCTTTTCTCCACGTCCTGGCGGATGTCGATGTGAAGCAGGATCGTCGGCTTCGCGAAAAAGTATGACGCCATGATGTCCGTCTCCTCGAGTGCGCCGCCGACGTAAGGGCGCGCGTCGATGATCACGGATTGTGCAGTCGAGAACCGATCGAGCACTTCGCGCAGCCGGTTCATCAGGCGTGTGTATTCAGAACGATTGCCCTGAAAGCCGTGGATACTCAGGTATGCCACGCCTGGGGCAAGCCAGCCGGCCTTCCCCACGCCGCTGCCCGGAGTTCCCGCTGCGGACTGCCCGGGAGGCTGGGCGCCAGGCGCCATCAATTTCAGGTGACCTTCGCGGTTCACTGCCTGAAGGTCTGCGGTAACGACGTTGGCAAATTCTTCGGAACTGGGAAACCTCGCGTAAGCTCCGCTGGCCAGCTTGCCGCGCAGCATACGGCTGTAGGCCGCACCGATATCCGGATAGATGAAATTCTCTTCCAGAAGCGCGGCCAGCTTCTCAACCGCCGTCCGCGCTTCGCCCGCTATGAATGCGGCACTCTGTTCAGCGCTCACCGAATGCTTCGAGGCCTTGTCAACGCCGATCCGGCCAGCATTGCTGACCAGTCCAATACTGGCGAGAAACAGGAAGATTGCGTGACTGTTCATTGAATGTCGGCGTCGTGAGCTTATCGAAGCACAGTGATGGGATCCACACGTGTTGCCTTTCGCACAGGAACGAGCAGCGCGAGTCCGGCGCAACCCAGCAGCACCACCACTGCCGCGCCGATGGCGAGGAGATCCAGCTCACCAACGCCGAATAATTGGGACCGGATGAGTCGTGTTGTGGTGAACACCCCTGCTGCACCGAGTATGAGTCCGAGCGCCATCCACACACCGCCTTGCTGAAGGACGAGGCTCGCAACGGCGCCGCGGCTCGAGCCCAGTGCCATGCGCACACCGAACTCTCGTTCACGGGCCGTCGCCATGTTGGCGAACATTGCGTAGATGCCGACAGACGACACCAGCAGTGCCAGGACGCCAAAGCCCATCATCAGCAATACAGGTAGGCGACGAGCGGCGAATCCCCGGTCGACAACGTTCTCCATCGTCGCCACCCGATACATGGGAAGTCCGGGGTCGATGCCGCGCAACGCGGTCCTTACCGCATTCGTGAGCACGGACGGATCACCTGACGTCTTCACCGCGAACGTGTCGCCGAAGGGTTGCTGGCGGAGCGGGAAAAACATCATCGGTTCCTGTCGAAGCGCTGTTGGACTATTGCGAACGTTGCCCGCCACACCAACCACGGTCGTCCACGGCTGATCCGGGTTCGGTGGCCCCCACCGGAACCGCGACCCCACGGCGTCGCCGTTAGGCCAGTACCGGTCCGCCATTTCCTGCGAAATGACGGCGACAGGTGGCGCGCCCGCGATGTCGGCCGAGGAAAACGCGCGGCCCTGCTTGACCGGAATACCGAACACCGCGAAGTAATCATCCGAAACCCGCGAGGTGACCATGAACGGCACCGGTTCGTTAGGCCCCCAGGGCCGGTTCTCGACAAAGAGCCCGTTCCGATTCGCGATGGTGGTCGGCAGCGCCGATGTGATCGCCACGCCCGCGACACCCGGGAGCGCCTTGAGCTGCTCGGTGAACTGCGCGTGGAAGTTCCCACGGGTAGTTGCATTCGGATACCGCGCGTTCGGCAGCTGAACGGTGAACGTAAGCAGCCGGTCACTGCTGAAGCCGAGCGGGGCATGCGTCATCTCCCAGAGGCTGCGACCGAGCAGCCCCGCGGCGGCGAGCAGGCTGAGGCAAAGCGCGATCTGTCCGGCGACGAGCCCGCCGCGCAGCCGCCGCGTCCGCACGCTCTCCGTGCTGCCACGCGCTTCATCGCGCAGACTGGATTGCGGATCGGATTTCCCGACCGACAACGCCGGCCCGAGTCCGAACAGCAGGCCGGTAAACAGCGCGATGAAGAACGTCACGATGAGCGCGCCCGTGTCGAGCGACAGGTCTGCATAACGCGGGATCGCTTCCAGCGACAGGCTGCGCAAGGTCCCCAGCAGCACCATCGCAAGGAGGACGCCGGCGATCCCGCCGGCAACGGCGAGCAAGACACTCTCCGTCAGCAGTTGACGGACGAGCCGGCCACGCCCTGCTCCCAGTGCCACCCTGACGGCGAATTCCTTGCGACGTGAGATCGTGCGCGAGAGCAGGGCGCCGGCGAGATTGGCGCACGTGATCAGAAGGACGAGTGCCGCGCTGGCGAGAAGCACGATCAGTGGCGTCCGGGTGTCGCCAACAATGGAGTCACGCAACGGCTGACCGATCATGCCGATGCCCAGATTGTCCTTGGCGTACAGTTTCTCGAGCTCATCACCGATGGCTCGCAGCTCGCGGTCGGCGGTTTCGAAAGAAATGCCAGGCTTGAGGCGTCCTACGAGACCAAAGTTGTGCGAGCCGCGAACGCTGATTGGGTCGCGCATGAACGGCGCGATGCCCATGGGATAGAAGTAGTCGGCGTCCCCTTCCGGCATGACGAAATCGCGCGGCAGGACGCCCACGACGGTGCGGTCGATGTTATTCAAACGGACCTGCTTGCCGACCACATCAGGGACGCCGCCAAACGTAGTCTGCCATGTCTTCCACGGAATGACCGTGACGAACGCCGTGTCGCGCCCGGCGTCCTCCTCGCGGAAGTTGTTGCCTACGATAAAGCGGACGCCAAGCGTCGAGAAAAGAGACGGCTCCACCCACTGCGTCTTGACGATCTGCGGCATGTCGCCCGGATCGTAGATCGCGTCGCGCTCGGACAGCCACGCGCCGAATGTGGTGAACGACCGCTGCCGCTCGCGAAGATCGCTGAGTGTGCCGGCGCTGACGGATCCGACCTCGTCGCCAAGCGCCTTGATGGGCGTGCGGATCCGCATCAGGGAGCCGGCATCTTCGTACGGCAGTGAGTTCAGCAGCACGGACTTCACCACACCGAAGACGGCTGCGTTGGCGCCGATGCCTAACGCGAGCGTCACGATCGCCAGCAGCGAAAACATGGGCGCGCCGACGGCCGAACGCGCGGCAAAGCGGAGGTCCTGGCGGAAGTCGTCCAGCCAGTCCCGCCGGCGTTGCGTCCTGCGGTCTGCGGTCAGGAGCCGGGCACATTCCTCCCGCACTCCCTCGACGTCACCAAAACGTTCGACGGCTGCCTGCCGAGCCTCATCGGGGGTCATGCCGGCGGCGATGTTCGCCTGGATCCGGTGCTCGAGGTGGAAGCGAAGCTCGGACTCCACTTCGGCGGCGGGCTTCCCCGGAATGAACGGCAGTTTTCTGGGCTCTTTCATATGATCATTTCCTGGTCGTTATCTGGACCACGATGGGGCCACGGTGCTCGTAATCGCCGCGTCAACGGCGGCGGCGAAGCGTTGCCAGCCGGACATCTGTTTGCGGAGTTGCCGCCGTCCCTCACCGGTAAGCCGGTAGTATTTCGCCTTGCGATTGTTCTCGGAGAGACCCCACTCGGCGGAAATCCAGCCTTTCTGGGCCATGCGGTACAACGCCGGGTACAGCGAGCCCTCTTCGACCCGGAGCGCATCCGACGTCACGGTCTCGATCCAGCTGGCGACACCGTAGCCATGCATGGGTCCCCAGGACAGCGTTTTGAGGACGAGCAACTCGACGGTGCCCTGCAGTAATCCTGATTCCTTGTCGAACACGTTGACCCTCGGCGGTGGTTCGGCACGTCAGGGCCACGGGTAAGGCCCCTTCCTATGCCGGTCTAAGGGAGATGGTCTCCATTAGATGCGCCTAGGGAGCAAATGGTTGCAAGGGGGGCGGAGGGTGCGGTGGGTGCGGAGTACGCGCCTTCCAGGGAGTTTCGCGGGCGCTGGGCCGTCCGCGGAGACGGTCCAGTGTCCCGCCCGGCACCTTCCGATCCGGCGGTCGCCGTCACAGAGTTCTTCAGGCCGATTGCGTCTTTTCCGGGAGAATTACACATGATCTGGCGTCGCTTTATCGCCCTGCTTTCTTTTATGCCCACCTTCGTCGCCGCTCAAGGCAACGGCGATCGTGACAAGGTCCGCGAACTCGATGCGTATTTCGCGAAAGCGGCGAAAGACTGGAACGTACCGGGCCTCGCGATCGGCATCGTGCACAAGGGCCAGCTGATTTTCGCGAAGGGGTACGGCGTTCGCGACGTCAGCACGAAGGCTCCTGTCGACACCCAGACCATGTTCGCGATTGCGTCCACGACCAAGGCCATCACGGCCGCCGCGCTCGGGATGCTGGTCGATGATGGCAAGGTGCGCTGGGATGACCCGGTCACCAAATACGTCCCCACGTTCGCGATGTACGATCCCTGGGCGACGCGCGAGGCGACGGTGCGGGACCTCATCACGCACCGCGGCGGCCTTCCCAACGCCGACTACCTCTGGACGCACGGTGACAATTCGCGCGAGGAAGTCATCCGCCGCATCCGGTTCGTCAAGCCGACCTACTCGTTCCGTGGCGGCTACGTCTACCATAACGTCATGTA
>Ga0209387_1000358_pt1 | contig 13024 bp, 11 predicted proteins | sample NCControl_FD_187515 | JGI IMG/M metagenome (GOLD analysis project Ga0209387, IMG submission 187515) | Agricultural soil microbial communities from Utah to study Nitrogen management - NC Control (SPAdes) (version 2) | ecosystem: Environmental > Terrestrial > Soil > Agricultural land | place: USA...
TGAGGGCGGAATTAAGCAATGGTCGAAAAAGTAGCGCGGAGTTGTTAATTAGACCGCTGATTCACAAATGCGTGTAGAGCATCCTCGCGTAGCGCTTGTGCGAGGCGCCGATCGACCCCCGATATCAGACGTTTGGTCTTGGTGATGACCTGAAACAAGGGTGCGTTCCGGCGATTTCGGATGGGCGAATCATCCGAAAGATCGATTCCAGCCTTCTGCAGCGCTTCTTGAGCAAGTTCTTTTTGGCCGGATCTTTCATAAGCCTGGGCGAGGAGGTAAAAAGCCTCCGTGTAGGCGGCATCCATCTTCGTGGCTTTGCGGAGGTGACGGACGGCGAGGGTGTCGCGGTTCAGTTCGTAGTAAAGACACCCAAGAACGTAATGGGCCTCCGGCGAGGGACGAACGGTCAGCGCTCGTTTGAACTCACCCAGCGCGCGGCGCCAGTTTTTCTCCGCCACGAACAACCAGCCGAGTCCGTAATGGCCCGCGAACGACGAACCACCCTGCGCGTTTGCGCTACTGAGCAGATCCTTCGCCAGTTCGACTTCACCGTCATCGGCGCAAGTGAGACCCAACAAGAGCGAGATGCGAACATCATTTGGAAGCGCGGCGTGTGCTTTGGCGAGATACGTCCGCGCGAGTTTCGACTTGCCCCGGCGGAAGAAATGCTCCCCAATGAACAGATTCAGCGTTGCGTTCTCGTTGGAAAGCTCAGCAGCCTGCTGAAGTTTCGTGATGCCTTGCGTAACCTGTTTGTCTTCGATCAGCAGAAAACCTTCATTCACCAACTCTTCAAAGGCTTTTTTCTCCAGCATCTGGACTTGCTGGCTCGCCTCGTCGGGGCGCGCAAGAATCTTCAAACGCAACTCATCGCGATGAACATTCTCTTCCTGCTCAACCGCGTCGCGTTGACAACGTTCGCTCCACAACTTCTCTAACCGCTCGGTCTGGATCACACCGTCTTCAGAGAGCAAGTTGACGAGTGCCCTGACAAGCGAACGATCGAAATAAGCGTTCTGCGCATAACGCAAAAGCAGATCGAGGCTGCGCTCCAAACGTTCCGCGAGACGAGCCACTCTATTCTCGGCCGCCGAGATGCGCTCCAGCAGATGTTCGTCGGTCGAGAGTCCCGTAGTGCCGGATTCAAACCGCGACGACGACGGCTCGACGATAATCATCAGCCGCGTACCGCAGCGGGCACAGAACTCCTGGCCCAGCGGATTCGCTGCGAGACACTTTTGACAGTAGTGTGAGATGGTGGGACGCACTCTTAAATCTCAGATCTGAGATCTCAGATCTCAGTACTCGTAAAACCCACGGCCGCTTTTCCGTCCTAGCCAACCAGCGTCAACATAACGCTTCAACAGCGGGCACGGCCGGTACTTGGGGTCTCCGAGCCCCTCATATAACACATTCATGATGGCCAGGCATACATCTAAACCGATGAAATCGGCGAGTGTGAGCGGTCCCATGGGATGATTCATGCCGAGTTTCATAATGCCGTCGATACTCTCGCGAGTCGCAACGCCTTCGTAAAGTGTGAAGATCGCTTCGTTGATCATCGGCATCAATACGCGATTTGAAACGAATCCCGGCGAGTCCTGACAGTCGAGCGAGACCTTGTCCATCTTCTCCGCGAGTGCTCGCACGCGCTCGTACGTCTCGTCGGAAGTTGCCATACCGCGAATGACCTCGACCAGTTTCATCACCGGCACCGGATTCATGAAATGCATGCCGATAACTTTGTCGGGGCGTCCGGTGGCAGCACCGAGTTTAGTGATCGAAATCGAAGATGTGTTTGAAGCGAGAATGGCGTGCGGCGGAGCGATCTTATCGATCGCAGCGAACAGTCCGGTCTTTACTTTGAGATTCTCAGTAACGGCCTCGATAACAAAAGAAGCATCGCTCAACGCTTCGAGTTCCGTCGTCGTGCGAATCCGCTCGATGACTGCCTGCTTGCCGGGCGCGTCGAGTCTTTGCTTGTCGACATCACGCTGAAGACTCTTATCAATCGCGGCGAGTCCACGCTGGAGAAACTCATCGCTTAAGTCGCGCATGATTACGGCGTAGCCGGCACGAGCGGCAACCTGGGCGATTCCGTTTCCCATGGTGCCCGCGCCCACTACGCCGATGATTTCACTCACGTTTGTCGAGACTCCTTGAGTTAGCGCCAATCAGGCGGCGAGGGGGGTGCTGCGTATTGTCCTTCGCGTTGCCGTTGCGCGTCGTGATCCCCCTGCTGGTTGGCCCAGGTTTGCCGGCCTGGTGGTAGCGCATAGTTGTTCTGGTCGAACATTTGCTTGCCCGGTTCGCTGAAGAGAAACCAGAATGTGTAGACAGTGACCGCAGTGCCCATAGGAAACTGCCCACCGGCGAGTACTGCGGAGATTATGGCCCATACTTTTGCCCACTTTTTTCTTTTGAGCAATCCGTACCCGGCGATGAATGACGGCAGCGTGAAGAGACTAAAAATCACCGCCATGAACACCAACATGAACACGAACATGATCGCTGGAGGACCCGTTGGGCCTGGCTCCGATAACAACGCACCAATGATCCCAGCTCCGAACAACAACATCATGAGTCCGAAGATCAGAGCAAAAAACCCGGCGTACGCAATATGGGACCAACCGAGGTATTTATTGTGCTGTTCAGGGGTCAAGCTAGTCTCCTATTTCAAACCCGCTTATTACCTTTCAATCGCCATCGCCACCGCATTACCACCGCCCAAACACAAGGCGACAACACCGCGATGCGCATTACGACGTTTCAATTCATAGAGGATCGTGGTCAACAAACGCGATCCCGACTGTCCGATCGCGTGACCCAGCGCTACTGCGCCGCCGTTAACATTTACACGCTCAGGATCTAGTCCAAGTTCCCGCGTCACAGCCAGTGCCGCAACTGAAAACGCTTCATTCAACTCGATCAGATCGACTTCACTCGCGGACCATCCAGTTCTCTTGAACAATTTCCGCACCGCCTCGACCGGCGCCATCATCACGTACTTCGGTTCAACGCCAGCAACCGCCTGCGCAACGATCCGCCCCATCGGCTCAACGCCCAACTCCTGTGCGCGACTCAGCGAAGTAACAACCACCGCCGAGGCGCCGTCGTTAACACCTGGAGCATTGCCCGCCGTGACAGTTCCTTCTTTCTTGAACGCGGGCTTGAGTTTGCCGAGTGTGTCCACAGACGTATCTTCACGAACCGTCTCATCCGTGTCGAAAATAATCGTGGGTCCTTTTCTCTGCGGAATTTCTACAGCCACGATCTCGTCTTTGAATTTTCCGGATTTGATCGCAGCCGCCGCTTTACGATGCGAACTAGTCGCGAATTCATCCTGCTCGGCTCTACCGACGGAGTATTCATCGGCAACGAGTTCGCCCGTGCAGCCCATGTGATAGTTTTCAAAGGCGCACCATAGGCCGTCGTTAATCATCGAGTCGACCAGTTCTCCATTGCCGAGACGATAACCTTCGCGCGCTTTAGGAATTAGATAAGGCGCATTGCTCATCGACTCCATACCGCCCGCGACAACCATCTCCGAGTCGCCGAGTTTGACTGCCTGCGCCGCCATCATTACGGCTTTAAGTCCGGAACCGCACACCTTGTTAACGGTAACAGCAGCAACAGACGGCGAGAGTCCGCCACGCAGCGCAGCCTGGCGTGCAGGGTTTTGGCCCAACCCCGCCTGGATCACGCAACCCATGATCACTTCGTCAACTTCTTCCGGCTTAACTCCCGCGCGTTTTACACTCTCGCGCACTGCGATCGCGCCGAGTTCCGGCGCCGTAAAGCCTTTCAACGATCCTAAAAATTTGCCCACCGGCGTTCGTGCGGCACTGATTATTACAGCCTCATTTAATTCAGACATGCGCCAATCCTAGCCGATTCTTATCATCAGTGTCATCCGTGTTAGACTTCCGGGCGCATGCAAGCACTCATTCTGGCGGGGGGCAAAGGCACGCGCCTGCGCCCATTAACGGTTTATACCCCGAAACCAATAGTTCCCATCTGCAATCGACCGTTTCTTCTCTACCAAATCGACACTCTACGCCGCGCCGGTATCACTGACATCACGCTGTCACTCTCGTATCAACCAAACAAGATCGAACAGTTGCTCGGCGATGGGTCCGACTACGGTGTGAATCTGAAATACACAGTCGAACCACAGCCGATGGGCACTGCCGGCGCTTACAAGTTCGCCGAAGATCTGATCCGCGAACCGACGGTAGTTTTCAACGGCGACATCTTGACGGATCTCGATCTCAAAGCCGTCATACGCGAACACAATGAACGTAAAGCGACTGCGACGATCGTGCTGACGCCAGTCGAAAACCCTGAGACTTACGGACTCGTTGAAACTGAAAACGACGGCGCCATTCGTCGCTTTCTCGAAAAACCCAAGCGCAACGAGATCACCTGCAACACGATCAACGCCGGCACTTATATTCTCGAACCCAAAGTGCTCGATTATCTTCCCGCCGGTGAGAACTACTCGTTCGAGTACGGACTGTTCCCGGATCTGCTGAATCGTAAAGAAGCTTTTTACGCACACATTCCTGCGCGTACTTACTGGATCGATATCGGCACTCCCGAACGTTATCTACAGGTCCATTCCGATCTACTCGCGAACCGGGTGACGCGAATACACATTAAGGAGCGCCGCGGAAACTTCGACGCGGCCACAGTTGCGGAAATCGATGATCTGTCGATGGTTGGCGACGACTGCCAGATCAAACCCGGCGCGCAGATTATCAACTCGGTATTGGGTCCGGGTTGTTTCGTCGAGGAACGTGCGCGCGTGGAGAACTCAGTCATCTGGCCGCACACGCGCATCGGAACGACCGCGCAGGTCACGGGTGCCGTCATCGGTCGTGGTTGTCACATCGGACGTTCGACGGTTGTGACACCGGGCAGCGTTCTTGGCGATAAGTCGTCGTTGACTGATTACACATTGACGTGAGCGATAGTCTCTGCGTGGCTCTGCGTCTCTGCGGTAATGTCGAAGACAAAAACAAAAACCGCCGAGACGCAGAGCAACGCAGAGATTACACAGAGTGTTTACCAGGAGGATTTGTTGTGGACTGGGCAGTTTTTAAAGCTTACGACATTCGCGGAGTCTATCCCGATCAGATCGACGAAGAAGGCTATTACAGGATCGCAAAAGCTTACGTCTACCTGTTCAAACCTAAAACTGTCGTTGTCGGGATGGATGCTCGTCTCTCCTCACCGCCGTTGAAAGCGTCGCTAATCGACGGTTTCCTCGATGCGGGTGTAGACGTCGTGGACATCGGCAAGGTCACCACCGACATGCTCTACTTCGCCGTCGGCGAATATGATTATTCGGGCGGTATCGTTGTCTCGGCGTCGCACAATCCCAAGCAATACAACGGCATGAAACTTGTGCGCGAGAAAGTCACGGCGATCTCTTCCGATACCGGTCTTTTCGACATTCGCGACGTTATTAAAGAAGGCAAAGACGCCGGTGTGACTTCGGACAAGAAAGGCACACTCTCCGAGCGCGACATCCTCGACGACTATCTTCGCCATGTTTTGAAATCTATCGACACCGGAGCCATCAAACGCTTTCGCTTTGTAGGCAACGGCAATTTTGGTTACGTATCACGCGTTGTGACCAGGCTGGTCCAGGAACTCAATCAGGACTTGATCCCGCTGAACTTCGAACCCGACGGTTCGTTTCCGAAAGGACCACCCGATCCGATGCTGCCTGGGAACCGCACCGAGATTGAAAAAATGGTCAAAGACGAGAAGACCGACTTCGGCGTCGCGTGGGACGCCGATGCCGACCGCGTCATGTTTTTCGACGAAGACGGACGATTCATCTCCGGCGCTTACGTAACGGCGTTACAGGCTGACATTCTGCTCGAGAAGTACGGTCACGATAATGCGATCATCTTCGATCCGCGCGTGATCTGGCCAACGATTGCAGTGGTGGAGAAAAAAGGCGGGCGCGCGATCATCTCGAAAGGCGGCCACGCGTTCATGAAAGACCGCATGCGAAATGAAAACGCCTTGTTTGCCGGCGAGATGAGCGCACATTACTACTTCCGCGACAATTTCTACGCTGACAACGGAATCATTCCGTTCCTCCTTGTGCTCGAACACCTTTCGAAGCTTGGGAAATCGTTCTCTGAAATGATGGCGCCGTATATGTCCGGCCACTACATGTCTGGAGAGTTGAATTACAAAGTTAAGGACATCGAAAAGGTGATCGCCGCGGTGAAGGAGAAGTATCACAGCCAGGGTACTGAAGATTACACCGATGGTTACTCGCTGGACACTCCCGACTGGCGCTTCAACATTCGGCCTTCCAACACCGAGCCATTGCTTCGTTTGAATATCGAAGCGCACAAGGACGGACTTGTCGATCAGATCAAGAGCGAGATCGAGAAGATCATAAATGCCTGAGCTTCCGGAGGTAGAACACGTCGTCCGTGCTTTGCGACCCGTGGTCGTCGGACGACGTATTCTCGTCGCAGAGTTAAAGCTCAAACGAATCGCGCCCGACATTTCCCGCCCGGCGTTCGATCGCGAACTTCGCAACGCGCGAGTCACAGCCGTCGGCCGCCGCGGCAAGTACATCCTGTTTGAACTGGAATCAGATCGAGTATTGGCGACCCACCTGCGCATGACGGGCAAGTTTGTTTCGTTGACTGCTGACGACAATCTACCGCCGTACGCACACGTCGTCTTTCATCTCGACGATGAACGTCGGTTGGTCTTCTGCGACATGCGCCAGTTTGGACGCATGCGTCTGATCGCGAACTCCGCACGTCTGCCGAAAGAGTTGCTGGCGCTTGCTCCCGAGCCGCTGTCGGATGATTTCACTGAAGAGTATTTCATCGACACGCTGTCCCGCTCGCGACGCAGCCTGAAACAACTACTGCTGGACCAGACACGGATCCTTGGTCTGGGAAACATCTACGCCGTCGAGGCACTGTTCCGTGCCGGTATCAATCCGATGAAATCGGCTCTTACGTTGTCGAAACCGCGCGCACGCAAGTTGTACCAGGCGATTCGTGAAGTGCTCCGCGAAGCGATTGACGCGGGGTCAACGTTGAGAATCGATCTAGCCGACGGCAACGGCAGCTACTTCGAAGCTCCTGAGCGATTCTGGCGCGTCTACGAACGCGAGGGTGAACCGTGCGTTAACTGCGGAACGAAGATTAGACGCGTGGTTCACGGCGGTCGATCCACCTACTACTGTCCTCACTGTCAAAAAAGATAGGCCCATTTCTTTCTCGATAAACTCTGCGATCCTCCGCCTCTCTGCGGTAAGAGAGCCGTAAAAACCTATAAAACGCAGAGGGCACAGAGGTCGCTGAGATACGCAGAGAGGAAACCTGGACGCTTCACCAACTAAAGTTTTAGTTGACAGCCGGTGCACGATTGCGGTATATCCAACTAAAGTCTTAGTAGGTAAACGCGATGCCACGACAGAAAAGCGATCAGATGACGCCGTTGGAACTGGAGATCATGCAGGTCTTGTGGGACAAAGGCCCCGCCAACGTTCAGACCGTTCAGAAAGAACTGAAGCGGGAACTTGCGTATACGACCGTGCAGACGATGCTGACGGTTTTGCACCGCAAGAAACGCGTAAAGCGAGTGCTCAAGGACAAGGCGTATGTCTATCGCGCGGCTGTGAGTCGAAACAAGTTCACCGGACAAGCCTTGCGTGAGTTTGTCGATCGTGTTTTTGGCGGCTCCGCTGAAGGGCTGGTTGTGAGCCTGCTTCAGGAAAAACATCTGACGCCAGAACGGCTGAAGGCGCTGCACGAGCTACTGGACAAGGAAGAAGCAAATGGATAACGAATTCATACTGAACTTTCTGGTGAATTCAGCCTGGCAGATCACGGCGATCTGGGTGCTCGCCGCGGTTGGAACTTATCTGCTGAAAAATTGCTCCGCGCACTATCGGCACGCGGTGTGGATCACCGCGCTGTTCTTGTGTCTGAGCGCCCCGGTGATCACTGCGACTCAGGTAGTTCCAGCGTTGACCTTAAATCCGGGTTTCTACTCCGCATCTCAACCGCCGAACACAACGACCAATGATGAACCGCTGGTTGACCACACTAAGCGACGAAGTTCGAGAGTAGTGATCAACACGAAACCTCAAAACATGCAGCTAGTTGCGGCCGCATATTTCATATTTCTCGGATTGTGCACGTTGAGGTTCGTGCGACTGTGGCGCACGAAGGAAAACCTGCGGCGCTCAGTAACTTTCACCGGGCTTACCGCGCCAATTGAGATCGCGCTGAAGCGCTGTAAGACGGCTTTCGGTATCGAACGAGTTCGACTCGGACGATCGGCTACGGCCCGCGTTCCCTGCACGGTGGGAATCAGACGTCCGCTGATCGTGCTGCCAGACTCATTCTGCGGTGACGTCGATCAGGAAACACTTATTTCGGTAATTGGACACGAGATGGCCCACGTGCGGCGCAAAGATTTTCTGACGAAGCTGGTGTGCGAACTGGTTTCACAGCCAATCTCTTTTCACCCGCTTACTTTTCTCATCAAACGCCAAATCGAGCGCGAGCGGGAGCTCGCGTGTGATGAGTTAGTGACGCAACAGGTATTGCGACCGGAGACATACGCGCGATCGCTGTTGCGAGCGGCTGATCTTTCAATACTTCCCGCAAGGAGGACCATGATGTTGAGTGTTTTTGACGGGCGCATGCTCGAGGAGAGAATCCGTTTACTGATGCATAAACAATTTTCTGCCAACAAATGGTCTGGGCGAGTCATTACCGCCGTTGTCTTAATTGCAATTTGCGTGTCGTCGGTTTTGGGATCGGCGTTTGGCTTCTCGCTACGCACACCGCTCGAATTACCGAGATTGGCGCCGACACCGGCAGCAACTGTCATCCCATCGCAGGAACCAATGACGATGAGTGTCGCTCGCAAACAGGATCCAGCTCCAGTCGCAAGCCAGCGCGAATCGACGACTGCGCAGGAACGCGCTCAAGCTGCATGCGACGCCGGAAGAAAGCGCGATGTCGAAGCAATCCCTTCCCTCGTTGCGATGCTGGGTGACGATCGACAAGTCGAGCCAATTGCCTGCTACACCACCGGCAACTGGACGCCAGCACTCGATACGTTCAAACATCCTTCACCTGGCGAGCAGGCGGCACTCGCACTGGCGTCGCTGGGCCGTAACGCTTTCATACCACTCATGAATCAACTGAGTAATTCCAATGCGGCGACACGCCGGAACGCGGCCTGGGCCGTCGGCGAATTAACGAACATGATTCCCGGCGATCGTGCGCCAGCAGTGCCGCAACTCATCAATTTACTTAGCGACTCCGATCCCTGGGTGCGTATGGCTGCCGCGCGTGCACTTGGCGAAGTGCGAGATCGACTCGCTAGTCCCACCTTGACCGCGACCTTGGGTGACTCAGACTGGCGTGTGCGCCGTGTGGCAGCATGGGCATTGAACGAAATGAAAGAGGCACGAGCAGTGCCGGCGCTATGTGACCTACTGCTCCGCGATGCTCGCGTCGAAGTGCGTGTCGCTGCGGCCGAAGCTCTAGGCGAGATTAGAAGTGTCGCGGCGCTTCTTTCTCTCGAACGAGCTCTAGACGATGCTGACGCCGGCGTGCGCGCAAAAGCCCGTTGGGCGATCGACGAGATTAATTAGAAACTTAAGTCTTTATCTGAAGGAGGCATGCGTATGTCAGGCTCGAAGTGTGTCCTTTTTATCGTGGTATTGCTTTTCCATGTATCCGTCGTGGCCCAACAAAAAGCGGGCACCTTGAAACTCAAGCCGCACGCCTTCGAAAACATTAAAGGTGAGAAGACAGCCGCGGAATTTGGAACGCTTCTCGTTCCCGAAAAGCGAGGCGACCCGCAGAGCAGCTTGATCGAGTTGGCCTTTGTGCGCTTCAAGAGCACTGCACCGAATCCCGGCCCGCCGATCGTCTATCTCGCGGGTGGACCAGGAGGATCCGGAATCGACGCAGCGCGCGGCTCGCGCTTCCCGTTGTTCATGGCGTTTCGAGAGATCGCAGACGTGATAGCGTTTGACCAGAGAGGCACCGGTTACTCGAAACCCAATCTCGGGTGCTACGAACGAATGGCGCTCCCACTCGATGTTGCACCTTCACGGGAATTAGCTATCAAAGAACTACGCGCGAATGCGAAAGCTTGCGCGGAGTACTGGCGCGACGTCCAGCGAGTCGACCTGACTGGTTACAACAGCAACGAAAGCGCCGACGATCTCGAGGACCTCAGAAAAGCACTCAGAGTTCCGAAGATAAGTCTGTGGGGGATCAGTTACGGTACTCATCTCACATTCGCTGCCCTTCGACGTCACCCGCAAAGTATCAGCCGCGCGATACTCGCCGGCATCGAAGGGCCGGACCACACGTACAAGTTGCCCGCCAACATTCAACGGCACCTGGAAGATCTCGCCGCCCTCGTCAAGGCCGACCCGCAGATCGGAAAAGACATTCCGGATCTCTTAGGTCTGATGAAATCGGTGTTTGATCAATTGGACGCGCAACCGCAAACGGTAGAGATCACTGACCCTCGCACGCAACAAAAGGTGCGCGTCATCGTCAATAAATTCGTAATGCAATACATCGTCGGCAACAACATCGGCACGACGGTGACGGCAAATTTTCCGGCATTCTTCTATCGAGCTTCGAAAGGCGACTTCACAAATCCGGCCCAGGTGTGGTTGAACATCTCGCGCCAGGGAATCCCTTCTGCGATGACCTTTATGATGGACTGCGCTTCAGGGCAAACCGCCGCACGACGCGAACTCATCGCTCGCGAAGCGAAAGATACTTTGCTCGAGGATCTGTCGAACTTTCCCTTCCCGGGAGTCTGTGAGGAGTGGAACGCGCCCGATCTTGGTGATGAGTTTCGTTCACCTTTGAAGTCAAACGTGCCGGTGCTGTTTATCAGCGGAACGTTGGACGCCCGCACACCCGTGAGTAACGCCGAGGAATACCTGAAGGGTTTCACCAACGGTACGCACTTGATCATCGACGGAGCGGTTCATAGTGATCCGCTGTTTCTCTCCTCGCCTAAGATCAAGGACGGCATGATGGAGTTCATGCGCGGTCAGAAAGTGACGGTTACAAGGACCGCCGCACCGCCGATGAAGTTTGCGCCTTTGGTGTCTCTCAGCCGATGAAGAAGTTCCCCGCAAAGACGCAAAGGCGCAAAGAACATCCTTTGTTAGTTGGGTTTATCTTCTTTGCGCCTTTGCGTCTTTGCGGGAACTGCTCCGTTCATGAGTGAAGCACCCCGAGTAACAATTTATGTTACCGGCGATTAACAGTTTGCGGCACCTAAGCGTGTCGGATCAGAACTGGGCGTCGGGTTGAGAGTCGTCTTCTCCTCCGGAGTACGGGAAATTCTCAGCCAATACAGCGCGCATCTTCACGTGGCCGTAAAGTAATTCCAGGAAGCAGATGAACTTGTGCAGCAAAGGTTTGGCGTCGAGGTTGTTCTCGATTGCCGAGATCACTTCCAGCGCCAGAGTCTCATAGCCGCGCCAGTCTTTGTACATCAGGTACTGCATGCTCCCGTCGCGAAACTCGAGTATCCGCGCCGCGACGGTGCGAAGTACGTCCGGGTCTGAGTTTGCCTGAGAAAGACGCACAAAACGCATCAGCGATGACAGGTCTTTGCAGAGTACGAGCGACTGTTGCAAGCGCTGCTCGATGTCGTTAAAGAGCACTGATGCGTCAATTGGTTTGAAGACCGCGAGCAACGTGATAGTCGATTGCTGGGCGCAGTTCGTTAACAGGCCGTGAGCGTGAAGGATCTTGCCGTAGACGATGGGAGTCGATTGTTCGGTGACGCCGCGGACCAGTTCTCGCTCGAAAACCCTGCGTAAATCGTGGGTAATTCCGTAGGAAATGCCGTCCAGCACGTCGTTGAGGCGATCGTGTCCGGCGGCTGCCGCGGCCTTCATCCCCTTATTCTCGATGTAATCAATTAGCGAGCGTACTTCGAACTCGAGGACTTCGAGAAGCGAGAGGCTTTCGAGTAGGGTGTCGAGTTTGTGAAGGTTGTTTTCGATGCGGTCGAGCCAGTCGAAAAAGCGGACCAATTCGGAGAGGATTGTTTGTGCGACCTCGCGTAACTGAGGGTTTTCGATGAGGCTTATTACGGTGTCAATCTCGTTTTGTAGGTTGGCCTGTACGGCTCGTTGGACTTCGGTTTGAGTATCGAATTGGACCTCGTTGCAGAGGAGTGGTAACTGCGGTTCCGGTTCGGTGGCGATGTGGGTGACTTGAGCTACTGATGCGAGAGGTGTGGACATCAAGGACCTCCTTGGAGGCAAGAGAGGTGCAGTCGAGGACGCGGCCGCACGCTGGCCTACGTCCTCCCGTTGGCAATGCCCGTGCCACCCATAAGTGTCGAAGGTTGTTTGTCGGTGGATGTTTTCAGAGAGGCTTGCACGAAAAGTCCTCTTTTCTGACTTATGTCTCCCGCAAAGGCGCCAAGGCGCAAAGAAATCCTTTAAAAACGCGGCAGCGCTTTGCGCCTTTGCGTCTTTGCGGGAGACGATCTTCTTGACCTCAGTACTACAGGTTTTTGAGGATGAAGTCGGTCATCATTTGGCGCATGTGCTTGAGCTGTAGGGGGTCGTTGACGCCGTGGCGCTGTTTTGGGTAGAGCATCAGCTCGAACTGCTTACCGGCCTTTTGTAACTCGTAGACGAACTGCATCGTGTTCTGCATGTGCACGTTGTCGTCGATCGCGCCGTGGATTAGTAAAAGCTTGCCGTGCAGATTTTTTGCTGCGTGGACCGGCGAACTTTTCTTGTAGCCTTCCGGGTTGTTTTGCGGCGTCCCCATGTAACGTTCGGTGTAGATGCTGTCGTAATCGCGCCAATCAGTTACGCTGCCGCCGGCGATTCCGATCTTGAACGACTGGCTGTGCGTCAGTGCGTAGCTGGTCATGAACCCGCCATAACTCCATCCCCAGATCCCGATGCGCGAACCATCAACGTACGACTGCGTTTTCAACCATGCGAGGC
>Ga0209387_1000359_pt1 | contig 12979 bp, 12 predicted proteins | sample NCControl_FD_187515 | JGI IMG/M metagenome (GOLD analysis project Ga0209387, IMG submission 187515) | Agricultural soil microbial communities from Utah to study Nitrogen management - NC Control (SPAdes) (version 2) | ecosystem: Environmental > Terrestrial > Soil > Agricultural land | place: USA...
GCCCTCGCGGCGGGCGTCACCCTCTATGTCGCGGCGTCGAACCTGGTGCCCGAGTTCCAGGCCATTCGCGGGGTGCGGATGACTGCGGCGTTTCTGGGCGGGGTGGCGGCGCTCCTGTTGCTGGGATCTCTGACCGGGTCGGCAATGTGACCGGCATGCTCGACGACGCTCCCGAGCTGTTCTCCACTCCCGCGCCGCTGGCGGCGCGGATGCGCCCGCGCACCCTGGAGGAATTCGCCGGGCAGCAGCACCTCCTCGCTCCGGGACGCGCGCTGGGCGACGCGATCCGACGAGGTGACGTGGCCAGCGCCATTCTCTGGGGTCCGCCGGGAACCGGCAAGACTTCGCTGGCCCACCTCATGGCCCGGTACACCGGCCGGGCCTTCATCGCCTTCAGCGCGGTGACCGAAGGCGTGCAGCGGGTCCGCGAGGTCATCAAGGAGGCCGAGGAGCGGCGGCGGCTGGGGCGGGGCACCATCCTCTTCTGCGACGAGATCCACCGCTTCAACCGGGCCCAGCAGGATGCCTTCCTCCCCCACGTCGAGCGGGGAACCATCACCCTGGTGGGCGCCACCACCGAGAATCCCAGCTTCAGCCTGAACGCAGCGCTGCTCTCCCGCTGTCAGGTGTTCGTCCTCGAGCCGCTCGGTCCGCCCGAGATCGACGCGGTGCTTCGCTCGGCCCTGGGCGACACCGACCGCGGCCTGGGCGGCCTCCCGCTCCAGGTGGACGACGACGCTCTCGGCTGGCTCTCGATCCAGGCCGACGGCGACGCCCGGCGCGCGCTCACCGCGCTGGAGGCCGCGGCGCAGCAGGCGGGAGCCGGCGGGCGGATCACCCTTGCCGACATGGCCGACGCGTTCGCGCGCCGGGTGCCCCGCTACGACCAGTCGGGGGAAGAGCACTTCAACCTGCTCTCGGCCTATCACAAATCGCTCCGGGGCAGCGATCCCCAGGGAGCGCTCTACTGGATGGCCCGGATGCTCGAAGGGGGGGAGGACCCGCTGGTGCTGTTCCGCCGCGCCATCGCGATGGCCGCGGAAGACATCGGGCTGGCCGATCCCCAGGCGCTGCCCCTCGCGGTCGCGGCCCGGGAAGCGTTCCGTCAGCTCGGGCCTCCCGAGGGATACCTCCCGCTCGCCGAGATGACGATCTACCTGGCCACCGCGCCCAAGTCGAACAGCGTGGTCAAGGCGCTGGGCCGAGCGCTCGAGCTGGCCCGGGACACCCCGGCCGAGCCGGTCCCGGTGCACCTCCGCAACGCGCCCACCCGGCTCATGAAGGAGCTGGGCTATGGCGCGGAGTACCGTTATGCCCATGACTACCCGGGGCATTTCGTGAAGCAGGACTATATGCCCGAGCCGCTGGCGGATCGGGAGCTCTACGCTCCGGGGGACCTGGGCTACGAAAAGAAGGTCGCCGAGCGGATGGCGTGGTGGAAGAGCCGGAGCGAGGAGTGAGCGCCACCCGGGATTATCTTTCCGGCAACACTTTCGATCGACGAGGACGACCATTCGGGAAATGATCGCGGTTGAAGCCCCGGCGGAGCGCGCGGTGCTCGTGGCGGTAACCCGCAAGGGCTCGCGGGACGTGAATCAGGTGCAGGAGCACCTCGACGAGCTGGGGCGGCTGGTAGATACGGCCGGGGCACAGGTGGTGGGGCGGCTCACCCAGCAGGTGGCCTCGCCCAACCCGGCGACCCTGCTGGGCGAGGGGAAGGTGGAAGAGCTCAAGGAGCTGGTCCAGTCGCGCAACGCCACCCTGGCCATTTTCGACGACGAGCTGACCCCGGTGCAGGGCGCCAATCTCGAGCGCGAGCTGGGCATTCGGGTGATGGACCGGGCCGAAGTGATCCTGGACATCTTCTCGACCCGGGCACGCACCGCCGAAGCCAAGCTCCAGGTCGAGCTGGCCCAGCTCGAGTACCTGCTCCCCCGGCTCACCCGGATGTGGACCCACCTTTCCCGGATCCGGGGCGGTATCGGATTGCGGGGGCCCGGTGAAACCCAGCTGGAAACCGACCGGCGGATGATCCGCCAGAAGATCCAGCATCATCGCGGCAAGCTGCGCGACGTGGCCCGGCACCGGGAAACCATTCGAGGCGGGCGGCAGAAGCTGCTGCACGCCGCGCTGGTGGGCTACACCAACGCCGGCAAGTCGAGCCTGCTGCGCGCCCTCACCGGCGACCACGACATCTTCGTGGAAGACCGGCTCTTCGCCACCCTCGACACCCTGACCCGCGAGGCCGACGTCGGCGACGGAGTGCGGGTGCGGATCACCGACACCGTCGGATTCATTCGCAAGCTGCCCCACCACCTGGTCGCCAGCTTCCGGGCCACCCTGGAGGAAGCCGGTGAGGCCGACGTGCTTCTCCACGTCGTGGATGCGAGCCATCCCGACTGGGAGGAGCAGGTCGCGGTGGTGGAGGAAGTGCTGGGCGAGCTGGATCTGGCCGACCGACCGGTGGTCCTGGTGTTCAATAAGATGGACCTGGTGGCCGACTCGGCCGCCTTCGCGGCCCGGATCCGGGAGATCCATCCCGGCGCGGTGCTGGCTTCGACCATGCGTACCGACGGGGTGGAGGAGGTCAAGGCCGCGCTTCGGGAGCGGGCCCGGGCCGGCCGACCCACGCTCAGGGTGGTGGTGCCCGCCAACGATGGCGCCCGGCTGGCCGCGGTGTATCGCGCCGGCGAGGTGCTCTCGCGCGAGGTGACCCCGGAGGGCGTCGTGCTGACCGTGCGCATGGAGGGATGGCGCGCCCGCCAGCTCAGCCTCACAGACGGGGCGGCGTGACCGGAGCTCCTCTCGTCATTACCGGCCGCAAAATTCGTTTCGCCCTGATTGGATGCGGGCGCATCTCCGCCAGCCATTTCGACGCCCTGGCCGCGCACCCCGAGGACGCCGAGCTGGTCGGAGTCGCGGACATCGACCCGGCCGCGCTCCGGCGCGCCACCGAGGCCACCCATGCCCCCGGCTTCGATTCCCTGACCAGCCTGCTGGACGGCACCGAGGCCGACGTGGTGATCCTCGCCACGCCGAGCGGGCTGCACGCGCCCCAGGCGATGGAAGCGGTGCGGGCCGGCCGGCACGTGATGAGCGAGAAGCCGATGGCGACCCGCTGGGAGGACGGCAAGGCGATGGTCGCGCTGTTCGAGGGGCTGGACCGGCGGCTCTTCGTGGTCAAGCAAAACCGCAACAATCCCACCCTCCAGCTACTCAAGCGCGCCGTGGTGGAGCAGCGCTTCGGCCGGATCTTCCTGGTGACGGTGAACGTGTTCTGGAGCCGGCCCCAGGCGTACTACGACAACGCGCCGTGGCGGGGCACCTGGGCGCTCGACGGCGGCGCGTTCATGAACCAGGCCAGCCACTACGTGGACATGCTCGACTGGCTGATTGGCCCGGTGGAAAGTGTCCAGGCCTACACCGGTACCCTGGCTCGGAGGATCGAAGCCGAAGACACCGGGGTGCTGGCGCTGCGCTGGCGCCAGGGCACCCTGGGCTCGCTCAACGTCACCATGCTGGCGTATCCCAAGAATCTGGAGGGCTCGGTCACGATCCTGGGGGAGAAGGGCACCGCCCGGGTGGGCGGGGTGGCCGTCAACCGGATCGAGCACTGGGATTTCGCGAGCGCCCATCCGATGGACAAGGAAGTGGAGCGGGCCAGCTACGAGACGATCTCGGTGTACGGGCGGGGTCATCAGCGCTACTACCGCAATGTGATCGATACCCTGCGCGGGATGGCGACGCCCGACACCGACGGACGGGAAGGGCTCCGCTCCCTGGAGATCCTGATCGCCACCTACCTCTCGGCCCGCGACGGCCGGCGGGTCACTTTGCCGCTGGAGTAGCCGGCACTCGCGCCAGTACCTGCTCCCAGAAGCCAGAGGTCCGCCGGGCCACCGCGGCGTCCACGAATTCCTCGAGAATCCGGCGCCGGGCCTTCTCGCCCAGGGCCCTCACCCGGGCAGGCTCGGCCAGCAGCTGCTGCAATGCTTCCACCAGGGTGTCGCGATCCTCGGCCACGATCCCCGCGTTTCCCACCAGCTCGGGAAGGGCTCCGGCGCGCATCACGACCGGCGCGATGCCGCGGGCCATCGCCTCGAGCAGGACCGGATTGGCCCGCTCCACCCAGCCGGGCGTGTCCTGGGAGGGCACCACCAGGCAATCGAGCTCCTGCCATACCAGACCCAGCTCGCTCCTGGGGATTCCTCCCAGCCAGCGGATCCGCGACGCCAGGCCCAGCCGCTGGGCCAGCGCCTCCAGCTCTTCCTGTTCCGGACCGGTGCCCACGATGGTGAGGGTCCAGGGGCCCAGCAGCTCGGCCACCGCGCGGAGCAGGGTCTCGCCACCCCGTTCCGGCACCAGCCGTCCGATGAAGCCGAGCCGCAGGGTCCGCGAGGGATCGCGGGTGAGCGGCGGCGGGAGGGTGACGCCGTACTGGGGCAGCACGGTGGACAGGGCGCCCGGGGCCGCCTCGGTGAGCAGCGAGAGCGCCAGCAGGTTTCCGCCCACGATCCCTCCGGCGCCGGAGAGCGTCCGGTGGTAGCGGCGCCGTTCCAGCAGGCCCCGGCGGGGCTTGAGGCTCTCGTCGCTGAAGACGACGTAGGGGATGTGAAGCCGGCGGGCGGCCTTGGCCGCGGCGGCGGCGGCCTGAGACCCTGGAGGGGTCTCGAGATGGACCAGGTCGGGCCGAAAGTCGGACAGGATGCGGCGGATAGCCCGCGGATTCCAGCTGGAACTTCCGGGGTCGGTCGAGTCGCCCTTCACGGGGACCGGGGTGATCCGGATGCCGCCGTCGAGTCCCAGGGTGCCGCCGGGGAGGGCGAGCATGAGGTCGATGCCGCCGCCGGCGAGCGCGCGCAGCTTGCCTCGAGAGGAAGGATCGATGTAGAGATGAGAGAGAATGAGCGCCCGCACCGGGGCAATTTAGCCGGGAGGCCTGCTCCGGAGGAGCGGGAGGTGATAGTATTGGAGCGGACAGGAGGGCACCGTGGCTGCCTTCGGAAAAGTGTTGAACGGAGTAGGCGCGCTTCTTTTCGTGGTGACCGGCATCTGGGGACTGGTGCTGTCCCTGGACATCATCACCGACGTGATCGGTTTCTGGGGGATGATTGCCGCAATCATCCTGGCGCCGATCACGTTTTTTGCGGTCCCACTCTATGCGGGCATTGCGCTGGGAATCTGGTTCCCCGTGCTGCTGAACTATGGAGGGTGCCTGCTGGCCATCCTGATGATGGCGGTGGGGAGCAGGCTGGATCGCGATTCCGGAGGGTTGTCACGATCGGCAGGTTCGAACCGCACGACGTCGGGCCCGTAGCGCAGCCTGGCGTGACTCCGACTCTGGCAGCGGGTTTCCTTGAGGAATACGCTGTACGCCTCGGTCGGGGAGGGCAGGGGCTCTGGCACGGTGAATCGCCCCCTTCCCGCAAGGATGCCGTGGCCTTTCGCGAGCTGGCGGCTCAGATCCGGCACATGGAACGGGGGGTAAAGTTCCATCCCAGGAACATCGCGTTGCTGGAGCGACACGCTGCCCAGTTGCGACGGATCAATGAACCGCTCATGCGGCGCGACATTCCGGAGGCCACCCGTCAAGAGGCCATCCTCGCGGTGGGCAGCGCGGCGCAGCTCGAGCAGATCTCGACCTGGATCAGCAGGATGACGGGGGAGTGGTGATGCACGTCGAGCGGCGTCAGATCTGGCCACCGCGATTCAGGTACCGGCTTTGCCTGCTGTTGCCGTTGCTCTCGGCACAACTCTCCGCTCAGCAGCCCGACACGACGATGAGCTCCATTTCGGGCGTCATCGTGAATTCCCTTCGGGCCCCAATTGAGGGCGCCGAAATCCGCATCCCCGGCACAAGCATCACGACCTTTTCGTCAGCCACGGGAAGCTTTTTGCTGAGGGTGCCGGTGCTCGCCGAGCTCCTGGTTCGCATCCGCCGGCCGGGTTACAAGTCTCAATTGCTGAAGCTCCGACCGCCCTGGTCCGGCGTGATCGAACTGCAGCACGGTGTTTTCGAGCTACCGGAGATCAAAGTCACAGCCCGAAACGCCAAGCCCGCAGAGTATGCCTCAACGACCAAGTATGACGACTTCTTTAGACGGCGCCGTCAGGGCTTTGGGCTTTTCATTGACCGGAGTGACATCGAGCGACGTGCGCCGACGCGAGCAGCGGAGATGCTGCAAGGTAGGGCAGGCGTCAGGGTGGATCTCCGTATGAGCGGCGCAAACGGCGGCACGATCGTAAGGTTCCTCCGCTGCAGCGAGTTCCCGCCGAAGATCAATGTCTACATAGATGGGCGGCGGCAGATGCCCGACGGCAAGGTAATGATGATTGCGTCTGCCTCCGGAGATCGCGAAGGTGATGCGGAAACGAAGCGTGAGGCCCAGGCAATGGTCGGTACCATGCTTGACCGTATCGCGATCGGCGACATCGAACTGATCGAGGTATTCAGAGGACCTGGTGAACTGCCCCCTGAGTTCAACGACGGGAACTGCGGTGCGATCGCGGTGTGGACTCGGCAGGGAGGGAGATAGGAACCATCAGTCCCACAGCCTGTCCCACAGTGATGGTATGGTCAGGGAGGTGGAGATTGCTAAGTTCAATGATGACAACGCGGGCCCTTAGCTCAGCCTGGTTAGAGCAGCGGACTCATAATCCGTAGCGCGCTGGTTCAAATCCAGCAGGGCCCATCAAAGACGGAAAGACGCAACGACGCAAGGTACCCTTGAAGCTGGAGGTCATAGCATGCGAACCTTTCCTGGCTCCGCACTCTTCCTGGCATTCTCGCTCGCATGTACCGGAGAGACCACGACCGAGACCAGCCGAATTCCCGAAGGCCCCTCCTTCGTAAAGAACGGCCAGGATCTCTCCGGCCTGCCGGATCTCATAGTGGACAGCAGGGCCACCCAGAACAACTGGGTGACGCGGGTCGAAAACTTTCCCGCCGATTTCTGCAGCGTGATCGAGGGGGACGTGACTCCCGGGATCCATAAGGTCATCCGCTTCACCGTCACGACCCCCAACATCGGGAACGCGGATGTCTTCGTCGGCGATCCGCAAGTTCATATCGACGCCAACGACGGGCTCTTCGAATTGGCCTCCTGCCATGCGCATTATCATTTCCAGCATTACGCCGAGTACAGGCTGATCGAGCCGACCACCGGCACCGTCTGGAAGTCGGCCAAGCAGGGGTTCTGCATGCTCGACACCGATCCATACAACGTCGGGACCGGGGACGGCACCTGGAATTACCGGAGCTGCGGCTCGACCGATCACCCCGGGTTTCAGGGCATTTCCGACGGCTGGGCCGACACCTACGTGTTTACCCTGGGGGGGCAGTATTTCGTGCTCGATGGCGGTGACGGGCAACCGGTGGTGCCGCCGGGGACCTACATCATCCAGGTCGAGGTGAACCCGGCGTATGCGCCGGACGGGCAGGGCAATTGTCCCCGGGTTAAGGACCAGCTCACCGGGTTGTGCCACCAGTTTGCCGAGAGCAATTACGCCAACAATTTCGGCCAGGCGACCGTCGTCATTACCGATCATCCCGGGCGTTCGGGCTATGGGCCGCTCAAGAACTCCCCGAACAATGTGAAGCAGGCGGACGAGATCGAGCACAGGGGGAGATGAAGCAAGGAGGCAAGGAGGCAAGGAGGTAAGGGCACTGCCTCTTTGCCTCCTTGCTTCCATACCCTTCGGTGGTAGACTATCCGGAAGCGTTCAGCAAGTCCGCCCTCCACGACGGGCAACTACAGTGGCTACTCAAGTCCTCCACCGCTTCGGTCGGGTACGTCTCGCGGTTCTCGGAGCGGCCCTCGCACTCACCAGTTTCGCTGCCTGTGGCGAGACCACCGTCAACCTGCCGCTCCCCGCGGCGCGGGTGGATGTCGTCCCGGGCGCGGTCCTGAGCGGGGGGGCGGGGCAGCTCCTTCCCGATCCGATCGAGGTCCGGGTGTTCGGCAGCGACAATCAGCCCTTGCCGGGTGTGGTCGTGACCTTCAGTGCCGCTAACGGCGGCTCGGTGGATCCCGCGACCGCGACGACCGACGGGGACGGCGTCGCCAGCACCCGCTGGACCCTCGGGCAGACGGCCGGGCAGAACGTCCTCACGGCCACCGCGACCGGCGGCGTCTCCGCGACCGTCACCGCGACCGCGACTGCCGGTCCCCCGGCGAGCGTGGCCGTTGCCGCCGGGAACAATCAGACCGCCCCCGCCGGAGCCACCGTCCCGATCGCGCCGAGCGTGCGGGTCGTCGACGGGTTCGGTAATCTGGTGTCCGGAGCAGCGGTGACATTCACGGTGCTCTCGGGAGGCGGCCAGGTGACCAATGGCCTGACCGTCACCAACGCTCAGGGCATCGCGACCGTGGGCAGCTGGCAGCTCGGCCTCACTTCCGGGACCCAGACGCTGGCCGCCCGGGTCGAAGCCAACGGAGTCAGCAACAATCCCATCGTGTTCACCGCCACCGGCCTGGCCGGACCCCCGGCCTCGATGGTTGCGGTGTCCCTGACCACCCAAGCGGCCCCGGCCGGTTCCAATGTCGGCGATCCGCCCAGCGTGATCGTTCGTGATGCCGCGGGCGTTCCAGTGTCGGGGCTGACAGTGACGTTTGCGGTGACGGCAGGTGGAGGGAGCGTGGTCGGCTCCCCGGCAACGACCAATGCCAATGGGATCGCGACGCTCTCGTCGTGGCGGCTGGGTCCGGTGTCCGGGCTCAACACCGTGACGGCCACCGCGACCGGCCTTCCGACGGTGACCTTCAACGCCACCGGCACCGCGGGCACGGCTGCGACGGTGGTCGCCCACCTGGGAGACAATCAGGTAGCGCTGCAGGGCACCCCGGTCCCGCTGGCGCCCACCGTCAGGGTGACCGACGCCAACGGCAACCCCGTAACCGGCGCAGTGGTGACGTTCAGCGTGCAGTCCGGGGGCGGGTCGATCACCGGGGCGAACCAGCTCACCGACGCGCTGGGACTGGCGCCAGTTGGCAGCTGGACCCTGGGAGCCACGGCCCCCAATACGCTGCTGGCGACCGTCACCGGGGCCAACATCACCGGCAACCCGGTCACCTTCACGGCGCAATCGGCCACCCAGATCGGCATCACCAGCGCTCCGGCGGGGCCGATCACCCTCGGAGCCAGCTTTACCATTACGGTGCAGCTGCGGAACGCCGCCGGCGCCGCGGTCGCGCTGGCGGGCAGGCCGCTCGCCATTTCCATTGCGTCGGGTGGCGGCACCCTCAATGGCACCGTGATCGGGTTCACCGACGCCAACGGAGTGGTGAGCTTCACGGGCCTCAATGTGACCGGGGCGGCGGGCGCGCGCACTTTCACGATCTCCGGCGGCGCCGGCCTGACTCCAGTGACCACCGCCTCGATCACCTTCAACTGACGGCCATCACCATGGAGCGCGAATCGATGAACGTGATGGCGACGGCACACCGGGCGCTCGGCCTCGCCGGCTGTGCCCTGCTGGCGGCGACGGTGGCGAGCGCGCAGGTCCAGCAATCCACCGGCGGGTGGCGGATCAGCGCATCGACCGGCGGGTACATACCCCACTCCGCGCTCATCAAGGCCGCCGATTCGAGTGACACCCGGCTGGGGTCCGGACCGGCGTTTTCCTTCGACCTGCAGTATCTGGCGTCCAGTCTCATCTCGGTCTACGCCGGCGGAGTCCTGGGCTTCGGAACCATCACCCTCGGGAGCTCGATCCGCCCGACGGTGGTCGGTCCCTCGAACCATGTCATGGTGACTGCCGGCACGGTGGGGGTGCTGCTCGCGCCCACCGGCTGGCTGGGCTCGCATATCCAGCCGACCTTCCGGCTCGGCGGCGGGTTCAAGTGGTACGCGTTCGATCTTGCCCAGACCAGCAACCAGGTGCGGCCGACCATCGACGTCGGTTTGGGCCTTCGCGGGGTCGGGACCGGGCCCATCGAGGTGACGGCCGAGGTACGCTACATGATGAGCTCGTTCGATCAGGGCAAGCTGCCCACCCGCGGGATCGCCCCGCAGAACCAGCGGCAGAACGACCTGGTCTTCGCGGTCGGGTTCGGGATCCGGCCCTAGGCTTGCGGGGTCGGTTCGACGCACGGGAACGCCCCGTCACGCTGGTCGTGACGGGGCTTCTTGGTGGTCCGATGGGCGATGAGGGGTCGAACCCCCGCGCCCTTGCTACCGCTTCGGGCCCTCACCGCCTCGGGGGAAGGGTCGTCGATGCCTTTCACGTTCGACGAAACCGGGAGGCACACTATCTTGATCAAGACAACCTTGGCCCGGACGGTATCACCTCCCAATCCAGGCGCACGCACCACATGGTTCCTTCCAGCCCCCCGACCGCCCGGCTCCACCTCGCCGCCATCGGCAATGGGCGGGTACTGGCGCTGGTGTCGCCGACCAGCGCGATGGAATGGCTCTGCCTCCCCCGGTTCGATTCTCCTTCGGTCTTCGCCAGGCTGCTCGACGCCGAGCGGGGCGGCGTGTTCCGTGTGCTGCACCAGGGACGGGAGGTGGAGGGAGTCCTGCGGTATGTCCCCAACACCAATGTAGCGGTAACCCGGTTCGAATCCGACGACGCTGCCTGGGAAATCGTGGATTTCGCGCCCCGGATTCCTCAGGGACTCGATGTATCGGTGCCGATTGAAGTGGTGCGGCTCATCCGCCCGCTCGCGGGGCGTCCCCTGCTTCGCATCGATCTCGATCCCCGTCCCGGGTATGCCACGGAGCGCATGACCTGGACCCAGGGCACCGCGGGTTATGTGCTGGAGAGTCCGTCGCTCAAGCTCGATCTGGCCTCCAATCTCCCGCTGCCCTATCTGCCCGCCGGTCGCGATTTCGTGCTGAGCGAGCCGGTTTACATCTCCCTCCACTATGGGCCGCGTGACGCGCCCGCCACCCTCGCAGGGATCGAGTACGCGCTCGATCTGACGGTGGCCGGCTGGCGGCAATGGGCGCGGACCTGCGCCCTGCCCACCTTCGCGGCCGGCGCGGTGCTCCGGTCGGCACTCTGCCTGAAGCTCCACGCCTGCCACGACACCGGGGCCATCATCGCGGCTGCGACCACCAGCGTGCCGGAGGCGATGCACACCGAGCGGACATGGGACTATCGCTATTGCTGGCTGCGCGATGCCGCGTTCACCGTGGAAGCCTTCCGCCGGCTGGGTCACCTCAACGAGGGGCAGCAGCTCCTCCGCTTCGTCCGGGACGTGGTCGAGGCGGGGCCGCTGCAGCCGGTCTACGGGATCGGCGGCGAGCGCGACCTCGCCGAAACCATGCTGCCCCATTTGGCCGGATTTGGCGGCAATGGGCACGTCCGGGTCGGCAATGCCGCGAGTAACCAGCTCCAGAACGATCTGTTTGGCGAAATCGTGCTCTGTCTCGAAACCCTGCTACGCGATCCGCGGATCGTGCTCGACGACCGCGCCGCCTACTTTCCCATGCTGCAGCGCCTGGTCGAGCGGGCGATCGAGTTGGGGCCCGAGCCCGACACTGGTATCTGGGAATTCCGGAGCCGCCTGGTGCACCACACCTTTTCCCGGGCCATGTGCTGGGTCGCGCTCAGCCGAGGCTCGGCACTGGCCCGGGACCTCGGGTTTCCGGTGGAGGCCGCCCGGTGGGAGCTTCTCGCCGAGGCCGAGCGCGAGGTGGTGCTCAAACGGGGCTTCAATGCGAAGCTGGGCTGTTTCACCCAGAGCCTGGGGGGCGAGGCAACCGATGCCAGCAACCTGCTGCTGCCCACGCTGGGCCTCCTCGAGGCCCGGGATCCGCGGTTCCTTTCGACCGTCGAGGTCTACGAGCGCGACCTCTGTGTCAACGGTCTCATGTTCCGCTACCGCAATGTCGACGACTTCGGCCAGAGCGAAAGCGCGTTCACCATCTGCTGCTTCTGGCACGCGGAGGCGCTCGCGCTCACCGGCCGGCTCGATGACGCCGTCGCGCTGTTCCAGCGCCTGCTCAGCTATGCCAATCCGGTCGGACTCTTTTCGGAGGACATTGACCCGGCAACCGGCGCGCTGCTGGGCAATTTTCCCCAGGCCTACACCCACGTCGGCCTGATCCATGCGGCGATGACCATCGGCGAGCTGCTGGAGGCGCGGGACGGAAGGGTACGAGCGTGGACGTGATCCCCGTCTCCCCACTCGAGGCGCTGCTGCCGGGCCTCCGTGCCTCGACGAGCCTGCTCCTCCTCCTCGACTACGATGGGACGCTGGTGCTCCACGCCGATCGGCCCGAGTTGGCGTATCCCGATCCGACGCTGCTGGATTTGCTGCGGAGGCTCTGCGCACGGGCCGGCACCGAGGTCCACATCGTGAGCGGGCGCACCGCAGCATTTCTGGAGACCTGGCTCGCGGGGCTGCCGCTGTACCTGCACGCAGAGCACGGGGCGCTTTCCAAGGGCCCCGGAGAATCGCGCTGGGCCCGTCGCAAGCTTCCCGCCCCCGATTGGCACGAAGCGGTCCGGCCGGTGCTGGCCGAATGGGTCGAGCGGACCCCCGGAACCGCCATCGAGCTCAAGGAAACCGGCCTCGCCTGGCACTGGCGGGCGGCGCGCAACGATGACGGTGAGCGGGAGGCGGACGCGCTGGCGGGCCGGCTGGAGGCCGTGCTGCGGGCCCATCCGGTGGAAATCCTTCGGGGCGACATGGTGCTCGAGCTGCGGCCGCGGGGCGTGCACAAGGGCCTGATCTCGGGGCCGCATGCGGTGCGGACGCCGGGGCGGATGGTCCTTGCCGCGGGCAACGACCTGAGCGATGAAGAGCTCTTCCAGGCCCTGGCCGGGTCGGCTATTACTATCGTGGTGGGCGCCCGCCCGAGCATGGCGCGGTACCGGGTGCCGGATGTGGCGACGCTGCGGCAGTTTCTTGGCCGGATTCTCGAGGAATAGACTGCGGGAACCCCTATGCGCCTTTCCCTCCGGTTCATTCTCCCGCTGCTCGCCGTGCTCGGGCTCTTCGCCTGGGGCATGGTGCCGCTGGCCGAC